>Ga0208492_1000751_pt1 | contig 24894 bp, 21 predicted proteins | sample Subbioar_CSW14AB_FD_184820 | JGI IMG/M metagenome (GOLD analysis project Ga0208492, IMG submission 184820) | Serpentinite rock and fluid subsurface biosphere microbial communities from McLaughlin Reserve, California, USA - CR12Mar_CSW14AB (SPAdes) | ecosystem: Environmental > Terrestrial > Deep... | reverse complement strand
CCGCCGGCTTCGCCTGGCTGCTGGGCCTGGTGGCCTTTGCGGTGGCCCTGGGCGCCTACCCCATCGTCCGGCGCCTGACCAAACGCCTGGAAACCCTGCAGAAGGGGGTGGAACGCTGGGGTTCGGGTGATCTGTCCACCCGGCTGCCCGAGACCGGGCAGGACGAGGTGGCCTTTCTGGCCGGGCGCTTCAATGCCGCAGCCGAACGGGTGCAGACTCTGCTGCAGGCGCACAAGGCGCTGCTGGCCAACGCTTCGCACGAACTGCGCTCGCCGCTGGCCCGCATCCGCATGGGCCTGGCCCTGCTCGGCAACGATGCTGCCCAGAGCCAGCAGCGCGCCGAGATTTCCCGCAGCATCGACGAGCTGGATCAGCTGATCGACGAGATCCTGCTGGCCAGCCGGCTCGACCTGCGCGACGGCGCCGACCCGGCCGCCCTCGGCCCGAAGGAAGACGTGGACCTGGTCGGTCTGGCCGCCGAAGAATGCGCCCGCACCGGCGCCGCCCTGGAGATGACCGAAGGCAGCGGCGAGCTGGTGGTGCAGGGCCATGCCCGCCTGCTGCGCCGCCTGCTGCGCAACCTGCTGGAGAACGCACGCCGTTATGGCCGTGCCGCCGGGGCCGACGACGCCGAAGTGCAGGTGAGTCTGCTGCCGGTGTCCGACGGTGGCCGGCCGCAGGTGCTGGTGCGCATCGATGACCGTGGCCCGGGTGTGCCGGCCGACCAGCGCGAACGCATCTTCGAGCCCTTCTACCGGCTGCCCGGTGCCAGCGAACGCGAAGGCGGCGTGGGGCTGGGCCTTTCGCTGGTGCGCACCATCACCGAACGGCACGGCGGCACGGTCAGCGTGACCGACCGACCCGGCGGCGGCGCCCGCTTCGAGGTGCGCCTGCCCCTGCCTTGACCCGACCACCGGGTTTTTCCCGGGGCGCATCGGTCGGCCGTTCCCCCGTTATGGGGATGTTCAGAAACCCGACCGCCCCCCAGAATTCAACCCGTGCTGTCACACAACCTGACAAGTTGGCCCAGACCAGCCGCCCTGGCCCGCCAGGGCCCGAACGATTTCCAACGACGTCCTTCAGGGGACTTGCTACAAGCCACCGCGAGGTGGCTTTTTTTTGATCTGCCTCGGCAGGCAGGGTTAGCGTCAAGCGGCTGTCCTATCCGCAACCAACCCGGACCATCTCCATGTTGCAGCCGTGTGGCAAGATTGCAAACCTCGCTCAGTGAGGCCGACGACTCCTTCGGCTTGGCGGAAGAGCTTCTTTTTGATTCGGTACAGCCCGGTCCCGCTTGATCGCAGGTGCCTGGGGTGTTTGACTGTCCTTGAATGGTTTTATGAATAGTTCCGCCCGCTCTCTTGCAGTTATAGGCTTAGGCTATGTAGGTCTGCCGCTGGCGGTGGAGTTCGGCAAGCATCGCGCCGTGATGGGGTTTGACATCAATCCAGCCCGTATCCGCGAGTTGCAGAGTGGTCGGGACAGCACCCTGGAAGTCACTCCGGAGCAGCTGCGCGCTGCAGGACATCTCTCCTTCACAGGCAGGTTGGACGACCTTGCCTGCTGCGATGTGTTTATTGTCACGGTTCCTACGCCGGTGGACCAAGCCAACAGGCCCGACATGACGCCGCTGATCCGCGCCAGCGAGGCCGTGGGTTCCGTACTCCGGCAGGGTTCGATAGTGATCTATGAGTCGACCGTTTATCCGGGGGCTACCGAGGAGGTTTGCGTGCCGGTTCTTGAGCGTGTGAGCGGATTGAAGTTCAATCAGGACTTTTTCTGCGGATACAGCCCGGAGCGGATCAATCCGGGCGACAAGATCAACACGCTCACGACGATCCGTAAGATCACCAGCGGCAGCACACCAGCGGTAGCAGATACGGTCGATGCGCTCTATGCCCAGATCATCTCGGCCGGAACCCACAAGGCCAGCAGCATCCGCGTGGCAGAGGCCGCCAAGGTTATCGAGAATACCCAACGGGACCTGAATATTGCGCTCATCAACGAACTGTCGGTCATCTTTGCCCGATTGGGCATCGACACTCTGGAAGTGCTCGAGGCAGCTGGCAGCAAATGGAACTTCCTGCCGTTTCGACCCGGACTCGTGGGCGGTCACTGCATCGGTGTTGATCCGTACTACCTCACCCACAAGGCCGAGGAAGTGGGCTATCACCCCCAGGTGATCCTCGCGGGACGCCGCATCAACGACAACATGGCGCGCTATGTGGCGCGTAACACCATCAAACTAATGCTCCAGAACGGAATGGATGTCCCTCGCTGTCGGGTGGGTGTGCTCGGTGTGACTTTCAAGGAAAACTGCCCGGACATCCGCAACAGCAAGGTGGTGGACATGATCCGCGAGCTCGAGGGCTGGGGCGCGGAGGTGGTGGTTGTGGATCCTTGGGCTGACCCCGAGGAGGTGCACCAGGAGTATGGCCTGTCGCTAGGTGAGATCGACCCGGCCCAACCGGTAGATGCGCTTGTTGTGGCGGTGGGCCACCAGCAGTACCGGACTCTGGCGCTGGCCGAGCTTCGACAGCTGTGTCGCGGTGACCGACCTGTTCTCAGCGATGTCAAAAGCCTTTTCGACCGCCATGCGGCCACATCCGCAGGATTTACCGTTTTCCGGCTCTGACCGGGTATGACCATGCATCCGCCTTTCATAACTGACCGCAAGATCCGCTTCGCCCTGGTGGGCTGTGGCCGTATTTCCAAGAACCATTTTGACTCGATCGCTCAGCACGCCAACCTGGCTGAACTGGTGGATGTGTGCGACATCGATCAGGCTGCGCTGGACCGCGCGACGGCGGCCACCGGGGCCCGAGGGCACAAGTCCCTGCAGGAGTTGTTGCGTTCCACCACGGCCGACTGCGTGATTCTCACAACGCCCAGCGGCTTGCATCCCCGGCAAGCGGCAGAGGTTGCGGCCAGTGGTCGTCACGTCGTTAGCGAGAAACCGATGGCTACTCGCTGGGAGGACGGTCTGAGAATGGTTCGCGCTTGCGAGGACGCCGGCGTACGCCTTTTCGTGGTCAAGCAGAACCGCAAAAACGCGACGCTGCAGCTGCTCAAACAGGCTTTAGAGCAGAAGCGTTTTGGCCAGATTTACATGGTGACGCTAAACGTGTTCTGGCAACGGCCTCAGGTAGGCTATTACGACCAGGCGCGCTGGCGTGGCACCTGGGAGCTGGATGGGGGTGCGTTCATGAATCAGGCCAGCCACTATGTGGACCTGCTGGAGTGGTTGATCGGCCCGATCGATTCCCTGCACGCCTACACAGCCACCCTGGCCCGCGACATCGAGGCCGAGGACACTGGTGTCATCAGTGTGCGTTGGCGCAGCGGGGCTCTGGGGTCGCTCAACTGCACCATGCTCACCTACCCCAAGAACCTGGAGGGCTCGATCACCGTCCTTGGCGAAAATGGTACCGTTCGTGTGGGTGGCGTGGCAGTGAACGAGATACAGGAATGGCAGTTTGCCGACGCTCGCCCCGAGGACGAGCAGATCAAGGCTGCCAGCTATGCCACCACCAGCGTTTATGGCTTTGGCCATCCCTTGTACTACGCTAACATCATCGCCACCCTGAGAGGCGAGGCGGAGCCGGAGGTGGACGGCCGGGAAGGTCTGAAATCGCTTGAGGTGCTCGTGGCAGCTTACCGTTCTGCGCGCGATGGCGTACGAGTCGGACTGCCGCTGGAGCTCTGAGTCCATGGCCTGCACTGTTCACCCTACTGCCATCGTCGACGAAGGTGCGCAGATCGGAGAAGGTTCACGTGTCTGGCACTGGGTGCACGTTTGTGCAGGTGCCCGTATCGGGCGCAATGTGTCGCTCGGGCAAAACGTGTTCGTCGGCAATCGGGTCTCCATAGGGGATCAATGCAAGATCCAGAACAATGTCAGCGTGTATGACAACGTCACTCTGGAAGAGGGCGTGTTCTGCGGTCCCAGCATGGTCTTTACCAACGTGTACAACCCTCGGTCGATGATCGAGCGCAAGAGCGAATACCGCAATACGCTTGTCCGCAAGGGTGTCACCCTGGGGGCGAATTGCACCATCGTGTGTGGAGTCACCATTGGCGAGTTCGCTTTCATTGGCGCGGGCGCTGTCGTCAACCAAGACGTTCCGCCACACGCCCTCATGGTCGGGGTGCCGGCAAGGCAGATAGGCTGGATGAGCCAGTTTGGCGAGAGACTGGACCTGCCATTGACCGGTGACGGCGAGGCTGTCTGCCCCGGCTCGGGGCGGCGCTACACACTGACTGCTGGTGTGTGTGCTCCCGCAGCCTGACATACAGGATCACCATGGAATTCATCGATCTGAAGTCCCAGTACCAACAGCTAAAATCCGAGATCGACTCGGCCATTCAACGTGTGCTCGATCATGGCCAGTACATCCTCGGGCCGGAGGTGGTAGAGCTTGAGGAGAGGCTTGCCGCATACACCGGGGCTGCACACTGCATCACCGTGGCCAACGGTACTGACGCGTTGCAGATCGCCCTGATGGCGCTGGGTGTCGGTCCTGGTGACGAGGTCATCACGCCCGGCTTTACCTACATTGCCACGGCGGAGACAGTTGCATTGCTGGGCGCCCGCCCGGTGTACGTTGACATCGATTCCCGGACATACAACCTTGATCCTGCTCTGCTGGAAGCTGCAATCACCTCGCGTACCAAAGCGATCGTGCCAGTGAGTTTGTATGGCCAGTGCTCCGATTTCGACACTATCAACGCCATTGCAGCCCGGTTTGGTCTGCCGGTAATCGAAGATGCCGCGCAAAGCTTTGGCGCCACTCACAAGGGGCGGAAGAGCTGTAACCTCAGCACGATCGCATGCGCCAGTTTTTTCCCCAGCAAGCCTCTGGGCTGTTACGGCGATGGCGGTGCTGTGTTCACCAGTGACCCGGAACTCGCAAAGGCGATCCGGCAAATTGCTCGCCACGGTCAGGATCGGCGATATCACCATGTGCGTGTCGGCGTGAACAGCCGGCTCGACACTCTGCAGGCGGCCGTTCTGCTGCCCAAGCTGGCTGTTTTCGACCGAGAAATCCGCCTGCGGCAGCTGGTAGCCGACCGGTATGCTGATCTGCTGGCGAGCACAGCCGATGTCGTGCTCCCCTTGGTCGAGCCCCATAACGCCAGTGTTTGGGCCCAGTACACGGTCAGGATTAAAAGCCGCGATGAGGTGCAGGCTCGGCTGCAGGAGGCGGGCGTGCCCACCGCCGTGCACTACCCGATTCCGCTGAACCGGCAACCTGCTGTGGCCGATGCATCTGCTCGACTCCCGGTCGGCGATGCGGTCGCTCTGGAGGTCATGAGCTTGCCTATGCACCCCTGGCTGGATCCGGACACCCAGACCCGCATTGCGACGGAGCTGGTTCGCGCCGCATGAAGAAGGTCGTCACTGTCGTTGGGGCTCGACCGCAGTTCATCAAGGCAGCTGCGGTGTCAAGACAGATCGCGCTGTCTGGTGGCTTGATAGAGGAGGTGATGCTGCACACCGGCCAACATTACGACCCCAACATGTCCCAGGTGTTCTTCGACGAGCTCGAGATCCCTGCGCCCAGCTATAACCTCGAGATTGGTGGCGGACTACACGGTGCGTCCACTGGACGGATGCTGGAATCGATCGAGAAGGTGCTGCTCGCTGAGCGGCCCGACTCTGTGTTGATCTACGGCGACACCAACTCGACCTTGGCCGGAGCGCTGGCCGCTGCCAAGTTGCACATCCCGGTTGCTCATGTCGAAGCCGGTCTGCGATCATTCAACCTGCGAATGCCTGAAGAGATCAACCGCGTACTGGCTGATCGCGTTTCGACCCAGCTGTTCTGTCCCACTGAGGCAGCCGTGCGCCATCTGGCGGCAGAGGGAACGGTCCGAGGTGTTCATCTAGTAGGCGACGTCATGTATGACGTGGCACTTCACTATGGGCAGCGTGCTCGTGCCGAGTGCCAAGTGTTGCACGGGCTAGGTCTGGCCGAGCGATCCTACGCGTTGGCCACGTGTCACAGGGCTGAGAATACCGACGACCCCCATCGGCTCCAATCCATTTTTTCAGCCCTTGCCCTGCTCGCTGAGCGTTTGCCTGTGGTGGTTCCCCTGCATCCCCGGACACGCAAGCAGCTGCAGCACCACGGCATTGATGGGCTGTTGGGGGCCCTGCGCGTTGTCGACCCCCAACCGTTTCTTGCCATGGTGGCGCTGGAGCAGTCCGCGCAGATCATCCTGACCGATTCAGGTGGAGTTCAAAAGGAGGCCTTTTTCTATGAGGTTCCTTGCGTCACCTTGCGTGACGAGACCGAATGGACCGAGACCGTCGAGCTGGGCTGGAACCGGCTGGCGGGAGCCAGTACCCGCCGCATCCTCGAAGCTTGCGAGCTAATGTTTCGATCTCGTCCCGCCGTTGTCGGTCTGGCGCCTTATGGAGACGGCTGCGCGAGTCAGAAAATCGTCGAGTTGCTGGTGTGTGCGCCCTGATGCCCGTCCCGCCTCTTCTTCCTCACCATTGATCGGATTCAGCCATGATTACAGGCAAGAAAATCTTCATCACCGGCGGCGCTGGCTTCATTGCCAGCATGCTCATTTCCCGCCTGGCCGCTGACAATGAGATCGTGGTGTACGACAACTACACCCGTAACACGCTGAAGGACACCGCTTTTGCCAGCCATCCCCATGTAAGGCAGGTACAGGGCGACGTCCTGGACTATCCGACGCTCAAGGCGTCCATGGCCGGTGCGCAAATCGTGGTGCATGCCGCAGCCATTGCTGGTATCGAGTCCACCGTCCGCAATCCGGTGACGACCATGCGGGTCAACATGATCGGTGCCGCCAATGCCATGGAGGCTGCGCACGAGCTGGGCGGCATCGAGCGCTTCGTCGACTTCTCGACTTCTGAGGTTTTCGGCTCTCACGCCTTCAAGGTGGATGAAGGTCAGCAGACGGTCACCGGTGCTGTTGGCGAAGCGAGGTGGACTTATGCGGTGAGCAAGCTTGCCGGCGAGCACTTGGCGCACGCCTATCACAAGCAATTCGGCTTGCCGACTGTGACCGTCCGGCCCTTCAACGTGTATGGCCCCGGGCAGACGGGTGAAGGTGCCTTGTCAATCTTCGTACGCAAGGCTCTCAAAAACGAGGACCTTTTCGTCTTCGGCGACGGCAGCCAGATTCGCGCATGGTGCTATGTCGACGACATGGTCGAAGGCGTGCTGTGCGCCCTCGAGCATCCCCGTGCGGTGGGCGAATCGTTCAATATAGGCAACGCGCGCGCCGTGACCACCATTTATGGACTGGCTCAAGCGGTGTGTCGGATTGTTGGCAGCTCATCCAAGATCCGCTTCAAGGAGGCCTTGTCGGCCGACATCGAGCTGCGCATTCCCAAGGTCGACAAGGCGCTGGATTTCATCGGGTTCGAAGCCAAGGTCGATCTGGATGAAGGCCTGCGTCGTACTGCCGCCTGGATTGCGGCCAACGACACTTTGCTGCCGCCCTTGTCCGATCTTTTCAAGAGCTGACGATGCTGAAACTCTCCCAGCCCAACATCAGCGAAGCGGCTATTTCGGCGGTCGCAGACGTACTCCGGTCGGGACAACTTGTCCACGGGCTGGCAGGCGAGGCGTTCGAGCAGGAGCTGGCTGTCTATCTTGATTGCCGCGAGGTCGTGCTGGTTTCTTCGGGAACCGCAGCGCTCCATGTGGCCTTGCTGGCGCTCGACATCGGGCCTGGTGATGCCGTCATCGTCCCCGACTTCACCTTCCCCGCGACCGCTAATGCCGTCGCCCTGACCGGCGCCCGCGCGGTGATCGTCGACGTTCTTCCCGGTACCTACACGCTGGACGTGGCCCGAGTCGAACGGGTGGTGCGCGAATGGCAAGGATCCGAGCGGTTGCGCGCGGTCATGCCGGTGCACGAATTCGGCAGCATGGTCAACATGCCCGAGCTGCTCCGGCTGGCCCGTGCGCACGGACTGATGGTGGTCGAGGACGCAGCGTGTGCACTGGGTGCGAGTCTGGAAGGCCGGATGGCTGGTGCGTGGGGCGATCTGGCCTGTTTCTCGTTCCATCCCCGAAAGACCCTCACTACGGGCGAGGGCGGTGCGGTGTCCACCAACGATGCGGTGCTGGCCACGCGGCTGCGACGCCTTCGTAACCATGGCATGGAGCGCACCGAGACGGGCATGCGTTTTCTCGAGCCGTCCACCAATTACCGGCTGACTAACTTCCAGGCGGCACTTGGTCGGGTGCAGCTGCAATCCCTGGATGCGTGGATCGCCCAGCGTCGCCAGCTGGCCCGCACCTACCTCGAGCGGCTGGCACCGCTGGCGCAGCGCGGACTCCTGGACCTGCCGTTGTGGTCGCAAGGGCACAGCTGGCAGACCTTCATGGTGGTGCTGGCCGAGCCTCTGGACCGTGCCGGAGTCGTCTCAGCGCTCAGGGACCATGGCGTGGAAGCCAACCTCGGGGCCCAGAGCCTGAGCGTGATCGGCATTTACGGCCAGGCCCCGGATGCACCCGTACAGGGTCCGCGCCTGTTTTCCCACGGACTCGCCCTGCCCATGTTCGAGCAGATGACGACGGCCGATGTCGAGCACGTGGTCCGCGCCCTGTCGGATGTCCTGGAACGTGCCGGATGCTGAACTGGCTGAACGATCTGCGGGCTTTCTGGTTGTCGCGTCGCCGCGAGGTTTACGCCCGCTACAACCGCACGCTACCGTTCGGTGATTACATCGTTGATCGTTGGGAGAAGGCCAGGGAGCTGGGTTTCGGGGACGGCACCTCCATCTACGACAGCTGCCTGGTCCTGGGGCGGGTGCGCGTGGGCGAACATACCTGGATCGGCCCCTTCACTGTTCTGGACGGTTCGGGCGGGGGCCTGGAGATTGGCGACTACTGCTCGATCTCGGCCGGCGTGCAGATCTACACCCACGACACGGTGGCACGCTCGCTCAGCGGCGGTGTGGCCCCCATCACCCAGGCACCGACACGGATCGGCTCGAACTGCTACATCGGCCCCAACACGGTGATTGCCAAGGGCGTGACCATCGGCGATCGCGTGGTCATCGGTGCCAACAGCCTCGTGCTGAACGACGTCCCCTCGGACAGCAAGGCGTTCGGGACGCCGTGTGCGATTGTTTCGACCAGTGTTCGGTGAATCACCGACCTCCCCGGGGCATCCATTGACATCGACCATTGTCTTTCTGACCGCCAAACGCTTCCAAAACAACCCGATGCTCAGGCTGTATCGGATGGCGTTTGAAGGGGTCAACGAGGTTGTCATTTCATGCAACGATCATCTTGATCAGTCGCCCGATTCCGCCGGCACCTTTGTTCCTGCCCCGAAGTTTTACTGGGGTTATTTTCAGAAACTGTTCTCGACCCGGAGTGGCCGGTCTGATTCCGGCATGGTCGATGCCATGATCAAATCATTCTGTGCTGCTTGCTTCGTGCTGGATTACGCATGGGCGAACCTCCGGCAACTGATTCGGGTCTATCCCGCGGTCAAGGGGAAACGGGTTTGCCATGTGGTGGCTGTGGATGGTGATCTCCTGTTGGCTGCTTATTTGCTGTCTAGGTTGACGCGAGCCAAGTTTGTATATTCTGTTTATGAGATCTGGCCCGATCAAATAGCGGTTGCCACGCGCCTTCAAGCGGCTGCCCGGTGGGTGATGGTGCGGATAGAGGCGCTTTATTGCCACCGTACTGACCGGATATTGACCGTGAGCAAGACATGGACTCGGTATATCCGCCGTCGTTACGGCCTCTCGCCAGATAAATTCTTCGAGGTAGCAGTCTGTCCGGATGTTGTCCAGACCAAAGCAGAAGACCTCAACACAAGATCTGTCTTGAAGCTCCACTACCACGGTGTTTTCATGCTTTCCCGTGGGCTGGACGAGTTGATCAAGTCTTTTGACGGGCTTCGCGGTGCTGAGCTGTATCTCCGAGGCTTCGGTCCCGATGAAGCGTCTCTGCGCGAGATGGTCGATCAACTCTCGCTGACAGATCGCGTGTTTTTTCTGCCACCCGTTCCACTGACCGAGTTGGTGGTGTCTGGTCGTGATTACGACGTGGGAATCATCTTGGCCAAACGTGACACCGCCAACGGCCGGATGTGTACCGGTTTCAAGTGTTTCGAATATCTGAATTCTGGGTTGATGCTGTTGGCCCCTTCGTCATGGCCGTTACGGGACTTCCTCCGTGAAAATCCTTGTGGGACGACATACGGATGGCCAGACGCCGATGCCTTACGTCAACGAATTGAGTTTCTGATCAAGAATGTTTCTGGTGTGATGGCGATGAAGGCGGCATCCCGAATGGCTGCCAAAGAGTTCAATTCCGTCGAGCAGGCCCGGGTGCTGCGCGCGGCGTTCGACGCCTAAAAAGATGCATAAAGAGCACCACAGCGTACTCTTGTATGTCGCTGCAGAAGTTTTTTTCAGGGCAGTCCCTTTTGTAGTTGTTCCCTTTGTCGTTCGGCTGGTCACTCCAGCGGAGTTTGGAGCAATAGAACTGCTCGTCACTATGTTGGCCGGCTTGATCGGCATCTTAGGGCTGGGGCTCGGGAGTTCGATCCATCGCTATTTCTATGAGCCTCCGGCTAATGGTGCTGATCGTGGCACTGTTGTCTACACCGCTCTTGTCTGCGCGTTGTGCTCGGCGGTAGTTATGGCGGTCATCGTATTGCCCACCCTCGGCATCGTCGTCGACCACTTGAAGATTGAACTGTCGATTTCAGCTTATGCCGCGATCTGCGCCTATGCTCTGTGCTCGCTGGCTCTCCAGGTTTTGACTGATCTGATCCGCGTTGCAAACGGGGTTGCAACCTACCTGATGGTGTCTGCCCTCACCAAGATCGCCGGCCCGTTGACCGCGCTGGTTTTCGTGACCTATTCATCCTCAAGTTTGGCGGGGTATTTCACTGGGCTGGCTGTGGCTGCATGTACAGGGGTGGGTGTTTGTCTTGTGGTGATCCATCCGTTTCTGCGCGGAGGACGTTTTGAGATCTCGACCGCTGCCCTGATCTTGCAGTACGGATGGCCGTTCGCCTTGATGGCACCTTTGCAGTGGGCCATGGGTGGTTTCGACCGAGTTTTGCTGGCGCGAGCCGAAAGTCTCGAGACCGTGGGAGCCTATGCGTTGGCGGCCAAGGTTGCACTGGTGGGGGCTGCGGTGTTTTCCGCATTCCTGGCCGCTTGGGGACCTGCGGCTTTCAGGTACAGGTTGCGTGGTGAGGCATTTTCGCTTCACGCTCATCGGCTTGTTTATCTGATCCTCAGCCTGTGCTTTTATCTCGGCCTGCTGCTGACCGATGGTCTGGGTCAATGGCTTTTCAAATCGGTGTTCCCTGCGGATTATTCGGGTTCCCTGCCTTACCTGTTGCTCTTGCTTTACGGCGCTGTAGTTCCATTGATTGCTGCATCCCAGTATGTATTTGTCTCTATATCGGGCAAGACATACTTCTTCCTGCTGATTTCGTTCATCGGCGGCGCTGCTGCCATCGCTGGGAATCTTGTCTTGGTGCCTGAGCATGGTCCGCTGGGGGCTTCATTGTCGGCCGCGCTGGTGGGGTGGTTGGTTTTCGGTATCAATCTTTATGTTTCCCGCCGGTTGGGCGGGCCGACTTTGCCCGTGGAATTTTTCCTCGCCAATACCTTGCTGCTGGTGCTGGTTGCTGTTCCTGCTGCGGGCTTGGCCGATGTTCGTTTTTGGATGGACGTTGTTTTGATAGCCATGATGGCCTGGACAGGCTTCCGGATCGGTCAGTCGTTGAGGTCAGCATCGTCACTGGCCAACCCAATCGAAGACGGGCGGTAAATATGTGCGGTCTGGCAGGCGGATATTGGAAAGATGAAGCGGGCAGAGGCCCGCAGATGGATCGTGCGCTGCTTGCGATGCGCCATCGCGGCCCGGATGACAGCGGTCACGAGGTGTTCCGTGTTGCAGATTCAGCGGTGGCGCTGGGGCACACACGGCTGTCGATCCTCGATCTGTCGTCGGCCGGTCACCAGCCGATGGTCTCGCCCGACCGCCGCCATGCTATCGTCTTCAATGGCGAGATCTACAACTACCGCGAGCTCCGGACCGAGCTGCGAGCATCGGGCGTCCGGTTCACCTCGGATTCGGACACCGAAGTGCTGCTGGCCGCATGGAGCACCTGGGGTCCGGCCTGTCTCGGGCGATTGGTGGGCATGTTTGCCTTTGCCGTCCTGGACCGGGCCGAAAAGACCCTGACCTGTGTTCGGGATGCATTCGGCATCAAGCCGCTGTTCTATGCGCAGCGCGACGGTGGCTTTTTCTTTGCTTCCGAGGTGCCCGCCCTGCGTGAGATGTTGCCGAGCCCGCCCACGCTGGACTGGCAGCGTGCCTACGACTATCTGGTACATGGGGATTACGACAGCGGTCCGGGCACTTTCTTCGAGGGGGTCCGGCAGCTGTTGCCGGGCCACTGGCTGAGCATTGATCTGGCGAGCGGCCGCACAGGTGAGCCGCAGCGGTGGTGGACACCCCGCATCGCCGAACGCACCGATCTCTCGTTCACTGACGCCACACAGCTCGTGCGGGCACAGTTCCTGGACAACATCCGCCTGCACTTGCGCAGCGATGTGCGCCTGGGGGCTGCCCTGTCGGGCGGCATCGACTCGTCGGCCGTCGTGTGTGCCATGCGCCATGTCGAGCCCGACCTGCCCATCCACACCTTCAGCTACATCGCTGCGGGCAGCGACATGAGCGAGGAGCCGTGGGTGGACCGCGTCAATGCCCATGTGGGGGCCGTTGCGCACAAGGTCACCGTCGGTGTGGACGAGCTCTTGCGCGACCTCGACGACATGATCCTGGCCCAGGGCGAGCCTTTTGGCAGCACCAGCATCTATGCGCAGTACCGGGTATTTCAGCTGGCGCGGGAGCAGGGTGTGACCGTGACGCTGGACGGACAGGGCGCTGACGAGATGCTGGCTGGCTACAACGGGTATCCCGGCCAGCGCCTGCGCAGCCTGCTCGAGAAGGGGCAACTCTCGGAAGCGGTCTGCTTCCTCAACGAATGGTCCCGGTGGCCCGGACGGACACGGATGGGCGGAGCCAAGCGCCTGGTTGCCGAGCTCACCGAGGGGCGTCTCCACGACATCCTGCGCAAGTTCAACGGTTCCGATTCGCTGCCGGCCTGGATCGATCCTGCTCCGCTGCGGGAGCGCGGGATCGTCGGCAGTTTTCCCCGTCAGGCCGCGTGGCAAGGTCAGGCTGGCCGGCGCGTGGTGGCCGAGCTGGCCTTGTCGCTCACCCGACGTGGTCTGCCTGCCTTGCTGCGGCATGGCGATCGCAACTCCATGCGGTTCTCGGTCGAAAGTCGCGTCCCCTTCCTGACGATGGACATGGTCAGCCTGTTGCTGTCGCTGCCTGAGTCCTACTTGATCTCGCCACGGGGTGAGACCAAGCACGTCTTCCGCGCGGCGATGCGGGGCATCGTTCCAGATGACGTGCTGGACCGCCGCGACAAAATCGGGTTTGCCACCCCTGAGCAGGCCTGGCTGGTGTCGAAGGCCGACACGGTCCGCGGCTGGTTGCGCGAAGACCTGGGCCTGCCGTTCTTCAAGCAGGCCGAAGTCCTGCGCGAGTTCGACGCGATCGTGGCCGGTCGGAAAGCCTTCTCGTGGCAGGTCTGGCGATGGATCAACTTTAGCCGCTGGCACAGCCACTTTCTGGTATCCCACTGATTCAGGGCGACGTGAGCTCCATCCTCATCATTTCCTTTTCGCCCATCCACAGCGATCCGCGTGTGATGCGCCAAGTGCGCCTGCTTGAACGACTTCATCGGATCACGGTGGTTGGTTATGGCCGGCCACCAGAGGCCGACATCGAGTTCTTGCCGGTCTACAAGCCACGGGCTTCGCTCTGGCTCAAGGCATTCTGGGCGGCTCTGCTGCTACTGGGCGCTTTCGAGCGCTACTACCGGGGGCTGCCGCAGGTTATACAGGCCGACCGGATGCTGGCCGGCCGGAAATTTGATCTGGTCATTGCCAACGACATATCGGCCCTGCCGCTGGCGCTGGAGGTGGCCGGCGGCCGACCGGTGCTTATGGACGCCCATGAGTACTCTCCGCGAGAGTTCGACGATCGGCTGCTCTGGAAGGTGCTGTTTGGTCGCTATCACGATGCGTTGTGTCGCCGGTATCTTCACCGGGCTATGGCTATGACCACCGTGTGTGAGGGCATCGCTCTCGAGTACGAACGGGTTTACGGTGTGCCCTGCAAGGTCATTCACAACGCTCCGTTAGACCAGAAGTTGGCGCCCTCAGCGGTGGGTGGAAACTGCATCCGGCTGATCCATCACGGGTCGGCCATCCGATCGCGCCATCTTGAGGTGATGATCGAGATGATGAAGCATCTCGATGAGCGCTTCACGCTCGACTTCATGCTCGTGGAGACTGACGCTGCGTATATGGCCGAGCTACGTGTGAAAGCTCAACCCTGCGAACGCGTCCGATTTATCGAACCGGTGGCGATGCAGGATATTTGTCGACGGCTCAACGGGTTCGACGTCGGCGTGTATCTGCTGCCGCCTGTCAACTTCAACCACCAGCATGCGTTGCCCAACAAGTTCTTTGAGTTCATCCAGGCGCGTCTGGCCGTAGCCATCGGACCGTCGCCGGAAATGGCCGCGTTGGTACGCCGTTACGAGTGTGGCGTCATCGCTGAATCTTTCGATGCCGGCGCTCTGGCAGACACCATTCGCAAGTTGGACCGACAGACCGTAGAGAGACTCAAAACCGCGTCCGACCGGGCGGCCCGTGAGCTCAACTACGAGCAGGGTGGACAGTTGCTGCTGTCGGAAGTCGAGCGCCTGTTATGAGCGTTCTGCGCGTTCTTTATTTGCACCCTGCAGCAGCCTTTGGCGGCGCAAGCAAAAGCCTGATCGAGCTTCATCGGCAGTTGGCCGGTGATGGCGTCAGCGGCTTGGTCATCACGCCATCGGGTGGCGCAGCTGACGCCTTTGAAGCCGCCGGCATGGACGTCAGCCGGGTCAGCGGGCTCAGCCAGTTTGACAATACCCGGTACGGTCATTATCGAAGCTGGCGCTGGCTAATTCTGTTGCGCGAGCTGTGGCTGCTGCCGGGTTCAATTCGGGCGTTGTGGCGTTTGGGCGATGAACGGGTAGATCTTGTTCACATCAACGAGATCACCCTGTTGCCCCTGGGCATGCTGGCCAAGCGCATCTGGCGTGTGCCGCTCGTGGTCCATACCCGATCTTTGCAATGCCGGCCCGGCAGCAGCTGGCGAACTCGCCTGATTCAGGCCTGGCTCGTGAAGTTTGCGGACGCGGTGGTGGCGATCGATCACACCGTGGCGCGCACGCTGGGTCCCGGCCTTGCGCTGCACGTAGTGCACAACGGGCTGGGCTTGCGACGTGGCGGGGAGCGGGCGGATCTCAGGCCTGGCGATGTTTTCCGCGTCGGCTTCCTCGGGGTACTCCTTCCGTTGAAGGGGGTTTTCGAGCTGGTCGAAGCTGTGCGGCTGCTGCGGGACCGCGGCGTGCGTGTGCAGTGCCTGATCGCTGGTGAGAACGCGCGTCCGATGACGGGCCTGAGGGGATGGCTGCTGGGCCGGTTCGGCTTTGCGCGTGATGTACGCAAGGACCTGGAGCAGTTCATCCAGCGCGAGAACCTGGGGGACAAAGTACAGCTGCTGGGCTTTGTGGAGGATGTGGAAGCGCTGTACGAGCGGCTCGATGTGCTGTGCTTTCCTTCGCATTTGGACGCTGCGGGGCGCCCTGTGTTCGAGGCTGCTTTTCATGGCGTGCCCAGCGTGGTGGTTATCGAAAACCCATTGTCCGATGCCGTATTGCATGGAGTGACCGGCTTGGCAGTGCCAACGCCGGATCCCGTGTTGATTGCCGACGCACTGGAGCGGCTTGCGGCCGATCCGGTCTATTGCCAGCGCCTCGGCGCTCAGGCGCGGTTCTGGGCCGACGAGACCTTCTCCATACGAGCAAATGCGACCCGCATGATGGGCATCTACCGTCAACTGTTGACGGTACGTTCGGCGGATTGATCAATGCGCGTGCTGGTCTTGTCTCAGTATTTCTGGCCGGAGTCCTTTGTGATCAACGACATCGTTCGTTGTTTGCAGGAGCAGGGGCACGATATTGTGGTGGCCACCGGCAAGCCCAATTACCCCGATGGCACCGTGTTTCCAGGATACCGGGCGGCAGGCCTGCAGCGGGAGCAATATCTGGAAGGTATCGAGGTGGTCCGCGTTCCAATCTGGCCCCGGGGACGTGGTGGTGCATTGAACCTGTCGCTCAACTACCTGTCGTTCGTTGTCAGCGGACTATGCGGCTTTCCTTGGTTGCTGCGAGGGCGGGCCTTCGACGCAATTCTTGTTTTCTCACCGTCACCGATCACCCAGGTCATTCCCGCCATCCTTCTGAAGTGGCTCAAACGTGCGCGCCTGGCCGTCTGGGTGCAGGATCTCTGGCCGGAGAGCCTGGCAGCCACCGGCTTTGTTCGCCAGCCGGCGCTCCTGCATATGGTCGGCTGGATGGTACGCGGTATCTACCGGGCCTGTGATCTGTTGCTGGTGCAATCCCGGGCTTTCGTGGAGCCGGTGTCGCGCTACGGTGATCCGGCCAGGATTCGCTACCTGCCCAATGCGCTGGATGTACGCGAGACACAGCCCCCGGTCACCTTGCCTTCCGAGTTGCAGCATCGGTTGGACCAGCAGTTTTGTGTGGTGTTCGCGGGTAACCTCGGTACCGCTCAGGCCTTGGATACGCTGCTGCGGGCGGCGGAGCAGTTGCGCGACCAGCCGGATGTCAGCCTGGTGTTGGTAGGTAGCGGTAGTCGTCTGTCCTGGCTGGAGGAGCGCAAGCAGGCTCTGGGTCTCGATAATCTGGTCCTCCCGGGCCGTTTTCCGCCGCACTTCATGCCCGCCATCTTTGAACGGGCTGCAGCCCTTGTGGTCTCCCTGAACGGTGCGGCGGTGTTTGCCCAGACCGTGCCAAGCAAGGTGCAGGCTTACCTGGCTGCTGGCAGGCCCATTCTGGCCAGTCTGAACGGGGAAGGCGCGCGGGTGGTGGGGGAGGCTGGAGCGGGGCTGGTGTCTGCCGCCGAGGATGTGCAAGCGCTGGTCGACAATATCCGGCGTCTGCATTCCATGAACCCGAGCGAGCGCCAGGCGATGGGTGATGCCGGCAAGCGTTACTTCATGGCGCATTTCGAGATGACCCGTCAGGTCCGTCGGCTGGCTGATTGGCTTTGCGACGCAGATCGACACCACCAAGGTAAACCTAGATGAAAATTTTGGTTCTGGGCGCAAACGGCATGCTTGGCAGCGCGGTCTTCCGTGTGCTGGCAACCGATGGTTCCCACGATGTTTGGGGCACGGTCCGGTCTCTGGCAAGCGTGTCCCGCTTCCCGGCACAGTACCGTCATCGACTGATCACAGGTGTCGATGTGCTGGACGCAGACGGTCTCGTTCTGGCCCTTGGCCGGATCCGGCCTGAGGTGGTCATCAACGCGGTCGGACTGATCAAGCAGCTGGCAGACGCCAACGATCCGCTGGTTGCACTGCCGATCAATGCCTTGCTGCCGCATCGGTTAGCCAGGTTGTGCGCACTGGTCGGTGCACGGCTGGTGCATGTGAGCTCCGACTGTGTGTACTCTGGACGCCAAGGCCGTTACAAGGAGAGTGATCGCTCGGATGCAGAGGATTTGTATGGTCGCTCCAAATACTTGGGGGAGTTGCACGACCTGGATCACGCAATCACGTTACGTACTTCGATCATCGGCCACGAGCAGGCATCGTCCCATGCCCTCATTGACTGGTTTCTGTCCCAGGAGGGGCGAGTGAGGGGATTCTCGCGTGCCGTCTTCTCGGGTCTGCCGACCGTAGAACTGGCCCGGGTTATCAAGAGTCATGTGCTTCCCCGGCCAAACCTGACCGGTCTTTACCATGTTTCCGCTGAGCCGATCGACAAGTGCCGGCTGCTGACCCTCGTGGCTCGGCAGTATCAGAAGTCGATCGAAATCGTTCCGGACGATTCGGTGGTGATCGATCGCTCCCTCGATGGCAAACGATTCGCAGCAGCCACCGGCTACTCGGCGCCGGACTGGCCCGACCTGGTTCGCCTGATGTACGAGCAGCGAGGGTGGCCGCGCGAGTAGGCTGGCCTGCTGCGGTATGTCCATCGGCATCACTACCAGATCCAAACTCAGGATGTATTTATGTTCGACAACAAAGTATTGATGATCACCGGGGGCACAGGCTCGTTCGGGCATACCGTGCTGCGGCGTTTTCTTGATACAGATGTTCGGGAGATCCGGATCTTCTCGCGCGACGAGAAAAAACAGGAAGACATGCGGATCGCAACCGCGAACGACAAGGTCAAGTTTTATATCGGGGACGTTCGCGATTACGACAGCATCCGCCAGGCTGCTACTGGCGTCGACTACATCTTCCATGCGGCTGCACTCAAACAGGTGCCGTCGTGCGAGTTCTATCCCATGGAGGCGGTACGCACCAACGTCCACGGCACCGAGAACGTCCTGAATGCAGCCATCGCCAGCGGTGTCCAGCGTCTAGTGGTGCTGTCGACAGACAAGGCGGTCTACCCGATCAATGCCATGGGCATTTCCAAAGCCATGGCCGAAAAGCTTATGGTGGCCAAGTCGCGCCTCATCCCGGAAGGCGGTACTGTGGTGTGCGCAACGCGCTACGGCAACGTCATGGCATCTCGCGGATCGGTAATCCCGTTGTTCCTCGAACAGCTGCAGCGGGGCGACCCCCTGACTGTGACCGATCCGCAAATGACGCGTTTCCTTATGACTCTCGAGGATTCGGTGGATCTGGTGCTGCACGCCTTCGAGCGCGGTCAGCAGGGCGATCTCTTCGTGCAGAAGGCCCCTGCCTCCACCGTCGGCGACCTAGCCCAGGCGCTCAAGGAACTGCTGGGCAGGAACAACCCGGTGCGCGTGATCGGGACCCGTCATGGCGAGAAGCTCTACGAATCGTTAGTGTCGCGGGAAGAGATGGCTAAGGCCGTGGACATGGGACGCTATTACCGCATCCCTGCAGACAACCGCGACCTCAACTATCAGAAGTACTTTGTGGAAGGCGAGGCTCGCATCTCCGAGCTCGATGACTACACCTCGCACAACACCGAACGGCTCGATGTTGAAGCGGTCAAGCGACTGTTGCTCAAGCTCGATTGCGTGAAGGAGCAGGCCCTTGCTTAAAGTCATGACCATCGTCGGCACGCGCCCGGAGCTCATCAAGATGAGCCGTGTGATCGCAGAGTTTGACCGCCACACCCGGCATGTGCTGGTGCACACGGGGCAGAACTACGACTACGAACTCAATCAGGTCTTTTTTGACGATCTGGAGATCCGTCGACCCGATCACTTTCTGGAGGCTGTAGGAGACAACGCGGCACAGACGATCGCTAGGGTTATCGAGAAGGCTGATCAGGTCCTCGCTCTGGAGCAGCCTGATGCCTTGATACTCTATGGCGACACCAACTCTTGCTTGGCAGTGATAGCGGCCAAGCGCCGCAAGGTGCCGGTTTTTCACATGGAGGCCGGTAATCGCTGTTTCGACCAGCGCGTGCCAGAGGAACTCAACCGCAAGGTGCTCGACCACCTGAGTGACATCAATCTGGTTCTCACTGAGCATGCCCGTCGCTATTTGCTGGCGGAAGGTATCCGACCGGAAACCATCATCAAGACAGGTTCGCACATGCGAGAGGTGCTCGACCACTACATGCCGAAGATCATGGCTTCCGATGTGTTGCAGCGCATGTCGCTGCAGTGCGGGCGTTTCTTCATTGTCAGTGCCCATCGTGAGGAGAATGTCGACGACGAAGCCCGTCTGCGCGACCTGCTTGACACGCTCAATGCACTGGCCGTCGAACATGACGTGCCGGTGATCGTCTCCACCCACCCCCGAACCCGCAAGCGTCTCGATGCGTTGGCCGATATTGGTCTGGATGCCCGCATTCGGTTCATGAAACCATTCGGTTTTTCTGACTACATCCGTTTGCAGCTTGACAGCCTGTGTGTGATCTCGGACAGCGGCACCATCACGGAGGAAGCCGCGTTGCTCAACCTGCGAGCCGTCACCATTCGCCATGTCCATGAGCGTCCAGAAGGGATGGACGCCGGCACACTGATCATGGCTGGGTTGGGACGGGAGCGAGTGCTGGACGCGGTTCGTGTGACCCTTGATCAGCATCCTGGCAACGGTCCTGCAGTGAGGGGCGTGGACGATTACGAAAGTCCGTCTGTGTCCAAGCAGGTGCTGCGCGTGGTCGAGAGCTACACCGACTATGTGAACCGCACTGTGTGGCGTAAATCGCCCTGACGCCATGAAAGTACTGGTTACGGGTTCCAACGGATTCATCGGCTCCGCTTTGTGTGGAAGGTTGCTCGATGCGGGCATGGAGGTCCGTGCTTGTGCCCGTGCGTCAGCTGGCGCCCCTGCGGGTACTGCGTTCGTGCAGATTGGTGATCTGGCGGACGATGTCGACTGGCGGGTCGCGCTGGAGGATGTGGAGGCTGTCGTGCATCTGGCAGCCCGCGTGCATGTCATGCAGGACGTGAGCACGGATCCCCTGGCTTCGTTTCGCCGTGTCAATGTGGACGGGACGGTACGGCTTGCCATGCAGGCAGCCCTAGCAGGCGTTCGCCGCTTCATCTTCATCAGCTCGATCAAGGTCCACGGCGAGCACACCCAACCCGGGCGGCCGTTCTGTGGTTTCGATCCGCCTGCTCCGCAGGACCCCTATGGGATCTCGAAATGGGTGGCCGAGCAGCAGCTGCGGCAGATCGCGTCCAGCACCGGCATGGAGCTGGTCGTGGTCCGGCCACCCCTGGTTTACGGCCCTGGCGTGCGAGCGAACTTCCAAGCATTGATGCACTGGCTGGTCCGCGACTGGCCGCTGCCTCTGGCTTCTGTCAAGAACAACCGGCGCAGCATGGTGGCGGTTGACAACCTGATTGATCTGATCGCGACCTGTCTACACCACCCCGCTGCGGCGGGGGAAACCTTTCTGGTCAGCGATGGTGAAGACATGTCGACTGCAGATCTGCTGCGCCGCTTGGGCAAGGCACTCGGTCACCCTGCCCGGCTTCTCCCGTTATCTCCGATATTCTTGAAGCTTGGAGCCACGGCCGTGGGCCGACCAGAGCTCTATCAGCGCCTGTGCGGCTCACTCCAGGCTGACATAGGCCACACCTGCGAGCGCCTGGGTTGGTCTCCCCCCGTGTCGGTTAACCGCGCCTTGATGCAGACTGCTCAGGGGTTGCTCCGATGAAACGTGTTTTCGATCTGATGCTGGCTCTGGTGGCGTGTGCCCTGTTGGCGGTCCCCATTGGCTTGGTCGCGATCGCTGTCCTGGGTACCTCGCGTGGGCCGGTCATCTACTGGAGTGACCGCGTCGGTCGCGACAATCGCCTTTTCCGGATGCCCAAGTTCCGCAGCATGCGCGTCGACACGCCTGCGGTGGCCACGCACCTGCTTGAGAACCCGGAGCAATGGTTGACCCCGATCGGATCGTTCTTGCGAAAGTCCAGTCTGGACGAACTGCCACAGCTCTGGAGCATTCTCAAAGGCGACATGAGTTTCGTAGGTCCCAGACCGGCGCTCTTCAACCAGGCTGATCTGATCGCGTTGCGCACCGAATACGATATACACCGATTGGTCCCGGGGCTGACAGGCTGGGCCCAGGTCAATGGTCGGGATGAAATTCCGATTCAACACAAGGTAGCGCTGGACCGCCATTACCTGCTACGCCGCTCGCTGGGTTTCGATCTCCACATCCTGTGGCTAACCGCAGCAAAGGTACTTCGACGTGATGGGGTGTCCCATTGAAGCCACCGGGTTTTGATGTTGCTGTTCCACTGCTGGCTTTGCCGCGGCCGGCGAAGCGTCTGATCGCGCTGTCCGTTGATGCTGCCCTGTGCGTGCTCACAGTGTGGCTGGCCTTCTACTTGCGGCTGGGCGAACTGGTCGCCTTGTCAGGGGCCGCGTTGTGGGCGGTCGTGGTATCAATCGGCTTGGCTCTGCCGATCTTCATCGTCTCCGGTCTGTATCGTGCCATCTTCCGCTACAGCGGCTGGCCAGCCCTGCTGGCGGTTGCACGCGCTGTGGGCGTTTATGGCTTGCTCTTTGCCTCTGTTTTCACTGCGGTTGGATTCACAGGTGTACCCCGGACGGTGGGCATCATCCAGCCCATTCTGCTGTTGTTGTTCGTTGGCGCATCACGTGCCTTGGCTCGCGTTTGGTTGGGTGACGAGTATCAAACCATCCTGCGGCGTGCAGCGCGATCCAAGGTGTTGATATACGGTGCGGGGAACACCGGCCGTCAGCTGGCAGCAGCCATGGCCAACAGCTACGAAATGCAGGTGGCTGGATTCCTGGACGACGATGACCGTTTGCACGGGAATGTCCTCAACGGCCAGCCTGTTTACAACCCGGCCGATCTGGGCAATCTGGTCGCAAGCCTGAATGTCAGCGATGTGTTGCTGGCCATGCCCGGCCTCTCAAGGGCAAGACGTAACGAGATCTTGAGTCAGATCAGGCTGGTGCGCGTCGCTGTGCGCACTCTCCCCAGCATGACCGATTTGGCCCAAGGCAAGGTCAGCATTTCCGACCTGCGCGAGCTGGATGTCGACGATCTGCTCGGACGGGAACCGGTCGCCCCCAACAGGACACTGCTGGCCAAGAACATTGCTGGCAAGGTGGTATTAGTGACCGGGGCGGGCGGATCCATCGGAAGTGAACTGTGCCGTCAGATATTGGTGGTGAATCCTGCCAAGCTGCTGCTGATAGAACAGAGTGAATTTGCCCTTTACACCATTCACCAGGAGCTTCAGGAGAGGCTGACAGGTCTGGAGGGGGCGGTGCATCCTGTTCTTGTACCTTTGCTGGCCTCGGTGCAGGACGTCGCCCGAATGCGCGAGATCATGTCCACCTGGCGTCCGCACACGGTCTATCACGCCGCAGCGTACAAGCATGTGCCGCTGGTGGAGCACAATCCGGCGGCAGGGATCAAGAACAACGTTCTGGGAACGGTGCTGACGGCTCAGGCCGCAGCAGAAAACGGAGTGTCCGACTTTGTACTCATCAGTACCGACAAGGCGGTCAGGCCCACCAATGTGATGGGCGCCAGCAAACGTCTGGCTGAAATGGCTCTCCAAGCGTTGGCAGCGGCGCAGGGTGGATCAAACAAGGGCACCCAGTTCAGCATGGTGCGTTTTGGCAATGTCCTGGGATCATCAGGCTCGGTAGTTCCCAAGTTCCGTCAGCAGATCCGGGATGGCGGACCGGTCACTCTTACGCATTCGGATGTGACGCGCTATTTCATGACCATCCCCGAAGCAGCCCAGTTGGTGATTCAGGCGGGCGCCATGGCCCAAGGTGGTGATGTGTTCGTGCTCGACATGGGGCAGCCCGTGAAGATCATGGATCTTGCCCGACGTATGGTGGAGCTCTCAGGCCTGACGGTGAAAGATGAGCAACATTCCGACGGCGACATAGAGATTGTCGTGACCGGTTTGCGTCCCGGTGAGAAGCTTTATGAGGAGCTGCTGATTGGAGACTGTCCGGAACCCACCTTCCATCCAAGGATCATGAAGGCCCATGAGGAGTTTGTCTCTTGGATTGAATTTGAAGCCGGGCTCCAGGCGCTTGAAGTGGCTCTTGACGAGAACGACGTCGGCTCAATCCGACGGATGATGCAGCAGATGGTGTCCGGCTATGTCCCGAGTGATGACATCGTGGATTGGGTGTTCCTGGCTCAATGTGCAACCTCCCAATAGAAGCAGTCCGATTGACCGAGACCCGATCGGGACATCACTGGTGCGCTGACAGGGGGAGCGCTGCAGAATCTTTCGCTGAAAGCAATGGAGCGACGCCGAGCGGCCAGGTGATCCCGATGGCGGGATCCGCCCAGTGAATCGATTGCTCCAGGTCGGGTGCGTAGTAGTCGGTGGTCTTGTACAGAAAATCCGCCGACTCGCTCGTCACCAGAAACCCGTGCGCCAGCCCCGGCGGAATCCACAGTTGTCGGTGATTTTCGGCGGTCAAACTGACGCCAACCCATCGGCCGTAGGTGGGCGAGTCGCGCCGGATGTCCACTGCCACGTCGAACACGCTGCCGCTGACCACACGCACCAGCTTTCCCTGGGCATGAGGCGGCAACTGGTAGTGCAGACCGCGCAGTACGCCCTTGCGGCTGCGGCTGTGGTTGTCCTGCACGAAGTTCACGTCCAGCCCGGTGGCCTGCCGGAAGCTCTCCTGGTTGAAGCTCTCCAGGAAGAAGCCTCGGCTGTCACCGAACACCTTGGGCTCGAGGATGAGCACACCGGGAATCTCGGTGGGCACCACGGTCAGGTTCACGGACGGCCCCCGATCACGCGGTCCTGCAGCAGCCGCTCGAGGTACAGGCCATAGTTGTTCTTGCGCAGTGGCGCAGCCAGGGCCAGCAGCTGCTCGCTGCTGATCCAGCCGGCGCGCCAGGCAATCTCTTCCGGGCAGGCGATCTTCAGGCCCTGCCGGTGTTCCAGCGTGGCGATGAACTGGCCGGCCTCCAGCAGGCTGTCGTGGGTGCCGGTATCCAGCCACGCATAGCCGCGCTGCATGATCTGCACCGTGAGCTGGTTGCGCTCCAAATAGGCCTGGTTGACCGAGGTGATTTCCAGTTCGCCGCGCGCGCTGGGCTTGACCGCCTTGGCGATGTCCACTACCTGCGGGTCGTAGAAGTACAGGCCGGTGACGGCATACGGGCTTTTGGGCTGGGCGGGCTTCTCTTCGATGCTGCGGGCGCGGCCCTGGGCGTCAAACTCGACCACGCCATAACGCTCCGGGTCGGTCACGTGGTAAGCGAACACGGTGGCACCCGAGGTCTGCTCATCCG
>Ga0208492_1000750_pt1 | contig 24907 bp, 28 predicted proteins | sample Subbioar_CSW14AB_FD_184820 | JGI IMG/M metagenome (GOLD analysis project Ga0208492, IMG submission 184820) | Serpentinite rock and fluid subsurface biosphere microbial communities from McLaughlin Reserve, California, USA - CR12Mar_CSW14AB (SPAdes) | ecosystem: Environmental > Terrestrial > Deep... | reverse complement strand
CCGCGCCGGCGCCCCGCTCGCTCTCGATCGTCAGCGCGATCCGCCGAAGCCACGCGGCTTCGAGCTGCGCGGGCACCCGCTCGGCGATCGCCAACAGTGCACGGGCCTCGGAGCTGGACGCCTGCCGTGTGCGCTCCAAGTTCGCTGCCAACGAACCGATTTCGCTGGCGCGCTCGCGCAGCGCGGGATCGTCGGGATAGCGGACGATGAGCGCGCGGAGCGCCTCGACGACCGCGGCCAGATCGAAGTCGAGGAGTGCGCGCTGGACTGCCGCCGCCCCGAGCGTTCGGTCGCCAAACAGAGCCGACTGCCGGGCGTCCACGAGCGGCGCGACCGCCGGGGGCTTTTCCGCCTGCGGCTCGGGTGCGCGAACAGGCTCCGGCGGCGCCGGCTGCGGCTTGCGATCGAAGAGCCCGAGCTGGTCGGCCACGGCTCGCTCGATAGAACGAAGGCGTCGGCGCGGCGAGCCTCGTCGCGCCAGCATGGTGTCGCCGGCGTCCTTCTGGATAATCAGGCGTCGATCGGATCCATGGAGCTCACGCCGGTCTGAAACGAGATCCTCGAACAGCTCACGCATCCGGAGGTTGAACCGCGGCAAGGAGAGGTGCAGAGAGCGGCCTTCCAAACGGCGTTCGAGCGGAGGGGGTTGGTCCTCGCCTTCCTCATGCGCTTCAAGCAGATATGCAACCACCCGTCCCAGTGGCTGCAGGATGGGCAATACGAGCCCAAGCACAGCGGCAAGATGCTGCGGTTGCGGGCGATCGCCGAGGAGGTCGCCTCGCGGCAGGAGAAGATGCTCGTCTTCACACAGTTCCGCACCATGGTCGATCCGCTCGCCGAGCTGCTCGCGGAGGTGTTCGGGCAGAAGGGCGTCATGCTGCACGGCGACGTGCCGCCGAAGAAGCGCCTCGCGTTGGTCGACGAGTTCCAGCGGGAGGGCGGCGCGCCCTTCTTCGTGCTCTCGCTCAAGGCGGGCGGATCGGGTCTCAATCTCACCGCGGCCACCCATGTGGTGCACTTCGATCGGTGGTGGAACCCCGCGGTCGAGGATCAGGCGACCGACCGCGCCTATCGCATCGGTCAGCACCGCAACGTGCTGGTCCACAAGATGGTGTGTCGCGGAACGATCGAAGAGCGCATCGACGGCCTGTTGACCGAGAAGCGCAAGACCGCGGCCGCGGTCCTCGAGGCCGGGGCGGAGCTCGATCTCGCCGCCCTCTCGCGCGACGAGCTCATGCGCCTGGTCGCGCTCGACATGGACGCCGCGCTGGCCGAAGATGCCGGCGAATGGCCTGGTCCCGACGACGCACCCGCTCCCCCGCTCGGTTCTCGCGCTTCGACCTCTACGCGCAGCCGACCGGCGCGGAGCAGCGCACGCGCGCCGAGGAAGGGCGCGCCAAGCTGAGCCGCGGGCGTGGCGATCTCTCGCCGGTGCTCCCGTTCGACGGCGCGCTGGCGAGGTCGTTCTGGGGCAAATCGTGGTGCCAGAACCTCGAGTCCTACAGCGATTATTCGAATCGCCTCGGGCGCGGTCGGAGCTACGTGCGCAATGGCGCGGTCGTCGATCTGCGCATCGAGGAGGGCCGCATCACGTCGCGAGTCCAGGGCAGGCGCCTGTACGAGGTGCGCGTGACCATTCGTCCGGTGGCAACCGCGCGCTGGTCCGCCCTCGTGAGCGCGTGTCACGGCGACGTATCCTCCATCGCCGATCTGCTCTCGGGCGCCCTTTCGCCGCGGGTGCTGAAGGCGATGTGCGAGCACGACAAGGGCCTGTTCCCCGAGCCGCGCGAGATCGAATTCACCTGCTCGTGTCCCGACTGGGCCTCGATGTGCAAACACGTCGCGGCCACCCTCTATGGCGTGGGTGCGCGTCTCGACGAGCGGCCCGAGCTGCTGTTCGTCTTGCGGGGCGCCGACCACCACGCGTTGGTTGGTGAGGCCGCGGTGGCCACGGTGAACGCGGCGACGGCGTTGCCCGTGGGCGCGAAGCTGCTCGGCGACGCGGCCGTCGCGGACATCTTCGGCATCACGGTCGAGCCAGCGCTCGCGCCCGTGAGCCCCAGCGCTCCCGCGCCGAAGCCCAAGCGGGCCAAGCGGACCAAGCCGGCCAAGCAGGAGGTGGTCGCGTCCGCGCCGTTGTCTGGTTTCGAGGCGGCCATGCGCGCCGCGATGGCGAGCGCCTTCGCGCCCACGCCCGCGAGGCCGCTCACCCGTCGATAGCGGCCCGCGTCTCAGCCTGTGCACAGGTAGTCGGAAGGTGCGAAGAGGTTACGTCGGCGCATGGGCTCGTGCGAGCGCACGCGCCGCATTCTGCAGAAGAGCGCCGCCACCCGGAAGAAGTCGCCGCGCCGCGTTGCCGAGCAACGCCATCGGCTCCAGCCGGTGGCGCTGGTCACCTTCATCCCGGTGTTGGCAGCAAGGTGTTCGGTGCGTGAAGGCACCGAGCGTTACCCCACGGTTACCCCGCGGCGGTTACACCACGTCGTCTCGCGTCGCGTCCCGCGCGTTGGCACGCCAGCACCGTAGACCCTCGGGAGCACTCCCAAGTCCACGTGCAGGCCTTGTATTTGGCCATTCCCCTCGGGGAACGGCACCGGCGCGCCCAGGACGATTCGAACGTCCGACAACTGGTTCCGTAGACCAGTGCTCTATCCAGCTGAGCTATGGGCGCAACCCCCCGCGAAGGGGAGGCGCACAGTACCTCCGCCAATGGAGGTGTCAAGAGGTCTGTTCCGGGCCCTCCAGCTGCGCCAGGACGTCCGCGGCGATGTCGGCGGTCATCGAATCCTCGCGCATCGTGCGGACCCGGTCGCGTGCCTCCACGAGGCGCGTGCGGGCCACGATTCCGAGCGCGGCCACCCGCCGTTCCCAGCCACGCGCGTCGAGCTCCGAGAGCACGTGATCGATCGCCCGGCGCTCGCCGAGACGGATCAGCGCGATGAGCGCGGCCGCACGGCGGCTCGGGTCGCCGAAGCGCGCGCGCAACCCGAACGACGCCGCCAAGAGCAGCGGCCTCGCCTCTTCGATCTTCAGCTCGCCGACCAGCTCGTGGATGGCTTGCACGCGGCGGGGATCCTTCTCGTCCAGCTCTCCGCGCAGACACGCGAGCAGCACCGGAGCGGCGCGCCGATCGCCCGATTCGCCGAGGGCGATGGTGGCGGCGATGCGCGCGTCGGTGGGCTCCTCGCTATCGGCGGCCAGCCTCGCGAGACGGTCGGCCATGGTGCTCGGGAGCTTCGCGCCGTCGGCGAGCTCGGCGCACGCCTCGGCCGCGCGTCCGCGAACGAGCGGATCTTCGTCGACGAGGCCCGCCGACAGCGCCGACCAGATCTCCTCGTCGACACCTTGGGTCTCGGCGGCACGCGCGATCCGCGGGAACGCGACGATCGCCTGGAAGCGCACCTCGGGTCGTGAATCACGCAACGCTCGTCGCACGCGTTCGTAAGATCGCGGATCGCCGATCTCGCCGAGCGCGGTGATCGCGAGCTCGCGCACGGTGGGCTCGTCGTCCTCGGCCGCGACGAGCAGCGCCGGCAGCGCCTCGTGCGCATCGAGATCCGCGAGCGCGAGCGCGGCCGCTCCGCGCACGGCAGGGTGCTCGTCCTTCAGCGTCCGCGACAGCCCCTCGACGACGCGCGTCCGCAGCTCGCCCCGGTCGTCGCCGACCAGGTTCGGCGCCTGCTGCGCAGTCTCGGCGCGCACGCGTGCGTCACGCGAGCCCAGATCACGGAGCACGGCTTCGAGGGTCTGCGGACGTGCGCGGGCGAGGAGGCTCAACGGTTGGTTCTCTCTCGAGAGCTCAGGGGAGCGTGACGGTCGCTGGGGATGCGGTGCCGATCACGCCGAAGAAGTGGTAGTGGATCGCGTCGTCCACCTGGCGCAGGTCGTAGCGACCTGCAAGCGCACGGGCGAAACCCTCGTAGCCCTCGGGCGAGAGCTCGACACCCTCGGTGGTAACCCGCGACAAGAGCCAGTCTCCCGGACGACTCGAGTAGCGATCGTGCGCGGGCATGATCTCGTGGCGGACGACCCTGCCGGTGCCGGTCTCCACGTACACGCGCTCGAGGAAGTCGCGGTAGCGGCTCATCCGCTCGATGGCGAAGGTCGACGGGAACGAGCCGGTGCCCGACAGCATCATCGGCTGCCCGGACGGTCCGACGCCGAGGCGATCGAGCGCAGCGCTCACGCGTTGCGACAGAGTGGTGAGCGCGTCGGAGACGGCGAGCTGCACGGCGAACTGGACCTCCCGCACCCGGTTCTCGCCGGCGGGCCTCTGCGCGTAGCCGGTGACGTGCTCGGTCCACACCACGCGTGGTGCGCCGCCGCGGTTGTCGATGAGCTCCGCCTTGAGCGTGACGTCGCCGTACCCGGCGTAGTTGTGCGTGTGCACGTCGACGACCGCGTTGGTCGAGTGATCGCTCGAGACCACGACGATGGTCTGCTTGTTGGCGGCGAAGTGCGTGCCGTAGAGGTGCTCGATGGTGAGGCGGAGATCGAAGTCCCCGGGGCTGGTCGCGCTCACCTTCTTGGCGACGCCGGCGGCGGCGAGGCTCTCGATCGCGAGCGTGTGCAACTCCGCAGCCGCCTCGGGCGACGCAGTGAAGTCGTTGGTGACGTAGTTGCCCTCGCGCTTGATGTGCACGCCGAAGAGGAAGAACACGAACAGCTTGGTCGCGACGGTCGCGCCCTTGTGCTCCTCCTCGGGTCGCGCGTCGGCGACCTGGCCGACGTGCAGCGTGATCTGTGGGCGGCGTGGCACCTGGGCGCGCACGATCTCGGGACCCTTGAGCGTGCCCTCGGTCACTTTCGGACCGCCGCAGCCGGCGAGCGTCAGCAGCGCGAGCAACAAGCCGACGGAGCGCTTCACGATGCACCTCGGGGCGCGGCCTCGATGGCCTTGATGAAGTCGGGGTCGGCCGAGAGACGCTCGGCCATCGTCCACCCGAGCACCTTGAGCAGCTCGGTGCGATCGTCGAACTGGATGCGCCCTTCGACGAGATACGTCTTGGCGAGACGAACGGTGCCCTTGCTGTCGCTCACCTTGAGCGCGAGCTCGAAGCGGCCGGCTTCGTAGTCGCCGGCACCGCCTTCGGTCGTCTTCTCGCGGATCTGATCGTGCTGGAGCGCGGTGACGGTGCCGGTCACCAGCAACGGATCGCGCGCGCGGAGGGGAGGCTCGAGCAACGCAGGCTCTGCGTGCCCCGCGTAGTCCTTGAGGACGAACAAGCCCGAAGCGCGCAGACCGTCGGAGACGTGCTCGAACACCTCGACCGCGCCGTCCTTGTAGAAGTACGTGCGGAGCAGCGGCGAGACCGAGTAGTCCTTCTGGTCGTAGAGCCCGCCGATCGGCTGCGGCGCCGTGGTGTCGAATCGACCGAGGACGATGACCCGCTTGCTCGCGATCGGACGCGGGTTGGGCGTGCCGAGCGCTGGAACCTTGGCGAGCTCGATCTTGGTGCTTCGATGCGGCGTGCTCGGAGGCGAGGACCAGTAGCAACCCGTCGCGCTCGTCGTGAGCACGAGAGCGAGAAACATGCGGGAAATCATGGCGTGACTCCACGTGGCGGGGCGGTCAGGCCGGTCGGGGCCGCAGGGGCCGCGCCGGTGCCCGGCGTGAGGCGCGCGCCTTGACCTTGCAGGTGCGCGTTGAAGCTCAATCCATCGATCGGCGCCGATTGGACGAACGGATCCTTGCCGCCCTCTTCCTCGTGCACGCCCTTCGCATCGCGGAACGCGAACGCCGCGCCGTATGCAGGGAAACCGCCGTGCGTGCCACCGACCACCGTGGTGTCGCTCGAAAGGAACCCCTGGTAGTCGTAGACGTACGTGGTGCCGTGCGGGGGCTGCGGCTGCCACGACTGCCGTCCGCCGCAGGCCACCTGCGCGAACGCCAGCACGAGCAAGCAAGAATTCACATACCCACGTCCCGCCTTCGGCGGATCCGTGGCGGGAACAACTCGCTGGGCCATGGCGTTGGGATTAGCACGGCGCGCAGCCAGGGGCATGACGGCCCTTGGCGCCACCCGCCGAGGCTCGTAGGGTCCTCACCGTGAGAACGCACGCCGCGCTCTTCGTTCCGATGGCGGTCGCGTGTCTCGCGGGCGGCTGTCGCAAGAAGCACGTCGACGCCACCCCTCCCGTGCCCAGCGCCTCGAGCGTGGCTTCGGTCGCAGCGCCGAGCGCCTCCGCGGCCGCTCCCCCGATGCGGGTCGAGAAGTTCGTCGCTGCCCGCGCCAAGGGCCAGGATTTCGAGCTCGCTGCGGTCGCGCGCGATCGCACGGTCGTGCTCTCGACGCTCGATGCGACGTTGCGACCGCGCAAGGTCGAGGTGCTGGCCAAGGACGTCGAGGCCGCCGAGGGTACCGAGATCAACCTGGTGGGCGACGGTCTGGTGCTCTTCGTGGGCAAGATCGGCGGACAACCCAACGCGTGGGTGCTCCGCCGCGGCAGCGCACCGTTGGCCATCACCCGCGACCGCTGCACGGTCCGCGACGGCGTCGCGTGGATCGCGCGCGCCGGCGGTGAAGTTCGAGTCCGACTCGCGCGGGCGAACGGCGACGTGACGAGCCCCCCCATCGCGGTGGCCGCCGATCGCGAGGTCCACCTCGGCTGCGGTCCCGACGCGATCGTGTTGACCACGCGCGACGGCGAGAACCTCTCTCTGGCGACGGTCGGGCTCGACACGCTCGCGAGCGCACCCGTGCTCGTTCAGGTCGAAAAAGAGGGCGAGCTCGACGACGAGCTGCGCGATCGATTGATCCTCCCCCGGGGCGGAAAATCGGTGCTCGTCGTTCGCGTCGGCGCTGCCAGCGTGTCCACGCGCGAGCTCGACGAAAAGGGCACGGGCGAATGGCACAAGGTGCTCCGATCCGACAAGCCCATCTCGCTGCGCGAGGACGCCGATCTGGTCGGCGGCGCGGTGGCTCCTGGCTCGCACGGACGCGCGTGGTTCCTGGTGAGCGAGCCGACGAGCGGCGGCGCGTGCGCCGACGGAGAGCCGCCGCGGCGCATCGTCCTCCACGAGCTCGCTCCAAAGGGCGAGGCGATGCTCGCGACCTCGCGACCGGTCATCGAGCTTCCGTGCGGTGTCGAGGCCATCGACGCGCACCTGCGGCCCGAGGCGACGCGCGCGAGCATGTGGTGGGCCGAGCCGGTCGACACCAAGGCGTGCTCGCAACCGGGCCTGTCCGCGTCGGCGGTGGTCACCGCGCAGAGCGACAAACCAGGCGCAAAGCGCTCGGCGATGCTCGCCGAGGGCATCACCGCGATCGAGGGCAGCGACAGCTTCCTCGCGGTCGTTCGACCGGGCGGGTGCGCGCCGTGGAGCGCACCGGACGCAGGCGCGATGGTCCTCTTGCCGGCACCCAAGTGACGAGAATTTTCACCACGGAGGCGGGGAGATCAGGAGGTCGAGCAGTCTGCCGCTGTTGGCCAGCACGCTGGGTTGCTACGGCGGGCATGAACAGCATCGAAGAGGCTGCCGCCTGAATCGGCAGACCCCAAATCTCGTCTCGTTTCGTCTCCGTGTCTCCGTGTCTCCGTGGTGAAAATTCTCGCTCTCGTCTTCACCGTTGCGATTCGCGGACGTGCCACGCGGCGATCGCGGCGACGGCGAGGAGGCCGAAGAACAGACCCACGCGCTTGCGTGAGCTCCCGTGCTTCTTCGAGGCGGGCTTGCTCTCGCCGACCACGCTCGGCTCTTCGCTCGGGGGGACGTTGGGCATCACCTGCGGCACGCCAGCCGTCGGCACCGGCGTCGGCGGATCGATCGGCGCGGCCATGCCGTCGATGATCGAGGGCACGAGGAACGCGGTGAGGTCCTGCGGCTGCACCGTGGCGAGCTTGGCAACGGCTGCCTTGGCCGCAGCCGCGCGGGGGGCTTCGTCCCAGGGTCTCGCGGCGAGCGCCTTGCGGAACACCGCGCTTCTTCCGAGAGGGAGCAGGCGACCGGTCGTGGGCATGCGCTTCTGCAAGCGCGCGTCGACGTCGCCGATCGTGTCGAAGACCGAGGCGGGCACCAGCGCGGTGTCGCTCCCGCCTGCGACCTTGCCGATCTTCACGGCCTGGAGCGAGAGCCCGCTTCCGAGCCAGGCGAGCGTGTGGACGCCCATCGAGGCGACGAGCGGATCGCCGTGCATCGCCGCGGCGTAGGCGCGCTTGGCGACCTCGTTCCAGCCGTCTTCGTTGGCGGGTGACAGATCGAGCACGCGCAGCGGCAACGTCCAGCGAAGGGCCTCGAGCGTGAGCAGCGGACCCGGAACGGGCTCCAGCAACGGGCCGCTCGGCACGAACTCGACCACGATGCGCTCCTCGTCGGCGGGGCCGGTCGGGCCTGCGCCTCCGGCGGGGCCGGGCGTCGAAGGAAGCGTCGGAAGCTCGCCCAGCGCGCCGAACTTCGCCGTGCCGGAGCGTGCCGATTTCACGCGACGCTCCACGCGCGCGCCTGGATCGGCCGCCTTGGGGAACGCGGAGCGGGGCACCTCGATGCGCAGGCCCGACGCCGTGCCCTCGACGAACCAACGCACGGCCACCACGCTCGACGGGCCATGCCACTCGCGCGGCATCACGGCGGCCACGCCGTCCGCGACCAGGAGCGGCGCGGTGATCCGGTGATCGACGAACGTCTGCGAAACGGCGATGGTGGGCGACGCCTCGCCGCCCGGCGACGCGAAGCTCACCCGCGACCAATCGACCGTGCAACCCCGGCCGTCGAGGCTGTGCACGCGCGCCGACAGCTCGACGATGCTGGCGTCGCCCGCATCGGCCACGAGCACGCGCACGCCGTCGAAGCGACAACGCTCTTCGGCCTTTGCCACGCCCGTCGCGCCGAGCACGCCGAGCGCCACGAGCGAAGCCGCTGCGAACGGGTTCTTCATCCGCCGAGCAGGTCTTTGATCGCGTAGCGACCCGGCTGCTTGCCGAGGAGGTAGCTCGCGGCACGGAGCGCGCCATGCGCGAACAGATCGCGGCTGGTCGCGCGGTGGGTGAGCTCGATGCGCTCGCCCAGTCCCAGCAGGTGCACGGTGTGATCGCCGATGACGTCGCCGCCACGAATGGCGTGCACGCCGATCTCGCCGCGCGAGCGTGCGCCGACGTCGCCGACCCGACCGTGACGGAGCGGTTCGTCCGAGAGCGCGCCGGCGCGCACGGCGTCGATCAAGCGCTTGGCGGTGCCGCTGGGCGCGTCGATCTTCTTGTTGTGATGGGTCTCGACGATCTCGACGTCGAATCCGACGCCGAGCCGACGCACGGCTTGCTCGACGATCTCCGCGAGCAGCTGCACGCCGAGGCTCATGTTCGGCGCCCACATCATCGGGGCGACCTTGGCGAGGTCCTCGAGCGCGCGCTGGGCGTCGTCGGGGAGATTGGTCGTGCCCGAGACGAGCGGGATGGCGCGCGCGCGGCACGCCTGCGCCAGCGCGATCACGGCGCCAGGGTGCGAGAAGTCGATGACGACTTCGGCGTTCTCGATCGCCGAGGTCGGATCGCTCACGACGGTGACGCCCTCGACGACCTGACCGCGCTCCGCCGGCGAGGCGAGCGCGCCGACGACGGTGCAGTTGTGCTCGGGCGCGAGCCGCGCGACCGCACGCCCCATGCGACCCGTCGCGCCCGCGATGGCGATGCGACGAGGACCCGCTGCGCGGTGGCGTCCGCTCGTGCGCTCCATCAGCGGAGGCTCCCGCGATAGGACTCGACCACCTGCACGACCTTCGCGACGTTCGCCTCGGTCGGCATCGCCAGCGGCGAACGCACGTACGGGCCGAGCAGCCCCGCGGCGACGAGCGCCGCCTTCACCGGGCCGGGGTTCGACTCGATGAACATCGCGTCGTGCACGGGCACGAGCGCGAGGTGCGCTCGCTTCGCCTCGTCCCACTTGCCGGCGAGCGCGAGCTCGCAGACCTGCTGCACCTGCTTGGGGAACACGTTCGACGTGACGCTGATCACGCCGCGTGCGCCGCAGGCCATCATGCCGAGGGTGAGCGCGTCGTCGCCCGAGAGGATGGTCAAGCGATCGCCGAGGCGGCGGTGGAGCTCCTGCGCACGGAGGATGTTCCCGGTCGCTTCCTTGATCGCGATGACGTTCGGCGCGGCCTTGCACACGGCCTCGACCGACTCGGGGAGCAGATCGGACGCGGTGCGACCCGGCACGTTGTACAGCACGACGGGCGTGCCGTTCACCGCGGCGGCGACCTGCCTGCAGTGCTCGATCAAGCCCGCCTGGGTGGGCTTGTTGTAGTACGGCATCACGATCATCACCGCGTCGACGCCCACGTCGACCGCGCGCTTCGACAGGTTGATCGCCTCGCGCGTGCTGTTCGAGCCGGTGCCGCCGATGATCGGGCATCGCTTGTTCGCGCGCTTGACCACCTTGGCGATGACGCCGATGTGCTCTTCGTCGTCGAGCGTCGGGGACTCGCCGGTCGTCCCGCAGGGGACGATGCCGCCGATGCCGCCAGCGATCTGAGCGTCGACGAGCCGATCGAGCGCCGCGTCGTCGACGCGCAGGCTCGAATCGAACGGGGTGCAGAGGGCCGTGAACGCGCCTTCGAGCTTCAGCATGATGAAGCCGCTCTAGCGCCGCTTTCCCCGGGGGGGAAAGGTTCTCGGATCAGCCGGGGAGGGTGGCTTCGTTGCCCCAGGCTTCGCTGATGAGCGTGCCCTCTTCGGTGACCTTGACCACGACCGCGGTGACGTTGTCCTCGCCGCCATGCTCGTTGGCCCGAGCGATGAGGGTCTGGACCGCCTTGTCGAGGTCGGCGGTGTAGGCGCTGACGATCTCGGAGATCTCCTGGTCGCTGACCATGCCGGAGAGGCCGTCACTGCAAAGGACGTAGACGTCGCCGACATGGGGCGTGTCCACCCGGACGTCGACCTGCACCTGGTCGTGCATCCCCAGCGCGCGGGTGATGACGTTCTTCGGCAGGTTGTCGCGCTGCTCGGTGGGCAGCTCGGGCATCGCCTGGAGGTACTCGTTGATCAGCGAGTGGTCGCGGGTGAGCTGCTCGATGCCGCCGCTTCGGACGCGGTAGCAGCGGCTGTCGCCGACGTGGGCGACGTAGACCTGGTTCTTCTTCGGGGCGTAGAGCAGCCCGACGACCGTCGTGCCCATGCCGTGCAGCTCGCGGCTGCCGAGGGCGCGGTCGTAGATCTTCCGATTTGCGAGCTTGATGCCGCAGATGAGGCGGTTCTCCTCCTCCGTCTTCGACGCGTCGAAGGGGAAGGGCCACGTGATGTCCTCGGACATCGTGGTCTTGAAGAACTCCGCGACCTCGGTGGTCGCAATGGTGGACGCGACGTCTCCAGCCCGATGCCCGCCCATTCCGTCGGCAACGACGTAAAGCGAGTGCTCGGGGAGCATCACGAAACGATCTTCGTTGTGCTCGCGCTGCCGACCGACGTCGCTCAGCCCGGCTCCGATCGCCTTCATCCCATCGCGCTCCCGTCCATCTGCGAACAAGTGAAATCTCGTGTGTGGCAAGGCTTGGGTCGGACGGTCCCCGCCGTGGACGACGGTTTCACGTCCGGCCTGAGCTCGTCAAGGCGCCCGGGGGCCAAAAGGGCCATCGGGCTCGGAACCGCCGGAAAACGGCCATCTTCGGCCGTGCCCGAGCGGTCCCACCGGTCAGATCTCCATGATGTCCTTCTCTTTGTGGGCGAGAATGGCGTCGACCTGCTTGGTGCCTTCCGCCACCACCTCTTCGACCTTCTTCTTGCCGCGGTCGACGTCGTCGGCGGCCATGTCCCCCGAGTCCTCGGCATCCTTGAGGAAGTCGAGGGCATCGTGGCGTGCCTGGCGAATGGCGATCTTGCACTCTTCGCCCTGCTTCTTCGCCATCTTCACGAGGTCGCGGCGGCGCTCCTCGTTGAGCGGCGGAATCGGGATGCGGATCTGGTCGCCGTCGGGCTGCGGGTTGAGCCCGAGCTCCGCGTCGCGGATGGCCTTGTCGACCACCTTCACCTGGCTGCGGTCCCAGGGCTTGACGATGATCAGGCGGGGCTCGGGAACCGAGATGTTGGACATCTGGTTCAGCGGGGTCGGCGTCCCGTAGTAGTCGATCCGGACGCCGTCGAGCATCGCGGAGTTCGCGCGCCCGGTGCGGAGCTTCACGAGCTCGCGCTTGAGGGCCTCGTGGGCCTTCGAAATCGACGTGTGCAGGTCCTTGATTACGTCGTCGATCATGGCTGGTCGTCTCCGAGTCCTCTCCGACTTGCCTCTCGTCTGCTTCGTATCCCACGTACCGTGCGCAGGCGGGACGGCAGCCTACCACCGGATGAGCGAGGTTGGGTGTCGAGTTCTCCGCCCGGCCGGAGCGTGCCCTGGGGCAGGCTCGTCTGGAGCATGTGGATTGTTTTGCCGGCCGCGGAATGCGTCTCGGGCCGGTGTTGAATCCAGGGCCGTCCCGACCGTCCGACGGCTACAGTCGCCGTATCGTCCAGGCGATCGGCTGGGTCGAACGAAGGAGACTTCGCGATGAAGCGAGCGACGTGGTTTGCGGCGGCGGTCCTCGGTTTCTCGGTCAGCCTCTCTGGCGGCGTGTTCGCGGGAGCGAAGGATGCAAAGGACAAGGGCAAGGAGGCCAAGGAGACGCCCCTCAAGGCGAACCCGGCGCTCAAGCCCAAGGTCGAGAAGAAGATCACGCCCTGGAAGTGGGGCATGAGCTCGAGCGAGGTCTTCGCCGTGCTCGAGAAGCAGATCGACCAGGTCTACGGCGAGAAGATCAGCAAGGCCTACAACCCGAAGATGCAGGCCCAGCTCGAGAAGGAAGCCGACAAGAAGAAGAAAGAGCTCAAGAGCAAGCTCATCGAGTTCAAGGGCGGCGGCGGCGTCAGCGGCTACGAGATGAAGGCGCCCGGCGAGTTCACCTACAAGAACGCCGAGACGGCCATCGAGGTCACGCGCCCCGGCGGCGGCGAACGCCAGCTCTTCTTCATCAACGACAAGCTGTGGAAGGTCTACGACCACGTCCACCTCACCTCCAAAGACGCGGAGCTGGGGGAGACCTGGGAACAGGCCACCGAGAAGTTCAGCAAGGACCTCGGTGAGGGCGGCAAGAAGGTCGAGAAGAAGAGCGTGAGCACGGCCTACTACGGCGTGCTCATGATGGTGCCCGACCACTACCTCTGGTCCGACGGCACCACGCAAATCCGCTTCATCGACCACACCAAGCGCGAGGACATGACCGAGCGCACGGTGGGCATCGCGTACGAGGAAATCGCGACCGTCGAGAAACTCCCGACGTACCGAACCAACGTGGAGAAGAAGGTCACCGACGCCCAGGTCGAAAAGGCCGGCGCGCCGGACGCTCCTCCGCCGAAGGACCCGAAGGACACCCCCAAGAAGAAGAAGTAGCAGTCGCCCGCCCTCGGGTCACCGTGCGGTTGTCGCCGCTCGCGGTTCGAGGTCGAAGGTCGAAGGTCGAAGGTCGAACGAGATTCGGCCTTCGGCCGTTTTGTGGTCGTGGCGTCGCTTCAGTCCAAGCGCGCGGAGGCGGACAGGCCCGGTCTCGGTCTCGCATTCGACCTTCGACCTCTGACCTTCGACCCACGAAGACACGGCAAACCGACGCGACAGGTCGCGAGGCCGATCCCACCGAGAGCCACCGATCAGCGGGCGGAGGACGCGCGGGACTCGGCGCGGCGGCGCATCTTGCGGTCGACGATGCGCTTCTTGAGGGCGCCCATCCGGTCGATCATCAGCACGCCGTCGAGGTGGTCGAGCTCGTGTTGCACGGCGACCGCGAGCAGGCCGTCGCAGTCGAGCTCGAACTGCTTGCCCTCGCGGTCGAGGGCACGGACGCGGACCTTCTCGGCGCGGTCGATCTCTTCGACGACGGTGGGGAACGAGAGGCAGCCCTCTTCCCAGGTGACCTCGCCATCACGGGCGACGATCTCCGGGTTGATGAAGACGCGGAGCTTGCTGGGCTCGTCTTCGTTGGCGGTGTCGATGACGAAGACGCGGTGGGCCTCGCCGATTTGCGTGGCTGCGAGCCCGACGCCCGGCGCGGCGTACATGGTCTCGGCCATGTCGTCGACGAGCTGCTGGATGGCGGGGGTGATCTCGGCCACCGGGCGCGCCTTTTCGCGCAGGCGCGGGTCCGGGTAGTGGAGAATCGTGCGCACGGCCATGACCGCGAAAACGTAGTGCGCCAGGTTCGATCCCGCAATCTCTGCGCCATCGGCAACGGGAATTCCCATACCCCGGTCCCGCCTACGGCGGAGCCCGGGAGCCCGGCTACTTCTTTCCTTCACGCCGTCGGGCGGCAAAGAAGTCCCTGAGCCGTTGGGCGCATGCCTCGGCCTCGACCCCATCGATGACCTCGAGCCGATGGTTGAGGCGCGGATCGGTTGCGATCGAGAAGAGGCTGTGGATCGCCCCGGCTTTCGGATCGCGGCAGCCGTAGACCAGCCGATCGACGCGGGCGTTCACCAGTGCGCCCGCGCACATCGGGCAGGGCTCGAGGGTGACGACGCAGGTCCAGCCCGTCAGGCGCCAGTGGCCGTTGAGCTTCGCGGCGGCGCGAAGTGCGACGACCTCTGCATGTGCGGTGGGATCCTGCTCGACCTCGCGAAGGTTGCGAGCACCCACGATCTCGCCCGCGGGCCCGAGCATCACCGCGCCGACCGGCACGTCGCCGGCGAGCGCCGCAGCGTCGGCTTCCGCGAGCGCGATCGACATCGCGTCCGAGTCGTTCATCTCATGCCCGAGGTGCAATCGCCGCGAGCAGGCGGCCGCTCCGGGCACCGTCCCGGCGGTGGCTGAAGAACCGCTCGGCGTCGCACTTCGTGCAGCCGGGCACGTCTTCGATGGCGGCGTCCGCGACGCCCAACGCCCGCAGCTGCAACCGCACCGCCAGGCGCAGATCGACGTAGGGCTTGGGCCCACGGCCGCGCAGGACGATCGACTCGTCGGGCACGGCGTCGAGGAGGGCGCTCGCGACCTCTTCGCCGACCTCGAAGCAGCACGGACCGATGCTCGGGCCGATCGCCGCGACGATACTGCTGCTCGAGAGCGCGCTCCTCGCGAGATGGGAGACGCCGTTCTGCACGATGCCGGAGACGACGCCGCGCCAACCGGCGTGCAACGCAGCGACCTGGTTCTTCGCTCCCTCGTGGAGGAGGACCGGGACGCAGTCGGCGACCCGAATGCCGATGGCCGTGCTCGGATCCCAGGCGACGAGCCCATCGGCGTGCTCCTGCAGGACCGAAAGACGCTCGTCGCGGGGCTCGATCACCCGGACCTCGGCACCGTGGACCTGGCTCGTCTGATAGAGACGCTCGGGCGCGACGCCGAGGGCCGTGGCGAACCGACGCAGGTTCTCTTGGACCGCCGCGGGCTCGTCGCCGGGACCGACCGCGACGTTGAGCGTGGCGAACGGTCCCTCGCTGACACCACCGATCCGGGTGGAGAACCCGTGGCGCACGCCGCGTTCGGTGAGGAGCTTGCTCTTCAGGACTAGCGGTTCGGCCATGCACCGTCACCGTACGGCATCCGTCGCGGGGCGGCCTCATCGACGTCGCTCGGCTGGAACGTGCGTGCGGTGTAGCGCTCGCCTCGCGGCCCGAACACCTCGACGTCGCGTGGGCGAGGGGGAACAACGCGCGGTGTCGACGGGTTGCGGGGGAAGAGGAGGCGAACGAGCAGCAACCCCGCGATGAACCCGCCCACGTGCGCCCACCAGGCGACGCCGCCGGCCTGCGCGACGCTCAGCGCGCCGAGGCCGCGGAACAGGTTCATCACGAACCACTCGAGCACGAAGAACAGCGCGGGGATGGGCAACACGAAGACGAAGAACAACGTGTCGATGCGGCGGCCCGGGTACAGCGAGACATACGCCGCGAGCACGCCGCCGATGGCGCCCGATGCGCCGAGCATGGGCGTGGTACCGAGCGGGTCGAACATGGCCTGGGCCAACGCGGCAGCCACACCCCCCGCGAGGTAGAGCGCACCGAACCGACGGGGGCCGAGCACGTCCTCGACGCTCGGCCCGAAGATCCAGAGGAACCACAGATTGCCCAGCAGGTGCATCCACCCGCCGTGGAGGAACATGCTGGTGAAGATGGTGATGGCCGCCGCGAGCGGGGCCGTCGACAACGTGTGGGGCGTGAACGCCCAGTCGAGGAGCGAACGCTTGCCCTCGGTCGCGACGAGGCCGAGCTCCCAGATGAACGACACGAGGTTCAGCGCGACGAGCGCGTACACGACCACCGGGGGCCGTGAGAGCGGGCGCGGTCTGACCTCGCGGACGGGCAGCATGGCGGGAACCTAAGGACGGCCCTAGGCTCGCGCCACATGGCGGCGGGTCCATCGGTGCCCATCGTGGGAGTAGGTGCCGTGGTCGTGGTCGAGCCCGAGCACGTGGTCTTGATCCAACGGGCGCACCCTCCTGCGCAGGGCAGCTGGTCCTTGCCCGGCGGCAAGGTCGCGCGCGGCGAGAGCTTGATCGACGCCGTTCGTCGCGAAGTACGCGAAGAAACAGGCCTGGAAATCGAGGTCGGCGAGCTGATCGAGGTGGTCGAGCTCGTCTCCGAGACCCACCACTTCGTCGTGCTCGATTACCTCGCGTGGAAGACCGGGGGCACCTTGGCCGCGGGCGACGATGCCGCCGACGCGCGCTCGGTGCACGTCTCCGAGCTCGCAACCTACGGCGTGACGGACGCGGTCACGCGCGTGGTCAACGCCGCGCTTTCGCGCGGAGCAAGGTGAGAGCGACGTCGTCTCCTGCGCGTTCGACACGGTCCAACGCGTAACGCAGAGCCAGGTCGGGTGATTCCGGGCTCGGTCCGAAGAGCGCAGCCGTTCCCGCCGCGCCGAGGGCGATCGGCGCGAGATACCAGTGGATTTCGTCGACGAGGTCGCCTGCCACGAGGCCGCCCGCGAGCCTGGCGCCGCCCTCGACCAGCAGGTCGACGACCCCCTCCCGACCGAGCGCGTCGAGGGCCGCTCCGAGATCGACGCCGCCGTCCGAGCGCTTCACCTGGAGCAGGCGGAGCCCAGCTGCGGTCAGCGCCTCGACCCGCGCGCGCGCGGCGTCGTCGGCGACGATCGCGATCGAAGGAATCTCGTGCGCCGTTCGAACCAGCTGTGCGCCGAGGGGCAATCGGGCGTCGGCATCGAACACCACGCGCATCGGCGGAGCACGGTCGGCGATCGGTTCGACGTCACGCACGGTGAGCGCGGGATCGTCGGCGAGGGCGGTGCCGATGCCCACGGCGACGGCATCGGCCCGCGCCCGGAGCGCGTGCACCTGTCGTCTGGCTTCGGGGCCGGTGATCCACTTGGACACGCCCTTCTCGCTGGCGATGCGGCCGTCGAGCGAGGCTGCGAGCTTGAGCCGCACCCACGGCCGACCCTCGCGGACGTGCTTGGAAAAAGGCGCGATCACGCGCGCGCTCTCGGCTTCTTCGACGCCTTCGATGACCTCGACGCCCGCGGCGCGGAGCCGCGCGTTGCCGCAGCCCTCGACGTGCGGGTTCGGATCGCGAACGCCGACGACGACGCGCGCGATGCCCGCGGCGAGGATCGCCTCGGTGCACGGCGGCGTACGGCCGTGGTGGTTGCACGGCTCGAGGGTGACGTAGAGCGTGGCCCCTCGCGCGCGCTCGCCTGCGTCGCGGATGGCCATGACCTCGGCGTGCTCCCGGCCGGGCTTGGGGTGATGCCCACGGCCGACGATCTCCCCATCGGCGACGAGCACCGCGCCGACGTGCGGGTTGGGCGACGGCGTGCCCTTGATCGCTTCGGCCAGCGCGGCGCGCATGGCCTCTTCGTCTTGCACGCTCATTCGCTCGGGTCGTCCCGGCGTGGCGGGACGGGCAGGGGATCGGGGCGCGGGGCTGCGCGCATGCGCTCGGAGGTGCGCACCCGCTCGCCGAGCCGGTGCAGCTCGTCGAGGAACTCGCCGATGTCGTCGAACTGCCGGTAGACCGAGGCGAAACGCACGTACGCGACCTGGTCGAGCTCGCGGAGGTGCGTCATCAGCTTCTCGCCGACCTCGCTCGAGGGGACCTCGCGCTCGCCGCTCTCGCGAAGCTCTCGCTCGATCGCGTCGGCCACGGCCTCGCGCGCCTCGGCCGAGACGGGACGCTTCTGGCAGGCGCGCTCGAGCCCCTGGAGCAGCTTGCGACGATCCCAGCTCTCGCGGCGACCGTCCTTCTTCACGATGAGGGGGATGACCTCTTCGATGCGCTCGTAGGTCGTGTAGCGACGGCCGCAGCCGACGCACTCACGGCGACGCCGCGTCGCCTCGCCGCCTTCGGACAGGCGCGAGTCGATGACCTTGTTCTCGAGGTTGCCGCAGCCGGGGCACTTCATTGATGCCGCAGTGGTGATTACACGGATCCGCCGGAGGCGGGACGTGGGTATGTGACTACCGCGAATGCGCGGGTTGCGCCACAGCTACACCATTCCGCGGAACGGCTCCGGATCGGCGAGCAGGCCCGGGAGCCCGCCAGTGTGGAGGAACAACACCCGCGCGCCGAAGGGAATCGCGCCACGCCGTACGGCCTGCGCGAGGCCGAAGAAGGCCTTGCCGGTGTAGACCGGATCGAGGATCAGGCCGCTTGCGCGCGCGACGTCGACGATGAGCCCACGCTGCTCCTGGGTGGCCACGGCGTAGGCCGGACCCTTCGCCTCGTCGTCCACCTCGAACGGCGCGTCGCCCGGAAGACCCGCGCAGAGCGCGCGCGCCTCGTCCATGATGCCGCGGATCCTGGCGGTGAAATACGCCCGGTCGTCGCACACGGCGAACGCGCGTACGTCGCGAGCGACCCCGTACCTGGCGGCGCCGAGCGCGACCCCGGCGGCGGTGCCACCCGAGCCACACGCATGCGCGATCACGTCGAACGTGCGTGCGTCGGCGAGGCCGAGGTCGAGCTGGTTGCGAACCTCGCGCATCGCGAGCACGTAACCGAGCGCGCCGAGGCCGTTGGACCCGCCTTCGGGGATGACGAACGGTCTCGCGCCTCGCGCCTCGAGCGTGCGCGCCGCGGCCGTCATGAGCGTGTCGCGCTCGCGGTATTGCTCGACGGAGATGCGCCGTACCTCGGCGCCGGCGAAGCGATCGAGGAGCACGTTCCCGGTCATCGGCAGCGGCTCGGTCGCGTCGCTCATGCGAAGGAACAAGACACATTTCAGGCCCAACCGTGCGCACGCGAGCGCGGTCGCGCGCGCATGGTTCGACTGGATGCCGCCGCAAGTGAGGATGGTGTCGCAGCGATCGGCCACCGCGCGCGCGAGGAGGAACTCGAGCTTGCGCAGTTTGTTGCCGGACTCTGCGCCGCCGGTGCAGTCGTCGCGCTTGATCCACAGATCGCAGCCGAGGCGCCGGTCGAGGGCCGGCACCTTGATCAACGGCGTGGGCAGATGCGCTAGCCGCGTCCGCGGGTGCTTCTCGAGGCCGTCGACCGCCATGTCAACCGAAGGAGATCAAGCGCGCGCCCGACTCGATGGCCTCGCCCGGCTTGACGTGGATCTCGGCGATCTTGCCGGCGCCCTTGGCCTTGAGCTCGTTCTCCATCTTCATCGCCTCGATGACGATGACGCCCTGACCGGCCGCGACCTCGTCGCCGATGGCCACGAGGACCTTCACCACGCGGCCCGGCATCGGCGCCGAGATGGCCTTCTCGCCGGCACCGCCGCCGCCTCGGCGCGCAGCCTGCGCGGCGCGGAGCCGATCGCTCTCGACCTTGACGTAGGCGCGGTGGCCGCTCGCGATGACGCCCACGTCCGGCGGCTGCCCTTCGACCGTGAGATCGAGCACCCGACCGTCGATCCGGACCGAGAGGGCGTTGTCATCGAAGACGACCACGTCGTTCTCGTAGGTGTGGCCGTCGAGCGAGACGACGAGCTCGCCGTTGGGGCGCACCTCGACGTCGATGGCGTGCTCCTGGTCGTCGATCGTGACGAAGTACTTCATCGCGGGCCTGGATTACCAAGGCCGGTGCGCCGCGTCGAGGCGGTGAGCCGGCCGCCCTCGCCGAGGGTGACCGCACCCCGTTTGAGCAGTCCGCCGACGGCACGCTTGAATGCCTTCTTGCTGAGCCCGAAGAGCGCGCGGATCTGCTCCGGGCTCGAATCGTCGGAGACGCTCGGAGGGTCGGGACGCGAGAGCACCGCGAGGATGCGCTCGGCGTCGGCGTCGCGTTGTTCGTGCGCGGGCGCGCGTAGCGAGAGCTCGATCTTCCCGTCGGGGTGCAAGTGGCTCACCCGGAACCGTGCGGCCTCGCCCCGCGAGAGGCGATGGGGCTCCTGTTCGGGGAGCAACCCGACGAACCGCCGCTCGACGATGACGAACACGCCGAGCCCCGGCTCCTTGCGCCACGCCTCGCCCTCGACCCATTCGTCGGGCTTGAAGTCGCCGATGGCGCGGAGCATTTCGCTCACCCGCATGGTGCCGGCGAGCCGGCCGGTGTCGTCGACGTACACGCCGATGGGCTGGCGATCGCCCACGCGCACGTCGCGGAGGAGCTCGGCCTTGGGAACGAGCAGGTCCTTCGGCAGGCCCCAGTCGACGAATGCGCCGAACGGCGTGACGTCGCGCACCTCGAGGAACGAGACCTCGTCGCGCATGACGGTGGGAAACGCGGTGGTGGCGATGGGGTGGTCTTCGGAATCGAGGTAGAGGAACACCTCGAGCTCGTCGCCGATCTCGGTGCCCTCGGGCACGTCGCGACGGGGCAACAGCACCACCTCGTCGGGTGCGTCTTCTCCCGAGAGACGCGAGAGGAAGGCACCCGGCGAAGCGAAGCGGCGCACGCGCAGCCGCACGCGCCGACCGAGCTCTGCCTCGAGGACGGTCACGCGGACTTCTTCTCCGCCTTGGTCTTCTTGCCCTCGCGGATCATCTCGTCGGCGACCTTGCGGGTCGTCGCGGTGATGGTCGCGCCGCCGAGCATGCGCGCGAGCTCCTCGACGCGGTGCTTGCCGTCGACGCGACGGACCTCGCTGATGGTTCGTCCGGAGTCCTCGCGCTTGGCCACCGTGAAGTGGACGTCGGCGAAGGCGGCGATTTGCGGCAGGTGCGTGATGCAGAGGACCTGGTGGCTCTTGGCCACATCGGCGATCTTCTTGCCGATGGCCTCGGCCACGGCGCCGCCGACCCCGGCGTCGACCTCGTCGAACACGTAGAGCCCGGCGGGCGCTGCGGAGACGGCGAGCTCATGAGACCGGGGCGAGGCGAGCACGCGCTTGATCGCGAGCAGCGCACGCGAGAGCTCGCCGCCCGAGGCGATTCGACGCAGCGGGCGAGGGTCCTCGCCCGGGTTCGGCGCGATCATGATCTCGACCCGATCGATGCCGCCGCGGGTCAGGCGCGCGTGGGTGCCGTCGTCGAGGGCGACGGCGAGGGCGTCGTCGGAGGGCTCGGTGGCGGTCGGCGTGGCGATCGGCGCGACGTCGACGACGATGCGGGCGCGACCCATGGCGAGGGAAGCAAGCTCGGAGGCGAGCGCATCTCCGAGCGCCCGCGCGGCCTTGTGGCGTGCGTCGGAGAGCTTGCGCGCGGCCTTGGTGGCGCGCCCGAGCAGCTGTTTGCGCTCGCGTTCCCGCTCGGCCTCGTGGTCGTCGACGCGGTCGAGCGCCGCGAGCTCGTCGGCGAGCCCCGTTCGGTAGGCGACGAGGTCTTCGGTCGTCGGACCGTGTTTGCGGAGCAGGCGCTGCAGCTTGAACAGCCGGTCTTCGATGTCGGCGAGGCGAGACGGGTCGGCGTCGACGTCACCTGCGTACCGCGAGAGGGCGCGCGCGGCCTCCTCGAGCTCGGCGAGCGCGCTCTCGATCGTGCGCACGTGCGGCGCGAGCGACTCGTCGAGCTCGCTCGCATGCGCGACGTCGTGGGCGATGCGGCGAAGCGCGTCGAGCAGCGAGTCGTCGCCTTCGTACAGCCGATCGGCCGCGCGTCGGGTGGTCGATGCGAGCTTGTCGGCATGGCGGAGCCGCGCGCGGGTCGTCTCGAGCTCGACCTCCTCACCCGGCTTGGGGTCGAGCTCGTCGAGCTCGTGGAGCTGGAAGCGGAGGAAATCCTCGCGGATACGCAGCTGCTCGATCTTGGTCCGCGCTTCGGCGATCGCGCGGTCGAGCGTGAGGATGCCCGAGACCTCTTTGGCGAGGCCGTCGCGCTGCGGGGCGAGACCGGCGTACGCGTCGAGCAACGTCGCGTGGGTCGACGGATCGCACAGCGTCTGGCTCTCGTGCTGCGAAGACACGTCGACGAGGCCGCGCACCAACGCGGCGAGCTGCGCGGCCGGAACCAGGCGACCGTTCACGTAGCTCTTGGAGCGCCCGTTGCTCGCGACCACCCGACGGACGACGAGCTCGTCGCCGTCGCCCGCGAGCTCGGACTCGGCGAGCTGGGCGCGGAGGGCAGGGTGCGACGAGACGTCGAACAACGCCTCGACCTCGGCCGCGTCGCGACCGGTGCGAATCACCTCGGGCCGCGCCCGACCTCCGAGCACCAGCGCGAGCGCGTCGACGAGGATCGACTTGCCTGCGCCGGTCTCGCCGGTGAGCACGTTGAGGCCGGGACCGAGCTCGAGGGTGAGCCCGTCGATCAGGACGAAATCGCGGACGGCGAGCGAGACGAGCATCAGCCGCCCAGGCGCTCGGCCTCCTCGGTGCCTGTGGGCGCCATCGCCGAGGCGCGCTGCTGCGCGATGGCGATGAGCTTCACGAACATGCCGCGGATGAAGGGGATCTCGCTCGGACGATCGGAGATGACGCCGGCCTTCTCGATGGCCTGACCGACCAGCAGCGAGTCGACCGCGCGGTCGATCAGGCCCGCCTGGTAGAGTGACCACGCCGCGTCGCGGAGACGCGCGACGTAGAGCTTCTTGCGGTCGTCGTCGAAGTACGCGTTGGCCGCCTCGTCGATCGCTTCGTTGACGGTCGTGTCGATCTGCTTCTGCTGCTCTTCGTCGGGCGAGATGCCCGGCATGATCCCGAGCGCCTGGACGCGTTCGTTGATCGATTGGAGCAGCGCGACGCCGGCCGCGTCGTCGGGCATCCACGACGCGTACTCGGGCTCCTCGTGCAGGTGCATCGAGCGCTCCATGCGCGCCTTCACCGCCGCTTCGTCCGTCGGGAGCACGAGATCTTCGCCCTCGATCGGGTGAGCGACCTTGGCGAGCAGGCCGTCGCCGAGCAGCTCGCGGGCAGCGTCGAGGCCCATCGGGAGGACCGCCTTGCGCGCGATGGTCATCGCGCGGGCTTCGGCGATCCGCTTGCGGGCGTACTCGAGGGGCATCTCGCTCGGTGCGCGTCCTGCGCGCGCGACCCATCCGGCCCAGAGCTGCCGGAGGTTGCCCGCGCTCGGGTTGCCGCGGTTGACCTGGACGATGCCCTGACGGTCGACCGTGGTGACCTCGACGACGTCGGTCCCGCCGGTGTTGGCGATCTTCGCGATCCACCAGATCTGCGCGCCGCGGCCGTCGGGGAACAGCGCCCGCGCCTCGATGGTGAAGGCAGGCTTGCCGAGGGTGGCGACGACCTTGGGGCGGTCGGGGATGGCGACGCCACGAGACTTGAGCACGTTGATCGCACGGCGCGACGCCTTGCGGGCCACCGCCGGAGCGTCGTCACGGATGGCAATCGCCGCGACGGCGGCGGCGTTGCGGTGCGCGACCCAGGCCTGCACGAGCGCCTCCTGGCGGTCTTCGGGCGTCTTCTGGACGACGTCGAATGCGCCCTCGTACGAGACATTGAGCGCCGCGTCGTCGATCGCGTGGAGCGGAGTGGCCGGCTCGACCGGCGGGTGGTGGAGCGCTTCGGATGCGGTCGGTTCGGTCTTCTTCTTGGCGGCCATGATGTCCTCTCAGGCGATCGCGACGAGATCGATTTCCACTTTTGACCCGCGGGGCAGCGCGGCGACCTGCACGGTGGCGCGCGCGGGCGGAGCGTTCGGGAAGCGTTCGCCGTAGATCGCGTTCACCTTCGCGAAGTCGGCGAGGTCGACGAGGTAGATCGTCGCGCGGACGACCTTGTCGAACGAGGTCCCGGCGGCGGCGAGCACGGCCTCGAGGTTCTGCATGACGCGGCGGGTCTGCGCCTCGATGTCGCCGTCGACCATCTGGCCGGTGGCGGGGTCGAGCGGGATCTGGCCGCTGAGGAAGACGAAGCCGTTTGCCCGCACGGCCTGGCTGTACGGTCCGATCGCGGCGGGGGCACGGTCGGTCGCGATGATCTCCTTCGACATGCGGCCGCGGGGGTACCACCGCAGCCGTCGAACGTCGACGCCCGTCGCACGCCTCGCGCCGGGGGGCGGACAGGATGTGTCCGGCTATTCGATGTGCTTGGGGTCGAGGATCTTCCCGTCGGGCGTCAGGCCGGCCTTCTTCATCAGCTCTTCGTTCGACAGGGTCGGGGGCAGGGTCGGTTTGGTGTCGTCGACGTAGTCGACCACCATCGCGGAGCTCTCGCTGGCTGCGGCGCCCGTGATCTCGATCCGCAGGTGGTACGAGCGCGCCGCGCCCTTGACGTGCACGGCGGCGAAGACGGTTCCGTTCGGTCCCACGACGCCGTCGGCGTCGTCCGAATATCGTCGGATCCAGTTGGCCGTGGCCTCCGGCGAATGCGGGACGTGAACGTAGGTGCTGTTGCCGAACCGTCGCTCGATCTTGGCGCCGCGCGGCAGAAGCAGCTCGTGCACCTTCTCCTGGCCCGGCGCGGGCTCGCCCGGCGCGAGGCGATCGGCGGGCGTGGTCGAGCTGCCCGACGGCGCGGCCGAGCACGGCATCATCCGCACCTATCTCGATTGGCTGACCGAACTGCCCTGGGCGCTGCCCGCGCACAAGGACATCGACATCGCCGAGGCGCGGGCCCAGCTCGACGCCGACCATTATGGGCTGGAGAAGATCAAGAAGCGGATCATCGAATATCTCGCGGTCCGCAAGCTGGCGCCTGAGAGCAAGGCGC
>Ga0208492_1000749_pt1 | contig 24913 bp, 26 predicted proteins | sample Subbioar_CSW14AB_FD_184820 | JGI IMG/M metagenome (GOLD analysis project Ga0208492, IMG submission 184820) | Serpentinite rock and fluid subsurface biosphere microbial communities from McLaughlin Reserve, California, USA - CR12Mar_CSW14AB (SPAdes) | ecosystem: Environmental > Terrestrial > Deep... | reverse complement strand
CATCCGCCGCGTTTCAGGACATGGGTGTAGATCTGGGTGGTGCGGATATCGCGGTGGCCAAGCTGTTCCTGCACGGTGCGGATGTCGGCGCCGCGTTCCAGCAGATGGGTGGCGAAGGAATGGCGCAGACTGTGGCAACTGGCCGGCTTGTCTATCCGCGCCTGCACCACCGCGCGACGCACTGCGCGCTGGACACGCTGCTCGTCCATGTGATGGCGACGACGTACGCCGCCGCGCGGATCCGGCGTAATCCTGTCCGCCGGAAAGACATACTGCCAACCCCAGTCGAACGGCGCGGCAGGATATTTGCGCGACAAGGCATGGGGCAACCAGACCCCGCCATGCCCGTCATCGCGGTCGCGTTCGAACAGCGTGCGTCGAACCTCGAGATGTCGCCGCAGCGGCTCAATCAGTTCATCGGGCAAGGTCACCACCCTGTCCTTGCCGCCCTTGCCATCGCGCACCAGCAGCGCGCGATGCTCGAAATCGAGATCCTTGACGCGCACACGCACGCTCTCCATGAGGCGCAGACCGGAGCCGTATTGCAGACAGGCCACCAACCACACGCGTTCCGGCAGCAGGGACAGCACCCGCGCCACCTCCTCCACCGACAGCACCACCGGCAGATGGAGTTTGGCCTTGGCCCGCACCACGCCGCCGAGATCGGTCAGCGGGCGCTCCAATACCGCCTCGTAGAGAAACACCAGTGCGTTCAGCGCCTGATTCTGGGTGGCGGGCGCAACCTGGCCGCGCACCGCGAGATTCGACAGGAAGGCCGCCACTTCACGCTCGCCCATTTTTTCGGGATGACGTCGCTCGTGGAAATTGATGAAGCGCAGCACCCAGTACAGATAGGCCTGTTCAGTGCGGATACTGTAATGACGCACACGCACGGCGGCGCGCACACGTTCGAGAAAAGGCGATGGTGAAGCCACGTCCCTGTGCCCTCGGTAATTCGTCCAGTTGCAACGCTAACCGATGGCCCCGACGCTGTGCAACGGACGACCCGCGGCGAGCTTGCGGCCCCCTCAAGAAATGCTGTGCGGTGGCAACGCCGGCGTTGCGTCCGCCGGTGCCGCGCAGGAAGATGTGCGGAGCAGGCGGACGCAGGCGGAGCCCTCATGGACGGCCGCTGCAGGGCCCTCCCCGTAGACTGGAACCGGACCGGCATGGACTCCCCTCGAACGCCCAATGCACCATCGCCCGAAGATGAATGCGTGGTATTGCTGCACGGTCTCGCGCGCTCCGCGCAATCGATGGGCAAGTTGGCGACGGTCCTGAGCGCCCGCGGCTATCAGGTCGAGAACTTCGACTATCCCTCGCGCAGACATGGCGTGGCCGAACTCGCCGAGATAGCGGTGGGCGGCGCGCTGGACCGTTGCGAAGCGCGACGCCCGCGCACCATCCATTTCGTCACCCACTCGCTGGGCGGCATCCTGGTGCGTTATTACTTGAAGCACCACGGGCTTGCGAAGCTCGGCCGCGTGGTGATGCTGGCACCGCCCAACCAGGGCAGCGAGGTGGTCGATCAGTTCGGCAAGCTGCCGGGTTACGGTCTGATCAACGGGCCGGCCGGTTTTGAACTCGGCACCCGGGCCGGCAGCATCCCCTTGCAGCTCGGCGCGGTGGATTACCCGGTCGGCGTGATTGCCGGCACACGCAGCGTCAATCCCATCCTCTCCACCGCACTGCCTTCGCCCGACGATGGCAAGGTTTCGCTGGCGCGCGCCAAGCTCGAAGGCATGAGCGATTTTCTGAGCATGCCGGTGTCCCATCCCTTCATCATGCGTAATGCCGCCGTCATCGAGCAGGTGCTGCACTTCCTTGCGACCGGCGCCTTCGTGCACAACGCGCCTTGAATCCCGAGGCCACGCCCGCATCCGCCAGCATCAACGCGGGCGCGCGCGATACCCTGCGGCTGGCGCCATGGGCGCCGACGGCGCTGCGTGTGTGAGTCGCGCGCCCCGTATACTTGTGCGCCATGCGCGCCACCGCCAGGCGGGGTGATGCGCTTGTCCAGTCCGCCAGCGAGGTCAGGCAGATGCCATTGATTTTCATCTCCATCATCGTGCAACTCGCGCTGGTGGTGCACATCATGAAGACCGGTCGCAGTACCACCTGGGTGTTCATCGTGCTGTTCTTTCCGCTGATCGGCAGCCTCGCCTACTGCATCATCGAACTGCTGCCCGAACTCACCGGCACCCGCACCGCGAAACAAGCCCAACGCAGCATCGCCAAGGCTGTCGACCCCGACAAGGCGCTGCGCGAAGCGACCGCGCAGTACGAGTTGGCGCGCACCGCGCAGAACGCCATCACGCTCGCCCGTCAACATCTCGAACGCGGCGACTTCAGCGCCGCCAAGACGCTGTTCGAGCGCAGCTTGAGTGGCGTGCACGGCGACGATCCGGATCTGCTGATGGGGCTGGCCGAGGCGCATTTCGGGCTCAAGGAATATGCCGAGGTCGTAGGCTGTCTCGATACCTTGAAGGAAAAGAATCCCGGCAAGACGTCCCAGGAAGGCCATCTGCTCTATGCGCGCGCACTTGACGAAGGCGGCCGCAGTGCCGAAGCCATTGAAGAGTATCAGGCGCTGGTCGGCTATTACGCCGGCCCCGAACCGAGTTGCCGTCTGGCCACGCTGTTGAAGGCCCAGGGGCGCGACGATGAAGCGCGCACTTTGTATCAGGCCATACTCACGCGCAGCAAGACCGCCGGCAAGCACTACAACACGCGGTATCGCGATTGGGTGGCATTAGCCCGGCGTGAGTCCCAGAACTGATGCACGCGATGGCAGACCCGCGATGAGCGATAAAGACAATCACAATGACGGCGACGGGCCGACGACCCTGCATACCACCCCGCCGGTGCCTTTCATCAAGGGCGAGCCGCCGTTCTGTTCGTTCTGCGGACGCGGCAAAGGCGAGTATCGGCGCCTGATTGCAGCGCCGAAGGTCAATATCTGCGATGCCTGCGTGGCCAACGCCAGATTGCAGTTGAAGGATGATGGGGCCTGAGTAGGCGTTCCCCTCACCCCTGCCCTTTCCCCCTCGGCGGCGAGTTCTGCTTCTTATCCCCTCTCCCGCCGGGCGAGGGGCAGGATGAGGGGGACAGAAAACATCACACCCCGAACTCGATTCCCAGAATCCCGCTCAAGTCGTCTATCGCCTGCTGTTCCGACACCACCTTGATGGTGGTCATGCCCATCTCGCGCGCCGGTTTCAGATTGATGCCGAGGTCGTCCAGATACACCACCGTCTCGGGCGCCACACCGATACGCTCGCAGGCCATTTCATAAATGCGCGGGTCGGGCTTGCGTATGCCTTCCTTGCTCGATTCGATGATGACGTCGAACAGGCGCATCACGGCCTTCACGTCCTCGGCCTGCTGATCGGTGCTCGACATGCCGGTGCCCTGGCCGGCGTTGGCGTTGTTGGTCAGGCAGGCCACGCGGTAGTCCTGTTTGCAACGCGTCAGCACCTTCACCATGCGCGGACGCACGTCGCCGCCCAGCAGGCCGATGACCTCGCGGCCGCGAATCTCATGGCCGGCCGCGGCGGTCTCGGCGGCGAACAGCCCATCGAATTCCTCCACCGAGCAGCGGCTGGACTCGAACTTTGCCCAGGCATTGTCCTCGTGATTGATGGCATTGACGCCACGGATGAAATTGCGCGGCAGACCACGCGCGGCCTCGTAGCGATTGAAGTTGTCGAACGGCGAGGTGGTGATGACACCGCCGAAATCCCATAACACTGCCTGAAAGCCCATGCTGACCTCGATACCTTGAACAAGTCGGCATTTTCGCAGATTGGGCGCTTGCGGGTATGCTGTCGTATGCCCTCTCGCTCAAGTTCGCCCACCGCCGTGCTTGGTCTGTATGCCGGCGCGATCCATGCGCTGCCCGGCGGACGCCCGAGTGCCATCTGCAAACGTCCCATCAGCGGCGCGGTGGAACTCGGCCCGCTGGGGCTGGCCGGCGATGCCCAGGCCGACAAACGCCTGCATGGCGGCCCGGACAAGGCCCTGCACCAGTTCCCGAGCGAGCATTACACCGCGCTCGCCCAGGCCTTCCCCGCGATCGGGGAACTGCTCGCACCGGGCTCGATAGGCGAGAATGTCTCGACGCTGGGCATGACCGAGGACACCGTCTGCCTGGGCGATATCTACGCCCTCGGCGAGGCCCGGGTGCAGGTCACCCAACCGCGCAGTCCCTGCGGCAAGATAGATCGCCGCTACGCTGTCGACGGTGTGGCCGCTTTCATCCAGCAGCGTGGCTGCTGTGGCTGGTATTACCGGGTTTTGCAGGGCGGCGCGGTGCAGGCCGGTGCCAGCGTGCAATTGCTGGAACGCGAGCACGAGGCCGTCAGTCTCGCGTTGTTCCACGCCACCATGCGCGACACCCGTCCGCCCCGCGAGCGTCTCGAGCGGCTCGCCGGCATGGAACTGCTGGGGGCCGAGTGGCTGAAGAAACTGCGTGGTCGGCTGAGCTGGCTGGCCCGCCGACCATGAATTCGCCGAACTTCTTTTCTTAGATACAGGATGCCATTCAAGTGACGACCGCCAAGCAACACGCCGCCACCTCGGCCATCGCCGACATACAACGCGGCTTTCTGGGCTCGGGCTATATCGCGAGCGACGCCATCGCCACCTGCGTGTACATCGCGCAGGCCCTGTCCAAACCAATCCTGGTCGAAGGTCCGCCGGGGGTCGGCAAGACCGAACTCGCGACCGCCACCGCCAAGCTGCTCGATAAACCGCTCATCCGCCTGCAGTGCTATGAAGGCCTGGATGAATCGAAGGCCCTGTACGAGTGGAAGTATGGCAAGCAGTTGCTCTACACCCAGGTGCTGAAGGAAAAGCTCGGCGACCTCATGCAGGGCGCACAGGGCCTGAAGGAATCGATCACGCGCCTGCATGAATTCGACGACACCTTCTTCAACGAGGAATTCCTCGAACCGCGGCCGCTCTTGAAAGCACTGTGGGCGCCCCATGGCGCGGTGCTGCTGATCGATGAAATCGACAAGTCGGATCAGGAGTTCGAGGCCTTCCTGCTGGAGCTGTTGCAGGACTACCAGATTTCCATTCCGGAAATCGGCACGGTCAAGGCCAAGCATCCGCCCATCGTGTTCCTGACTTCGAACAATACGCGTGAGATCGGCGATGCCTTGAAGCGCCGCTGTTTGCATCTGTACATCCCCTTTCCCGACGCCAAGCTCGAACAGCGCATCATCGAATCACGCGTGCCGGCCTTGGAAGCCGGTCTGCGTGCGCAGCTGGTGGCCTTTGTGCAGAGCCTGCGCGGTCTCGATCTGAAGAAGGTGCCGGCGGTCAGCGAAACCATCGATTGGGCGCGCACGCTGTTGCTGCTGCATGCCGCCGAACTCGAACCCGCGCTGGTGCGCCAGACCTTGAACGTGCTGTTGAAATTCCAGGACGACATCGAACATGTCGATGCCGAAGTCCCGGCCCTGGCACGTCAGGCGGCGAAGAGCGCGTGACCCAGGTCCTGTCCAACTTCATCAAGGCGCTGCGCGCCTGTGATGTGCGGGTCTCGACCGCCGAAAGCATTGATGCCGCGGCGGCGCTGGAACTGGTGGGTTTTGAGCGGCGCACGCTGATCAAGGAAGCGCTGGGCCAGGTGCTGGCCAAGACCCCCGACGACAAGGCGCGTTTCAACGACTGCTTCGAGCGCTTCTTCACCTTCGAGGCCATGGGCAGCGATGCCGAAGGCGCGAGTGGTGACGACGCCGGCCAGGCGAACCCGGCGCCGGGCGAGGAAGCCGGCCAAGGCGGCAGCGGCGGTGGCGGCGCCGGTGGTCTTGCCGCGATGCTGGAACGCGGTGACGGCCCCGCCCTGCAGCAGGCGCTGGCGAGCGCCGCGCGCAATGTGCAACTGCAGAACATCCGCCTCTTCACCCAGCGCGGCATGTACATCCGTCGCATCCTCGAAGACATGGGCATCGAGCCGCTGGACGACCTGCTCTATGCACTGCTGAAGGCCAACGACGACGATGCGCGAGCCTTGAAGCTGAAGGAACAGAAGGCGCGGCTCATCGAGAACGTCGCTGAACTGGTCGATCGCCAGATGCTGATGTACACCGCCAATGCCTGGCCCAAGCTGCGCGAGGAAGTATTGGAGAAGACGCCGCTCGCGCGCATCGAGATGCGTGACTTCAAGGTCATGCAGGAACTGGTGCGCAAGCTCGCCAAGCGCCTGGTGTCGCTGCACTCGCGGCGTCGTCATGTCGCCAAGCGCGGCCGGCTCGACGTGCGTCATACCATCCGCAAGAACATCGAATACGACGGCCTGTTGTTCGATACGGTGTGGAAGCGGGTGCGCATAGACCGGCCCAAGGTCATCGCGGTGTGCGACGTGTCGGGCTCGGTGGCGCAGGTCGCGCGCTTCCTGCTGCTGTTCCTCTACAGCGTGGCCGAGGTGCTGCCCAAGGTAAGAGCCTTCGCGTTTTCGAGTCACCTGGGCGAAGTGACCAGCCTGTTTGAACAGAAGCCCGTCGAGGAAGCAGTGGTCGAAGCGGTCAATACCTATGGCATGGGTTCGACCGACTACGGCGGCGCACTCGCTGAACTGGAACGCCTGACGCTCGCCGACATCGATCAGCGCACCACCGTGATCATTCTCGGCGATGCCCGCTCAAACTACGGCGATGCGGGTGAGCGCTCCCTGCGCCGCATCCACGAACGCGCGCGGCGCGTGCTGTGGTTGAACCCGGAACCGGCGGCATTCTGGAATTCCGGTGATTCCGAAATGCAGAAACTCGGCGCCGCCTGCGACAAGGTCGAAAGCTGCCGCACGTTGAAGCATCTGGAAAGGGTGGTGAGTGAGATAGCGCGGACGGCGGTCTGACTGCGCTTCGTTCCCCCGCAGGCGCGAATTCGCTCGCACATTCAGAGGCGCGGCACTGATCCAGTCTCGGGCGTCGATGTGCGAATGAATTCGCGCCTGCGGAACAAGCTCGCCGTGGCGAGCCCGATCACATCTCGATATGTTCCATGCCCTCCGCGCCGTCGAGCTTGTCGAGCAGCGCGCGGTAGCGCGGGTCGCGGACGTCCATGGTGACGGTGTCGGAAAAATCAGTGCCTGAATCCGCGGGCATCTGTTCGAGCTTCAGCAGGCTCATGTGCAGCTGGCGAAGCTGGTCGAGGAAGCCGTCCCGTTCCTGGGGATCGATCTGGGCCTTGTCGATGGCGATTTTCACATCGGTCACCAGACGCGGCAGCTCGCGCACCAGTTGCGCGCGGCGCTCCGGCGACTCGGTCGGCACGATGCTCTGCAGCAGGCGGCGGGTGCAATCGATGGCGCGCGCCCAGGCGGCGCTGCCGGGCCCATTGTCGTGATGCACCAGCACCAGGTAGCGGCGCCAGCTACGCAGCATGAATTCCACCACCCAGGCCGGCGGCAGTGGTCCTTCAGTCTCGGCGATGGTATTGCGTAACGCAGCACTGGCGGCCTGGATATCATCGCGATAGTCCGTGACCTTGGGCGCTTCGTCAGCTGTATCGATAGAGCTCATGAAAATTCAAATCGTCGCACTTGCGTCTGCATGCCGCCGCCTTCCATGGGACAAGCACTGTCGCCGGTGGCGACGCAGGGCATCCAGGATGGCCTCCATGGCTTCCTTGCCCCAACGGCTGGAAGTATGCCCCGAAGACCTCGCCATATCCAGGTACACGCGGCGCTGAATCCGGGCTGCAGGTCTCGTTTACGCGCGCTCGTGCGATATCGAAACCGCGCAGCGCCCCTGGTTCCTTGCCGGGCGGCCCCACCGCGGTGCGGGGCGCACCGACGGGGGCGGCGATGCGCGGCTATTTGGCGGTCCAGCCGCCGTCCATGGACAGGGTGGTGCCGGTGATCTGCGCCGCTTCCGGTCGACACAGGTAGAGCGCGAGGCTCGCGACCTGGGCGATGGTGACGAAGTCCTTGGTCGGCTGCGCCGCCAGCAACACGTCGCGTTTGACCTCCTCCTCGGTGATGCCGCGCGCCTTGGCGGTGTCGGGGATCTGACGCTCGACCAGGGGCGTCAACACGTAGCCCGGGCAAATCGCATTGCAGGTCACACCGAATTCGGCAAGCTCCAGCGCAATGGTCTTGGTCAGGCCGGCGATGCCATGCTTGGCCGCCACGTAGGCGGATTTGAACGGCGATGCAGCCAGCGCATGGGCCGAGGCCATCATGATGATGCGACCGCCACCGGCGGACTTCATGGCCGGAATGGCCGCGGCACTGGCATGGAAGGCCGACGAGAGGTTGATGGCGATGATGTCGTTCCACTTGTCGATGGGGAAATCCTCGACCGGGGCGACGTGCTGTATGCCGGCGTTGTTGACCAGAATGTCGAGTCGACCCTGGCTCTCGACCACTTTGGCGACCATGGCGCGCACCGCTGCCGGGTCGCGCATGTCGGCGCCGTCGTATTCGATGCGGCCGCCACGCATGGCGCCGAGACGCGTCTTGAGCTCGCTGACCAGGGCCGCGTCGGCGAATCCGTTCAAGGTCACGTGGGCGCCGGCGGCGGCGAGCTGTTCGGCGATGCCGAGGCCAATGCCGCTGGTGGAGCCGGTGACAAGGGCGACGTGGTCTTTCAACATGAATTGAGTTCCTGAGGTTCGATGGGGGCGCGCGCCGGCGCCCGGACTGGCCGCTCCCCCCGGCCGCACACACGGCGCGCGGAGCGCATCGTGAATGCTCGGCAGAATGACATGGATCATGGCCGTTGGGCCATGGCCGGCGCCATGATCAAACGTCCACACAGCGGGAGGGGAGCCCGATGATCACACTGCAGGACTGCATCGCCTTTCTGCATCTCACGGCGGACGAAGTCGATGCCATCGCCGAGCACGAGCACGTGTCACCGATGGTCGCGACCGAACTCGCGTCCTATCTCATCGAATCGCCCCAGGGCGAGCGCATGATCAAACGCATGATCATCGACGACATCCTGCATGCCACCAGCGCTGGCGACGACGCGCGCGTGCAGCACCTGAGCAATGTCCTGAAGCACTTCGTCGCGACCCATCCTGACCGCAGCTGAGCTTCAGGGGTGTCCAGCAGCCGAGTGTGCGAATAAATTCGCAGCGGCGGCGCCGGCGTTCTGCAGCGACCCTTGTCGAGCGGTCGCCCGTCTGACCCGCATGCCGTCACCCCAAGGTGCGCCTTCATTCGCACATTCGCACATTCGAACTGCAACGCTACGATCCGAGCCCTCGCATGACCCACGACTCCAGCGCCGCCGACCTCATCGGCTATTCCTTCCTGGTGATGTTCGCCGATGACGGCGTGATCGACGCCGACGAACTGCATTTTCTCGAGCGCGTGGCCCTGAGCGATGGCGAGATCGACGATGAGGAGCGCGCCGCGCTGCGACGCATCTTCGCGCGCGCCGACCGCTCGCGCATGGACGCCGCGACCTGCGCTGAAATCGATGCGTTCCGCGCGCAGTACGATCTGTAACCGCGCGGCGCTTGGCAGCCCGAGGGCGATAGGCGCACTATAGGCCACGCCTTCACCGCGGCCCCTCAGCGCCGCGCCCATCGGAAGCGCTGAGCCATGGCCAACCACAACGACAGCAAGTCTATTCCGGATCCCGATCGTCGCCGCGTGCTGATGCGTGGCGCGCAGGCGGCCGGTGCCGTGAGTCTGGTCGGGATGCTGCTGGCCAGCTATGGCGAACAGGCGCAGTCGCGGCCGATCGGCGCGTTGCGGCCACCCGGTGCGCTCCCCGAAGGCGACTTTCTCGGCGCCTGCATCCGCTGCGGCTTGTGCGTGCGGGACTGTCCCTACGACACCTTGAAGCTCGCGCCCTTTGGCGCCTCGCTCGCGACCGGCACGCCCTACTTCGTCGCGCGGGACGTGCCCTGCTATATGTGCAAGGACATCCCCTGCGTCGCGGCCTGCCCGACCGATGCGCTGAGCAAGCAACTGACCGACATCCGCGACGCCGACATGGGCGTGGCGGTGGTGACCGGCACCGACACCTGTTACAGCATCAATGGCATCGCCCATTGCCAGGCCTGCTACCTGGCCTGTCCGATCAAGGACGAGGCCATCACCATGGAAATGAAACAGGACGGCAAGCGCATCTACTTCGAACCGACCGTGCATCGCGACAAGTGCACGGGCTGCGGCAAGTGCGAAAAGGATTGCGTGGTCGCCGAAGCCGCCATCAAGGTGCTGCCGCGCGATCTCGTCCGTCACGATCTCGGTCTGCGCAGCACCTGAACACCTCGATGCACGATGCTCCCGCGGCGCCGACCGCCACGCGCGGCTTTTTCCAACGTCAGCGTTGGCTGCTGTTACGTCGCACCTCGCAGTTCGCCCTGCTGGGCCTGTTCCTGCTCGGGCCGTGGCTCGGTATCTGGTGGGTGAAGGGCAATCTCGCCGCCAGCCGCTGGTTCGATCTGATTCCGCTGCAAGACCCCTACATCGCGCTGCAATCGCTGTTCGCCACCGGGCACATGACGCAAACCGCACTGCTCGGCAGCGCGCTGGTCGTGGTGTTCTATGGGCTCATCGGCGGACGGGTGTATTGCTCCTGGGTGTGTCCGGTCAACGTCATCACCGATGCCGCCCACTGGTGTCGCGAACGCCTGCATCTGCCACCGGGCTGGCGTCCGCAACGCGGGCTGCGTGGCTGGTTGCTGGGCATGAGTCTGGTGGTGTCATTGCTGAGTGGCGGTATTGCCTGGGAACTCGTCAACCCGGTGACCATGGTGCAAAGAGCGCTGGTGTTCGGCATGGGGCTGGCGTGGACCATCGTCGCGGCGGTGTTTTTTTTCGATCTCCTGGTCAGCCGCCGCGGCTGGTGCGGGCACCTGTGTCCGGTCGGCGCGTTCTATGGCCTGCTTGGCCGCCGCGCGCTGATCCGCGTCGCCGCCCACGACCGCGAAGCCTGCAGCGATTGCGGAGACTGCTTCAAGGTCTGTCCCGAACCGCAGGTCATCACCCCCGCCCTGCGCGGCACCGGCAGCGCCACACGGCTGGTGGTGGACAGCGATTGCACCAACTGCGGACGCTGCATTGACGTGTGTGCCGACGATGTCTTCAAGTTCACACTGCGACCGACCTACGACGGCGATCGCGCTCCGACGTCTTCAGAGCATTCATGACCCGATTGCGAAGGCGCGTGGCGTTCCTGCTGTTCTCGGGTCTCGTCATGCACGGCGCCGAGGGCGCGCCCGTCGAAGTGCCACTCAACATTCCCTACGCGCTGGTGCGTGCGCAACTGGCCGAGCGGGTCTTCATCGAGCCCAACGAAACCTTGCATGCCTTGAGCGATGCCAGCGGTTGCAACAGGTTGAAGCTGTCCGCGCCGCGCGTCGAAGGCGCGCCGGCCGGTGGCATGCAGGTCGCGATGCAGGTCGAAGCGCGCGGCGGAACGCCGGTGCCGGGCGGGAGCTGTCTGCTGCCCTTCACCTGGCAGGGCACGGTGATCCTGCGCGAGAGCGCGCGGGTGGCCAACACGCCGACCGCCATCGCCTTTCGCATCATCGATTCCGATATCCGCGATCCGAGCGGCAAGAAGGAAACGGTGCCGGGCGTGATGTGGGGCTGGGTCAAGAAGTACGTGCATCCGCGCATCGAAGCCTTCACCTTTGAACTCGCGCCGCTGCTCGGCAGCAGTCGCGAACTATTGAACAACGCGCTCGCCGGCGCGCCGGACTTTGCCGCCGTCAGCGCCAGTTCGCTGCATATCGCGCGCGCCGACGGCGGCCATGAAGCGCTGGTGGCGACGCTGGCTTTCACGCTGCCCGAGGTCAATGCCGCCGCCCTGCCGCCTTTGCCCCATGCACCGCTGACGGCCGCCGAACTCATGGCCTGGGATCAGCAATGGCAGGCGTGGGACGCCTTCGCGACCTGGCTCATCAAGACCGTCGCGGTCGGCGCGACACCGAGCTTGCGCGAGGCCTTGTCGGCGACCTTGCTTGAAGCACGTTACGAATTGCGCGATGCGCTGGCGAATGACGCGGTGGCAGCCGACCCGGTGCGTACGCTGTTCGTGCATGCCTGGGAACGCCTCACGCCCTTGTTGAACGAAGCGCAACTGGCGGCGCCGGGCGAAGCCGCGCTGCGCTATCTCGCGCTGATCAACGCCGGCGATGCGCTGCGCGCGCTCGACACGGCGGGCACGCAGATAGGGCTGCGCTTCGATCAGGCGACCTTGCGTCAACTCGCGCGATTGCTGCTGCCCGAGGTGACGGACGAAGCACTGGCCTTTTCCGGCGCACCCGATCCGGCATTGCGCGAGTTGCTGGGATTGCCGCCGGAGTTCCTGAGCGTCGAACAGGTCCCGCGTCAACGCGATTGGATGCGCTGGTTGATAGCCGACGCGGAGGCCGGCGAGGTCGATGCCGCCAGCATCGCGCGTCTTAATCGATGGCTGCCGGGGGATGCCGACCTCGACGCCTATCTCGCCACACTCGATGCCATGCTCGGCGATATCGCGCAACAGGAACAGGCGCGTGGCAAGGTGCAGACGCCCTTCATCGAGATCTATCGCACGTTGTTGCGCGCCACCGCCTGGCAGGAAACCTGCTGGCGCCAGTACATCAAGGAAAGCGGGCGCATCGAACCCCTGCGTTCATCGGCCGGTTCCATCGGCCTCATGCAGATCAACCAGCATGTATGGCGTGGTGTGTACGACTTGAACAAGCTCGCCGGCGACATCGGCTACAACGCGCGCGCCGGCAACGAAATCCTGGTGCACTACCTGGTGGACTTTGCGATCAAGAAGAAGGAACACGAAGTGACGGGCGACCCGCATAACCTGGCGCGCGCCGCGTATGCGGTCTACAACGGTGGCCCCGGCCATCTGCGCCGCTATCGCGATCCCAAGGAACAGCGTGGCCTGCGCGAAATCGATGCGGCGTTCTGGAAGAAATATCAGGCCCTGCGCGCCAAGGGCGTGTCCGCCGTCAAACAGTGCTATGTCGAATGACGACGCTCGATGGCTTCAAGGGTAAAGCTTGTAGCTGCTCCAGATCCCCTCGGCACGTTCCCACACCGTGCGCTCATGCAGACGGAAGGGACGGTCTTCCCAGAACTCGATGAGTTCGGGCACCACACGATAGCCAGACCAGAACTCGGGCCGCGGCACCGTGCCGATGCCAAAACGCGCCGCATAGCGGGCGATGCGCGCTTCGAGTTTGAAACGCCCTTCGAGTCGGTGGGATTGCTTGGAAGCCCACGCGCCGATTTGCGAGTCGCGCGGGCGGCCGGCGAAGTAGGCATCGGCCTCGGCGTCATCCACCTGTTCGGCGCGGCCTTCGACCCGCACCTGACGGGTCATGGACTTCCAGTGCAGGCACAGCGCGACATGGGGATTGGCGCGGATGTCCTCGGCCTTGTGGCTGGTGAGGTTGGTGTAGAACACCAGACCGCGCGCATCGATGCCGCGCAACAGCACCATGCGCAGCGATGGCCGCCCATCGGCGCCGACGGTCGCGACCGACATCGCGGCCGGCTCCAGGGCCTCCTTGCGCTCGGCTTCCTTCAGCCACTCGCCAATCTGGGCAATTGGATCGCTGCTGCTCATCGCGGTCCGCGCCCCTATTCGAAGGGGTGACGCAGCACGATGGTGTCGGCGCGATCAGGCCCGGTCGAAATGATGTCTATGCTGGTGCCGGCAATCTCGGTGATGCGATCGAGATAGGCGCGCGCATTAGCCGGCAGGCCATCCCAACTGCGCACCCCGACCGTCGACTCGCTCCAGCCCGGCAGGGTCTCGTAGACCGGTCGTACTTCGGCCATCGCCTCGGCGCCGGTCGGCACCGACAGGGATATGCCATCGGGCGTTTCGTAGCCCACGCAGATACGGATTTCGTCGATGCCGTCGAGCACGTCGAGCTTGGTCACGCACAGACCGGAAATGCTGTTCAATTGCTGGGCGCGGCGCAGCGCCACCGCATCGAACCAGCCGCAGCGACGACGACGACCAGTGGTCGCACCGAATTCATTGCCCTTGGTCGCGAGATGCTCGCCGGTCTCGTCGAACAATTCGGTCGGGAACGGGCCGGAGCCGACGCGCGTGGTATAGGCCTTGGTGATGCCGAGTACGTAGTCGAACACACGCGGGCCGACGCCGGTGCCGCTGGCGGCAAAGCCGGCCGTGGTATTCGAGGACGTGACGAAGGGATAGGTGCCGTGATCGATGTCGAGCAAGGTGCCCTGCGCGCCTTCGAACAGCAGATTCGAACCGCGTACGCGATGCTGATGCAGCAGTTCGGTGACATCGCCGACCATCGGGCCGATCAACTCGGCATGCTGCATCGACTCGTCGAGGATGCGCTGGAAATCCAGGCCCGCGACCTTGTAGTAATTGGTCAGCACGAAGTTGTGATAATCGAGCACTTCGCCGAGCTTGGCGGCAAAGCGTTCGCGGAACAGCAGATCGCCCACACGCAGCGCGCGTCGCGCGACCTTGTCCTCGTAGGCCGGCCCGATGCCGCGGCCAGTGGTGCCGATGGCGGCCGCGCCACGGGCCTTCTCGCGCGCGACGTCGAGCGCGACATGATAGGGCAGGATCAGCGGACAGGCGGGGCTCACGATCAGACGTTCGCGGGCCGGCACACCACGCGCTTCGAGCATGGTGATCTCTTCCATGAAGGCATGGGGCGAGAGCACCACGCCGTTGCCGATGAGGCAGGACACGTCATCGTGCAGGATGCCCGAGGGGATCAGATGCAGGACGGTCTTTTCGCCGTCGATGACGACCGTGTGCCCGGCGTTGTGTCCCCCCTGGAAACGTACGACGGCGGCGCAACGGTCGGTCAACATGTCGACCACCTTGCCCTTGCCCTCATCACCCCATTGGGACCCGATTACGACGACTGACTTGCCCAAGCTCGTTCTCACTCAAAGTTGAATCTAGATGTCTTCCAGCTGCCACTGACCGCCGCGCTCGATGAGCGCCTGCTCGCAGCCCATGTCGCGCGCGTTCGCGCTCTGTCCCGGCAGCCCCTCGACGACGCGATAACCGGCCACGCGCAGCTCGCGGATTGCACTCATGCGTGCCGGATCATCGGCCGCCGGCGCGAAAATCTTCGGCAATTGCACGCGATCGTTGCCGCCCAGTGCGGCCAGCACCTTCAAATCCGTGCTGAAACCGGTGGCCGGCCGCGGACGGCCGAAGGAATGGCCGATGTTGTCATAGCGGCCGCCCCAGGCGATGGCGCGACCGGCAGCCGGCGTGTAGGCGGCGAACATCACACCGGTGTGGTAGCGGTAGCCGCGCAGTTCAGCGAAATCGAGGTGGATGTCGGCGGCCGGCATGCGTTCCCGTATGAGGGCCACCAGGCGTTCGATGTCATCGAGCGCCGCGACCACCGAGGCCGGCGCGCGCTTGAGCGCGGCACGCGCCTTGCCCAGCACGCTGTCGTCACCGTTCAACTCGAGCAGGGCATGCAGGTGTTCCACCACCGCGGCCGGTGCCTGGGTGGCGGCCAGCGCCTCGCCAAGACCGCATTCATCCTTCATGAGCAGGCGCTCGAGGATGCGCGACTCGAGGGCGCGATCGAAATGCGCAAGTTCGCAGATGGCATGAAACAAGCCCATGTGGCCGAGTTCCAGCGTGACCGGCGCGATGCCGGCGGCCGCCAGCAGTTCCAGCAGCAGGGTCACGACCTCGGCGTCGGCCTCGATGCCGGCGTGGCCATAGAGCTCGGCACCGATCTGCAGAGGATTGCGTGAGCCGGCGAACTTGTCGGGGCGGGGGTGCAGCACCGGCCCCATGTAACAGAAACGCTGCGGCGCCGCGCTCGCCAGCCGATGGGCATCGATGCGTGCCACCTGGGGCGTGATGTCGGCGCGGATGCCCAGCATGCGACCGGTGATCTGGTCGGTGATTTTGAAGGTCTGCAGATCGAGATCTTCACCAATGCCCGACAACAGCGAGTCGAGATACTCGACCACCGGCGGCATCACATACTCATAGCCCCAGCGCTCGAACAGATCGAGCATGCGCCGACGCATGTCCTCCAGCACACGCGCCCGAGGCGGCAGTACCTCGTCGACGCCGTCCGGCAGCAACCATAATTTCTCGTCCGCCACCGCCTACCTCAATACATACAGAATGACGACGCCGACCAGCATGGCGGTCAGGCCCAGGCCGCGCAGGGTCGTGTCGTTCAGACGCGCGGCTTCAAGCAGACCGCGCCGAAAATGTTGGGGATTGAGAAAGGGCATGATCCCTTCAAACACGAGCATTAGCGCCAGCGCCGCGAAGAAATCCTGCCACATGCCCTGCCCGCCGCCGCCGCACGCGGCGGCGCACCGTCCTAGCCACCGCCCGGACGTTGGAAGTACTTGAAGAAATCCGAATCCGGCTGCAGGACCATGATGTCTTCCTTGTCATTGAAGCTGGACTTGTAGGCGTTCAGGCTGCGGTAGAACTGGAAGAACTCTGGATTCTTGCCATAGGCTTCGGCATAGATCGCGGCGGCCTTGGCATCGCCCTCGCCGCGCAGGATTTCCGCGTCGCGATAGGCTTCGGCAGCGATGATGGTACGTTGCCGGTCGGCATCGGCGCGGATGGTGATGGCTTCCTTCTCACCCCGCGCACGGAACTCGCGCGCGACGCGCGAGCGCTCCGAGCGCATGCGCTCGTAGACGGTGCTGCTGACTTCGGTCGGCAGGTCGATGCGCTTCAGACGCACATCGACTATCTGCATGCCCAGCTGTTCGGCCCGTTCGTCGGCAGTCTCGGTCACCACCTTCATGATCGCGCCGCGGCCACCGGACACCACTTCCTGCACCGTGCGCTTGCCGAATTCGCTGCGCAGGCTGTCGTTGATCATCTGATAGATGAGCAGGCCGGCACGCGCCGGATCACCCCCCGAGGATTTGTAGAACTTGACCACGTCCTTGATGCGCCAGCGCGCGAACGAGTCGACGATGACGTCCTTCTTCTCGCCGGTCAGAAAGCGCTGCGGCTCTGCATCGAGGGTCTGCAGGCGCTTGTCGAAGGTCTTGACCTCCTGATACACCGGCACGATGAAATGCAGGCCCGGCACATAGTCGGCGCGCTTGATCTTGCCGAGTTGGGTGACGATCGCGAACTCGTATTGGTAGACGCGGAACGTACACAGCAGCACCGCCGACAGCAGCAGCGCAGCGACCAGCGCGATACGGGCGGCCATCAGCGCACCACCCGGGTACGACCGACCCGACGGTCGCGCTGGCTGTCTTCCAGCGCCGGCGCATAGGGTTGCGGTTCAGGCGCGGCATCCGTGGTTTCCGATGCCCCACCGCCACTCGGGCTGCGCATCAGTTTATCGAGCGGCAGATAGGTGACGCTGCTGCCGTTCTTGGTATCCATCAACACTTTGCTGCTGCTGCTGAATACTTCTTCCATGGCTTCGAGATAGAGTCGGTTGCGGGTCACGGCGGGCGCCTTGTCATACTCGGTCAGGAGTTGCGTGAAGCGTTTGGTTTCACCCTCGGCCTGGGCAATCACGCGTTCCTTGTAGGCTTCCGAATCGAGGCGGATACGGGCACCTTCACCGGCTGCACGTTCGACCACTTCGTTGCGGTAGGCCTCGCCTTCGTTGACCTTGCGTTCCTTGTCTTCGCGCGCCTTGATGGCGTCGTCGAACGAGGCCTTCACTTCTTCCGGCGGCTTGGCGGGCTGCATATTGACGCTGGTGATGATCACGCCCGATTCGTAGGTGTCGAGGGTCTGCTGGATCAGGGTCTGGGCCTGGGTCGCAATCTCGGCGCGGCCTTCGGTGATGACGAAGTCCAGGGTGCGCTGACCGATGACATCACGAATGGCGGACTCGGTGACACGCTGCACCGAGACGTCCGGATCGGCGATGCGGAACAGATAGGCTTCAGCGTCCTTGATGCGGAATTGAACGGCGACTTCGACATCGACGATATTCTCGTCGCCGGTCAGCATGGAGGAAGTGGCGGTCAGGGTCTCGATGCGCTCGACGTTGATCTTCCGCACTTCCTCTATCGGTCGCGGAAAGCGCACGTGGGGGCCGGGCTGCAATATCGAGACATATTTGCCGAAGCGCAGCACCACGCCACGCTCGGCGGGATCGATGCGGTAGACCATCTCCCAAGCCAGCAGGCACACCGCCACGATGGCTATCACCCCCCATACGAAAGAATTGTCGGGCGAGGACTGCGGGCGTTGCTTGCCGCCGAACAGGGCCGACAGCTTCTCCTGCATCTTGCGCACGACCTCGTCGAGATCGGGTGGGCCCTGGTCGTTACGTCGACCACCCCACGGATCGCGCTCATTGCCGTCCGGATCGTTCCAGGCCATTGATTTTCCGTCTGTGAGTGCTGGGTGAGTGTGAGGGGCGGATTGTACGGGGGGGTTCACCCTTGTTCAATCTGAATGCCCGCAAGAGTGGCCTCGTCGATTTCGTCACCGAGTTGGCTCAGGTCGAGATCGGCCAGGCTGCCGTGGGCGTCGAGCTCGCTGACATGGTCCGCCACTTCGGGCATGCGTAGCAACTGCTGCCAGCGCGCCTCGGAGAGCGTGACCTCCAGCAGCCAGCCGCCATCCGGCAGTTCGACTTCATCTGCGACAGCGCCCATGCCATAGAGTTGCGCACGCACGCGGCCTGCGGCCGGCGCGACATTCAGCCAGCGCCGCGCCTTGTGCTGGTTCAGATGCTCGGAGATTGCGGCGAGCAACAGATCGGTGCCTGCGCCGGTCTGGGCCGACAACCACACGCGGGTCACATTGCCCTCGCTGTCGCGTTCGACCTGGGGCGGGTGATTCTCCATGCGGTCTATCTTGTTGTAGACCTCGATCACCGGCACCTTGCCGGCGCCGATGCGGTCGAGCACCGTCACCACGTCGGCGATACGCGCTTCGCGATCATCGGCGCTGGCGTCGATCACATGCAGCAGCAGGCGCGCGTCGCGGGTTTCATCGAGGGTGGCCTGAAAGGCCGCGATCAATTCCGGGGGCAGGCGGCGGATGAAGCCGACGGTGTCGCTGAGAATGATCGGATGCTCGCCGGCGACCGTGAGGGTGCGCAGTGTGGTGTCCAGCGTCGCGAACAGCTGATCGGCGGCATAGACATCGGTGCCGGTCAGATAGTTGAACAGCGTCGACTTGCCGGCATTGGTATAGCCGACGATGGACACCGTCGAGAGCTGCGCCCGGCGCCGCGAACGCGCACTCTGCTTGCGTTGCGCCTTGACCCGCTCCAGACGTTCGTTGATCTGCTTGATGCGATTGCCGAGCAGGCGGCGATCGGTTTCGAGCTGCGTTTCACCCGGACCACGCAGACCGATACCACCCTTCTGACGCTCGAGATGGGTCCAGCCACGTACCAGGCGCGTCGACATATGACGCAACTGCGCCAGTTCAACCTGCAGCTTGCCTTCAAAGGATCGCGCGCGCTGCGCGAAGATATCCAGGATGAGACGGGTGCGATCGATGACGCGGCATTCAAGCGCGCGTTCGAGATTACGTTCCTGAGCGGGCGACAGATCGTGGTTGAAGATCACGACGTCGGCCTCGCCCGCACGGCAGGCGGCAGCGATCTCCTCGACCTTGCCGCTGCCTACGAAGAATTTCGGATCGGCCGCGCCACGTGGCGCGGTGATGACACTGACAATGGCCGCATCGGCGCCCGCCACCAGTTCCTTGAATTCGCTTAAGTCGTCGTCGTGCTCCGGTCCATGACCGAAAGTCACATGCACGAGTACCGCGCGGTCGCCGCCCGCCGGTCGCTCAAACAAACGCGTGGTTCCTTGCCATCACGCGACGTCGCCTTCGCCTTCGGCGCCGTCCTCGCCCTGATCGGCACGCGGCAGACGCACATTGCGCGCCGGCACGACTGTCGAGATGGCATGCTTGTAGACCATCTGGCTGACGGAGTTCTTGAGCAGGATGACGAACTGATCGAACGATTCGATCTGTCCCTGCAGTTTGATGCCGTTGACCAGGTAAATCGATACCGGGACGCGCTCCTTGCGCAACGCATTCAAGTAAGGTTCCTGAAGTGACTGGCCCTTGCTCATGGCATGCTCCTTGTTGTTGTTATGCCGGGTGAGAGCGAACCGCGCGAAGGCAACCCAAAGGGCGGGCAATTCGCGGGTCGAAGTAGTTTTTGTGTACGTGCTGCAACGCTACTCTAGATCAGAATCGTCGCGCTTGAAAACGTTCCGCTCGCGTAACAGGACCAGTGCACGATCAACGAGTCTCGGATCGGCACAGTCCATCCATACACAATCGGCTTCGCGTCGCAGCCAGGTGAGTTGCCTTTTGGCAAGTTGGCGAGTAGCGATGATTCCCCTTTCGATCATGTGGGATCGCGGGTATTCACCCATCAGATAGCGCCAGACTTCGCGATATCCTACGCTGCGCATGGCCGGCGCGTCGGCATCGAGCCCGGCTCGGTCGCGTAGCGCACGTACCTCGTTGACCCACCCTCGCTCGAGCATCAGATCGAAACGCAAGGCCAGACGTTGACGCAGCAACGCGCGATCAGCGGGCGCGATCACCAGCTTCACAATCTGCCCCGCATGGGGTGCAAGGCGCGCGCGCTCCCACATTTCGGACTGGCTGACACCGCTCACCGCATGCACTTCCAGGGCGCGCAGCAGGCGCTGCGGATCGTTGGGATGGATGCGCGCCGCGGCGCGCGGGTCGAGGGTGGCAAGACGCGCATGCATGGCGCTCGATCCGCGAGCCTCGAGTTCGAGCTGCAAGGCCGCGCGCACCGCCGGGTCCGCCGACGGCAGTTCCGACAGGCCCTGTTCCAGCGCGCGGAAGTAGAGCCCCGTGCCCCCGACCAACATCGGCACACGACCGCGCGCGCGGATGGCGGCGATGGCGATTTGCGCATCGGTGCGGAATTGCGCGGCCGAATACGCCTCGCTGCCTGCGCAGATATCGAGCAGATGATGGGGCACACGGCGGCGTACGGCAGGACTCGGCTTGGCGGTGCCGATATCGAAGCCGCGATAGACCTGGGCCGAATCGACACTCACCAGTTCCACCGGCAGACGCTCCGCGAGCGCCAGCGCCAGTGCGCTCTTGCCGGCGCCGGTCGGCCCCATCACGAATATCAGCGCAGGCTCCTTTTCAGTCACGCGCGGCCCCGCTTTGCGTGAGCAATGCCCCGTCGACCAGGGTCGTCATCGCGATCAACGACACGCCAGCGGCCGCTGCGCCCTGCTCGAGCGCCTCCAGCAGACGTCGCGAGGGCTGACCATGGGCACCGAGTTCCAGTGCCGTCGCCGCGGCGCCGGCCACACGCGCCGAGTCGTCGCCGCCGGTCGGCGTGGCCAGTGCCGCCAGAAATTTCGACCAGGAGAGTTCCGGCATGATGCGGGGCACCGCGCGCAACAGGTAACCGGCCGGCCCCAATGAATCGAGTTCAAAGCCGTGGGCGGTGAGCGTGGTGACACCGCAATACCGCCACAGCGGCGCCGCCGCCGCGATACGCTCGGGAATCAGCAGGGGGCGCGCCGCGATCGGTTCATCGCCTGTCGGCACCAGGCGTCGACGCAATACCCGCGCCCAGGCCGCACGCAAGTCGAGGGCACGCACGCCCTCACCGTCGCGATACAGGAGGTGGCGATCATCGATCAAGGCGAGCGGCACGCCGAGTTGCGCGGGCGGCGCTGCCAGCGGCGGTCGCGGTGGCACGATGTGCTCGACGCGCGTCTGCCCATAGTGTTCCGCCGGCTCGGCGATGCGGGATTCCGCGGTCTCGCACGGCATCGATTCCTGCGCTTGCAGTGCACGACGGACCGCCACATACAGCAGGTCGTGAACCGCACGCACGTCGGCAAAACGCACTTCGAGTTTGCCGGGATGCACGTTCACATCGACTGCCGCGGGCGCCAGCGTGACCGCCAGCGCATAGACCGGAAAACGTCCGGCCGGAATCGCTTCGCCATACGCCAGGCGAACCGCATGGGCGAGTTGGCGATCGCGCACGTAGCGGCCGTTCAAGGACAGGAACTGACCATCGGACAAACTATCGGCCTGCGCCGGCCCACCCACCCAGCCACGCACGATGACATCATCGGCATCGAGCGACACAAAGTGCGCCGCCGTCATGAAGGCCGCGCCGAACAGGCTGCGCCATCGTGCGCCATCGGCGCCGAGTTCCGCCGGCGACAGCCGTAAGCCGCGGCTGCCCGCCTGACTCAAGGACATCGCAACTTCGGGCCGCGCAAAGGCGAGCTGACGCACCAGTTGCTGGATGTGCAGGAACTCCGTGCGCGCGCGCTTCAGAAAGCGTCGCCGCGCCGGCACGTTGTGGAACAGCTCGCGCACCGTGATGCGGGTGCCGACATTGGCCTGATAGGGCACGGGGCTGCCGGGCGCCTGACCCGGCGCGACCAGCAGTCGCCAGCCATGGGCATCGCCGCGACGCCGGGTGGTGATCTCGACCGTCGCGACCGACGCGATGCTCGCCAGTGCCTCGCCGCGGAAGCCCAGCGAAACGAGACTCGCGAGATCGCCGACCGCGGCAATCTTGCTGGTCCAGTGGCGCCGCAGCGCGGCCGCGATCTCCTCGCCGGCCATGCCGACCCCGTCGTCGCTGACGGTCATGTAGTCGAGGCCACCGTCGCCGATGTCGATATCGATGCGGGTCGCGCCGGCGTCGAGACTGTTCTCAACCAGTTCCTTGATGACCGAAGCCGGCCGCTCGACGACTTCGCCGGCGGCAATCTGGTTGATCAGGTGATCCGGGAGGGGAAGGATGGGACGCGCCACGGCTTGCATGGGGCGTAGTGTAGTGAATCGCGGTGCCGATCTTTAAGCGGCGCGCACCGCCGGCGACAGACTCAGGGAATGCGCAGCAGCGAACCGGCGCGCACCATCTCCGAGTCCATGTCGTTGGCCTGCTTCAAGGTGTTGATGCTGACGTCATAGCGGGCGGCGATGACCGACAAAGTCTCGCCCGGCGAGACGCGATGCCGGCGCCTGTCGGTCGAACCGGCGTCGGCCATCACCCGTTCGACGGCGCGCGGAGCACTGCGCGCGCGACTGGCATTGAAGCTCACCACGCCGTTGAAAATCGCGCGGGCGACCTTCTGGCGATACGCCTCGCTGCGCAGGCGCTTTTCCTCGACCGGATTGGAGATGAAGGCGGTTTCGACCAGGATGGAGGGGATGTCCGGTGACTTCAGCACCATGAAGCCGGCGTGCTGCACGCGCGCATGGTGCACACGACCGATACCGCGCAGACCACGCAACACGGCGTTGGCGAGATCGGTGCTGGCATCGAGCGAGGCCGCCTGGGACAAGTCCAGCAACACCGATTTCAACATGCGGTCCTTGTCATCGAGACTCACACCACCGACCAGATCGGCGGCGTTCTCGTTGGCCGCCAGCCATTTGGCCGCCTCGCTGCTGGCGCCGCTCTGGGACAGCACGTAGACCGACGAACCCTGCACGCGCCGGTCGTGCACCGCATCGGCGTGCACCGACACGAACAGATCGGCGCGCTTGGCGCGGGCCCTGTCCATGCGCGTGCGCAGGGGCAGGAAATAATCGCCGTCACGCGTCATGACGGCGCGCATGCCGGGCTGGCGATCGATGAGCCGCACCAGTTCGCGGGCGACCGCCAGCACGATGTCCTTTTCATAGGTGCCACTGGGGCCGATGGCGCCGACGTCCTGACCGCCATGGCCGGCATCGACGGCGACAACGAGTTCACGCTGGACGCGTGCACGCGCGGCGGGCGGACTGGCCACGCTGGCGACCTTGGTGTTCGTGACAGGGGCGGCGGCGGGACTCGAGGCCAGCGCGGACGCCATCGGTTTGTCAGCGGGCCTGGCCGGGGTGACGGCGGTCGCAGGCGCCGGCGCGACCTTGGGCGTCGACGACGCGCTGGCCGGACGCACCGCGAGCGCGGGACGGCTTGCGGGCGTCGCTGTTGCCGCGCGCGTCGGCGGGGCATCATTGGTCAGCACCAGTGCGAGGCGGTGGCCGGCCCCGTGGCTGGGCGGCAGGAGTTGCGCATCGACGCGGCTGGCCTGGGTCAATTCCATCACCACCCGCAGACCAACGTCGGTCTGCATGAACTGGCGGATGTGTTTGATGCCGCTGCTCTGGGATTCGAGACTCAGCAGGCGGCGCGCCTTGGCGCCTTTGAAATCCACCACCACACGCTGCGGATTGTCCAGGCGCTGGAGCGTGTACTGAAGCGGGCCGGAAACATCGAAAACCAGCCGCGAACCGCTGGGCGTGCGGTTGGCATGCAAGGCTTGCACTTCCACGGCGCTGGCGCTCGCGCAGAGCAAAGCGAGGATGAGAAATAGCAGCCCAGGCATTGGCTTAAAGGTGTTTTCTCATAGAGGGGTCTATTCTGTACGGCTTACGCCCTCTAATTCAAGTTCATCTTATGTTGCTTATACAACTGCCTGTTTCTATTGCTTAAGTCAAGTTCGAAATGATCTCATCGCCGAGCCGGCCATGGCTTTGCACCAGAACCTCGCGTCCGCCGTCGATGACCCGCAGGGTCAGTGACAGGTCCGGCGTCGGCAACACCGGCGCACCGCGCTCCGCCCATTCGATGAGGCAGTCGGCGTCGGCATCGAAATAATCTTCGATACCGATGAACTCGAGTTCGCCGGCCGCCATGCGGTAAAGGTCGAAGTGATGCACCGTGCGTGTGGTCAGCGTGTAGCTCTCGACCAGGGTGAAGGTCGGGCTCTTGACCGCGCCGATGTGACCGAGCGCATGCAGGTAGCCGCGCGCGAAAGTGGTTTTGCCGGCCGCGAGATCGCCCGACAGATGGATGCGCACGCCGCCTCGGCAGGCGCCGGCAAGGCGCGCACCCAGGGCTTCCATGTCGTCGGCCGTGGCGACGATGAAATGCGCGGACGCGTTCATGCGCCGGGCGGATTCACCGCCGCGCGCAGGAACGGCATGAGGTCGGCGGCCAACAGGCCGCGTTCGCCGTCGGC
>Ga0208492_1000748_pt1 | contig 24945 bp, 16 predicted proteins | sample Subbioar_CSW14AB_FD_184820 | JGI IMG/M metagenome (GOLD analysis project Ga0208492, IMG submission 184820) | Serpentinite rock and fluid subsurface biosphere microbial communities from McLaughlin Reserve, California, USA - CR12Mar_CSW14AB (SPAdes) | ecosystem: Environmental > Terrestrial > Deep... | reverse complement strand
GTTGTAGAGCGCGTAATGCGAGTAACCACCGGGCCCGGCGTGGGTGTGCGTGGCCGTGAGCATGACGTTGCGCTCGGTGTAGCGCTCACCGAACTTCGTGGCCAGGCGCTTCATCACCGCCTGGTGCACGGCTTGTGTCACCAGGCCCGTGTCGGTGACCACGATGACGGCCGAGCGCTGCGTGCGCGGGTCTTCGGCGATGAAGGCGCGGGCGCGCAGGCGCTGGTGGATGCCGCTGGTCTTTTGCGACAGCTCGGCGTAGCCCATCATGCCGACCTCGGCGGCTTCGCCGGTGATGTCGCTCATGCCGACGCCAACGCGCCAGCTCTGGGCCTGCACGGCGGTGGTCGTGAGCGTCGTCAGGGCGGCCAGCGCGATCGAGCCGAGCCAGTTGAACTTGCGGAGGGAGGGCATGGTGGGCTCCTGGCGGGTCAGAACTTGCGGGCCACGCTCAAGACGAGCGCGGGGCGGTCCATGCGGCGGATGCGGTCGCCGTCATCGCTCACGGTCTGGCCGTAGAAGTCGTTGCGCATCACGCCACCGACGAGCTCGGCCGAGAAGTGGTAGCCCCAACGCTGGTGGGCCAGGCCCAGGCGCCAGTCCCAGGTGTTGAGGAAATCAAAGCCCTTGACGCGGGTGTAGCCCACGTGGATGAGCGCCTGCAGGTTCTCGGCCACGGGCAGTTTGGTTTCGACCTGCAGCAGTTGCGAGCCTCGGCTGTGGCGGTATCCGCGCTCGTAGCACTTCATGGCTTCGCTGAAATCACCACCTCGCACCTGGTCGATCTGCGCGGCGCTGCCGCAGACGGTGGAGGTGTTGTTGCCGCGGAAGTCGCGGCTGAGCACGTGCAGGTAGCGTGCTTCGATGATGCCGTGGCCGAACTCGAACAGGCCGAACGTGGTGTCGAAGCGCGTCTTGACCTGGTCATCGGGGTCGACGAGCGCGTTGCGCGGGGCGCTCACCCGGGCGTTGGGGAACATCTCTTGCGCGGCGCCCACGCCGAAGTGCCAGCCATTGGCGCGGCCCCAGCGGTAGCCGGCGGCGGCCACGGCCGTCCAGCGGTCGCCGTTGGGGAAGTTGTCGCGCGCCACGCTGCCCAGTTGCAGGTAGCCAATCCAGCCCGACTCGTGCGCGGCGCTGACGGTGAGCTCGGCGCCGGGGCGGCGGTAGGTGTCCGACAGGCCGTTGGTGCGGCGGTCGGTGGTGAGCTTGGCCTCGACGTCGACCGCGTAGGACTGGAGTTGCGGTTCGGCGCTGGGTGCCTCGGCCGCTTGCACGCGGGGGGAGCAGACGAGCTGGGCGGCGGCGGCCAGCATGAGCACGGACAGGTTGAGCTTGGGTTTTTTCATGGTGTCTCCTGCTTCGTTGTCTCGGGGGGAGGTCAGGGTTGGGCGGGGCAACCTGCTGGCAGCGTTCCCACCCGCTTCATCTCTTCGGTTTCGCCCAGCAGCTCGGTGCCGATGAAGGCGCGCAGCTTCAGGGTGTCGCCCTGCGCGCGCAGCACGGCCTTGTAGTGCTTCTTGCTGCGCGGGTCGAAGGCCCAGCCGTCGCGCCAGGCTTCGTCCTCGTGGCGCTTGAGCCGGGCGATGACCACGCCACAGGTGTCGGCCGGCGTGCCGGCATCGGCGTCCCAGGCGATGGTTCCGCACAGGTGGGCGGCGTTGTCTTTGCACGGCGCGAAGGCGATGACGGCGCGTTGGTCGGCGCTGCGCCACAGGCCGTGGGCGTCTGGTGGAGTGGCGGCTTGAACACTCGTCGCGATGGGCAGCATCGCCAGCGTGGCGATGAAGGCGGTGTGCCGGAGCCGGCGCTGGCGGCGTGATGGCATGGATGAGGGCAGCGAACGCAACACGGTCAAACCTCCAGGAGGGGGAGAACAAGCGAACACGGTCCCGGCGGGCCTGGGCCCACCGCATCGGTTTGTTGACGTGATCGAAAAGCGGCGCGGCCTCAGCCGCGCGCGGGGAACACCGGCCACATCGCCACCACGCGGTCGCCTTCGACCACGGCGATGTCGCCGAATTGCTGGAGCACCGCCTCGCTCTGCGTCGGGCGGAAGAAGACGAGGTCGTCGGGCTGCAGGCCTTGGCGGCCCGAACCCAGGAAGAGTTGCTGGTTGGATGACTGCCCGATCAGGCCACTGGCCTGCAGGCCAGCGGGCGACTCGGGGTGGGCCAGCCAGTGGCCGCCGTGGATGAAGTGCGCGGTGCGCTGGTTGCGGTCCCACCACTGCGCGGCCTGGCCCAGGGGCTCGACCCCGTTGGGCGCCATGAAGTGCTGCACCTTGAGCACGGGCGTGGCGATCCAGGCGGCGCTTTGCAGGTCGGCCAGCAGCGGTGTGTCGAAGTCGGTCGGCTTGACGAAGGCCGAGCCCACCGCCACCTCGTTGGCGGGGCCGCCGGCGCGGTGCAGTCGGTAGGTGGGCGAGCCGCCGGTGTTGAGCGTGAGCTGGCCGTCAACGGGCATCAGGCCGCTGGCCTGCAGGGCCTTCAGGCGCGCGCCATAGGTTTGCAGCACGTGGGCGCGTGCTGCGGCGCGCGTGTCGCCGATGTCGGGGATCTTTTCGGTGTGCGCGTCGTAGCCCATCAGGCCCGAGCAGCGCAGCAGCGGTTCTTCATGCAGCAGGGCGATCACCTGCTGCAGCGTGGCCTCGTCGGGCACGCCGCCGCGGTGCAGGCCGACGTCGATCTCGAGGTTGATGCGCAGGGGCAGGCGCTGGCCGCGCGCCAGGTCGCGGTATTGCGCGAGCCGGGTGGGCGAATCGACCAGCCACTGCACCTGCTTGGAGGCATCGAAGCTGCTGCGTGGCGGCTGGGCCAGCAACTGGGCCGCTGCCGCCACGGGAAACGGCTTGCCCAGCAGCACGTCGCTGTCGGGCCTTTGTTCGGCGAGGAGTCGCAGGTAGGGCAGGTTGAAAACCATCTGCCGCTGTGTGCCCGTCAGGCGCGCCACCTCGTCGAGCAAAGGCAGGCTGGGCAGCGACTTGTTGACCAGGCGCAGCGCCAGGCCTCGATCGAGGTTGGCGCGCACCTGCTTGGCGTTGGCATGCAGGCGCTCGCGGTCGATGACCAGGGTGGGCTGACTCAAGCCCGCTTCGCGCAAGGCCTTGCCCAGGCGCGTGAAGAAGGCGCCGTGGGGTGCGCCGGTTTCGGCCGGGCGCAGCGCGAAAGCGACGGCACCGCCCGCGAGCGCGGTCAGCCCCAGCCAGCGACGTCGGTTCATCGAAGCCATGTTGATCCCGTCCTCCTCAAGCCTGGTCGAACACCTGGCGAAGGTGGGCGTTGAGCAGGCGGCCCTGCGGGTCGAAGCGGCGGCGCACGGCCTGGAAGTCGGCCCAGCGCGGGTACATCTTCGCCAGATCGGCCTGGCCCAGGCGGTGCAGCTTGCCCCAGTGCGGGCGACCCTGGTGCGCGCGGAAGATGGGCGTGAAGTCGTCGATGAGGTACGCCCACGCCTCGTCCGCCGCGGCGTGCACGGCGATCGAGCAGCAGTCGCGGTCATGGAAGGGGCTGAGCCAGGCCTCGTCGCGGCGGATGAAGCGGAACTCCAGCGGGAAGAAGACCTCGTTGCGCGATTCCAGCTTGGCCACGACCTCCTTCAAACAGGTCAGTGCGCGCTCTCGCGGCAGGTGCCACTCGGTCTCGTTGAAGCGCGTGGGCCGCACCGACGACAGCAGGCGAAAGGACCGGTGGCGTGCCTCCTCGGTCATGTTCGGGTCGATCGCCTGTTGGGCGGCCCAGCGGCGCAGCTTGGGGAAGCGCCCCAGCCAGTCGCGCAGCATCTTCAGGTCGCCGAGCACGTCCTCATCGCCCGGCTTGGGCAGCATCAGGTCCCCGCCGGTGTGGACGTCATGGCGGATGCCGGCCGCGTAGCCCGTGTGCGGCAGCACGTAGAACTCGAAGTGGCGATGCCGGGCGGCGAGCTTGGGTGCCTCGTTGATCAGGCTGTCCACCGGTTGCAGCCACACGTGGCGGGCCAGGTTGAAGGCGGGCACCACGCGCATCGTCACCTGCGTGATGAAGCCCAGGCTGCCCAGCGAGACGCGCGCGGCGGCCATCAGCTGCGGGTCCTGGTCGGCATGGACCTCCACCACCTCGCCATCGACCTTGACCAGGCGCAGGGCGATGACGTCGTCGTGCAGCGCGGGCAGTTGCGCACCGGTGCCGTGCGTGCCCGTCGAGATGGCGCCGGCCAGGGTCTGCACATCGACATCGGGCTGGTTGCGCAAGGCCAGGCCCTGGGCGTCGAGCGCGCGGGCCAGGGCGCCGATGCGCATGCCTGCCTGGGCGGTCACCGTCATGGCGGCTTTGTCGATGCCGACCACGTTGGACAGTCGATCAAGTGAGACCAGCGTGGCGTGGGTGGGCACCAGCGCTGTGAACGAGTGGCCCGAGCCCGCCGGGCGGACCTCGCCCTTCGTGCTGCGCAGCAGTTGCTGCAACTCGGCTTCGCTGGCCGGCGTGGCCCAGTTCGCGGGCGTGGCCTGCTGCAGGCCTGACCAGTTCTGCCAGCGGCGCTGGGCCGATGGGGTGGACGCCTGTGCCTGTGCGCCGGGCAGCACGAGCTGTGCCAGCGTGCCCCCACGCAGGGCGTCGAACAAGGCCAGGGCGGCGGTGCCGGTCAGCAGCTGGCGGCGGGAGGTGGAGGGGGGCTGGCGCGTCATCGGGGCGTGCTCATGAAGGTGATGAGGTCGCGGAAGTCCTGCTCGCCGCAATCGGGGCACAGGCCCATGGCGGGCATGCCGCGCAGGCCCTCGCGGGTGTGTTTCAGCAAGGTGTCCATGCCCTGGGTCAGGCGGGGCTGCCACGATGCGGCATGTCCGGTCAGGGGCGCGGCGCTGCGAACGCCGTGGCAGGCCATGCAACTGCGCTCATAGGTCGCGGCCAGCTCGGGTCGGGCAGGGCGCAGCGTGTCGGCGGCCAGCACGTCGGCATCGGTGGGCGGCTCGGGCGGCCGCTCCTGGCAGGCGGCCAGCGCGGCCACCAGGGCCAGGCCGGCGACGAGCCGGGTGGAACGAAACAGGGGAAACAAGGGCATTTCCTGAAACACTGACATGAAAAATAACAGTGTTATTAAGATACGCTCATCCTGCAGTCGCGCCGACCCTGGCAAACCCTGAACCTCGAAAGAAGCGGTCCGTGTCCCTGACCCCCACCGAGCAGCGCAAGGCCCGCGAGGCCGAGCAGCGCCGCAAGGCCATCATCAAGATCGTGCGCAAGCTCATCCGCAAGGGCGGCATGGGCGAGATCTCGCTGCGCAAGGTCGCCGAGCTGGCGGGCTACTCCACCACCGTCGTCTACACCCTGTTCGGCGACAAGGCCGCGCTGATCACGCAGGCCATGGACGAAGACCTGCTCGAGCTCACGCGCACCATCACGCAGGCCGTGGAGCAGGCCGAGCCCGGCTGGCCGCGCCTGCGCGCCATGGGCCGTGCCTACGTGCGCTTCGGCATCGACCACCCCGACGAATACGCCTTCGTCTTCATGACGCGGCGCCCGCACGCGCCCAATGAAGCGGCCCGGGTGCAGCACGGCAACCCGGCGCAGGACCCGTACGCGGCGGGGCGGCTGCTGGTCAGCGAGGCCGCCGAGATGGGCCTGATCTCCGACCGGCCCGAAGACATCGAGCTGGTGGTGCAGATCCTGTGGGAGGGCATCCACGGTCTGACCGCGCGCCTGCTGGTCATGGGCGACGACGACAACTGGGTGCCCAGCATGCCCACCGACCTGCACCTCGACGCCATGCTCGACGTGCTGTGCGCGGGCATCGCGCACCGCTTCCCGCCCCGTCGCGCCTGAAAAAGCGATCGCGGCTCGGCGTTTCCGCCCGGTGAGATGCCCCCACGGGAGCCGGGGGCGTGACCTCGCCCCCCCTGGCACGGCACAATCGCGGCCATGCTCCGCACCCCTGAACTGCTTTTGCCCGCCGGCTCGCTCGAGAAGATGCGCGCCGCCTACGACTTCGGCGCCGACGCCGTCTACGCCGGCCAGCCGCGCTATTCCCTGCGCGCGCGCAACAACGAATTCAAGATCGAGCAGCTCGCTCAAGGCATCAGCGAGGCCAAGCAGCGCGGCAAGAAGCTGTACGTCACCAGCAACCTGATCGCGCACAACGACAAGATCCGCACCTACCTGCGCGACATCGAGCCCATCATCGAGATGAAGCCCGACGGCATCATCATGGCCGACCCGGGCCTGATCATGATGGTGCGCGAGAAGTGGCCCGAAGTGCCCACCCACCTCTCGGTGCAGGCCAACACCACCAACTTCGCCACCGTCAAGTTCTGGCAGAAGATGGGCGTGCAGCGCATCATCCTCTCGCGCGAACTCAGCCTCGACGAGATCGAGAAGATCCGCCAGGAATGCCCCGACATGGAGCTCGAGGTGTTCGTGCACGGCGCGTTGTGCATCGCCTACTCGGGCCGCTGCCTGCTGTCGGGCTACTTCAACCGGCGTGACCCCAACCAGGGCACCTGCACCAACGCCTGCCGCTGGAGCTACAAGACCCAGGGCGCCACCGAGCAGTCCGACAGCGGCGAGGCCATCCCCATCAAGCTCGAAGGCGTCTTCAACTTCGAGCAGGAGCAGGCCGATGCGCAGGCCGCCGCTTTTGCCCCCAGCGCCTGTGGCGACGGCAAGCGCCACCCCGCCGCCGACAACGTCTACCTGATCGAAGAGGCCGAGCGCCCCGGCGAGCTCATGCCCATCATGGAAGACGAGCACGGCACCTACATCATGAATTCCAAGGACCTGCGCGCCGTCGAGCACGTCGAGCGCCTGGCCAAGATCGGGGTCGACTCGCTCAAGGTCGAAGGCCGCACCAAGTCGCTGTACTACGTGGCGCGCGTGGCCCAGGTCTACCGCCACGCCATCGACGACGCCGTGGCCGGCCGCCCCTTCAACCGCGACCTGCTGATCCAGCTCGAAGGCCTGGCCAGCCGCGGCTACACCGGCGGCTTCCTGGAGCGCCGCCCCGCGCAGGACTACCAGAACTACATCACCGGCCACTCCGAGTTCAACCGCAGCCAGTTCTGCGGCGAGGTCAAGGGCGTGGCCGACGGCTGGGCCGAGGTGGTGGTGAAAAACCGCTTCGACGTGGGCGACACCATCGAGGTGATCCACCCCTTCGGCAACCAGACGATCAAGCTGGAGAACATGCGCAACCTCGATGGCGAGCCGATCACGGCCGCGCCGGGCAGCCCGTTGCACGTGCGCATCCCGCTGGAAGCGCGTTACGAAGGGGCCTTGCTGGCGCGGGTGTTCTGAAAATGGCCGAAGCGCGCGACAATGCGGGTTTAGACCTTTTGCGCGCACCCATGTCTGCCACCCCCGAGAACCAGCCCGACGACCAACTGCCTGCCGCCCCCGTGGCCGCAGCGCCGCAGCCCGAAGGCGTGAACGCAGTGGCCGCAGACGGTGCAGCAGAAAGCCAGCCTGAATCTGCTTCGGCCGCTTCAGCCGCGCCCACCTCTGGCGCCGCTGCGCCCGAGCAGTCTGGCGAGCCCAGCGTGGCCGACACCAAGGCCCGCCTGGCCGAGTTGTTCCCGGCGCTGTTCCGCGGCGAGCCCAAGCCGCTGAAGCTGCGCATCCAGGCCGACATCCAGGAGCGCGCCCCGGGCGTGTTCACCAAGCAGGTGCTGTCGGCCTTCCTGCGCCGCCACACCGGCACCACGTCCTACCTGATCGCCGCCTCGAAGGCCAAGCAGCGCTTCGACCTCGATGGCAAGCCGGCCGGCGAGTTCTCCGAAGAGCACCGCCAGGTGGCGCTGGACGAGCTGGCCCGCCGCCGTGGCAACCAGCAGGCCAAGCGCGAGCAGGAAGAAGCCGGCCGCCGCGAGCGCGCCGCCTTGCTGCGCGGCTTCGAGACCACCAAGCTGACGGCCGCCAACTTCTGCGCGCTCAAGGGCATCGCGCCCGAGCAGCTCGACGCCGTGCTGGCCCAGGCCCGGGCCGAAGCGGCCGAAGATGCGGCCCGCCCACGTCCTGCTGGTCGCCCTGACCACCGTGGTGGCCCGCGAGGGGATCAGCGCGGCGATGGCCCCGGTGACCGCCGCGCCGAAGGTGGTCGACGCGACGACCGCGGTGGCCGTGGCCCTGGCGCGGGTCAAGGCCCACGCCGCGAAGGCGGCCAGGGTGAGCAGCGCCGTGGCGGTCCCCGTCGCGAAGGCGCGCCGCGCCCGCCGCGCACCGAAGGCTGATCAAGCCTCGCTGAAGGCCTGCGCGAACGCGTCGGCCGGCAGCATCGAGCCGGTATCGCGCAGCCGCGTGTGCCACGCGAAGGCCTCTTCCAGCACGTGCGGCGTGTGGCCGCCACGCCGGCTGGCGTCGCGCACGTAATCCTTCAGCAGGTCGCGGTAGAGCGGGTCCACGCACTGGTCGATGACCACGCGGGCGCGCTCGCGCGGGGCCAGGCCGCGCAGGTCGGCCAGGCCGTGTTCGGTCACGATCACGTCCACGTCGTGCTCGGTGTGGTCCACGTGCGTGACCATGGGCACGATGCTGGAGATGGCGCCGCGCTTGGCCAGCGACTTGGTCACGAAAACCGACAGGTGGGCGTTGCGCGCGAAGTCGCCCGAGCCGCCGATGCCGTTCATCATGTGGGTGCCGGCCACGTGGGTGGAGTTCACGTTGCCGTAGATGTCGCATTCCAGCGCCGTGTTGATGGCGATCAGGCCCAGACGGCGCACGACTTCAGGGTGGTTGCTGATCTCCTGCGGGCGCAGCACCAGGCGGTCGCGGTAGCGACCCAGGTGGTTCATCACCCGCGCGTAGCAGCCGCTTGACAGCGTCATCGACGAAGCCGAAGCAAAGCTCAGCCTGCCTTCGTCGAGCAGCTCGATGCTGCTGTCCTGCAGCACCTCGGAGTACATGCGCAGGTCTTCGAAAGGCGAGTCGACCAGGCCGTGCAGCACCGCGTTGGCGATGCTGCCGATGCCGGCCTGCAATGGTTGCAGCGCGGGCGTGAGTCGGTTGGCGCGCACCTCGCGCATCAGGAAGTCGATGAGGTGGTCAGAGATGGCGGTGGTCTCGGCGTCGGGCGGCAGCACGGTCGACGGGCTGTCGGGCCGGTCGGTGAAGACGATGGCGGCGATCTTGTCCGCATCGATCGGGATCGCCGTGGTGCCGATGCGCTGGGCCACGTCCACCAGCGGAATCGGCTGGCGGTGAGGCCGGTAGCTGGGGATGTAGATGTCGTGCAGGCCCTGCAGCTCGAGCGGCATGCTCAGGTTGACCTCGACGATGACCTGCTTGGCCAGGATGGCGAAGCTCGCCGAGTTGCCCACCGAGGTGGTGGGCACGATGTGCCCGTCTTCGGTGATGCAGGTGGCCTCGATCACGGCCACGTCCACGGGCGCGAGCTGGCGGTTGCGCAGCAGCTCCACGGTTTCCGACAGGTGCTGGTCGATGAACATCACCTCGCCGGCGTTGATGCGCTGGCGCAGGCTGGCGTCCACCTGGAAGGGCAGGCGGCGCGCGGTCACGCCGGCGTCGCTGAGCACCTTGTCGGCGTCGTGGCCGAGGGATGCACCCGTCATCAGCGTGATCTGCAGCGGCTCGCTGGGGTTGCGGCGGGCGCGCTCGGCCAGGGCGAAGGGCACGGCCTTGCAGTCACCGGCGCGGGTGAAGCCGCTCATGCCCACCGTCATGCCATGCTGGATGAGCAGGGCCGCTTCGTCGGCGGACATGACCTTGTCGCGCAGGGCGGCGTGGCGGATGCGGTCGGCGTGCATGGGGTCTCCTTTGGTGGGCGAACACATCCCCCGGCCGGCGCGGTGGCGGCAGGAGGCTGGCGCAGTATTCGGCAGGGGCGTGCAAGTCGTAAAGCGACTTATATTCATTGCATCCATTCACAGATGGAATGAACACGAGACCGCCATGGACCTGCGAGCCCTGCGCTATTTCATCGAAACCGTTCGCCGCGACAGCTTCACCCAGGCCGCGCAGGCGCTCAACGTCACGCAATCGACCATCAGCAAGATGGTGCGCCAGCTCGAAGACGAAATCGGCTCGCCCCTGCTGATCCGCCACACGCGCGGGGTGCAGCTCACCGACGTGGGCCGCGTGGTCTACGAGCAAGGCCAGCACACCCTGGGCGCGATGCAGGGCCTGCAGCGGGAGGTGGCCGACCTGACCCGCCTGCACAGCGCCGAGCTGACGCTGGGCCTGCCCCCGATGGTCAACGGCTTTTTCCCGCCGCTGATCCAGCGCTTTCGGGCGCGGCACCCTGGCGTGCGGCTGAGCGTGCAAGAAGCCGGTGGCGACGTGATCGAGGCGCGCGTGGCCGCGGGTGAGCTGGAGGTGGGCGTGAGCGTGTTGCCCCTGCACGCCCCGGCTGTCTCGCAGGCGGGTGCGACGCTGGCCACCGCTGAGCTCGGCCGCTTTCCCATCTGCCTGGTGGCCACGTCCGACGCGCCCTGGACGAAGCTCAAGCGCCCGGGCCTGGCCCACCTCGACGGCCTGCCCGTGGTGGTGCCCGCCGAAGGCTTCGCGCTGGGGCGCCACCTGCGCGAAGCCTGGCAGCGCGCGGGCGTGAGCCCGAAGGTGGTGGCGCAGAGCAGCCAGTGGGACTTCCTGCTGTCCATGGCGGAGTCGGGCATGGGCACGGCGGTGTTGCCCCAGCCGCTGCTGCAGCGCCTGAACCTGCCGCGGCACCTGGTGGTGCGGGCCTTGCCGGCGCGGGAGCTGTCCTGGGTGGTGGCGCACGTGTGGGCCGCCGACCGCTACCTGGGGCACGCGGCCCGGGCCTGGTTGAGCTGCTGCGGGGCACAATGACGAACTGCCGCTGCGCACCCTTAGAGCTCCCTGACGTGCCCCCCATGCCCGAGTCCCCCGAGTCCGCTTCTCCCCACGCCGATGTCGCCGCGTCCAACGCCGCCGCGCTGCAGCGCTTTGCCACGCTCACGCGCGAGGCCCTGGCCCAGGGTGCGTGCCAGCAGGTGCTGCTGGTGGCCTACCAGGGCGGCATGGGGGCCATCGAGGAGCTGGGGCAGGGTCTGCAGCGCGTCATGGTGCGCCCCATCGAGCTGCGCGGCCAGCCGCACCTGAGCTTTTTGCTGCGCTTTCCGACCAAGGACATCACCAAGAACCTGCCGACGCAAGAAGGCCTGGACCTGCTGGGCCAGTGGCTGGGCGCGGGCGCCTTCCGCAACGCCCACCTGTTCACGGCCACCGAAGAGGTGCAGCTGGCAATCAGCAAGAAGGGCAAGGCCAGCGTGCGCGTGGGCAAGCTCGCCGGCGCCGCCCGGCAAACCGATGCCAAGACCGAGGCGCCATCCCAGGCCCACAACCGCGACAAGCACCGCCTGCTCGAACTCTCGCGCCCCTTCCTGCGCGAGTTGGGCGTCACCGACGCACACGGCCACCTGATCCCGGCCATGTCGCGCAAGTGGAAGCAGATCAACAAATTTCTCGAGGTGTTCTCGTCCGCGGTGGCGAAGTCTTCGCTGGCCGATCGCCCGGCCTTGCACGTGGTGGACTTCGGCTCCGGCAAGGGCTACCTGACCTTTGCCGTGCACGACTGGCTGCGCAACACGATGGGGCGCGACGCCCGCGTCACCGGCGTCGAGCTGCGCGACGACCTGGTCCAGCTGTGCCAGCGTGTCATCGGCCAGCTCAAGCTGCAGGGCATGGACTATGAACAAGGCGATGTGCGCCACTACCACCCGACCGACCTCGACGTCGTCATCGCCCTGCACGCCTGCGACATCGCCACCGACCACGCCATCCACCTGGGCATCCGGGCGGGCGCCCAGGTGATCCTGTGCTCGCCCTGCTGCCACAAGGAGGTGCGCCCGCAGCTGCTGAGCCCGCACCCGCTTCGGCCCATCCTGCAGCACGGCATCCACCAGGCCCAGGAAGCCGAGATGCTGACCGACGGCCTGCGCGCCATGCTGCTGGACGCGGCGGGCTACGACACCCAGGTCTTCGAGTTCATCTCGCTGGAGCACACCAACAAGAACAAGATGATCCTGGCCGTCAAGCGCAGCCAGCCCCAGGACAACGCCGAGGTCGTGGCCCAGGTGCGCGACATCAAGGCCTTCTACGGGCTGCAGCACCAGTGCCTGGAAGAGCTGCTCAAGGCCGACGGCCTGCTGCCGGCCTGAGCCCTGCGGGGCGCTCACCGACCATGGCCACGACGCTGCTCCTGCTCGAAGACGATCCGGCCATCGCCGAGACCGTGGTCTACGCGCTGGGGCGCGAAGGCTTCGAGGTCGAGCACGTGATGCTGGTGGGCGAAGCCGACCGGCGGTTGCGCGACAGCGGGCGGCCCCTGCCCGCGGCGGCCATCTTCGATGTGGGCCTGCCCGATGGCAGCGGGCTGGACCTGTGCCGCAGCCTGCGTCAGTCCGCCACCGCGTTGCAGGCCCTGCCGGTGTTGATGCTGACCGCCCGCGCCGAAGAGATCGACCGCGTGCTGGGCCTGGAGCTCGGCGCCGACGACTACCTCACCAAGCCCTTCAGCCCGCGCGAGCTGTGCGCCCGGGTGCGTGCGCTCATCCGCCGCTCCCAGTTGACCCATTTGAGCGCAGGCGGCAAGCACGCACCGGCCACGCGCGAGCCCGTCCTGGTGTGCGACGAAGCCGGCCAGCGCATCCGCTGTGGCGAACATTGGTTGCCCCTGACGCGCCGCGAGCTGGGCCTGCTGGCGCTGCTGTTGCGCCACCCCGGCCGCATCTGGCCCCGCGAGGCCCTGCTCGATGCCGTGTGGGGCCAGGACGCCGACAGCACCGACCGCACGGTGGACACCCACGTCAAAACCTTGCGCGGCAAGCTGCGCGATGCGGGCGCCCCGGCCGAGCTGATCGTGACCCACCGCGGCCTGGGTTACGCCATCGACCCCCGCCTGCTGTGAGCGCGCCATGAAGCTGGGTCTGCGCCTGCTGCTGGGCTTCTTCCTGATCACCGGCATCGCAGCATTCTTCGTGATGCGCGTGTTCGTGCAACAGGTGCAGCCCAGCGTGCGCGAAGTCATGGAAGACATGCTGGTCGACACGGCCAACATCCTGGCCGAGCTGGCGCAGGACGACCTGGGCGCCATGGCGCCACAAGCCGACCTGCGCGAAAGCCGCTTTGCCCGCCGCGTGCTCGACTACGCCGCCCGCCCGGTGGACGCGCAGATCTGGGGCCTGAGCAAGCGCACGCTGGACTACCGCGTCTACGTCACCGACGCGCAAGGCCGCGTGGTCTTCGACACCGGCCTGCCCGATGGCGGCAACGCGGTGGGCCAGGACTACTCGCGCTGGCGCGACGTCTCGCTCACCCTGTCGGGCCAGTACGGCGCGCGTGCCACCCGTTACGTGGTCGCCGACGACGACAGCTCGGTCATGCACGTGGCCGCCCCGGTCATGCAAGGCAAGCAGATCATCGGCGTGCTCACGGTGGCCAAGCCCATGCGCTCGGTGGCCAAGTTCGTCGAGCGCGCGCAGCAGGAGATTCTCGTCAAGGGCCTGTGGCTGCTGGGCCTGTCGCTGGTGGTGGGTGCCGCGGTGACGGCCTGGGTGATCTGGTCGGTGCGGCGCCTGCGGCACTACGCCCAGCGCGTGCAGTGGGGGCAGCGCGAGCCTCCGCCTGAACTTTCGGGCGAGCTGGGCGAGCTGGCCCACGCCATGGCCGCCATGCGCGACCGGCTCGATGGCCACGAGCACGTCGAGCAGCTGGTGCGTGCCATGACGCACGAGCTCAAGAGCCCGCTGGCGGCCATCGGGGGCGCGGCCGAGCTGCTGCAAGACGAATTGCCGGCGGCCGACCGCGAGCGCTTCGCGCGCCAGATCCGCGAACAGACCCAGCGCCTGCAAAGCCTGGTCGACCGCTTGTTGGAGCTCTCCAAGCTCGAGCAGCGCCACAGCCTGGACCACCAGCAGCGCCTGGACCCCGCCAGCCTGGTCGAGCGACTGCTGCGCAGCCACGCGCCGCGCCTGCAGCACGCCGGCCTGAGCGTGCGCACCGAGGCGGCAGAGGGCCTGAGCGTGCAGGGCGAAGCCGAGCTGCTGGAGCTGGCCCTGAGCAACCTGCTGGACAACGCGATCGAGTTTTCGCCGGCGGGCGGCGTGATCGAGCTGAGTGTGCAGGCAGAGGGCCCGCGCGTGTGCATCGCGGTGCGCGACCACGGCGTGGGGGTGCCCGATTACGCCTGGCCGCGCCTGGGCGAGCGCTTTTACTCCACCGCCCGCCCCGAGCGGGCCGGGCAGCCGCCACGAAAGGGCTCGGGCCTGGGGCTGGCCATCGTGCGCCAGGTCATGGCCCTGCACGGGGGCGAGCTGCGCCTGACGCCAGCGCAACCGGGCTTGCGCGCTGCCCTGTGCCTGCCCAGCGCTTGACCCCAGTTTGAGCGGACTTCACACCCGCTTCACACAGCTCATCGTCTGCTCACCCTCGGTGCGCACCATCGCGCCTGTCATCACACCGACAGGACAAGACGATGAGATTCCCTTTGATCAGCAAGATGGGCGCTGTGGGCGCCGTCACCCTGGGCCTGCTGTGGTCGCTGTGGACCGTGCAGGGCGTGGTCAACGAGCGCCAGGGCCGTCAGCAGGAGGCCGAGCAGAGCGTGGCCAACAGCCTCGCCGGCAGCCAGACCCTGCTGGGGCCGGTGCTCACGCGCACCTGCATCGAAACCTGGGTGACCCTCCATGAAGACGACAAAGGCCAACGCCGAGCCACCTCTGAAACCGAGACCCACGTGCTGCGTCTGCCCGCCACGCAGGTGCAGGTCGATGCGGAGTTGGGGGTGAGCCCTCGCCACCGCGGCATGTTCAAGGTCAATGGCTACGGCGTGAAGGCCGGCGTGCAGGCCAACTGGGCCGACCTGGGCGGCCTGACCTTGTTGCCGCGCCAGCCCGGCGCCGAGGTCCGTTGCGAGGCCCCGGTGCTGGCGGTCTCGGTCAGCGATGCGCGCGGCATCCGCGTGGCCGAGCTGCGCGTCAACGACCAGCGGGTGACGGTGCAGGCGGGCAGCGAGCAGGCCCACCATGCGCGCGGCTTTCACGCGCCACTGGAGGGCGTCCAACCGGCGGCGGGCACGGGCCTGTCGGTGCGCCTGAACCTGGAGCTGGCGGGCACGCGTGGCTTCTCGATGGCGCCGGTGGCCGACACCACGCTGGTGCGCCTGCGTGGCGACTGGCCTCACCCTTCGTTCGGCGGGCGCTTCCTGCCCAGCGAGCGCGTGGTCCGCGCCGATGGTTTCGACGCCACCTGGAAGGTCAGCTCGCTGGCCAGCACCGCTTCGCAGTCGTGGCGCGGCGGTGAGCGCCTGTGCGCCCCGTTCGGCGGGGCCTGGGGACCCGGTGCCCGCTTGAACCCCTACGTGACGGCCGAGGGCGGCGACGAGCCCACCTCGGCCGAAAACGGTTGCATCGAGACCTTCGGGGTGTCCTTCATCGACCCGGTCAACCCGTATTCGCTCAGCGACCGCGCCACCAAGTACGGCCTGCTGTTCATCGTGCTGACCTTCGTGGGCGTGGGCCTAATGGAGGTCTTGCGCCGCCTGCGCGTGCACCCCATCCAGTACCTGCTGGTGGGTGCCGCCTTGAGCCTGTTCTTCCTGCTGCTGGTGAGTTTGTCGGAGCACCTGGCGTTCGGCTGGGCTTACCTGGCGGCCAGCGCGGCCTGCACGCTGCTGCTGACTTTCTACGGCAGCTTCGTGTTGCGCGGCTGGCTCGCGGGCCTGGGCTTCGGGGCGGGCATCGGTGGTTTGTACGGCGTGCTCTACGCCCTGCTGCAGATGGAGCAGAACGCCCTGGTGCTGGGCTCGCTCCTGCTGTTTGCCGTGCTGAGCGCCGTCATGGTCGCCACCCGCCAGCTGGACTGGTACGAGTTGCTGGGGCAGGGCTCGCAACGTCCATGATTTGAGGCACGATGCTGCCCGGCACACCCTGCTTGGCTCATGCGGGCCAGCAGGGTGCCTTCATCAGAACAACATCCAATCAGTGAGGCTGTGACCATGCTGTCGCGCATCAACCAGGGCATCGGCGCTTTCTTCGGCACCGTGGGGCAACGTCTGACGGCGGTGGGGCGGCCCCTGCTGGCCATCTTCGGCGGGCTGCTCGGCCTGCTTCTGGGCAGCTGGCAGGCGCCCGGCTGGTTGCGTGGCTTGGGGCGCCTGGGCGCTTCGGCGCTGAACTGGTGCCGCTGGCACATGCTGCAAGTCCTCGTGGTGGCCGCGGTGGCCGTTGCGGGCCTGACGCACCTGCCGCAGCTCAAGCGCTGGTGGCAAGGCCTCCTCCCCGATGCGGGCAGCCAGAGCGAGCTCACCTTCCAGGTCGAGGCGCCCGGTCGCACGGTGATCGAAGACAAGCAGCCGCCCAACCCGCTGGTGGTCAAGTTCTCTGGCGTGGCCGTGCCGGTCATGAAGGTGGGCAAGCCCGCCACCGAGATCCTCATGGACCCGCCGGCCTCTGGCCAGTGGACCTGGACCGCGGCCGACCAGCTCGTCTTCCAGCCCAAGGCCGACTGGCCTGTGGGGCAGCGCTACAAGGTGAGCATCGGCCGCAAGGCCCTGGCCCCCAACGTGACGCTCAAGTCGCGCGAGTTCGAGTTCCAGGCCCCGGCCTTCACCATCGAGGTCGACAGCGCCGAGTTTTATCAGGACCCGGTGCAGGTCAACCTGCGCCGCGTGGTCTATCAGTTGCGGTTCAGCCACCCGGTCAACACCAAGTCGCTCGAGGGTGCCATCCGCCTGGACGAAGGCGACCCCGAGGAGTCTCTTTTCGGTTTGAACTCCAACGCGAGCCGCAAGTTCACCGTCACCTACGACGTGCACAAGCTGCTGGCCACGGTCATGTCCGAGCCGCTGCCCATCCCGGCGCAGACCCAGGCGATGCGCCTGAGCGTGGCCGCCGGCGTCACCGCGCAACAAGGGGGCGAAGGCTCTGCGGACAAGCTGCAGCGCTCGGTCGAGGTGCCCGGTCTCTACAGCCTGGCCATCAACGACATCAGCGCCTCGGTGGTGAGCAACCAGGCCGGTGACCCGGAGCACGTGCTTCATGTGGGCACCAGCATGCCGGTGCACGAGCGCGAGCTGGCCAAGGCCGTGCAGGCCTGGGTGCTGCCCGAGTCCGACAAGGAGGGTGGCGAGCCCACCGTCTGGAGCGACCCCACCGAGGTGACGCCGGCCGTGCTCAAGCGCGCCAAGCGCGTCAAGCTCGAGCCGATCAGCGGCGAGCGCGAGGTCAACGACGGGCTGTCGCTGCGCATGCCATCGGCCGAGGGCGGCCAGTTCATCTACGTGCAGGTGGCCAAGGGCCTGCGCACGCCCGGTGGCTACCTGCTGGCCGACGTGCGCACCGGCGTCATGCAGCTCAAGGCGTTTGCGCCCGAGCTGAGCATCGTCAGCCAGGGCTCGCTGCTGGCGCTCTCGGGCGACAAGAAGCTGCCCATCCTCGTGCGTGACCTGCCGGGGGTGAAGATCGAGATCGCGCGCATGCTGCCGCAGCAGCTGCACATGCTCATCAGCCAGTCTTCGGGTGAATTCGGCAAGCCGGGCTTCTACCGCGGCGTCACGGCCGACCACCTCTCCGAGCGCTTCGAGCGCACGGTACCGCTCAAGCTCAAGCCCGGTCGCAGCCACTACGAAACGGTGGACTTCGCCGAGTACCTCAAGGGCCCCAACGGCGAGCGGCGCGGCATCTTCCTGCTCAGCGTCAAGGGTCATGACCCCAAGCGCGCCTCCGGTGTCGCGGTCACCGATGCCACCGAGTCGCCTGATGAGGGCGGCTACGAAGGCGAAGAAGGCGGTTACGAGGGTGAATACGGTGAGCAATCCGGCGAAGTCGACCCCGAGTCGATGGAAGACAAGCGGCTGGTCCTGGTCACCGACCTGGGCCTGGTCGCCAAGCGCACCATCGATGGCTCGCGCGACGTGTTCGTGCAGTCCATCGCCAACGGCCTGCCCGTGGGCGGGGCCACCGTCGAGGTATGGGGTCGCAACGGCCTGGTCCTCGTCAGCCAGGTGACGGACGCCAGCGGTCACACCCGCCTGCCCAACCTGTCGGCCTTCCAGCGCGAGAAGACGCCGGTGCTGATGGTGGTGCGCAAGGAAGGCGACCTCAGCTTCCTGCCCTTCAACCGCTACGACCGCAACCTCGACCTCTCGCGCTTCGACGTGGGCGGCCTGCGCAGCGCCGGCGTGCCCAACCAGATGACGGGCTACCTCTTCAGCGACCGCGGCATCTACCGCCCCGGTGACACCTTCAACCTGGGCGTGATCGTCAAGGCCGGCAACTGGGCCACCTCGCTCAAGGACCTGCCCGTGGAGCTGGAGGTGGTCGACGCCCGCGGCCTGACCGTGCGCCGCGAGGTCGTGCGCCTGGGCGCGGGCGGCGCGGCCGAGTTCAGCCACACCACGCAAGAAAGCTCGCCCACCGGCGTCTACACCATCAACCTCAGCCTGCCTCGCCAGAGCAGCCCCGGCGCGCCCGACGTGCCGCCGCTGCAGCTGGGCAGCACCACGGTGAAGGTGCAGGAGTTCCTGCCCGACCGCACCAAGGTCACGGCCCGCTTGTCTCAAGAAACGCTCGAAGGCTGGGTGAGCCCCGACGAGCTCAAGGCCCTGGTGTCGGTGCAGAACCTGTTCGGCACGCCGGCGCCCAACCGCCGCGTGACGGGCTCCCTGACCCTGCGCCCTGGCTACCCGGCCTTCCGCGCCTTCCCCGATCACCGCTTCCACGACCCCATGGTCGCGCGCAACGGCCTGACCGACGACCTGGGCGAGCAGCAGACCGACGCCGAAGGCAAGGCCACGTTCGACCTGCGCCTGGACCGTTTCGAGGCCGCCACCTACCAGGCCCATGTGCTGCTCAAGGCCTTCGAGCCCGAAGGCGGTCGCAGCGTGGCCGCCGAGGCGCGTGCCCTGGTCAGCGACCGTCCGTACCTCGTGGGCGTCAAGGCCTCGGGTGACCTGGGGTATGTGAGCCGCAACGCCGCCCGCGAGGTCGACCTCATCGCGGTCGACCCGCAGGTCAAGCCCATCGCCGTCAAGGGCCTCAAGCTCGTGCGCGTCGAGCACCGCGTGCTCTCGGTGCTGGTCAAGCAGAACAGCGGCCTGTACCGCTACGAGTCTCGCGCCAAGGACGTCACGCTCGAAGAAGTGCCCTATGCCATCGCAGCCTCGGGCGCCAAGCTGCGCCTGAACACCGCCGCGCCGGGCAACTTCGCCTACCAGTTGCGTGACGAAGACGGCCTCGTGCTGACCCAGGTCGACTACAGCGTGGCTGGCGCCGCCAACCTCAGCCGCTCGCTCGACCGCAACGCCGAGCTGCAGATCAAGCTGAGCAAGAAGGACTACCAGCCCGGCGAGGAGATCGAGCTGAGCATCCAGGCGCCTTACATCGGCGCGGGCCTGATCACCATCGAGCGCGACAAGGTCTACACCCACTCCTGGTTCAAGACCGACAAGACCGCCACGGTGCAGAAGATCACCTTGCCCAAGGACTTCGAGGGCAATGGCTACGTCAGCGTGCACTTCATCCGCGACCCGGCTTCGGACGAGGTCTACACCAGCCCGCTCAGCCACGGCGTGGTGCCCTTCGCCACCAGCCTGGCGCGGCGCACCGCCCGCATCAGCCTGAGCAGCAACGCCCTGGTCAAGCCGGGTGAAACCGTGAAGATGACGCTCAAGTCGGACGCGCCGACCAAGGCCTACGTGTTCGCGGTGGACGAGGGCATCCTGCAGGTGGCCCGCTACGTCAACCCCGACCCGCTCAAGCACTTCTTCAGCAAGCGCGCGCTCGAGGTCAGCACGCTGCAGACGCTCGATCTGATCCTGCCCGAGTTCCGCAAGCTCATGATGGGCGCGGCACCCGGTGGCGACGGCGAGGGCGAGCTGGGCAAGCACCTCAACCCCTTCAAGCGCAAGCGCGACAAGCCCGTGGCTTACTGGTCGGGCCTGGTCGACGTGAACGGCAGCCGCGAGTTCAGCTACACCGTGCCCGAGTCCTTCAACGGCTCGCTGCGCGTGATCGCCGTGGCCGTCAACGACGAGACCGTGGCCGCGGCCACCACCCAGACCACCGTGCGCGGCGACCTCGTGCTGCTGCCCAACGTGCCCCTGGCCATGAGCCCTGGCGACGTGGTGGAGGTGGGCTTGGGCCTGGCCAACAACATCGTCGGCTCGGGCAAGGACGCGCCCATCCAGGTGAACCTGGCCGTGGGGCCGGGTCTGGAGGTGGTGGGCGAGGCCGCGCGCACGCTCAAGGTGAGCGCCCTGAGCGAAGCCAGCACCGTCTTCAAGGTGCGCGCCCGCAGCGACGCGCAAGCGCAGCTGGGCTCCAGCGCCGTGACCTTCACCGCGCAGCGCGGCGCCAGCCGGGCGCGCCTGAGCACCGAGCTCAGCGTGCGCCCTGCCTCGGCCCGCGTGACCCTGGTGCAAAGCGGCACCCTGGTCGGCTCGGGCGAGCTCAAGTCGCAGGCCCAGGTCTACCCGCAGCTGGCGCGCAGCGAGCTGGCCATCTCGGCCACGCCCTGGGCGTTCGCGTCGGGGCTGATGCAGTACCTCGACCAGTACCCCTACGGCTGCACCGAGCAGATCACCAGCCGCACCGTGCCGGCCGTGATCCTGGGCAGCCGGCCCGAGCTGGCGCGCGAGGTGGCCCGTGGCCGCAGCGCAGCCGAACAAAGCGCCTTCGACGCCAACAAGGTGTGGACCGGCTACCTGACGCAGCTGCGCTCGCGCCAGAACGGCGACGGCGGCCTGGCCTACTGGCCGGGCGGCCCCTCCGACCTGTACTCGACCACGCAGGCCCTGCAGTTGCTGCTCGAAGCCCGCGAGCGCCAGCTCAAGGCCCCGGCTGACCTGATGGCCAAGTCCTCCGACTTCCTCCAAGCGCAGCTCGGCGCGGGCGGCAATGGCCTCGGAGGCTGGCGCCAACGTGCACAAGGCGCCTACCTGCTGACGCGCCAGGGCGTGCTCGTGCCGGCCGCGCTGGCCAACCTGCGCGAGACCCTGCGCAGCAAGGCCGGTCAGGACGCGCGCCTGTCTCGCCACCTGGGTGCCGCTTACCTGGCCGCCAGCTATCAACTGCTCAAGCAGGACAGCGTGGCCAACGAGCTGATCGAGCCCGTGTGGCAGGACCTGCTCGCCCGCATGAAGGCGCAGCCCCCGCAACCGCGCGGCTGGGATGGCATGGATGACCCCTTGGGCCAGGACACCGCGCTCATCTACCTGGTGGCGCGACACTTCCCCAAGCGCCTGGCCGCGCTGCCCACGGCCACGTGGGAGAACCTGGCCAGACAGATCCGCGACGGCTGGTACAGCACGGCCTCGTCGGCCAGCACCATCCTGGCGGTCGATGCGTATGCGACGGCGGCTGCGCAGTCGGCCAAAGCCAGCGGCCCGCTCAAGGCCCAGGCCATCAACGCGCAAGGTCAGGTGCAGGCCCTCGCCCTGGGTGAGCTGCTGCCGATGGCGCGTGCCACCGTGCCTCAAGGCACCGCGCGCGTGAAAATCGGTCAGGGTGGCGAGCTGCCGCTGTTCTACAGCTGGTCCGAGTCCGGCTTCGAGCGCGGCCTGCCCGACAAGCCCCTGCAGCAAGGCATGGAGATCGTGCACGAGGTGCTCAACGCCGCAGGCCAGGTCATCACCGAAGCCAAGCTGGGCGACGAGGTCACGGTTCGGGTGCGCGTGCGCAGCCTGGACCGCGCGCAGATCCCGCAGGTGGCGCTGGTCGACATCCTGCCCGGTGGCCTGGAGCCGGTGCAGCAGCCCGTGGACGCCTCGGAAGAAACCGATCAGCCGCTGTGGCAACGTCGCCTGGGTGGCAGCGGCACCTGGTCGCTGGACTTCGCCGACGTGCGCGAGGACCGCGTGCTGTTCTTCGGCAACGTCGGGCGCAACATGATGGAGGTCACCTACAAGGCCCGCGCCACCAACGTCGGCGAGTTCAGCATGCCCGCGGCCTATGGCGAGGCCATGTACGAACGCCGCATCTTCGCGCGCTCGGCCGCTGGCCGCTTCACCGTCAAGCCGCTGGGGAAGTGAGTGAAGCCGGCGTGGCGCAAGGGCTTGAAGGCGGTCGCCATCACGGCGGCCTGCCTGCTCGCCTTGCGCTGGGCCCCGCATGAGCCGCTGAGCGAGCGCTTCGGTGGTTCGGTGGCCGTGCGCGCGCAAGGCGGCGAACTGCTGCGCCTGACCCTCGCGCCCGACCAGCAATACCGCCTGTGGGTGCCGTTGGACCGCATGTCGCCCGTGCTGCTCGACAGCGTGCGCCTGTACGAAGACCGCTGGTTCGACTGGCACCCGGGCGTCAACCCGGCCGCGCTGGTGCGCAGCGCCTGGTCCACCTTCACCGGCGGACGCCGCCAGGGCGGCTCGACCCTGACCATGCAACTTGCGCGAAGGCTGCATGGTCTGGACACGCGCCACGTGCCCGGCAAGCTCGCGCAGATCGGCCTGGCCATGTGGCTGGAGCTGCGCCACAGCAAGGCCGAGATCCTGGAGGCCTACCTCAACACCGCGCCCTACGGCGCCAACATCGAAGGCGTCGAGGCCGCCAGCCTCATCTACTTCGGCAAACCGGCGCAGGCGCTGACCATGCCCGAGGCGCTGACGCTGGCCGTCATCCCGCAGAACCCGGTCAAGCGCATCGCCAGCCGCGGGCAGAACGCCGAGCTGCAGGCTGCGCGCGACCGCCTGTGGGCGATCTGGCAGCAGCGTCACCCGCAAGACGCCCGCCCGCACGCGCCCGAGGCCCTGCTGACGCCGCCGGCACGGGGCCGCGCCAAGCTGCCCTTCCTGGCGCCCCACCTGACCGATGCCCTGCTGGCCCGCCCGCGCGAGACCCACGCCAGCCCCGACATCCAGACCACGCTGGACGTGCGCATGCAGCGCACGCTCGAGCGCGTGATCCACGGCTACGTGCGCACGCACGCCGAACGCGGCATCCGCAACGCCAGCGCGCTCCTGCTCGACACGCAGAGCATGGAGGTGCGCGCCGTGGTGGGCTCGGCCGACTACCGTGACGCCGAGATCGAAGGCCAAGTCAACGGCACCCTGGCCAAACGCTCACCCGGCTCCACGCTCAAGCCCTTCATCTACGCGCTCGCACTCGACCAGGGCCTGCTGCACCCGCGCACCATGCTCAAGGATGCGCCCAGCTCGTTCGGTGCCTTCTCGCCGGAGAACCACGACGGGCAGTTCGTCGGGCCCTTGAGCGCACAGGACGCCCTCATCCGCAGCCGCAACATCCCGGCGGTGTCGGTGGCCGCGCGCTTGAGCCGCCCCAACCTGCATGGCTTCCTGCAACTCAACCAGGTCAGTCGCCTGCAGAGCGAAGCGCACTACGGCCTGGCGCTGGTGCTGGGCGGTGGCGAGGTCACCATGGAGGAGCTCGCGCGCCTGTACGCGGTGCTGGCCAATGGCGGGCGCATCCGGCAGCTCGCCTACACGCGCGAAGACGCGCGCGCCCAGGCCGCCGAAGAGGCCGACCACCCGCCGCTGCAGGTGCTCAGCGAAGAAGCCGCCTTCATCACGCTCGACATGCTGCGCCAGACGCCCCGGCCCGACACGGCCGAGCCTGCCCGGCCCGCCGTCGCCTGGAAGACCGGCACCTCCTGGGGCTTTCGCGATGCCTGGACGGCGGGTGTGTTCGGCCGACACGTGCTGGTGGTCTGGATCGGCCAATTCGATGGCGCGGGCAACCCCGCCTTCGTCGGCATCCAGGCCGCCGCGCCGCTGTTCGTGCGCATCGTCGATGCGCTGCGAGCCGAAGGGCTCGACCCGGGGGAGCCGGTGCGCGGTCGCTTGCCGCAGCTGCGCGAGGTCGAGGTCTGTGCCGATACCGGCGGCATGCCCGACGCGCTGTGCCCCGTGAAAGCGAAGACCTGGTTCATCGCCGGCAAATCGCCCATCCGCGCCAGCACGTTGCACCGCGCCATCTGGGTGGACGAGCGCACGGGCCAGCCGGTCTGCTCGAAAGCGGGCGAGCGCCCGCCCCACGCCCGCGAGGTGGTGGTCGAGCAGTGGGGCAGCGACATGCGGCGCCTGTTCCGCCAGGCGGGCCTGCCCCGACGCGCGCTCCAGGCCGATTGCGATGAGGCGGCCCTCACCGAAGGCCAGGCCCCGCAGATCCACGAGCCGCTGCGCGGCGTGCATTACGTTCTGCGCACCGGGCACGCGCGCGCGCTGAGCCTGCGTGCCGAAGGTGGCCCGGGGGTGCGGACCCTGCACTGGTTCGCCGACGACGTGCTGATCGGGCGGGGCCCGCCGGGCACGGCCCTGAGCTGGAGCCCTCCCCGGCCCGGCCGCTACGTGCTCCGTGTGGTCGACGACCAGGGCCGTGCCGACGCCCGCGAACTCCAAGTGGACGAAGCGCCCTGATCGCCATGGCGAAAACCCTAGGTCCGGACCTCGTTTCCACGATGTGGTGTGGATGTGTCGTGCCGAGGGCCGGCCTGTGTGTAAAGTGCGCAGAACGTTCCTGCACCCCATGCATCAACCGTTCGCCATGCCGCCCTCGGTCCGCGTGCCGACCGACTACCGCGGTGTCTGGATGCGAACCTGGCTGCACCCGTCCGCCGAGCAGCCGGCCGCGTCTTCGACTTGGGCACGCTGGCTCCAGACCAGCCTCTGGCATGCCGACCTCCGTGTCCCCGATGAGGCCATGGCGGGACGCGTGTCGGCGCCGCTGTCTGCGCTCGGCCCTGAGCAACTGGCGGCCCTGACCCACCAGAGCGCTTTTGCCGGTTGCACCCGCGTCGACGCCCACCCGCAGGGCGAGCTGTGTTCCTGGTTGCGTCGCATCGACTACCAGCCGCCCGCGCTGGCCCCCGACGCCGCCTGGATCGTCTTCGACGCCCCCGACCGCATCGTCCGCATCGACCAGCACAGCGAGGCCACCGAGACCTGGGAGCGCCTGCCTGACTCCGTGGGGGTCTTTCGCGTGCTCTCGGGCATCGACGAACAAGGGCAGCCCGACGGTCGCCTCCTGATGCAGGCGGGCGTGCACCTGTGCCT
>Ga0208492_1000747_pt1 | contig 24954 bp, 28 predicted proteins | sample Subbioar_CSW14AB_FD_184820 | JGI IMG/M metagenome (GOLD analysis project Ga0208492, IMG submission 184820) | Serpentinite rock and fluid subsurface biosphere microbial communities from McLaughlin Reserve, California, USA - CR12Mar_CSW14AB (SPAdes) | ecosystem: Environmental > Terrestrial > Deep... | reverse complement strand
AAGGCGGCAAAAATGCAGTGAGTGAAGCCGTGCAAAATGCCTCTGTGCCGAAAGTACAGTTGAGCATTTTTGATGCACATACAGAAACTTTTGAAAGCATCCGAGAGAAACTGAATGCGATTGATATCAATCAACTCACGCCGGTAGAAGCCTTGATGAAACTCAATGAGATCAAGGCTTTGCTGAAATAGGGCATGAACAAGCTGCGTTAATCTAAAGCTGCATAGTCTTTTAAATAATGAAAAGGCTCGGTAAGTTTCCCATTCTCTAAAATGGTGGCATTTGCAATCGTATTGCTACCGCCCTTGCGAATATCGTCAAGGATATACTTGATGAGTTGCTCTCCAAAATAACGGCTTGCATCACGAGGCAATTCATTGGGCAAATTCCCCACTGCCATGATATCAATGGAACCATCGATATACGGAGCCGTTTTTTCACCAGTTTGTACATTCACTCCATACACAGGATCATCAATTGTGGCATCCCCTAAATTACAAGGCACAGAGCCATGCTTGTCATCGGTGATATCGGCAATAGTTTGGATGCGAAAATCAGGGCGTTTTAAATCGTCCATTTCAAATAAACGCGGAACATTGTTGCCCCAGTAAATACCATTCATGAGCACATCGGTATGCGCGCAATAAGGAAGAAACAAACAATTGTATTCCTCGGGATGCTCGTGAAAATGATCGCGATTGTATTGTTGGGTGGTTTTGTGTTGATAGAGATGGCTGCCTTTCAAGTGCACATAAACGGGATAATCAAATTCTTTGCTCAGGTATTCATCGGGCTCCACTTCCTGCACGTCTAACAGGTTCATGATTTCGAGAATACCATGGGCCACTCTCCCACTCCCTGTAACGGCAATTTTAATGGGCGGTAATTTTAATCCAAAATAGGTATGAATCAAAGCTCTATAATCTTTGATTTTATGGACTCTTTCTAAAGAAAAAGCACCAGTACGATTGCCATACGCCATGATGCCGTTATGTGCGCCCACAATTCCGGCAAAAAAACCAAAACCAATGATGCGCTGACCGTCTTTGTGTTCGAGGCATTCATAATCGATCAGGGTAATATTTTTCTGCACCATGGCCTGCATGAGCCCACGGTTGTAAGGCTGCAGTTTCTTGGTATGAGAGAAAAACATATAACGCTTGTTGGGAATCAATTGAGCAACGGGCACTTCTTTAATACCCAGTAATAAATTACAATCAGACAAATCATGGGTAAGCTCAACCCCCGCCTGGGCATATTCTTGATCGGTATAACAACGATTGGGAGAATGCTCCACTTTCACTTGCACATCGGGCACATTTTTAATAAGCCATTTGCACTGCGAAGGTGTAAGCGCCACCCGGTTATCCGCAGGAATTTTCCCTTCTTTGATTAATCCAATCACAAGCATCGTACAAAATATTTCAACGAAAGTACAACAGGGCACCGAACCCGCACATGATATTTATCATTTTAGAAAGCTGTAAATTTGCGCATGAATTATTTTGAATTATACGGGATAACACCCGGCTTTACTATAGACGCAGCAGCGCTGAAAAAAAAGTTCTATGAGCTAAGCCGTCAGTATCACCCCGACTTTAATGGGGGCGGCACTGCCAGCGAACAGGAAGAAGCCTTGGAAATCTCCGCCACTATCAATGAAGCCCATAAAACCCTGCAAAACCCCGATTTATTAATCAAATATGTATTGGGATTGAAGGGGATGATACAGGAAGAAGAAAAATACAACCTCCCACCCGATTTTTTAATGGAAGTGATGGACTTGAACGAGCAGGTGATGGAGCTAGACAAAACAGATACTGACGCTGTAAACACTCTACAAACAGCGGCTAAAAACCTACAAGATGAAATACATGAAGCTATTGCACCCCATCTGGCGAATTATTCGCACGATACTGTTACCGAAAAAGAGCTGTTGCAAATAAAGGACTACTATTATAAAAAAAAGTACCTCGACCGAATTCTATTAGGATTGAAATAGAATATTTTGGAAAATCAATTGGGTTAGGCTAATATTGCACTCCGATTTGAAGCCCAGATGGCGGAACTGGTAGACGCGCTAGACTCAAAATCTGGTTATCGCAAGGTAGTGCAGGTTCGATTCCTGTTCTGGGCACCACATAAAAACTTGAAACCCCTATCAATATTGAATTGTAGGGGTTTTTGAGTTTTATAAGGTACAATAGAGGTACAAAAATTGTAGGATTGCTAGGTATTTAACTAAACTTCTTCATCCCAGAATTAGTACTTTTTGTCTAGAATGTGTAAATACCAGACAACTTGATCCCCATTCGCCAAAGCAATGTGACCCCCTAAGAAACTCTTTCCAATAATGGATTGATTGAGGCCTAAAAAAATGGTAAAGAACTAGTTGTAATTGTTTTTCAAACGTAGGATTTATTTTGTCTATTTTGATTAAATATTTTTCTCGGTTTCTGCAGTGCTGCTTTCTTTTTTTAATTTGCGTAAAGATTCCCCCTTTAACTCTACACGTACTGATTGATGAACCAGTCTGTCAAGTATAGCATCGGCTACAGTTTGTTCTCCAATCACATCGTACCAGTTTTTCACTGGAACCTGCGATGCAATGATAGTACTTCGTTTACTATGTCGGTCTTCTACAATATCCATCAATAATGCTCTACCGCTAGCATCAAAAGCTTGGATTCCAAAATCATCTAGTATTAACAGGTCTTGTTTTTCTATACGAGTAAGCTCTCTGAGGTGCGAGCCATCGGCTTTGGCCATTTTTAAGATGGATAGTAATTTGGCGGTATTGGTGTAGTAAACTTTAAACCCAAACAAACAGGCTTGGCGCCCAATGGCGGATGCCAGATAACTCTTGCCTGTACCGGTACTACCAGTAATAAATACATCTTGTCCCTTTTTTATAAACTCGCAAGTAAGCAAGCGATCTATTTGATTTTTATCCAGTTCTCGTTTATTACTAAAGTCAATACCGTCTACATCTGCCATATAGCGGAACTTAGCTGTTTTAATATTTCTCTGTAGGGAACGATGTTTACGATCGTCCCATTCATTTTGTACTAAGTACTGTGCCATCTCATCATTGGTAAAGCTAACTGGAGGTGGAAGCTCTACAAAAGTTTTAAAAGCGGTTTGCATTCCAAGCAGGCGCATATCGCCCATTTTCTTTAAGGTGTCTTTGTTCATTAATGTTGGTTTAAAATTTAGTGATAAAAGCTTTATTCGTAGTATTCTGCACCACGTACATTTTCGTGTGATGGCATATCTGTATTCAGTATCTCATCTTCCATTGGAATCGTGTCTGCTTTTGTTCGTAGTATCTGGTCTATAATACCATAGTTATAGATACCATAACTATCTGCTCGTTTACACGCATTAACGAGCCTAGTATTACCTACTCGTTTGGCAAAGTTTAATACGCCAGAACAAGATTTATAACTTTGTTCTGGATAAATTTCACGAGCTAATATCTTGGCTATGTAAGCTGCTACACTTTCCCCGATGGCGCTAGCAGTTGACATAAATTTCTGGGGATTCCAATCAGCTGCATACTTATGCTGGGTGGCAAGATGGTCTTGGATAGTAATATACTTGAGTCCTTTGCCGATATATCTATCATGAACGGCTACCACTTCGTTTTCATCATACACCGACAACTTTGTAGTGCTGTACTTTATTTTCAACCGCTTACCTATTAACTTGTAGGGTACGCTGTAATATCGTTTATCAACACTAAGCAACACATGTCCATACTTGTTTACAGTTGATAGCTGCGAAGTCATCGGCTCAAATAAATATGGATTTAGCGGTTGCAACGTTTGCTTCTCTAGTTCTATAAACTGTTGCATCCTGCTATAGCTTCTACCAACGCTTTGTCTTTAGGTTTATAAGTACGAGTTGGATATCCAAACGTATGGTAATGTTCTGCAAAAGCAGCGAAGGTTTCATTGAGTTGTGCCTCATACTTACTGGCTTTGGTAACTGCCGACTTTAAATTATCTGGCACAATAGCCTGGGGAACACCTCCATAAAAATGAAGGGCACGTTCACAGCATAAAATAAAATCTTCTTTGCATTGGGAGTGTACTGCCATTACAAAAGTGAGTTGACTGCAACCCAGGATAGCTACAAAAACTTCCAGTTCACTTATCTCACCCGTTTGCGCATCCACCAAGTGTAATTTCTGTCCAGTAAAATCTACAAACATTTTATCGCCTGCTTTATGTACCATTTTTAAAGAGGGCTTACCTTGCTGCATATACTTATTAAGCTTATCCAAAAAGGATGAACTCTTATATCCATCTGTACACTGGGTTAAATAAAACTCATAAACCTTACCCTTTGTTACACCACGTTTCCTAAGCATACTTGCGAGTAATGGAAGAAGTGGTTCTAAATCCGCTTGTCGCCTATTAAATACCACAATAGGCTCTTTAATTAAAAACAACCGAGACATCTGAGCATCGCTCATCGCTTCAATCTGCTCTATTGTTTTCTCCGATAAAACATAGCGATACAGATACTTTTTAATAGTATTACGAGCAATCCCTGTTGATTGACTAATTGACTTTGTTCCCTTCCCTGAAGCATAAAGACGGAGAATCTGGCGTATTGTAAACATCTCAATTGTTTTGTTAGACATGTATGGAAAGCACTTGATGAATCAAGAACCTCCCGATTTTTTCCTACGAAAACAACTAATTCTTATACCAATATCTAGGGGGTCAATTTAAAATGGCGAAAGGGGGTCAGTTTGCTCTGGCGAACAGGGGTCACTTTACAATGGTATTAGGGGGTCAATTTGACTGGATTTTCCAGAAAAGCCAATGAATATAAAATGGGAACTAAACGAACCATTACCGCATTATTTATGGAAAGAAGCTGCTAAACTAAGAGTTGGTTAAACCCATTAGTACCTCTCTTATTCTCACAGCCATAATCCCTCAAAACCATCTTATTACCAATGAATACATTTACCACCGTCGAAACAAGCTATATAACACCATCAAGAACAGTTGAAACAATATTCCTACAAAATAATAATTCAAATAGAGTCATCTATCTATATAACTACGAAGGTCTACACTTCAGGATATTCAACACCACATTAGAACTAGTTGACTTTTTTACAAATCAAACAGAAGCTTCAATTTCATTTGAAAATGAGCAAGAATTAGATCAATATCTAGCAACGGTATAGACCAGCCATCTCCTAACCCGACAGCTATAATCCCCCCCAACTCCCCCCTCTATAAATAGGTTACAACCACCATATTTTAATTGCATTAATTAAATTACAACACCATGATCCAAGTAACCTCTATCGAACACCTCAAACAACTCTCTAATATCAACGGACGAGCAGAATTCTATATGCTCCTAGCAGGAGGACTATGTAGATCATCAAAAGAAATCCATTACGATGAGCATACCAAACGATTCGATATATACAATGAAACAGACGATACCTATCAATCTAACCTAACAGAAAAGGCATTACACACTAAGACCAATATTCCAGAAGCCATAGAAAAAGGAGCCTTTTATTTCCATGGAGTACAAATGTGGGGTATATAAGAAACACCCCAACTCCGAAAACCCGGCAGCTCTAATCCCCCCCCAACCCCTAAAACCCACCCATGCTCACCCTCAAAATCATCATCAAAAAAGAATGGTTCGACCAAATAGCCGCGGGAGCCAAAAAGATCGAATACAGAGATGAAGTTCCATTCTGGACATCCAGGCTATTTAATACAGAAGGTAAAAAAAGAAAATACGACCGAATAGAATTCATCAACGGCTATAACAAAGACGCAAGAAGACTCATCACTGCATTTGAAGGCTTCACTACAAGAAACAATACCTACTGTATTAAAATCGGCAAAATTCTGAAGTAACAGGATCTCTCACACTGTACAGTCCCAATCCCCCCAAACCCTCTCCCATCAGAAATCAATAAACCCAAAGGGAACTCAGAATAGGCATAGAAAAACCTCAATATTGAAAATTTAGAATTTAGTCGAATAATCGTCTAATTCAAATTGAATACATTAGCTATGATTTAATCATATCACCATCCCAAAATCAAGAATTAACTTGAAAAATCAAAAAAGTATACTATTTTTACTTAACCTAAAAGTTAAGATTGATTCTTAAATTCATCAGAATCAGAGATCTCTCCACGCGACTTGTAGGTTTTTATACAGTTCAAGTTGAAGGTGAGGAGTTGTCTGAATTTGAAAAATTTGACGCTAAGGCTTTCCCTGAAAACCAAAAAGATTTTGACAGAATCTATTCGATTCTTCTAAGAATGGGTGAAAGATTAGTTATTTTATTAAATGGCGATGTAAAAACTCATTTAAATCCTAAACAATGTCCAAATGTTCGAAAACATTTTGATTTTGCCATAAGACTTTCAACTTTAATTGACAAAGCAAAATTTGATAAAATAATTCAGTGGGACCCAGATAATACTTGGATTATCACAGACAATGAATACATTGAAATATAAATTTAAAATACACTTGCCATGCAGCTAAAGAATTTACAAAAGTTCAAGGAAGCCCAGCCATCACTTGAACTTAGAAAAGTGGATTTCTACATGCAGTTACTTGATAGAATTCATTACTTGTTGCATAAACATATGAATGGTAAACAAAAAGAATTGGCTGATGCTTTAGGTGTTTCTGAAGCTGCAATAAGCAAATTATTGAATGGTGTAAAGAATATTGAAACGGAGACTATCTTTAAATTAGAAGAAGTATTTGGAGAGCCAATTATTAACGTAGTTAAAACTAAAACTTATCTCAATAAAATGAGGGGCAATGCAACTAATACACCTAGCTTAGAAGAAATCACTCAGGTAGTGGAAGAAGTAAGAGCTAAGCGGTATGGCAAAAAAGTGTAATCCACTGCTTTTAAGTTCATCTAAAATAGATTCAATATATAAGCAATTGTTGACTCTGAAAAACGCCTGATTTATGAAAAATAAATATCGTACCTTAAATTAAATTAAAAACCATGAAGAATAAAACGATAAGAGATTTTGAAGGTCTCTAATAAAAAAATTAAAGCCGCTTTCTAAGCGGCTTTTTTTATAACAAATACAGAGACAATTAATTACATTTAACTGCCTATAAAGGTTTTAATATAGGGAAGTACAATTCTTGCTGTATACATTCCTTCAAGTAAGCAAATACAGCCCTCAAAGATTCAGCAGTAACTGTTGGATAAGGCTCAAGGATTTGTTTCTCCGTCCAACCAGCAGAAAATAATTCCAATACCAACTCTACAGAAATCCTAGTACCCTTGATGGTAGGTTTTCCAAGTAGAACTTGATTATCAGTAACGATATGGTCTTGCCAATTCATATTGGAATATACAAAGATTACTCAGCCACCTCCTACTACCCAGCGCCTCTAATCCCCCTTTACCTCAACTCACCCAACTTCAATAAATGCTCCTCAGTAAGACCTATTAAAGGACTGGGCTGAACTAAATGCGCCTTCAGATAATCAGGGAGATCATTCAAAGAAGTATCATCATCAATAATGATAAAGTTTTCTTTGGTATTATTGACTTTAAACCAATTGACAATTTCATCTTTCCTATTAAGATTATCAATATTCTCAGGAAGTCGCTCTATTTTATTAGTATGAATGCCTCTATTTCTGAAGATACTTTTCCATTCTTCAATACTAAAATTAGTCTTATGAGAAGTGGTCAGCATGATAGTATCATCATCAGAAATCAGCTGTTGTAGGGCAATAGTTGCCTTTGAACTAAACTCAGGGAATCCATCATTCAAGAGTTCAGGGCTTTTCCAACCTTTAGCTGGAACCATGACACCATCTATGTCTAATAAGATCAACATATGTGCAATTTAGGGTTTTAATTTTGCAACATTAAAACTTCAATTTTCGTGAACTTTATGAAAATTGGTTATATTAATAACCACCCCAATGCCTCACTTAACATATACAATAATTAAGTCCGACACCCAATACAAAAGGTATTGCAGCATTTTGGAAACACTAGTTGAAAGCAACAAAAAAACCAAGGCAATTCAAGATGAAATTGAATTACTTTATTTACTCATTGAAAAATATGATGCAGAACATAAAAGTTTCGGTGATGCCGACCCCATTGAGCTACTCAAATATTTAATGAGCGATCATCAACTGAAAGCTGTTGATTTAGCATCATTATTAAATATAAGTGAAGGGCTGGTATCAGACATGCAGAAATATAAAAAAGGACTATCTAAAGAAACCATTCGAATTCTATCTCAAAATTTCAAAATCAGTCAGGATGCATTGAATAAACCTTATGCATTAAAGCTAACTCCTCCTATCAAAATAAGAACAATAAAAAAACGACCCGCAGCCAGAAAAATAGCAAGAGCACTTTAATCCCCCCTACCCCTCATTCAACAATAATTTACGCAAATAATTAATAGCGACCTTTTTCTCCCGATTCTTCCCTACTCGAATTACATCAAGCATAGCAAGAATTTCATACAATCGACTATCCTCTTTTGCGGCTTTTACCTGATTACTATAAAGTGGCTCTATTGCTTGACCATAATCGCTACCATTAGAATCTGGCAATACTTAGATTTCATTACTAACTATATTGCCCTTAAAATATTTATGACTGTGACTAGTTGCCATCCCCTTAGTCATTAGACCAGGAGACCGAGGAAATACATAAGGCAAACCATTTAGTAAAAACTCGAAAAAGGCATTTCTAAAGACCTTTCTGCGATTGTGATTAGTAGTGATCCTGATAATTTTACAATTAATTTACTTAGCATTTGCACTAAAGCCCCCATCAACTTTAATTGTTTCCCCAGTAATATATGAGGAAGTTGGCATTGCTAAATAAGCAACGGCATTGGCTATTTCTTCGGGGGATGCAATTCGATTCATCGGGGTATTAGAAATCACAAAATCTTGTAACTTTTCATCTTGCAATAATGTATTAATCCGGCCGGTAGAAGTGAACCAAGGAGCAACGGAGTTCACCCTTATTTTATAAGGTGCCCATTCAATTGCTAAGGATTTGGTCAATTGAATTAAAGCAGCTTTTGTAATAGCATAGATACTTCCTGTTCCAACATCTTCAAAGCCTGCAATCGAACTAATATTGATAACAACTGCTCCATTTGCTTTTTTCAATGGTTCAAATAAAAGTTGTGTTAAGCGAATTACAGAGAAAAGATTTAAATTAAATATTTGATGAATTTCTTCTACACTATATTCAATGAATTTTTTTGGAAAATTACCGCCTACATTATTTACTAAAATATCAAGCTTTTCAAGCTGTAATTGTGTAGTTAGTTTTTGATAATTATCATAATCTGTTAAATCAGCTGCAACAATCCAAATTTGCTGTCCCTTCTTTTGCCAATGAGCAATATCCAGGTCAATATCGTGCTGATTTCTGGCTATGATGACCACACTCGCACCTAATGATAAAAACTCATTAACAATGGCCAATCCTATACCCTTTGTTCCTCCAGTAATTAAGGCAACTTTACCTTGTAAACTCCATTTCACTGTAGCCAATTTTTAATAATATAATTTGACAATTTTGAAGCAATCTCAATTTTTGATAATGAACTAAATTTTTGTATTTCATCTTTACTGATGAAAGATACTTCCATTTGATCTTGATTAAAACAACTATTGGTATCGCTTAAATGATTTAAAACAATTAAATCAGCGTTTTTTTTAGTCAATTTTTCAATGGCATTATCAACTGCGTTGTCTGTTTCTAATGCAAATCCAATAACTTTCTGGTGTGGTAATTTCTGCAAACCCAATGTCCCAAGAATATCTTTGGTTTTGGTAAGATTAATTTGCAGGTCTTGATCCAGCTTTTTAATTTTTTTGTCACTCCTATTTGGAATCGTGTAATCAGCAACTGCAGCGGTAAAAACTGCATAATCATAACTTTCTCTAAATTGATTACATGCTGAATACATTTCATCAGCGGTATTCACTTGTATCAAATGAATACCAGTATATTTAGTCTTTATTGCAACTGGCCCAGAAACCAAGTATACTTCTGCTCCGAGCATATATAAAGATTCTGCTATGGCATATCCCATTTTCCCAGAAGATCGATTGGTAATAACCCTCACAGGATCAATTGGCTCTTCAGTTGGGCCCGCAGTTACCAACACTTTTTTCCCAGCTAATATTGATTGTCTTATGAAATTTGATTCAATATAGTTAATCATCTCTTCTATTTCAGGCAATCTTCCTTTCCCATTTAGGCCACTTGCCAATGAACCAGTACTCGGTTCAACGACTGTATTACCCCTTTGTTGTAATAAAGAAATATTATGTTGTGTACTAGGATGAAGCCACATATCCTCATCCATTGACGGAAAAAGGATTACAGGGGCAGGACAACTTAAATAAGTAGCAACCAAAAAATTATCAGCCAATCCATTCACTAACTTAGAGATGGTTGTACAACTTGCAGGTGCAATAACAAACAGATCAGCCCATCTGCCCAAATGCACATGATTTTGCCATAAATCATCTTCAACAAACTCACAATACACTTTGTGCTCAGAAAATGTTGATAAGATCGTTGTGGAAACAAATGCTTTAGCATTGGGCGTAACAATCACTCTTACATTTGCACCTTTTTGCTTTAGAACTCTAATAAATTGATACATTTTGTAAGCAGAAATGCTTCCAGTAATCCCCAATAATATCTTTTTATCTAAAAACATAATCAAACTTAATATTTCTACATTAAAATCAATGAACTTTACAACCTTATTACACAATATCGATGCAAATTATTAGCACAACAAATGAATTAGCAAGTTATTTAAACACAGTTAAAAATAACGGGAATATTGGTTTTGTCCCAACAATGGGCGCTTTACACGAAGGACATCTTAATTTAATTAGAACATCAAAACAAAATGACGACACTACAATTTGCAGTGTATTTGTAAATAAAATTCAATTTACAAATGAGGATGACTTTATTAAATATCCAAGAAATATTGAACAAGACATCAAATTATTGGAACAAGTAGGTTGTGACTGCGTATTTATTCCTACACAAGAAGTCGTTTTCCCAATCGACTATAAATATGAAATATTTAATTTAGGTAAAATTGAACATATTTTAGAGGGATTGTACAGACCAGGCCACTTTCAGGGGGTTTGCAATGTTGTCAATAGATTTATTGAACTGATTCAACCTAATAAACTTTATTTAGGGATAAAAGACTTGCAACAATGTAAAGTGATTGAAAAAATGATTCATCTGAAAAAATATGAACCCGCTGTTGAACTGATTTTTTGTGCAACCTCTAGAAACGAAAAAGGATTGGCTTTAAGCAGTAGAAACAAAAGATTGAGTAATGATGCAAAGAACAAAGCATTGATTTTAATTGAAATGCTTAAGTCAGCAAAAGAACAAATCTTATCTAAGAGCAGTAATCTCGATACAATTAAACAGTTTGGTATAACTACAATCTTAACAAATGGATTTGAGTCAGTTGATTATTTTGAATTTGCAGATCAACATTTTGAATTAGTAAATGATTCTTCTACTAACCAAAATCCAGTATATATTTTAACTGCCGCTACAATTGAAGGCGTAAGACTGATAGATAATATAATTATAGGATATGAAACAAACAGTTAAGAACATTTGCCAACTAAAAAAAGAGCAAAAGAAGATTACTATGTTAACATCGTATGATTATACGATGGCTAAAATAGTTGATGAAGTTGGTATAGAGATAGTATTAGTAGGCGATAGCTTATCCAATGTTTTTCAAGGAAACGATACTACTGTACCAGTAACCATTGAGGAAATGATATATCACGGCAAAGCTGTAGTAAAAGGTATTAAAAATGCTTTAGTAGTGATTGACATGCCATTTGGCTCTTACCAGATAAATGAGGATCGAGCAGTAGAAAATGCAATAAGAATTATAAAAGAAACCAACGCACAAGCCATTAAGCTTGAAGGTGGAATTGAAATAGAAAATAGCATTAAGAGAATTACTGATGCAGGAATACCTGTTATGGGGCATTTAGGTTTAACTCCGCAAAGTATCCATCAATTTGGCTCATTTGAATTACAAGCAACTACAAAAACAGCACAAGATAAATTATTGAAAGATGCTATAGCATTAGAGAAAGCTGGTTGCTTTGCGCTGGTTCTGGAAAAAGTTCCAGCCAAAATTGGAAAAAAAATCACTACTGCATTGACAATACCAGTGATTGGCATTGGTGCTGGTAATGCTTGTGATGGACAGGTCTTGGTTATTAATGACTTAATTGGCCTAGATCCAACCTTTAAACCAAAATTTGTAAGGCAATATTTAAATGCACATTCACTTATTTCAGCTGCCGTAAAAAAGTATCTTTTAGATGTAAAAGAGCACAATTTCCCCAACGAAAAGGAATCTTACTAGTGTATATAACATTAGCCAAACAAATCAAATGGGGGCAGATAAACTATTAAGCAATTCTCCTATCTTTAATAGTATCATATGATACTATCACATGAAGCTACCCTACGCAAAAAAAATAGAATCAGAACCATCCAGGCATCATTAGCTATTGAAGGAAATACATTAACTGTAGATCAATTAAAACCTAACAGTGAGAAATCCTTTTTACGGGCACATAAAATCTTGATGAAAGGCTTGATACCTCAACCTAGGCATTGAATTTATCCATCCTTTTACCGACGGTAATGGAAGAATGGGAAGACTTTGGCAAACCATTTTATTGATCCAATCCTATCCTTTATTCGAATACCTGCCCTTTGAAACCATCATCAGCAAAAATCAAAAAGCCTATTACAAAGCGTTGTCTAATAGCGATAAAAAAGGAGAATCAACCGAGTTCATTGAATTCATGTTAAACACGATTAACACTGCTTTGGAAGAACTGTCGGGGGAAAGAATTGACCCCTTAACCAATGAGGACAGAATCACTCTATTCCTGGCAGCAAATAAAAATCCATTTTCTAGAAAAGACTATTTAAATTACTTCAAAACCATTTATACAATTATCAACTGATTCTTATGAAATCCCTTATAACTTTTTTCGCTATATGCCTTTGCACCCAAACTTTCTCACAATCCAAAGAGACCCTGGCTATTCGCAAATTCAGGGAAGAAAACACAAACGCTATCCTGAAAGAATACGTAGATTTTCTAACCATCCCCAACACTGCCAACGATACCGCCGGCCTTAGAAAGAATACCGACTTTATTCAGCAAATGATGCAGCAAAGGGGGATTCAAAACGTCCAATTATTGCAGGCCGCTACACCTAATACACCACCGGTTGTGTACGGAGAAGTGAATACACCCGGCGCTACCCAAACCCTAATCTTCTATGCCCACTACGACGGACAACCCGTAAACCCTGCCCAATGGGCCAAAGGATTGGAACCCTTTCAACCGAAGTTGTATACCGATGCATTGGATAAAAAAGGAACACCCATTCCATTTTCAACACAACCCATTGACCCCAATTATCGCATTTATGCAAGAGGTGCATCGGACGATAAAGCAGGGGTTGCTGCCATCTTACATGCCTACACAGCAATCAAAAAATTGAATCTGCCGCTGGCATATAATCTCAAGTTTTTCTTTGAGGGCGAAGAAGAAGCCGGCTCTCCGCATTTAGATGAAATTCTACAAAAGTATGCGCCGCAACTACAATCGGATTTATGGATTATTTGTGATGGACCTGTGCACCAGAGCGGCAAAAAACAAATTGTATTTGGTGTGCGTGGTGATACGCATGTAGATCTTACTGTCTATGCTTCTAAAAGACCTTTGCATAGCGGACACTATGGCAACTGGGCACCCAATCCTGCATTGCAATTATCTACCCTACTAGCCAGCATGAAAAATGAGCAAGGCCGTGTAACCATCAAAGGATTTTATGATGATGTAACCCCCTTAACCGCAACAGAGAAAAAAGCATTGCAAGAAGTTCCGCCCGTAGACAATCAAATGAAAGCAGAGTTGGGATTCAATACCCCTGAAATGAAAGGCCTGTCTTTAGGTGAATCGATCAACCTTCCCTCCCTCAATATCAATGGCATACAAAGTGGGAACGTAGGCAAAATGGCATCCAATCAAATCCCTACATTTGCAACAGCCGTGTTAGATTTAAGATTGGTATTGGGCAACGATTGGAAAAGACAACAACAAAAAGTAATTGACCATATCAAAGCACAGGGCTTTCATGTGATTTACAAAGACCCCACCGAGGAAGAAAGAAATCAATACCCCAAACTCATTAAAGTAATTGCTGATGCAGACGGCATGAATGCACAGCGTACTCCTATGGATTTGCCGATGGCGCAAAGGGTGATCAAAGCTGTTCAAACTACTACCCCGGATCAAGTAGTATTGCAACCTACTATGGGCGGAAGCTTACCCCTCTATTTATTTGAGCAAATTTTAAAAGCCAGAACCATAACTGTACCTATTGCCAACCACGACAACAACCAGCACGCAGAGAATGAAAATATTCGCCTTAAGAATTTCTTCGAAGGCATAGAAACCATGGCAGCATTGATGCTGATGAGATAAAGCGCTTGCCGATTCTTTTTTATTTTGTTTAGAAATTTTGCTAACTTATAAGCTAAAACCTAACAAAATGAAAAAAATCTGTTTATTCCTTACCACCAGTCTGCTGGCAACAACTATGTTCATGAGTTGTAAAGAAACAGCCACTGAAAAGCCTGCTTTTGATTTGGCCAAAGCCAAAACAGAAATTGAAGCAGCTAATAAAATGACTATGGACGCCATTGCTAAAGGCGATTCTGTGGGAGTTGCCAATATGTACACAGACGACGCCAAATTAATGTTTACGGGTATGCCAGCAGCTTCTGGTAAAGCAGCCATCCAATCTGTTTTTGGAGGCATTATTAATTCAGGCGTAACCAAAATAGAATTAACCACCAATGAAGTTTGGGGCACAGAAGATTTGCTAGCGGAAGAAGGTGGCGTAAAAATTTATGTAAAAGACCAAGTAGTTGGTCAGGAAAAATTCATTGTACTTTGGAAAAAAGTAGGTGACCAATGGAAAGTATTCAGAGATATATCTAATTCAGATATGCCAGCGCCTCCACCACCTCCTCCAATGGAAAAGAAATAATTTATCCTATACTACTGGCAACAATTGAATGAATGGTAAGATCCAATTCTTTGGTTTCTTTTAGCAAGGTTTCTAAGTGAAGGGCTTTTTCTTCCTCGGTTAAATGTGTATCGAATTTAATGATATTATACAGCCCCATGATGTTCACCACATGCCTTCTGAGTTCATGCGATTGTTGCCAGGTTATTTGTTTTAAACGCTCGTTCTGATTTACCAATTGCTCTTCGCTTCGCTTACCCGCTGTAATATCATGTCCCAAACATAAAATGCCTACTGGAATTCCGGCAGCGTCTTTAAACATGGAGAACTCCCAATGCGTCCAATGAAATTCATTTTCATTGTTACTGGGTTTTCTGATTTCTATAGGAAATGCCTGATCGGGAAACTGAAAACATTTCTGTACAATGGCATTACAATCTTCCAAGTCGCCCGGATGAATGGCTATCTCAACGGGCTTACCAATAAAATCGACCCCTAAAAAAGCAAAGCGCTCTTTAAAAAGATCATTCACATATATACTTCCCTTCTAAATCTGTGATAATAACAGAATACGTAACAGAGTTACGCAGAAATGCGGGTAGCAATTGGATGATCTCGTTTGTTGTCATGGATATTGGGGTAAACAAATATATCAAACTAAGGTTCAAATCTCTTTAAACCTGATTAAGTTCTCCTTAAAAGAAAACCTGCCTATTTACGTATAAAAGCCTTTTGAATCTTGTCCAACTTGGGGAACTGCTTTAGGAACAGTTCCGGATACTTCTGGAGGCTGTCGTATTTAGCCATTGTTGCTCCCCCATAACCCGAATACAAGGAATCTACCACTTGCATACCCAGAATTACTTTTCCAATAGGTGGATATCCTTTCACCCCACCCGCTACCAAGGTATCTAATCGTTTATTATCTACCAGATTGATAAATAGTGTACTCCCTCTGGTTTCTTTTCCACTGCGGGCATAACTCATATACCCTTTTACATTGCTTTGTTTAACGGGCTCATCTGGCAATTTATACGCTGCCCATTTTTTGAATATACTGGTATCTGTATTGCCCCATTGTGCTACAAAATTGGGAACCACTCTGTAAAAAAGCGTTCCATTATAAAAGCCATGCTTAACCGTTTGATAAAAACGGTCTACTGCTAAAGGTGACCAATCCCTATGTACTTCCACATCAAAAACGCCTTTCGTAGTTTCAAACCTTGTAACAAAAGTTCCAGGTGCTTCTTCTTTTAACCATCTCTCTTTAAAGACAGGTCTGGCGCAGCTGATAAGGAATAACGAAAAAACAAGCGAATAAAAAAGGTACTTAGCTTTCATAAAAAATGTTCTTAGTCAAATATAATGAGCATTACCCAACAAAAAAGCCCCAGGAAAATCCCGGGGCTTTATAATAACACAACTAAAATTTACTTAAGGTCAAAACGGTCAAGGTTCATTACTTTGTTCCAAGCAGCAACAAAGTCTTTCACGAATTTCTCTTTACCATCTGCATAACTGTATACTTCAGCCAATGCACGTAGTTCAGAGTTAGAACCAAATACCAAGTCTACACGAGTACCTGTCCACTTTACTTCACCTGTCTTGCGATCACGTGCTTCAAAGCTGTCTTTGTGGCTATTGGTAGGTGCCCAGGTATGACCTAGATCTAACAAATTCACAAAGAAATCATTGCTTAACACACCAGGCTTATCAGTGAATACACCATGTTTTGAACCGTTGTAATTGGCATTCAACACACGCAAACCACCTACCAATGCAGTCATTTCAGGTGCAGTAAGGGTTAACAATTGTGCTTTATCAATCAACAATTCTTCTGCAGACAAAGTGTACTTTGCTTTTGCATAGTTTCTAAAACCATCTGCAATAGGCTCAAGCACAGCAAATGATTCAACATCTGTTTGCTCTTGAGAAGCATCGGTTCTACCAGGTGTAAACGGAACAGTGATATTGAATCCGCCATCTTTCGCTGCTTTCTCAATGGCTGCACAACCACCCAATACAATTAGGTCGGCCATAGAAACTTGCTTATCACCTGCTTTTGCATTAAAGGCTTTTTGTACTCCTTCCAATGCATCTAATACTTTGCTCAATTGTGCAGGTTGATTAGACTCCCAATATTTCTGAGGAGTTAAACGGATACGACCACCGTTGGCACCACCACGTTTGTCAGATCCACGGAAAGTAGCCGCAGAAGACCAAGCAGTATATACCAATTCAGAAACAGTTAAACCTGTTGCTAAAATTTCTGCTTTCAAAGCAGTGATATCTGCAGCATCAATTTGCTTGTAGTTAGCCGCAGGAATAGGATCTTGCCAGATCAATTCTTCAGCAGGCACTTCAGCACCTAAGTACAATGCCTTAGGCCCCATATCACGGTGTGTTAACTTGAACCATGCTCTTGCAAAAGCATCTGCAAACAAATCAGGGTTCTCATAAAACTTACGAGATATTTTTTCGTATGCAGGATCTACTCTTAATGCCAAGTCAGAAGTTAGCATAAAAGGCGCATGCTTCTTATTCGGATTGTGTGCATCTGGAACGGTTCCTTCGCCACCATTGTTCTTTGGCTTCCACTGATGTGCACCCGCTGGGCTCTTGGTTAACTCCCATTCAAAACCAAATAGGTTTTCAAAATAGTTATTGCTCCACTTTGTAGGAGTAGTAGTCCAAGCACCTTCTAAACCACTAGTAATGGTATATTCACCATTTCCGGTACCGAAAGTATTTTTCCAACCCAAACCTTGCTCTTCTAAATCTGCAGCAGCGGGTTCAACTCCTACATATTTACCAGGATCACCTGCACCATGGGTTTTACCGAAAGTATGACCACCTGCAATTAGGGCAACGGTTTCTTCGTCGTTCATTGCCATACGAGCAAAAGTTTCGCGAATATCACGTGCAGATGCAAGGGGATCTGGATTGCCGTTAGGTCCTTCTGGGTTTACATAAATTAAACCCATCTGAACCGCAGCCAATGGATTTTCTAATTCGCGATCGCCGGTGTAACGCTTATCACCCAACCACTCACGCTCAGAACCCCAGTAAATGTCTTCTTCTGGTTCCCAAACATCTTCACGACCACCTGCAAATCCGAAGGTTTTAAAGCCCATAGATTCTAATGCCACATTACCTGTCAAAATCATTAAATCGGCCCAAGAAATCTTGTTACCATATTTTTGTTTGATAGGCAACAACAACAAACGTGCTTTATCTAAGTTGGTATTATCAGGCCAGCTATTCAATGGCGCAAAACGTAAAGTACCTGCACCAGCGCCGCCTCTACCATCAGCAGTTCTGTAAGTACCTGCACTATGCCAAGCCATACGGATAAAGAAAGGTCCATAATGACCATAGTCTGCTGGCCACCAATCTTGAGAATTGGTCATCAATTCTGTCAAATCTTTTTTAACAGCAGCAAGATCAAGGCTTTTGAAGGCTTCCGCATAATTGAAAGACTCATCCATTGGATTGGATAGCTTTGAATTTTGACGAAGAATATTCAATTTTAATTGATTGGGCCACCAGTCACGATTTCTGGTACCACCACCAGCTGATTGTACGGCTTTAGCAGTAGCGCCTGTAAAAGGACACTTGGCTTCAGCACCTGCATTCATTGGGTTATTTTCCATATCTCTATTGTGTTTTTACGGTTTAAAATGGATGGCAAAATTACACGGAATCTTGCATTGAAAAGGATTATTTTTAATTAAAACTTAAGGTTCACTATGTTCCGATTCACAATCATCGTTCTGTTTATTTTTTCGTTGTTAAACCAGACAAATGCTCAACAAAGAATACCTAAAATTGTTTTCGTAATTGCAGATGGAATCCCAGCAGAATTCATAGAAAAATCAGCAACACCCAATTTTCATCGGATCGTCTCCAAAGGATTGTATAAAAGAGCATATGTAGGGGGGATTAAAAACGCCTACAACCAGACGCCCACCATTTCTGCACCAGGCTACAACAATCTGATTACGGGTACCTGGGCCAACAAACACAATGTGGTAGACAACAATATCAAAAACCCCAATTATAATTATTACACCTTATTTCGTTTTTTAAAGGAACAGGATCCGGATAAAACCATTGCCATTTTTTCTACCTGGCAAGACAACCGAACCAAATTGATTGGGGAGGGACTTGCCGCAACTGGAGGAATCAAAATGGATTTCGCATTTGATGGATATGAATTGGACACACTGCAATTTCCGCACGATAAACAAGCTCAATACACCCGGTTAATAGATGATCACGTGATTGCCAAAGCAGACAGCACCATCCGTGTTGCAGGGCCAGATTTATCCTGGATCTATTTACAACATACAGACGATATAGGACATAGACATGGTTTTAGCAGTGAAATGGAAAAAGCGATTTCACAACTGGATGAGCAAATGGGGAAAATACATGCAGCAATTACCTATAGAGAAAAAAATTACAAGGAAGATTGGTTGTTCATTATAACCACGGATCATGGTAGAGATGCTGAAACAGGAAAAAACCATGGTGGACAATCGGATGCAGAAAGAACCACCTGGTTAATGGCCAACAAGAAACAAACGAATGCTTACTACAAAACAAACACACCAGCAATCGTTGACCTATTGCCTACCATGGCAAGGTTTCAAAAAATAAAAATACCAGAAGAACAAGCTTATGAGTTAGATGGCGTAAGCATTATGGGGCCGGTATCCATCTCCAACCCTACCCTGACTTCAGCTGCTGACAGCATTGATCTGAACTGGAAATCCTATGAGCGAAAAGGGAAACTGAAAATATGGGTAAGCTATACCAATAATTTTGCCAAAGGTGGAAAAGACGAATATGAGTTATTGCAAGAAGTAGCATCCGCTGCAGAAAAAACAACAGTTCCCATCCCTTCAGGAAAAACTTTTGCTAAATATGTATTGCAAGGCAAACACAATTCAGTTAATATACACTGGCACCGCTATCGAATACTGTGCAAGTATTCGCTACCAACTTTTCCGTAGTTGTCATTCAGATGGGCAGTGATTAATGCATTTATAACACGAGGCTCTTTCTGTCCACTGTATTTTCTGATCAGATAAATCTGTTGATTAATTTCGCTCAAAGGAGCAATCACAGGAACAAACTCGGCCAACACATCGTTCTTTAACATACCATATTCAAAGTGCTGATAACAGAACTTCACTTTCTGTCCAGGGGCCAGTGTATTTCCCGATCCAAACACCGAAGCATTAAAATAAATACCTCTGTCGGATGCAGGTATTTTACGAACAATCTCTTGTCCTTTCTCTTGCCAGGTTATATAAAAAAAGTTTTGCCCATCCAGTTTATAAAAAGGAATGATGCGCAAGGGAACACCCATTACCAGCAACACACGCTGATTGGTTTCGGGTGAATGAAAATAAGTTCGGGGATTGTAGCCCTCATAATTGATAGGTCGCGAAATAATTTTATACTCACTCTGTACAGCAGTAACCTGGTCTTTTACCGTCAGATCTTTGCCGGCAGACTTTGGTGTAATTTCAAGCCTTCCTCTTTTCGCATGAATCAACACAATTTTTGAATTGGCATCTTGTAAAACAACTTTATCAGTTGGCTTTAATGGATCGCCCAATCTTAATCCTCTATTCGAAACAGCATTCAATGCGTTACCTTTTATATAGATAACATAAAAATTATCTTCTTGCATGAAGCTCATGCACACTATCATCAAAACAATTCCTATAATAAACTTTTTCATAACCCTTTCATTTTTCAATTAGGCAAGCGACAGATGTAACAAAATTACTTATTAATTAACAACCTATTTTCAAAGCTAACGCATAGTAGCAGCACCTCCCCTATGCGGCTGACCATACTGATAAGCAGTTGCCGTAGCTTTCCCTGCATCGTCAATAACTACTTTGAATATATAATCATAATCTTCGTCATTCAGTAGCGCTACCGGCCTGTTTCCTCCCAATGCATCAATGGTTTCCAACACGGTATTGGAGTGCCCAACCAGTAAAATAGTTTTTCCTTTCCAAGTAGTATTAATTTTTTCTACCACCATTTGAATGCTTCGAGGATTATACAATTCAATAGGCGCTTTTATATGGGCAGCAGTCTGTACAGTACGTTTTGTATCGGTACTCAATACTTGAACAATATTTTCGTTTTGTAAATAAGTAGCTAAGTCCATTGCTCTTTGCTTACCCACTGACGTTAAATCAGGATTGGCTCGATTGGTAAAAGCTGTGTCCTTCTCTGCGTGTCGAACAATCCATACCGTGGTCGATTGCGCAACAGTTGTAATCCAACCGAAAACAACCAAACCTGCTGCAAAAAAAAGTTTTAACAGGTTTGATGTGGGCTCTAATTTCATTTGCATGCTTCGATTCATTTTTATCACAACTATTTGGTTTTTGAACTACCGATTAATTTTTTCTGCTTTACTAATTCTGTTTTCCCACTTTGTCTTAACAATCCTGCAAAAAACAGCATTTTATAAAAAATGCTTTTTCAATACCTGCAAGTTCTTGCAAAACAGTCATTTATTCATTAAATATAATTAAACTTGTAACTAAATAAGTCATTTATTATGTGTGGAATTGTTGGTTATACAGGACCAAGAGAAGCCTATCCTATTGTGTTAAAAGGGCTAAAAAGATTAGAGTACCGCGGTTACGATAGTTCAGGTGTTGCGCTGCTGAACAACAAACAAATTAAAGTTTACAAGAAAAAAGGAAAAGTAGCAGAGCTGGAAGAAGCCGCTATTGGACAAGATGTACACGCAAATATCGGCATCGGCCATACCCGCTGGGCTACCCATGGAGAACCAAGTGACCGTAATGCGCATCCGCATCAATCGCAAAGTGGCGAACTCGCAATGATTCACAACGGTATCATTGAGAACTATACGCAGATTAAAAAAGAATTGGAATCCAAAGGATACCATTTTAAAAGTGATACCGACACGGAAGTTCTATTGAATTTTATTGAAGACATAAAAATCAACAACAACTGTTCATTGGAAGAAGCCCTGCGCATTGCATTGAAACGCGTGGTAGGTGCTTATTGTATTTTATTAATTTCCAAAGACGAACCTGAAACCATTATAGCTGCTCGCAAAGGAAGTCCTTTAGTAATAGGCATTGGCAAGGGAGAACATTTTTTAGCGAGTGACGCATCTCCTATTATTGAATACACCAAAGAAGTAGTGTATGTAAACGACTACGAGATTGCGATTGTGAAGCCCGACGAATTGATTTTGAAAAATCTGGGCAATGAAAAGCAAACGCCATTTATTACAAAGCTGGACATGGAATTGGCTGCTATTGAAAAAGGTGGCTATGACCATTTCATGTTGAAAGAAATTCATGAACAACCGAGTACTATTCACGATTGCTTAAGAGGTAGATTGTTACCCCATAGTTTGCAAATCATGATGGGGGGAATTGAAAACAATATGGAGGCATTCATTAATGCCAATCGTATTATGATTGTGGCCTGCGGAACCAGCTGGCATGCGGGTTTGGTGGCTGAATATTTAATTGAAGAGTTCTGCCGTATTCCAGTAGAAGTAGAATATGCTTCTGAATTCCGTTACAGAAATCCGGTGATACATCAAGGTGATGTAATCATTGCCATTTCGCAAAGTGGTGAAACCGCAGATACTTTAGTAGCATTAGAAAGCGCTAAAGAAAAAGGGGCTTTCATATTTGGTGTTGTAAATGCAGTAGGAAGTTCCATTGCACGTTTAAGCCATGCAGGCGCATACACGCACAGTGGCCCTGAGATTGGCGTTGCAAGCACAAAAGCATTTACCGGACAATTGGCCGTATTAATGATGATGGCATTAAAGATTGGGTATGCAAAAGGGACTTTATCTAAAGATCGCTATGCACAACTAATGCACGACCTTGAATCCATTCCTGAAAAAATTAAAGAGATACTTGCGGACACTTCCAACATTCAGCGCATCGCTGAAAAATACAAGGATGCTGCTGACTTCTTATTCTTAGGAAGAGGGTACAATTTCCCTGTAGCACTGGAAGGCGCATTAAAACTAAAAGAGATTTCTTATATACACGCAGAAGGATATCCTGCTGCGGAAATGAAGCACGGTCCTATTGCATTGGTGGATGAAAATCTTCCAGTGGTATTTGTGGCAACAAAAGACTCTTACTACGAAAAAATTGTTTCAAACGTTCAGGAAATTAAAGCCCGTAAAGGAAAAGTTTTAGCCGTTGCTACTGTTGGGGATGAAGTGATTCCTGGCATGGCCGACGATGTGATGTTTGTTCCCGATGCCGATGAAGCCATTGCTCCTTTATTAAGCGTTGTTCCTCTACAATTGTTAAGTTATTATGTTGGCCTTTACAAAGGGCTTGATGTTGATAAGCCTAGGAATTTGGCGAAGAGTGTGACGGTGGAGTAGAGAGAATTAGATTTATAAAATTCATTTAATAAAAAAGAGTAAGGCGTGAGACCTTACTCTTCTTATTTAGTCTATACAATCCTGACACTTTAAAAAAGTTTTTCAAATTACCTATGGTTTATTAAAAGCCAATTGGTTCCATCGGAAACGTACTGCAAGAAATTATTATTTAAAGTTCTTCCATTATTATCTACTGTTCCTAATATTGCAGACACTGTAGTAATATTGGAATTACTATTATCATTCAATCTAAGAATAACCATCCGACCACTATTCAATGAAGCAGAAGGCAAACTTATACTAACATTATTATTGTTTACATTATAACTTGAAGTAACAATAGTAATTGAGTTATTTAAAATACCACTTGCATTAACTAATAATGAAAAATTAGCGTTGTTTATAGTAAAGTTTCCAGAAGAAGTTGTAGCTGACCCTGCAGTTGAATTTCCGGCATCTCCTTTAGGCCCTTGTGGACCTGCGGGCCCCGCTGGACCTTGCAATCCCTGAGGACCTTGCGCTCCAGTATCGCCCTTCAATCCTTGTGGGCCCTGAGCACCAGTATCACCTTTCAAACCTTGTGGGCCAGCTGGACCTTGCGGACCAGCAGCTCCATCTTTACCGTCTTTACCATTTAATCCATCTTTACCATTCGCACCATCCTTTCCTGCAGGACCTTCTGGACCTTGTGGCCCCTGTAATCCTTGTGGACCTTGTGCTCCAGTATCGCCCTTCAATCCTTGTATACCTTGTGGACCAGCAGGACCTTGCGGACCAACAGCTCCATCTTTTCCGTCTTTACCATTTAATCCATCCTTACCTGCAGGACCTTCTGGACCTTGTGGCCCCTGTAATCCTTGTGGGCCTTGAGCTCCAGTATCTCCCTTCAATCCTTGCGGGCCAGCAGGACCTTGTGGACCAACGGCTCCATCTTTACCGTCTTTACCATTTAATCCATCCTTACCTGCAGGACCTTCTGGACCCTGTGGGCCCTGTAATCCTTGAGGGCCTTGAGCTCCAGTATCTCCCTTCAATCCTTGAGGACCCTGAGCTCCTGTATCACCCTTCAATCCTTGAGGGCCAGCAGGACCTTGTGGACCAACGGCTCCATCTTTACCGTCTTTACCATTTAATCCATCCTTACCTGCAGGACCTTCTGGACCTTGGGGGCCTTGCAATCCCTGGGGACCTTGAGCTCCAGTATCACCCTTATCACCTTTATCTCCTTTTGCACCGTTATTGCCGTGCATCCCAGAATCGCCTTTGTCACCTTTGTCACCTTTATCACCCTGTAATCCTTTCTCACCTTGGACACCTTGAATTCCTTGAATACCCTGGTCGCCCTTATCTCCTTTGTCT
>Ga0208492_1000746_pt1 | contig 25028 bp, 16 predicted proteins | sample Subbioar_CSW14AB_FD_184820 | JGI IMG/M metagenome (GOLD analysis project Ga0208492, IMG submission 184820) | Serpentinite rock and fluid subsurface biosphere microbial communities from McLaughlin Reserve, California, USA - CR12Mar_CSW14AB (SPAdes) | ecosystem: Environmental > Terrestrial > Deep... | reverse complement strand
GAGCCGGCGCGCCCATCTCCGTGCCGCTCGATTGGAAAGAGCTTTCGGCGAAAATGCCTTCTGATCATTTCAACATCCGCAATATCGCTGAAAGGCTGGGCAAGCTCAAACGCGATCCTTGGGAGGCCATCGTCTCCACGCGACAAAATCTCTCAGCGGCTCTGAAGCAAGTCAATCGGCTTACAGGGGCTTAACGAAGTTGAAATTCGACCGGAACATCAAGCAATCACTTCCCATGAAATCTTGAAGAAGAGGCATCGATCCATGGCCAGAACTGCAACAAAAAAGACCTGGCACGGCGGGCATGGGTCGTCCGGTCCACGGGCCAGTTGGCGCGGGCCGATGATGTTTGGCCTGGTCTCTTTTCAGGTGGAGGCGTTCAACGCGCTTGATCGCGAAAGCAGCGACATCCACTTCCATCAACTCCACGCCGAATGCCATCGCCGCATCCATTACGCCAAGATGTGCCCGGTGCATGGCGAGGTGCCCAATGACGAAATTGTCTCGGGCTACGAAATCAAAAAAGGCAAGTATGTCGAACTTCAGCCGGAAGAGCTGGCCAACCTCCGCGAAGACGATGAACCATCCTTGAAGATCGACGCCTTCGTGGTGCCCGGCGCCATCGACCCGCTCTATTTCGATGGCAGGATGTATTTTCTGACCCCCTCGGACACCCATGCTCACGAGGCCTACGCCGTCATCGCCGAAGCGATGGCGAAAAAAGAGCGCAACGGGATCGGCCGCATCTTTTTCTCCGGCAAGGAGCAGATCGTACTCGTGCGGCCTCTGGAGGGAGTTCTTCATATGGCCATGCTCAACTACGAAGCCGAGATCAAGCCGGCTCAGAAAGTGGCGGGCACCATCGCCAAGCCGAAGAATGCCGGCAAGCAACTTCAACTGGCCCAGACGCTCATCGACGAATGGTCACAAAAGGATTTCGACTTTTCCCAGTACGAGGACAAACACCGAGAGAAGGTGAAGAAGCTGATCGCATCGAAAACGCACGGCAAGGAGATCCCTGCGCCCAAGGAAAAACACCAACCGGCACAAACGCTGAATCTGATGGAGGCGCTCAAAAAGAGCCTGGGAGCCATGCCCAAATCGGATCAAAAGCCAAAAAAGACCGCCAAGGCCAAAAAGAGCCCGCAACGCCGATCGGCCTGAAGACATCGAGGATTGGCGATTGCAGGCAAAACGTCGATGGGAATCTAATCGCGTTGCGGCTTCAGTTCGCCCAGGAGTTTCATGAGCAGGAGTGGATCGACCGGTTTGACCATGTGAAGATCGAATCCGGCGGCCTCGGTCTTGCGTTTGTCTTCGTCCTGGCCCCAGCCCGTAACGGCAACCAGGTACATCGTTCTTCCCCAGGCCTCGCGCCGGATCGCCTTGGCTACGTCGTAGCCGTTCATCTTGGGCAAGCCGATGTCGCAGAGCACCACATCGGGCCGATGAACGCGCGCGGATTCCACCGCTTCTTCGCCATCATGCGCCAAGCAAACGGTATTGCCCGACATTCCGATGAGCATGCGCAAACTCAAGGCGGCATCGCGGTTGTCATCCACCACCAACACGTTGAGCTTGGAAGGAGGGACAATGGGCGCTTCCTCTTCATTCTTCATGGCAGGTTCAGCCGGCGCCTCCGTCATGACCGGCAAATGCACCAGGAATTCCGATCCTCGATTCAAGCCGGCGCTTTGCACCGCGACCCGGCCGCCGTGCAATTCGACAAACTGTTTCACCAGGTTCAGGCCAATCCCAAGCCCGCCTTGCGAGCGCGATAGCGCACCTTCGACCTGGGAAAACATTTGAAATACCGATTGCTGGTGCGCCGCCGAAATGCCGATGCCGTTGTCTTTCACCGACACGACCACCTCGGCATCCTGACGCTCGCAGCTCAATTCGATCTTGCCTCCCGGTCCGGTAAACTTCGCCGCATTATTGAGCAGGTTCAAGAATACCTGAGCCAGCCGGGTCAAGTCGCCATGCAGCCAGATCGGTTCCTCGGCTAGCCGGATCACAAACTCATGGCCCTTCTCTTCCACCAGCGGGCGGCTGGCCTCGATCGCTTCCTGAAAAACCTGGGCGAGATCGATTCTCCCCTTCTTCAGTTCGATCTTGCCACGATTGATCCGGCTTAGATCCATCAAGCCATCGATGAGCTGCGTCATCGAACGCATCTGCCGTTCGATGACTTCCTTGGCGAGTTTTAGTTCCGGCGTCGAAGGACTTTTCAGATGAATGATCTGCACGGCATTGCGCACCGGAGCCAGCGGGTTACGCAGTTCGTGCGCTAACGTTGCCAAGAATTCGTCTTTACGCCGGTCGGACTCTCGCAAGGCTTCGGTGCGATCGGAAACCCGCTGCTCCAGGTTGTCGTTCAGTTCGCGCAGACGATCTTCGACGCGGCGCCGTTCGGCAATTTCGGCGAACAAGGCCCGGTTGGCCAATTCGACCTCGCGATTTTTACGATAAAGATCGGCAAAGACCGCCACCTTGGAACGAAGGATCGCGGGGTTGACCGGCTTATGCAGATAGTCCACCGCGCCGGTGCCATACCCCTCCAGCACATGCTGATCTTCGTTGTAATAAGCGGTGAGGAAAATGATCGGCACGCGCGCGGTCTTCTTGCGTTCCTTGATCATCTGCGCCAGTTCGAAACCGTTCATCCCCGGCATGCGAATGTCCAGAATGAGCAACGCAAATTCCGCCCCGACCAGGGCGAGCAACGCCTGATCGGCGGTTTCGGAGCGCACCAGGCGATAGCCCGGTTCACTGAGAATGGTTTCGAGAACCGTCAGATTTTTCGGCTCGTCATCGACGATCAGGATATTGATTGGATCCTCACGAAAGACAAACGAGCCGTCGGCGGGCGTGGCCGATCGTGCGTTCGCATCGTTCGGCACACCCACAGGTGGACCGGCGGTATCCCTATTCATGGGACCAACCCTTTTCATCCAATGAATCCAATGGCCCAGGACTCCCTCTTAGCAGGGCTGCGTACCCAATGCAGATAAGGGAATGCTATCGGAAAAGCCATACCCGCATCAGCGAAACGAGCTGGTCGCTGTTGACCGGCTTGGCGATGTAGTCGCTTGCTCCGGCCTCCAAGCACTTTTCTCGATCGCCTTTCATCGCCTTGGCGGTCAACGCAAGTATCGGCAGAGTACGGAACTTAGGAACCGTGCGGATCTCGCGCATGGTGTCGTATCCGTCCATTTCCGGCATCATGATATCCATCAGGACGATATCGACATCGTGTGAGTTGTGAAGGATATCGATGGCTTGTCGGCCATTCGTGGCGCTGATGACCTCCATTTCTTGATTTTCCAGAAGTGAGGCAAGCGCGAAGATGTTGCGGGCATCGTCGTCCACGACAAGCACCTTGCGTCCATGCAAGACTTCCTTGGAATGGTGGAGCCTTTCGAGCATATTCTGCTTTTCGGGCGGCAAGTCGGTGACGATCCGGTGAAGGAAGAGCGCCGTTTCGTCGAGCAGGCGCTCTGGCGACTGCACATCCTTGAGGACAACGCTCTTGGCCAGGGCCTTGAGTTTCGTCTGCTCTTCCTCGCTCAACTCCTTGCCGGTGAACACGACCACGGGCACCGCCGTCAGGGCCGGCGTGTCATGCATTTTGCTCAGCAGTTCGAAACCGGTCATGTCGGGCAAACGCAAGTCGAGAACCACGCAGTCGAAGGGTTGACTGAGCATTGCCTCCATCGCTTCATTGCCGGTGGCGGCGGTGGAAATCTCCACATCCTTTTCACCAATTAGTTCGACGATCGAGGAGCGTTCGATCTCGTTGTCTTCGACCACGAGCAGGCGCTTGGTGCGCGGCTTGGTGAAATCCTTGATCCGGTCGAAGGCGGCTTCCAGGCCTTCGGTGGTCGGGGACTTGACCAGGTAGGAGAAGGCGCCATGAGCCAGCCCGTGCTGCCGTTCTTCTTCCATGGTGATGATTTGCACGGGGATATGGCGCGTTACGGGATCGAGCTTGAGCTGGTTGAGCACGGTCCAGCCGAGCATATCGGGCAGGAAAATATCGAGCGAAATCGACGAAGGGCGGTACTGGCGGGCCAGCGCCAAACCCATGGACCCCTTCATCGCCACGATCCCCTTGAACCCCTTGTCGCGCGCCAGGCCCAACAAAATGCGCGCGTAGTGCGGATCGTCTTCGATGATAAGCAGTGTCAGGTCGCCGCTGTTGATGTTGTTGCGGTCGTCCTCGATATGTTCCTCGCGCGCCACCGGAAGGATGTTGAGGTCGCGGCCCGATGCCGTGCCCACTTTGTTCTGCGCGGCTCGGGGGCTGGTGTTGGATCCGATGTAGTGAAGAGGCAAATAAAGGGTGAAGGTACTTCCCCGGCCATGGACGCTGGCGAGTTTGATTTCGCCGCCCAGAAGAACCGCCAGTTCGCGGCTAATGGCGAGACCCAGGCCGGTTCCCCCGTATTTGCGCGCAGTGCCCGCGTCGGCCTGTTGAAACGCCTCGAAGATAATGCGCTGTTTCTCAGGCGCAATGCCGATGCCCGTATCTTCGACCGAGAAGGCGACCACCTGGCTCGCCTTACTCAGCACCGTATGATCGGGACTCCAGCCCTGGGAGGCCATGTTGACGCGCACATTGACATGGCCTTGCGACGTGAATTTAACGGCGTTGGAAAGCAGGTTCTTGAGAATTTGCTGCAGCCGCTTGGGGTCGCTGTCCATGTCGAGCGGCAGATCTTCGGAAAAAAGCACATGGAAGGGAAGGTTCTTCGCCTCAGCCACATGGCGGAAGTTGCGGTCGATATTGTCGCGCAACCCGCTGAAGGGGATTTTCTCGACATCGACCGTGACCGTGCCCGATTCAATCTTCGAAAGATCCAGAATGTCGTTGATCAGGTGCAAGAGATCCGATCCCGACGAATTGATGTTGCGGGAAAATTCGACCTGTTTGGGAGTCAGCGTGCCGACCGAGTTTTCCGCGAGCTGCTGACTGAGGATCAGGATCGAGTTGAGCGGCGTGCGCAACTCATGCGACATGTTCGCCAAAAACTCCGACTTGTATTTCGATGTAAGCGCCAGTTCGGCCGCCTTTTCTTCCAGGGCATAGCGCGCCTGTTCCACCTCGGCGTTCTTGCGTTCCACTTCAGCGTTTTGCTCGGCAAGTAATTTCGCTTTGGTTCCCAGTTCCTCATTCGTCTGCTGAAGTTCCTTTTGCCGCGACTGCAACTCGACGGTAAGCTGCTGCGATTGCGTGAGCAACCCTTCGGTACGCATGGTCGCTTCGATCGTGTTGAACACGGCGCCGATGCTCTGCGTGAGCAGATCGAGGAACGTTAAATTCACATCGGTGAACGGTTGCAAGGTTGCCAGTTCGATCACGGCCTTGGTTTGACCTTCGAAAAGCACCGGCAAGACGATGATGCTCACATGGCGCGCCTCGCCCAGGCTTGAAGTGATCGTAATGAAATCGGGCGGGACATTGGTAAGCAGGATGCGCTTCTTCTCCACCGCGCACTGGCCGGCCAGCCCTTCGCCGATTTCGATCGTCTCCATGATCCGCTTGCCCTTGTGTCCGTAGCTGGAGAGCAGCTTGAGCTTGGTGTCTTCGTCCTTGCCGGCAAGGTGATAGATCGTGCTCTGGTAGGCTCGGACCAGCGGAGTCAGTTCGCTCAAGAGCATCTGGCCGACGGTGTTCAGTTCGCGCTGGCCTTGAAGCATGCCGGTGAACTTGGCGAGGTTCGTTTTCAGCCAGTCCTGTTCGCGGTTGCGCTCCGTGGTCTCGCGCAAATTGAAGATCATCGTGTTGATGTTGTCTTTCAGTTCCGCCACTTCCCCGCGCGTTTCGACCTGAATCGAACGGGTGAGGTCCCCCTTGGTCACGGCGGTGGCCACTTCGGCGATCGCGCGCACCTGGGTCGTCAGATTGGCGGCAAGCAGGTTGACGTTGCCGGTGAGATCCTTCCAGGTACCGGCCGCGCCGGGCACGTTCGCCTGGCCGCCAAGGCGCCCATCGACGCCGACTTCGCGCGCCACGTTGGTGACCTGATCGGCAAAGGTGGCGAGCGTATCGGTCATGTTGTTGATCGTGTCGGCAAGCGCGGCGACTTCGCCCTTGGCTTGCACCGACAGGCGCTGCGTCAAACTGCCGTTGGCCACGGCGGTCACGATTTTCACAATGCCGCGCACCTGCTCGGTGAGGTTCGAGGCCATGAAGTTGACGTTGTCGGTCAAGTCCTTCCAGGTGCCGCCCACGCCCGAGACCTGGGCCTGACCGCCAAGCTTGCCTTCGGTGCCGACTTCGCGGGCCACGCGCGTCACTTCGTTGGCAAACGAGTTGAGTTGATCGACCATCGTGTTGATCGTGTTTTTGAGCTCAAGGATTTCCCCCTTCACATCGACGGTGATCTTGCGGTTCAGGTCGCCGCGGGCCACGGCGGTGGTCACTTCGGCGATATTGCGCACCTGGGCGGTGAGGTTGGCGCCCATCGTATTGACCGAGTCGGTGAGGTCTTTCCACGTACCGGCGACACCAGGCACCACGGCTTGCACGCCCAGTCGGCCTTCGGTGCCGACTTCACGGGCCACGCGCGTCACTTCTGAGGCGAAGGAGCGCAATTGCTCCACCATCGTGTTGATGGTTTCTTTAAGCTGCAAGATTTCGCCGCGCACGTCGACGGTGATCTTTTTGGAAAGGTCGCCATTGGCGACGGCGATCGTCACATCGGCGATGTTGCGCACTTGCCCGGTGAGATTCGAAGCCATCGAGTTGACATTGTCGGTGAGATCCTTCCAGGTGCCCGCCACACCGGAGACCTGAGCCTGACCACCGAGCTTGCCTTCAGTACCGACTTCGCGGGCCACACGGGTCACTTCCGACGCAAAGGCCGAGAGCTGATCGACCATCGTGTTCATCGTCTCTTTGAGCTGAAGGATTTCCCCCTTCACATCGACGGTGATCTTGCGGCTCAAATCGCCCCGGGCGATGGCGGTGGCCACGTCGGCGATGTTGCGCACCTGGCCGGTGAGGTTGGAGGCCATGGAGTTGACATTGTCGGTGAGGTCTTTCCAGGTGCCGGCGACACCGGGCACCGCCGCCTGGCCGCCGAGCTTGCCGTCGGTGCCGACTTCGCGGGCCACGCGGCTGACTTCCGCCGCGAACGAGCGAAGTTGGTCGACCATCGTGTTGATGGTTTCTTTAAGCTGAAGGATTTCGCCGCGCACGTCGACGGTGATCTTTTTGGAAAGGTCGCCATTGGCCACGGCGATCGTCACTTCGGCGATATTGCGCACCTGAGAAGTCAGGTTATTGGCCATGGAGTTGACATTGTCGGTGAGGTCTTTCCATGTGCCCGCCACGCCAAGCACCTGGGCCTGTCCGCCGAGCTTGCCGTCGGTGCCGACTTCGCGGGCCACGCGGCTGACTTCGCCGGCGAACGCGTTGAGCTGGTCGACCATCGTGTTCATCGTCTCTTTGAGCTGAAGGATTTCCCCCTTCACTTCGACGGTGATCTTGCGGCTCAAGTCGCCGCGGGCGATGGCCGTGGCCACGTCGGCGATGTTTCGCACCTGGCCGGTGAGGTTCGACGCCATGAAGTTGACGTTGTCGGTGAGGTCTTTCCAGGTACCGGCCACGCCGGGCACGAGCGCCTGACCGCCCAGTTTGCCTTCGGTGCCGACTTCTCGGGCGACGCGGGTCACTTCGGAGGCAAAGCCGTTGAGCTGATCGACCATGGTGTTGATCGTGTTTTTGAGCTCAAGGATTTCTCCCTTCACTTCGACGGTGATCTTGCGGCTCAAGTCGCCGCGCGCGACCGCCGTGGTCACGTCGGCGATATTGCGCACCTGAGAAGTCAGGTTATTGGCCATGGAGTTGACATTGTCGGTGAGGTCTTTCCAGGTGCCTGCCACACCGCGCACCTGGGCCTGACCGCCCAGTTTCCCCTCGGTGCCCACTTCACGCGCCACGCGGCTGACTTCGGAGGCGAAGCCGTTGAGCTGATCGACCATCGTGTTGAGGGTATTTTTCAGCTCAAGAATCTCTCCCTTCACGTCGACGGTGATCTTTTTGGAAAGGTCGCCATTGGCCACGGCGGTGGCCACATCGGCGATATTGCGCACCTGGCCTGTCAGGTTGGAGGCCATGGAGTTGACATTGTCGGTGAGGTCCTTCCAGGTGCCGGCCACGCCGGGCACTTCGGCCTGCCCGCCTAGCTTGCCGTCGGTGCCGACTTCACGCGCCACACGGCTGACTTCGCCTGCGAAGCCGTTGAGCTGATCGACCATGGTGTTGATCGTGTTCTTGAGCTCAAGGATTTCCCCGCGCACGGCGACGGTGATCTTGCGTGAAAGATCGCCGTTGGCCACGGCCGTGGTCACGTCGGCGATATTGCGCACCTGGGCGGTCAGGTTGGTCGCCATGGCATTGACCGAGTCGGTGAGATCTTTCCAAGTGCCGGCAACTCCTCGGACTTCAGCCTGCCCGCCAAGCTCGCCTTCGGTGCCGACTTCGCGGGCCACGCGGGTCACTTCGGAGGCAAAGCCGTTGAGCTGATCGACCATGGTATTGATGGTGTTTTTGAGCTCGAGGATTTCCCCCTTCACGTCGACCGTGATCTTTTTGGAAAGGTCGCCATTGGCGACGGCGGTGGTCACTTCGGCGATGTTGCGCACCTGGCCGGTGAGGTTCGACGCCATGAAGTTGACATTGTCGGTGAGGTCTTTCCAAGTGCCGGCAACTCCTCGGACTTCGGCCTGGCCGCCGAGCTTGCCTTCGGTGCCGACTTCACGAGCGACACGGGTGACTTCGGAGGCAAAGCCGTTGAGCTGATCGACCATGGTATTGATGGTGTTCTTGAGCTCGAGGATTTCCCCCTTCACGTCGACCGTGATCTTGCGCGAGAGGTCTCCCTTCGCGACGGCGGTGGTCACTTCGGCGATATTGCGTACCTGGCCGGTGAGGTTGGAGGCCATCGAGTTGACCGAGTCGGTGAGGTCCTTCCAGGTGCCGGCGACGCCGCCCACCTGGGCCTGGCCGCCAAGCTTTCCCTCGGTGCCGACTTCGCGGGCGACGCGAGTCACTTCGGAAGCGAAACCGTTGAGCTGATCGACCATCGTGTTGATGGTTTCCTTCAGTTCGAGGATTTCGCCTTTCACGTCGACGGTGATCTTGCGGCTCAAGTCGCCGCGGGCCACGGCCGTGGTCACGGTGGCGATATTGCGCACCTGGGCGGTGAGGTTGGTCGCCATGGCGTTGACCGAGTCGGTGAGATCCTTCCAGGTGCCGGCCACGCCGGGCACGACGGCCTGCCCCCCCAGACGGCCGTCGGTGCCGACTTCGCGGGCGACGCGCGTCACTTCGGAGGCAAAAGACCGGAGCTGGTCGACCATCGTATTGATGGCTTCCTTGAGCTGGAGGATTTCGCCACGCACGTCGACGGTGATCTTTTTGGAAAGGTCGCCATTGGCCACCGCGATCGTCACATCGGCAATGTTGCGTACCTGGGCGGTCAGGTTGCCCGCCATCTGATTGACCGACTCGGTCAATTCCTTCCACACCCCCGACACGCCCTTCACCTTGGCCTGCCCACCCAGCTTTCCTTCGGTGCCGACTTCGCGGGCGACGCGCGTCACTTCGGAGGTGAAGACCGAAAGCTGCTCGATCATCGAGTTGACCAGTTTGGCCGAACGCAGAAACTCCCCCTTGAGGGGTCGGCCGTCAACCTCCAGTTCCATCGATTGACCAAGATCCCCCTTGGCCACGGCGCCAATGGCGCGCGCGACGTCCGTGGTCGGGCGCACGAGGTCGTCGAGGAGTGTATTGACCGATTCGACTTTCGAGGCCCAGCCGCCGATCACACCGGGCATCGACATGCGTTGTTTGAGGCGCCCTTCCTTACCGACGGTGACGCTCAGTTTCTCCACTTCCTTGGTGATGCGGTCTTCATGGGCGATCGTCTGGTTGAAGGCTTCGGCGATGCGCCCGTCCGTTCCGGGCCAGTCCAGGGGCAGGCGTGCCGAGAAATCGCCGTCGCGAAAGGCGATGATCGCCGAGAGAATCAATCGAGACCTGGATTCGATGGCATTTTCCTCGGAATGATCCAGGACGACCCGCGAAGCTTTCCCTTTGGCGCCTGATTCCGCGACTTTGGCCTGGTCGAGTGCGGTGTCCATGGGTTCTTGCTCCGAGGTCCGGACTTTGGTTTTGCTCATGCTTGTCCCTGTTTTCAGGTTTAGAAGTTCATGCGAGGGAGCGAAATTTTTTGTTCAAACGGTTTCGGGACGGGTCGACGGATAGACGGACAAGTCCTTTTTTCAGAAAGCCCGGACTCCGATTATCCTAGCCGGTGCAGGATCTTTGTGTCCATTCCTTCCCCAACAGAGGAAAGGAAGCTCTCGGCTGGCGCAAATCGGGCCTTACCGGCTCTTGGTTTTTCCGTCTTTAAATAGAAACTATTGGGATCTTAATTGGGTCAATATTTCCCTTGGTGGTGCAAGGGGAACGGCAGGCATCTGCATGGAAATCCAAGACGCTCAACCCATGGATGAAGGGCTACCTCATTGCTCTCGCAACAAGGCAGCCCTCACCAAGTACAACTGCAAATCGTTCGAGAACGACTTAGTTCTTGAGTTTGTCGCACACTTTCTTGGTGTGTTCCTTGTGGTTTTCGTAGGTGGATGCGGCAGCCTTGGCTTCTTCCTTCAGGCCCGAGTCGGTTGCATCCTTGGACCATTTTTTGTAGAGAGCTAATCCTTTTTCGTGGCCGTCGACCACGAACTGGGTGTAGGCGACGTCGTAATCGTGGCCTTTCAGTTTGTTCAACCGATCGGCTTCTTCACGATGTCTCTTGCTGGTTCCTTCGACCACCGCGACTTTCCATTTTTTGGCTTGTTCCTGGAAACTGTCGCGGATCTTGGTGTGATCCTCCTTGATCTTTGCGGCAAGGCTGCGGACATCTTCACTGGTGGCATTTTTCATCGCACGGTCGGCCATTTTGACGTTGAACACTTCGCAGGCGATGGCCTGCACCAGAAACTCCTTGTCGGTCTCCGGTTCTTTGTCGGCCTCCTTCTTGTCGATGACCTTTTCGTCATCCCGAGCCAGTGCGAGGTTGGTCGTGGGAAACAAGAGAGCTGCGGCTACGAGGCCGATTCCGATTAAGCGCATGTCATCCTCCATCGTTTAGTGAACATTGACTTGCATAAGTCAAAACTCCTGTTTCTTTTCAGCAAAAGTTATGCCGAGCCCTTCCCGTTCCGTTGGCATCGGTTGGATCCGCTTGCACAAGTCGGGATGAAGTCCAACCGTGGCGCGGGTCCGGCCTGGCGTCACGGTTGTAGGAAAGCCGGTGCCCTCGTCCATGCAGAAACCATCCCCACGCAATGGAAACAATCACTTCAAGCGGCCCCCACTAATAGGGGAACTACGGGAGAATCGAGCGATTGGGTTCAATTTTTTACAGTGGAACGGCTTTTGCTTTTGGTTATTTCGACGTGGCCAACGGGTCACAAAACGAAGTGGCCACCCGGTCACACAATCTTGGGATGACGTTCCTCTTAGTGAAGGAGTTTCACATGTCTGAGCGGAAGAAAATGGTCACGGGCGTGTTTCGCAATCGTTACGACGGTGAGCGCGCATTCGACTACCTCCAATCGATCGGTTACCTCGATCGCGAAATCAACCTGTTGATGTCGGAAAGCACCCGGACCTCCGAGTTCTCCGCGGCGGTCAGGGAAAAGCAAAACGCGAAATCCAAAGCCGCTGAAGGCATGGGAGTCGGCGGCGCCATCGGCACCGCAGTGGGCGCCACGATTGCCGCGATTGCCGCGATCGGCACCACCATTGCCCTTCCGGGTGTGGGACTGATCGTTGCCGGCCCGCTGGCCGCGGCTTTTGCTGGCGGTGGCGCAGGCGCCGTCACGGGCGGTTTGCTCGGCACCCTCGTGGGCGCGGGTATGACCGAACAAAATGCCGAAGCCTACGATGAGGCTCTGCGCAATGGCGGCATCGTCATCGGCGTGGTCCCGCGTAAGGCCTCCGACGCCACCGACATCGAACGCAAGTTCAGTGAATTCAACGGCGAGAACGTCTGTTACTGCTAGTTCGCTGGCAGGATCCAAAGGGGGGAGGCCTGTCCGGTCATCCCCCTCTTTTTTCCGCGCGTTCCTCAAGCCAGCCTTGCGGTGAAACGGCCGGAAAAGAAAAACGCCCAAATACAAAATGGACTGCCAAGAGTAATGAATGGACTCTAAAAGTGTGAATCCGTTTCAGCCAGTAAAACAATCTTTTTAGGGGATATCAGTCATGTTGCAGTACGCGGTTCTTTTTTTGGTGATTTCGTTGATCGCAGGTGCATTGGGGCTTTTTAACGCTTCGTTCATCGCTTCCGAAATCGCATGGGTTCTCTTTGTCGTGTTTCTGGTTCTGTTCGCCGTATCGCTTGTCCTGGGACGCCGCGGCGCGCCGCCCGTGTAAGCGGAGGGCTAACAGTGAATTCATCGAGTCAACCAGCCATGCCCACCTTCCAAATGGATCAAATGCCTTCTTCGCATTTGATCCTGATCACGATGGTGGGTTTAGGCGTTTTGGCGACCGCGCTCTCCTACACAGGCGTGGTCGAATGGTTCTTCAAATGCGTGCAAATTCTGGTTCGCTGGGCGGTCCGCCAGGGTTTTTTGACCTGGCAGCGTCTCTTCTCCTGGGCCGAATGGCCCATCTTTCTTTTCATGGAAGTTGGTTTCTTGGTGGCGGGGATCGCCGTGGGCGATGCCCTCCCCGGCCTGACGATCGCCCTTGCCCTTGTGCCTCTCTTGATGGGGGTAACTGCTTGCCTGGCTTACGTCTTCATCGATCTGGAGCGTTATGAAGTCGAGCGCGGATACAAGGCCGTTCACAATCCGATGAAAGGGCAGGATCTTGCCCATCACTATTCCCGATTTGGCCACCAGGTGGGGGTGCCGCTGCTCGCGGCCTCCGCCATCGGCATCATCGGCGGATTTTCCCTGCTCAATCTTGGGTTATACCTGGGCCCTGGCCACCATTGGTATCGCATCGCCGATCAGGCGACCTTCCCCGAGTTCCTCGCGTTTTCGCTCATCAATATTTACAGCATCGTTGACCTTCTTGACCTCGCCAATAATCAGAAATTGCTGCGTGTCGCCCATATTTCGACGACGGCCTGGCCGGCATCCACCCTGGTCGTGACCTTCAAGGTCTTTTTCACGTTCGTATTGTTGCAGCAGATCTTCTCCTCATTGCGCAAAGGAAAGCTGCTCATCGAAATGATCACCGATTTTTGGAGCCCCCACGAACCGATCCGCGAACGGGCGCGCACGGCGCTGCCTCAATACGGCGTCATTGCCATTAGGCCTCTCTTGCGTTCGTTGCGCTCGGTATCGGCATTGACCAAGGAGCAGCGCGACCAGCTGCCGCAGGTTCTGGCGACCATCGGCCCTTCAGCCATTCCCCTGCTCGTCCGCCATCTCAAAGATGAGCATGAATTCGTGCGCGCCGTCGTGGTTGCCGCCCTTGGGCAATTAAGAACCCTGGAAGCGGTCCCTTATGTGGCCGAGCTTTGTGACGATCCGGTGATCATGGTTCGGCAATGCGTTGCCGAGGCCCTGGGGAATCTCTGTAGCGCCTGTGAACCAACCTCTCTTCCAGGAAAACGGCAGCTACCTTCGAATGTCGGTTTGGGCTGGTCCTTCTGGTGGCGCAAACGAGATGCTTCTCAACCTGCCATCGATCCGCTGGAATTGGCCATGGTCACGTTGCGCCGGGCTCTGGGGGATGAGGCCGGCCCGGTGCGCATCCAGGCAGCCAAGTCTCTCGGTCGCATTGGTCTGACGGCTTCCAAAGAAGCCCCCAACCTCATTGCGTTACTCAAGGACCCTGAGGAATCGGTGCGCTGCGTCGCGGCGGAGGCCCTTGGAAAGCTGGGCGATGTTGGCGCGGAAGAGATCGATGCGCTGGTCGAGATGCTTCATGATCCCAGTTCCAAGGTGAAGTCCTCCGCCGCGAGGGCGCTTGGTTCCATGAAAAAGCTGGCCGCTCGCGCCGTCGAAGAAATCATTCCCCTTCTTCAAGATCGAGAAGAAGAAGTGCGCACGGCCGCCGCGGACGCCATTGCTCTGGTGGGCGACTTGAACGAGCAAGCCACCGAATCGCTCGTGGAGGGTTTGGCAAGCAAGGACAATGTCATCCAGGCGCAAACGGCGCAGGCTCTTGCCACCATCGGTAGCGCGGCGAAGGATGCCGCACCGGCCTTGGTGGAAGCGCTTGGAAATGGAAGCGACCGGGTCCGGGCCAAGGCGGCCCAGGCGCTTGGAAAAATCGGCGAGGCCGCGGCGGAAGTCGCCGTGCCCAGCCTGGTCAAGGCGCTGCGCGGCAAGGACAACTGGACAAGCGCCCTTGCCGCCGAGGCGCTTGGTGAGATGGGGGAATCGGCCGACGAGGCCGTTCCCGCGCTCGTGCAGTGCTTGAGGAGCGGCAACCCCTTGGTGCGGGCGAACGCCGCCGAGGCGCTTGGCAAAATGGGATCGGCCGCGGCGGGAGCGGCACAGGCACTAGAAAAAGCAGCGTGTGACGAAGACGGGGCTGTCCGCTGCCGCGCGGTGTTGGCCCTGGGCAAAATCGACCGGCCGAATGCGCGGGCCGAAAAGGTCCTCATGGAGGCGCTCAAGGATCCCGATCCCCTGGTGAGAGCCGCTGGCATTGAGTCGATTGGGCAATGGGGTCAAAAAACGGAAGCGGTGTGGAATGCCTTGCTACCGCTTCTGCACGACTCCAACGACGAAGTGAAGGTGAAGGTGGTTCAAGTGCTTCCCCGCCTTTGCGGTCCGCGGATGGAACTCATTGACGGCCTGTGCGACCTACTGTCCAAGAACGATAGCCTCCTCGTGCAGACCAGCGCCGCGCTCGCTCTGGGGAAAATGGGTCCGGCTGCCGCGGCGGCGGGACCCATCCTTCTTCACATGGTCCAAACAGGAGAAGAAAGCCTGCGTGAGCAGGCGATGCGCGCCATCGCCATGGTCCAGCCTCCCGAAATCGCTCAGGCCTTTGCCATCGGCATCAGGGATTCCAGCCCCCACATCCGGATGGTGGCTTCGGCGTTCTGGATCAAGTCGGAAACCGTTCCCGAGGAGGCCGTAGCCGCGCTGGTGGATAGCTTGCGCGACCCGGAAATTCAGGTGCGCACCAACGCTGCCCAAGCGCTCAGCCGGCTGGAACAATTGCCGTCCAAGGCGATTGCCTTGCTCGTCACCTGCACGGAAGACGCCAACGACAATTTGCGGCTCCACGCCGCGGTCGCATTGCAAAAGGCGCCTCCCGCCGCAGTGAGCAAGACGATGCGCACTCTTGTTGCCGATCCCAATATTCGCGTCCGACTGATCGCGGCGGGGAATCTCCTGACCTCGCAGGGCATGTTGCCGGCGGGCGTTTCCATCGTGAAGGAATCGCTGGCCGATGCTTCCGCTAGCGTTCGCAATGCCGCCATGCAGTTGATCGAGTCTCTTGGATCCAACAGCATGTCCTTGTTTCAGTTTTTGCAAAAAATGGGCACCACCGCCCCTGAGGGAGAGCAAGACCCCACTACCGCTTCCGGCGCGGTAACCTCGCCGATCCCCCAATCCAAGGTTGAGGATACCCGCCAACTTTCCACGGCTGGCTAAATTCTTGCCGGGAAAGTTAGCTTGGCCAACCGATCCGCGTCGAAAGAGCGATCCTGTGGGAATTCACCCGCCCACCTACGCGAAAACGCATTCACCTCGTCTTGAAGGTCGCTAGCCGCGGCTGAGGCAGGCCTTCTTCAGGGACCAATATCGGGCCGCAGGGCTTACCCATTCTTTTTCTTTTCGCTATCCCATTCGCTTTTTCCCGGTGCTAGAGCGGGTTCGGCTGAGCTTTTTGCCGGTATGCAAGTTGCTTAACGAGTCCTGTCCCTCCGCGTAAGCAAATAGGCAAAAGCCGCTGACACCCAAAAGGAAGAAGTCATGGTTGCGAAATGCCTGGAAGACCTTTTCTTCGATCAACTTCAAATTGCGTTTAGCTCAGAAAATCAACTACTTGTTGCCCTCGCCGATATGGCGCTCGCAGTCAGTTCGAATGATTTAAAAGCAAGCCTCGAACTGCATCTGGAAGAAACCAAGGGCCAGATCGAACGGTTGCATGATGTTTGCAACCTGATCGGATGCAATCCTTATTCTCAGCGCTGTGAAGCGATGGAAGCGTTGGTCGAAGAGGCGGAAGAGGCGATCGACATGGTCGCCGACGCCGAGGTCCGCGATACGGCTGTGATGATTGCCGCCGCGAAAATTGAGCACTTCGAGATCGCGCTGTACACGAGCCTGTGCATGTTGGCCCGGCAGCTTGGTCTGAATGAGGCGGCCGATATCCTTAACGATTCGCTTGAAGAAGAAACCAGGACCGATCTAAAGCTGATGATCCTTGCAGAGCGGCAGGTCCATGTCCAGATGGCCGGATTTTAATCGGCGGGCGCAAAGGGGGGCCGTTCACGCCTTCACCAAATCGCTCGCGCAAAATCTGGCGGATCGCAAGATTCGCGTCAACTGCATTGCTCCGGGTCCCATCGGGATGGTTTTCCAACTGGTATCCAAACCAGCGCAAAGAGTGGCGCGGCATGACCAGCAGACACCGATGCGAAGGCCCGGACAGCCTGAGGAAGTCGCGCCCGCTTTTGATTTCTTCGCCTCGGAAGCCGATTCGAGTTACCTCAGCGGCGAAGAGTTGACGCTCCTTGGCGGCAAGACCCGGGCAGGTTAGCGGCTTCACGCCATAAGGATCGCCTTCGAAACGACGACCTTGCGGACGACCATGAATTGAACGACGATCTTTCAGGCCGGCGATTGGCTGAACCACGAAATCGCATTCCTTTGCTTGCATCCCGCCCGCAACTTGCCCTCCGATAGATGGGTGCAGGGATCAAGCCCTCGATTCACGAATTCGGTTGAACCATACAAGGAAAGGTCATGACACAGCGATCGTTTTGGTCGGTGGAGGGAAATCTACCGCGATTTCCGAGCCTCACGAAGGATCTGACTGTGGATGTCGTGGTCGTGGGAGCGGGCCTCACCGGAATCACGGCAGCCTATCTACTCAAAAAAGCCGGCCTTTCCGTGGCCCTCCTGGAACGAGACCGCTGTGGCGGCGTCGATACCCCTCACACCACGGCTCACTTGACCTATGTTTCCGATCTGCGCCTGACCCGGCTTGTCAAGACCTTCGGTAGGGAAGTGGCCAGCGCCGTTTGGGAGGCACAGCGCTCGGCAATCGGCCAAATCCAGGCGACGGTTCAAGAGCTGGCGATCGACTGCGACTTCACCTTGGTCCCCGGCTTCCTCCATGCACCGATTGATCGCGCGGACAGCGAAACGGGCGACGACCTGTTTAGCGAGGCCAGGTTGGCCCAGGAACTGGGGTTCGATGCCACCTATCTGTCTTCCGTGCCGTTTATGGAACGACCCGGGGTGCGATTTGCCAACCAGGCGAAATTTCATCCTCTCAAATATTTAAGCAATATTCTCAGTCATTTGTCAGATAAAAAAAGCCAGGTATTTGAAGGTACGGAAGTCGAGGCCATTGTGGAGAATCCCCTTGCCGTAAAGGCCAATGGCCACCGGATCTCCTGCGGTTTGGTGGTTCTGGCGACGCATGTTCCTCTTTCGGGAACGGCCGGGTTTGTGAATGCCGCTTTGTTTCAAAGCAAGCTCGCATCCTATTCCTCCTACGTTCTTGGTGCGTCCTTGCCCAAATACACGTTGCCCGAGGCGCTTTACTGGGATACTTCGGATCCTTACTACTATCTGCGAGTTGACCGCTATCAGGATCAGGACCTGATTATCTTTGGCGGCGAGGATCACAAGACGGGCCAGGAGGGCGATACGCAAGCACCGTTTCAAAGACTCGAAAAGGTGCTGGCAGGGTTGCTTCCCGAGGCGAGGGTCGATTTCCGTTGGTCGGGACAAGTCGTGGAAACCAGCGACGGGCTCCCCTTCATCGGAGAGATCGCGCACCGGCAATTTGTCGCGACCGGGTTTGGCGGCAATGGAATGAGCTTTGGCACCCTGGCGGCGATGATGGCCTGCGACACCGCCCTTCAGCAGAAAAGCCGCTGGCAGAACTACTTCAGTCCCGACAGAAAGAACGTCTTCGGCGGTGCCTGGAACTATGTCAAGGAAAATGCCGACTACCCTTACTACATGATCAAGGACCGGCTAGCATCGCCTGAGGTCAAATCGATCGATTCGGTCAAGCCTGGGGAAGGCAAAGTTCTCAATCTCGAAGGAAAAAGGGTGGCGGCGTATCGAGATCCGAGGGGAACGGTGACCACCCTCTCGGCGGTTTGCCCGCACATGGGCTGCATTGTGAAATGGAATGCGGCGGAGACGACCTGGGACTGCCCCTGTCACGGCTCGCGTTTCCAGTCCACCGGCGAAGTCCTGTCGGGACCGGCGGAGTCACCCCTGCATCTGGTTCACCCGGTCGAAGCCGCCAAATAGTTAGAACTTGCACTCAAATTGTTGCGGCCACGGGAAAATTCCCCGTGGCCTTTTTGTTCTGGCCAGGCGGCCCGTTCCCCATTGCAGTCACACACGCAGGTCCCGTTAAGTACCAATAGTCGAGGCCCGGGCAATTCCCGGGCCTTGGCATTGATCCAGCAAAAAACGCTTAGTGGTAGGAAAGATACTTCACGATCCTTCCGCGCTTTAGCCAGTTGTCGAATGCCTCATCGTCATCGACCAAGTACGATCCCGAGTCCTCCATTGCGGGGATGGGTCCGCGGATCTTGTTGAATTCGTTATAAACATCTTCGATGAACTCGGTGTCGATGGCATCGCCGCGATCGTCATAGATGTCGTCTTCGAAACCGGCGCTCATGGCATGGTCATTGTCCGCCCGCTTCCTGGTCCCTGCCTTCATATCTCATCTCCTTAAAATAAGAGTGTTTTGAAAAGAAGCCTTACCCAGAAACTTGCCAAACCTACTGTTTGAACGTCATTGGAAAATAAGATGAATAAGAAATGATGATGACTGACCGCATGGCATCAAACAGATCGTTCGCCTCGGAATTCTGAAAACGCTCCCGATGTGCTTCGATCGGGAAGAAAGTTCTCCGCGCGGCCAGCGGCCGCGCGGAAGAAGCCGCCCTAGCGGCTTGAACGCTGCAGAACGACCGTACATCGCGATTTCGAATTCGGCTCGATAGCGACCGTGCCCGCGGCATCGGTGCTTGTTGGCGACTTGTCGCTATGGACGCATACGGCGAGGAAATCGCGCGTTAGCACGTATACCCCTTCCTTGGCCTCGGCGGGGTCGCCCTCGGAGGTGGAATCCTGAAGTTCCGTGACACGTAGTTTTCCCTGTTGGGCAAATTGGAGGCGGAGAGCCTTGGGGCCTTTGCCTTCTTTCCCTTCTTTGGGCTCGAAAGTGATTCGATTGTTCTTGATGGTCACCTGGGAGTTTTTGCAATCTTCCATGGGTTGACCGTCTTTCTCGAAAGAAACGACCGTCCAAGTTCCCTCAAGAGATGGCTTATCGCCCGGCGACTTCTCCGCACCATCCTGGGGAGCGATTGGGCCTGGAGTAAAAAGCAGGGTTGCTAGGAGCAAACTGTTCATCATGGACTCCTAAAAATGATCGCGACTCGGCTTCGCGACCCGAAAACCCCTCGCCACCATGGCGTGGGGTTTTGCTTGCCGTTACCGCAAGGGGCATGCCCGGCCAGAGTCCGCGGCCGCCAAAAAACCGATTCAGATCCTTTTTTTGAAATAACCCTCTTTTTCGTCAGGAAATCGACGGCAAACGGCCACGACGGAAGGGGAGTGCGATCCTTGTGGCCAGGCTGGACCCGCACTCGCCGGGCAGAAACCTTCCCGCGGATAGGTCGCGCGGGTAACAAATACCCAAACCCGCGATCTTTGAAACGCCCCGATAGGAGTGCCTTTTGCAAAAAGGACTCTTTCGAGCCGAATTTGCACCCCAGAAGCAGATTTCTCGAACCGATCTCCTTGGAAGGCCAACTTGAGCCAAAGGGAGTCCCCTCCAGGGATGGGACCCTGAGTCAGAAGTCAGCACTTGGAAGATGGGTAGTTCTGCGGTCTGGAAGAGGCTGGTGGAACGGACGCGCCTTGGGACTCACAGGTGCTCTAGTAAGATCTCTCAGTGTTCACTTCGGTATCATGTGGCGCGCTCTTGCCGTCTAAAAGCTTTTGACGTCTAAAAATCGGGGGCGGATCTCATCGAAAGGGAATAGGATTTGCACCGCGACTGGGCTTTTTTCCTGGTGATTTTTCCTGAGGATGGGGAGAAGTCGCGCAAGCGGCCGACGCAGAGGGATGTTCGGGACCACCGCGCAAATCACGCGGATTCCGGTTGTCCCGTGTGGAAAAATTCCTGACTATTCTCTTTGCCAATGATCTCGAGCACCGTCATGGACCAACACGAGCCACTCTGGTACAAGAACGGGATTTTCTACGAGGTCCATGTCCGTTCCTTTCATGACGCCTCGGGCACCGGCTCCGGCGATTTCCAGGGGCTAACCAAGAAGCTCGACTACCTAGAAGATCTGGGCATCACGGCGATCTGGATCCAGCCGTTCAATCCCTCCCCCCTACGAGACGATGGCTACGACATCGCCGATTACACGGGAGTGAACCCCGCCTACGGCACCCTGGACGACTTCAAGACTTTCCTTTTGGAAGCCCACCGGCGCGGGATCCGGGTGATCACGGAACTGGTCATCAATCACACCTCCGATCAGCATCCCTGGTTTCAGCGGGCTCGTCTCAGCCCTCCCGGCTCAAACGAGCGCAACTTCTATGTCTGGAGCGACTCTCCGGATCGCTACCCCAATGTTCCCCTCATGTTCCCCGACTACGAATCGTCCAACTGGGCCTGGGACCCGGTCGCCAAGCAATATTACTGGCACCGTTTCTACTCGCATCAGCCCGATCTCAATTACGACAACCCGGCGGTCTGGGAAGCGATCTTTCCGGTGGTCGATTTCTGGTTTGAACTGGGCGTCGACGGCATGCGTCTGGACGCGGTGCCCTACCTGTACGAACGGGAAGGAACCTCCTGCGAACACCTTCCCGAAACGCACGCCTTCCTGAAGGCCTTGCGCGCCCATGTGGATGAACGCTTCCCCGACAAGATGTTCCTGGCCGAAGCCAACGCCTGGCCCGAAGATGCGGTGAAGTATTTCGGAAATGGGGACGAATGCCATATGGCTTTTCACTTCCCGCTCATGCCGCGCCTGTTCATGTCGCTCGTGCAGGAAGACCGCTTTCCCATCCTCGATATCTTTGCTCAGACCCCGCCGATCCCCAGCAATGCCCAGTGGTGCCTGTTTTTGCGCAACCACGATGAACTGACCTTGGCCATGGTGACCGACGAAGAACGCGACTCGATGTTCAAGGTCTATGCCCGCGACACGCGGGCCAAGATTTTTTTGGGCATTCGCCATCGCCTCGCCCCCTTGCTCAACAACGACCGGCGGCGCATTGAATTGATGAATGCCTTGCTCTTCAGTCTTCCCGGCACGCCGGTCATCTATTACGGCGATGAGATCGGCATGGGCGATAACATTTATCTGGGCGATCGCAATGGGGTGCGTACTCCCATGCAGTGGAGCCCCGACCGCAACGCCGGTTTTAGCCGGGCCAATACCCAGCGCCTGTACGCCCCGGTGATTGTCGATCCCGAATACCATTACGAAACGGTCAATGTCGAGGCGCAGCAGGGCAATCCGTCGTCGCTCCTTTGGTGGATGAAACGGCTGATTGCCACCAGAAAATCGCACATCGCCTTTGGCGAAGGGTCGCTCGAATTTGTCAATTGCGATAATCCGAAAATCCTCGCGTTCATCAGGCGTCACGAGTCGGAAATTGTCTTGGTGGTGGCGAACCTGTCCCGCTTCGTCCAGCATGGCCAGATCGACCTTCGTGAGTTCGTCGGATATGCTCCCGAGGAGCTCAACGGCTTGACCCCCTTTCCCGCCATCGGCGAATCTCCCTACCCGCTTGCGCTCTGTGCTCATGGCTTCTACTGGTTCTGCTTGAAGACCCAGGACTCGGCCAATCAGAATGTCCAGGTCAGGGACTTGCCTCTGTTGCCGGTAATTGAACACTGGTCGGAAGTGGTCGATGGTCCGGGCAAGGATGAACTGGAACTGGTCTTGCCGCGGTTTTTCCGGCTCAGGCAGCCCGGGCTGGCCCATGACGGCATCGTCTCGTGCCGGGTCGTGCAATCGTTCCGGGCGCCCTATATCTCGAGCGTCGAAGTTCACATTGCGATCGTCTCCGTCGAATTCCGCGAAGACCAGCCGATGACGGTGATTTTGCCCCTGCGCCACTGCCGCCATGATGAGGCGCAATCGTTGCTTCTGCCGGCACCGCGTTCCGTGGTCGGCCGGGTGGAGGGGCCAGCACCTGGTTTGATTGTCGATGCCGCGGCAATGCCAGGCTATGCTCAGGAACTGTTGAATCTGGTCTGTTCGCGCAAGTTGATGCCCCTGGGCCAGGGAAAACTGGCAGGGCGGATTTTTGAACCGCTTGAAGGGGTTGAGGCGGCGGGTGCCGCATCCAAGGTCGAATTCAACGATGATGGTTCCTTGACTGCCCGCTTTGCCGACCGCTGGATTCTCAAAATCTACCGCCGGCTCGACGAAGGGATCCATCCGGACCTGGAGATCGGCCGGTTCCTTTCCGCCCGGGGATTTTCGATCATCCAGCCGGTACTGGGCAGTGCGGAATTTTATCGGGCAGGCGGATCGACCAACACCCTGGCGACCTTGATTCAGTCCTCCGGGCCGCAGCACACCGCCTGGCAAATTGCCCAGCACCATCTGGGCCAATTCTTCGAAAAACTCACGGCGATGCCCGAGGATACGCGCAATGCGATGCTTTTGGGCAAGGCAGAGGAGGAACATTTTGCTGAATTGTTTGGACCGGGCGAAGACCTGGCAGCGACTCTGGGCAGATATGTCGGCACACTTCATGGAGCCCTGAGTTCCGACCGGGCCGATCCGTCGTTTCGGCCCGAGATCGTTACCCAGTCGTATCAGCGGTCGATCTATCAATCCATGCGCAACCAGGTGGAGCGAACCTTTGCCAAGCTGGCGCGCTTTCGCAAGTCGCTGCATGAAAGCCAGCAGGAGCGGATGGGCAAACTGCTCAAGGATCGCGCTGGCCTTTTGGAACAGTTCCGCGCCATCACCGGTGCTCACTTCGACGGGTGGCGCATCCGTTGCCATGGCGATCTGCACCTGAGCTTGCTTCTCAGTTCCGGAAACGATTTCCTTCTCACCGACTTCTCCGGAGATGTCTCCAAGCCGATCAGCGAACGGCGCATCAAACGGCCGCCCTTGCGCGATCCCGCGTCGCTGCTCTTGTCGCTTGAATACGCGCTCGCCTCGGTCGTCCACGGGCTCGATATCTCCTTTGGCAAGGCACCGGCCCACTTGCGCGAGGCCGATCGCAAAATGATCGATCCCTGGCTTGTGCTTTGGCGCGAACGGGTTGAGCGAAGTTTGACGACGGCCTACCTGGAATCGATGGACACCACCGGTTTGCTCCCTTCGGCCCATCCGGCCCGCGAAAGCCTCATTCGCCTATTCCTTTTGGAAAAAGCGCTCATGCGCATCGAAGCCGACCTGGAGGAACGACCACAATGGACGCTCGTTCCCCTGGGGGTTTGCTTCCGGATGATGGGGATGGAATGACTCACCGCCATTTCCGCTCCTGCCGCGGTGAGCGCCATTACACAGCGATGTGAAGGGGGCTGCTCAAGGGTGGCAGGCGCCAGGCCGGAAAAATCAGATCCGTCGGCACCGTCGTCACGAAAATTGCATCCAAAGGCCAATCGAGGACAAACCGCAAATGGGAACGGGACTTGCTCCTTAGGAAGGAAGAAAACCTATCCCTACTAACCTTCCCATGCTACGTCGCTTAAGGAGCGGACCATGGCCATGACGAACACGGATGAGCTGCGGGACTTGTTGAAGGTGACCAAGATCGATGCCGATCCGTTCGAGTCGATCGAGGCGTCCATTCGCCGCTTGAGCGAAGCGAACGAGCCGGGCGATCCCCGCCGCTATGTCAGTGAATGGGAACTGCACGAAGAGGCGATCCAATATGGTGAGCAAATGGCCGCATTAATCAAGGCCGATGAGATTTTGCAATACGGATCCACCATCGAGACTTCCATTTTTGACGACAACAGCAATTTACCCGAATACCAAGGGGAAATGAGCACTTCCAGCTTCGATGGGACTTTGGATCATCTGAACTGAGCGATCGTTCGGTCCCAACCACATTGTTTTGGTTTTTTCGCTTTTCGCTTTTCGCTATTGGGGCCCACGCGCCGGGACGTCTGACCACGAGGGGACATGGGCCCAGGATGGGCCTTGTGCGTCGGGCTGCATCAGAGACGCCTCATACTCTTTTCCGAAATCGTTCCTGATTCTGCGATCCCCCGCCTCTTATTCGCGCACCAGCAATCCGACCGGAAAGTCGGCCAAGATGTGGGCAGCGCCAACTGAGCGATTGTCCCCCTTCAGCGTTTGACCGGTCAACAAATTTCTCCACTGCGAACCGTTCCGCTCGTTCGGCAGTTCCAACACCGTGTCCTTCCAAAGCTCCGCCGGCGCCGGCATATCTCCCTCGATCGCCAGTGAGGCCAAAAGCCGCGGCGCCACGGTCAAAACCGCCTGATCCTTCCAGGTGCGCAAAAACGCAAATAGATGATGAGCTCGCGGCCCCGCGGCGGCAACCGCGTGGTAGTCTCCTTTTTCGAACAGGTCGGGCCGTTCGCGGCGAAGCCTGAGCGCACGCGAAATCACCAAGAGCTTGGCGCGGCCGTCTTCCTTTCGCTCAAGCAGAGCGCCTGCCGATGGCTCGCCATCAAGAGATTTCAGCAGTTCCGCTCTCTTAGCAAAGTCGGGCAACCTGCGGTTGTCCGGATCGACGAGGCTGAAATCCCAAAGATCCGTTCCCCAGTAAATGTCGGGCACGCCGGGCGCGACATT
>Ga0208492_1000745_pt1 | contig 25037 bp, 25 predicted proteins | sample Subbioar_CSW14AB_FD_184820 | JGI IMG/M metagenome (GOLD analysis project Ga0208492, IMG submission 184820) | Serpentinite rock and fluid subsurface biosphere microbial communities from McLaughlin Reserve, California, USA - CR12Mar_CSW14AB (SPAdes) | ecosystem: Environmental > Terrestrial > Deep... | reverse complement strand
CTCAAATTACTACCTCTTGCAACCCGACGGCCTCCACGAGATTGCTGCTGACCTCCGAAGAAACTGTCAAACGGACTACCGCTTCCACCTCCTCCGAAAATGTCACCAAACTGACTGAAAATATCTTCCATGTTCATGTGGCCGCCACCGTAGCCGCCACCGTTTGCACTGGATGCACCGGCTGCATGACCAAACTGGTCATACCTTTTCTTTTTCTCAGGATTACTCAGAACTTCATATGCTTCGGCAGCTTCTTTGAAATTCTCTTCAGACTGTTTATCTCCCGGATTTTTATCAGGATGATATTTGATAGCCATTTTGCGATAAGCCTTTTTTATCTCATCAGCACTTGAGCTACGGGTAACCCCTAGTATATCGTAATAATCTCTTTTAGCCATTTTTATTTAAGTATGATTTGCTTTTATGTAAGACAAAAAAGCTGTCATAGTAATTTATGCTCCGATAACAACCTTTGCAAAACGTATTACTTTGTCATGCAGGTAATACCCTTTTTCTAATTCATCCAAAACTTTTCCTTTCAAATCTTCAGAAGGCGCAGGGATATTCGTAATTCCATCATGAATGTCCGGATTAAATTCGGCACCTAAAGATTCCATTTCTTTCAGACCTTTCTGTGCTAAAATGTTTTTTAGTTTATGATGAACAAGCTTTATGCCCTCTGCTACTGCTTCCAGATCGGTAGCAGTTTCAATTGATTTCTGGGCTCTTTCAAAATCATCAAGTACAGGTAATAAATCACTGATTACATCTTTACCTGCCATTTGAAGTAATTCCAGACGCTCTTTACTGGTACGACGTTTGAAATTATCGAATTCAGCATACAATCTAAGGTATTTATTCTGCCAATCTGTAGCTTCTGCTCTTAATTTATCTTCTTCCGTAAGTTGCAGTTCAGATGCAGTATCTGCCGATTTCCCTTCATCATTGACATCCTCACTTCCGTTCTTATTCTCGTCCAGAACTTCCTTTTGATCAATGTTTTCAGTGTTTTGATTCTCTTCCATTTTAATCTTCTTCTTTTTTTTCAATATTTCTGAAAAGTTCATACATACTCATGGCAATTTTTTTGCCAAAGATAAAATCAGTCAAGCTGTCAGTTCTTTTCAGTGACCCTAACCAGATACAGCTTCATGAATATTTTAAATTCTGATGAACAGGAGTTTGGATCAGACATTATTGATCCATTGTCTTTACTTTAAATTTTCACATCTTCGAGCACAAGCCCGCCTTCACATTTAATAATCCTCGAAGGGAAAGTTCTGATGATATGGTAATCATGAGATGCCATTAATACCGCGGTTCCGGACTGACTGATTTGCTTCAGCAGGGTTACAATCTCCTCAGAAGTGTCAGGGTCGAGGTTGCCGGTAGGTTCATCTGCCAATATAATTTCAGGATCATTAAGCAAAGCACGGGCAATCACTACGCGTTGCTGCTCTCCACCAGACAATTCGTGCGGCATCTTTTTTATTTTTGATCTGAGTCCTACTTTCTCAAGTACGTCCAGAATACGCTCAGAAATCAGTTTCTGATCTTTCCAGCCGGTTGCTTTCAGTACAAATTCAAGATTCTGCTCAACAGTTCGGTCGGTCAGTAACTGAAAATCCTGAAAAACTATTCCAAGTTTCCTGCGGAGGAAGGGAACATCTTTATCTGTTAATTTTTTCAGATCGAAATCAGCAACCTGTCCGTAACCATTGGTAATATGAAGATCACCGTATATAATTTTCAGCAAACTACTCTTGCCCGATCCTGTTTGACCAATCAGAAATACAAACTCTCCCGGATCTATCTGAAGATTTACATTGCTGAGAACCAAATGTTTCTGCTGGTAAACATCAACACTTTCTAATTTTATAACCGAAGAGCCAATCATATATCTAATTTTAAAATTTGCCCGAATGGCAGATCCTTAACTTTATTCATTATATAGTCGGCCTGCTCTGCAAAGCCCGCTTTTTCAAGAGCTTTATCCGGCCTGTCCAGACGAAAATACGCCAGAAGTGTGAATTTTTCATCACGCAGCTGAACGTAATCCGGAATTTTTGCAACACCTCTGACTTTGATTACATACATCAACCAAAGTTAATTATTTAGTATTGAGTATATAGTATTTCGTGTGGAGATTTGTAATAGTTTCGTTTCCAATGAAAACGATAGTACTGAATACTAACTACTTCCTGAGTCTCTGCAAAAACTTCATCGTATCAATTCCATCTGCATAATCCCATAATCCGGGCACCTGACTTTTACCGAAGTCATAGGTCTTTAAATTTAATTCTACACTTGAAATAATGCACTGAATCTGTTCTTCAATGGTTTTTAAATTCTGTTCAAGTTCCTCAATATTATCATATTCCTCAAAATAGATCACTGCCAGTGGTGAAGCCAGTCGGCTGTCTTCCTTCAATAATAAAAAACCATTGTCAAGATGCTTGTCCATATTTACAAGAAAAATGGATTTATTATAATCGTAATTATTATTATACTTATGATGGTTGAGTACGTAGTTGAAATCTTTAATGGATTCAAAAAAATGATTGAAATTATACCCTTTGGGAACATATATTTTTGAGACGTTTCTGCACCCTAATCCGAAATAATCAAATATGTCATTACCCAATGCTTTCAGTTCCTCAATACTCTCATTTCCGGTGAGTACGGCAAGACTGTTACGGTTTTTACGGATAATATGAGGTACCTTACTAAAATAATATTCGAAATATCTGGAGGTATTATTGCTGCCTGTTGCTATGACTGCATCATAGTCAGTCAGTTTTTCTACATAGCTGATCAGATTCTCAAAGCCTTTTTCAATACCTGTCAGCTTATTTAGTATATAGGGCGTCAGTTTCTTATCCTGAGAAGAAAGTTTAATCAGGGCCCTGTTCCCTGATCCCAATACGGCAAGAATATCGTGAAATCCAACCAATGGAATATTTCCTGCCAAAACCAGACCTATGTTTAATGGAGTACCGGGTGAATCATTGTCTTCAATCCAGGCATGAAGATCTTTTGGATTTAGCATTTCAGCAATTGCAGCAACGGCTTTTGCTGTATTTTCAGGGGTAAACCATGCATTATACTGTTGTGATGAATTGATTAGCAGGCTTAATTCTGCGTCAGGTTTTTTCAAAATATCGCTTAATTCTACTAATGCTTCGATTCGTTGTTTGCTTGTCAAATTCTTATTCATCCCAAAATTTACCTCAAATAATGTTATATTTGTTCCAATTAAAAAATGAGTTGTAAAACTCTTTTTGCAAAATTAACTTAACAAAATAGACTTTTAGATAAAATGGCAATTAAAATCACCGATGAGTGTATTAACTGCGGGGCTTGCGAACCGGAATGCCCGAATAATGCAATTTATGATGCAGGTGCATCATGGAGATTCTCTGATGGGACAAGTTTAAAAGGCTTAATCGACTTTGGAGATGGTACAACGTTAAATGCTGAGGAGGCTCAGTCGGCAATTTCTGATGAGGTTTACTATATTGTTTCAGATAAGTGTACGGAATGTGTGGGATTTCATGATGAACCTCAGTGTGCGGCTGTTTGTCCGGTAGATTGTTGTGTTGATGATGAAGATGTTCGTGAAACTCGCGAAGAACTATTGGCTAAGAAAGCCTGGCTTCACATGGAGTAATTAAATAATACTTTATAAAAAAAGCGGCTTTTGATCAAAAGCCGCTTTTTTTATGCTTCATTGTCTGCTTATTTTTTATCAGGCTTAGGAATAATCAGAACCGGGCATTTCGCTTTTCTGGCTACGCTTTCAGAAACACTTCCTGAGATAAAGTGATCAAAGCCGGTTCTTCCGTGTGTGCCTAAAATAATCATGTCTGCATTGCAGTCTTCTGCGACTGAAAGAATTTCATCCTGTGCCCGGCCTATTCTGCTGTAAGTTTCAATTTCAACTTTTTCTCCATGCTGTTCTCTCAGTCTTTTAAAAAGGTTTTTGCTTGCTTCTTCCTGAATATGCATTAATTCAGGAATCATTACCGGTGATTCATTCAGTAATGGATCAGCAGAATATGGAGATGCCACAGGTATTTCATCTGCATGAACCAATATAATTTTTGAGCCCAGATTTTTTGCCAGTAATACTCCGTAATTTACTGCCTGATCTGAATAGGGGCTGTCCTCAACCGCTATCAGTATTCTATGAATATTTTCGGGACTGATCATAATAAAATATTGATATTTGTGGATTATCGCTCAATTTAATCTAAAATTGGTTTATTTGCAAGATGAATCAACAGTTTGGTGTTTGCAATCTTTCACTGGTACCCCTCAGAGCAGAACCTTCTGACAGGAGTGAAATGAGCTCACAGTTATTGTTTGGCGATCATTTTACCATTCTTGAAACTACAGAAAAGTGGTCGAGGATCATTACAGAATATGATGATTATGAAGGATGGTTAGATAATAAGCAGTATGTTCATATCAATCAGTCTGCATTTAATACCATAAGTAATCAGAATTCAATACTGGGACTGGGGCCCTGTCATAAAGTACTAAGGACTGATGTTAATTCAGTCCTGTATCTGATGACCGGATCGCGTATACCGCATACAATTGATAATTACTTTTACCTCGGTGATAACCGATACCAATTACAGAGCGGGATTGTCAATCCAAACAAACATGATTTCAGGTCATCAATTCGGGATGTACTGATGTTCTATCTTGGAGCTCCTTATTTATGGGGAGGACGTTCTTTGTTCGGTATCGACTGCTCCGGTTTTACCCAGATGGTATTCAGACAGTTTGGTGTAAAAATTAAGCGTGATGCATGGCAGCAGGCAGAGCAGGGCGAATTACTGGGTTTTCTTCAGGAAGCCAGAACCGGAGATCTTGCTTTCTTTGATAATGAAGAGGGTAGAATCACGCATGTTGGTGTGATGCTCGACAATCAGCATATTATTCATGCCTCAGGTAAGGTAAGGATAGATGCTATTGATAATCAGGGAATTTATAATGTTGAGCTTAAACGTTATACTCATAAACTCAGGATTATCAAGCGGATGATCAAATAAGATTATCTCCGTTTAGTCAGCCTGCAGATTAATATCCCAGATCTTAAGTAATTTGTCGTCGCTTACTGAAATCAGTTTCTTGCCGGATGGCTCCCAGATAATTTTATTGATGGATAGCCGGTGAGAATTATCTCCTTTTTCCAGACTAATAGTTTTCTTCAGAACGTAATTTTCAGTATCCCAGATTTTAATACTCTTATCCCTGCTACCGGTTGCCATAAAAGGTAATTCAGGATGAAAGGCAATGCTATATATCGAAAAGAGATGTGCCGGTATGGTCCGGATAAGCGAATAATCTTTTGTATTCCAGATTTTTAATTGAGCATCCCGGCTTCCTGAAAGTAGTTGTTTGCCGTCGGGTGAAAATTGAAGCGCACTGATTGGCATGGTATGTTGGTCAAGTACTGCGATCAGGCTGTAATCAATCAGGCTGTAGATTCTAATCAAATTATCCTTACATCCAAAGGCAACGGTCAGCTCATCAGGACTGATACTGATTACCCGGACTGTTGCTGAAGAAACCTGAAATGTATAAATCAGTTTTAATTCATTAATATCCCATACAGAAACAGTTCCATCTTCTGATGAAACGAGCAGTTCATTTTTAGACGTTACAGATTTAATATCAAAAACCGGGAGTTGATGATGAACCAGCGGCGAAACCAGTTTTTGTTCTTCAAAGTTAAAGACATTGACCAAACCGCTCCGCTCACCGGCCAGGAGTAGCGGAAATCCTTTCGTGCTGTGAAGAGAATAAACTGAGGAACGAACAGGAAAAAGTACTTTAATAAATCCCGGTGTTTTCAGACTCCATTCAACAACTCCTTTATCGTTACCTGCTGTAAAGATAATTCCCGGTTTCATGGAATTTTCAACAGTAAATATCGGATTCTGATGTCCTGATAAAGTTGCGGTATCGTTAATGCTGATCATGCTGTTCTTCAGGTTTTATGATATTCCGCAAGGATTATTTTCCGGAATGTCTGCCTTCGAGATTTTTTGCGATGGTATTCAGACTGACGTTTTTTTCTTTCAATAATACCAAAAGGTGGAATATCAGGTCGGAAGCCTCATTGATGAAGTCGTGTTCGGTTTCGTTTAGCGCAGCAATTACGGTCTCGACGCCTTCCTCTCCAACTTTCTGAGCAATTTTATTCAAACCCTTTGCACGAAGTTTGTTCACATATGAGCTTTCAACAGGATTGGTATAACGGTCTTCGATGATTTTTTCCAGTTCAAAAATAAAATTCTGGTTATAGCTGGTGTCAAAACAGCTTCTGCTTCCTTTATGACAGGTAGGCCCAACCGGATTTACCCTGATTAAAAGAGTATCGTTGTCGCAGTCTTCAGAGATTGAAATTACATTCAGAAAATGTCCGCTTTCTTCGCCTTTTGTCCAAAGACGGTTTTTTGTTCTTGAAAAAAAGCTGACCTTTCCTTCTGCAACTGTTTTCTGATAGGCTTCCTCATTCATATATCCAAGCATGAGTACTTCCATTGTCTTTTCATCCTGAATCACTACAGGAACCAGACCTTCACCTTTTTTGAAATCGATTGTCATTGTTGTCTTTTTCGGGTTATAATCTAACCTCAATATTATTTTCCTTTAATACCATTTTAAGATCCGGAATCAGTATTTCTCCGTAATGAAATACAGAAGCGGCCAGGGCAGCATCAGCATTGCTTATCTTGAAGCAGTCAACGAAATGTTGAATTGTACCGGCACCTCCTGACGCTATCAGGGGAATTGTCATGCTGTCATTTACTTTTTTCAATAACACATTGTCAAATCCTGCCTTAGTACCGTCATGATCCATTGAGGTCAACAGAATCTCTCCGGCTCCGCGTGCTTCAGCCTCTTTGATCCAGTCTTCAGTTTCGATTTCAGTTGCAATTCGTCCGCCGTTCAGGTGTACATAGTTTTTTCCGTTGATATGTTTGGTATCAATGGCTACAACCACAAATTGTTTACCAAAGGCTGATGCAAGTTCATCAATAAAGCTTGGATTTCTGACTGCAGCTGAATTGATCGAGATTTTATCTGCTCCGGAATTGAGCAAAATGTCTGCATCTGAAATTTCATTGATTCCGCCACCGATAGTAAAAGGAATATTTACCTGTCTTGCTACTGATTTAACCAGCTCAACCATGGTTTTCCGCCTTTCATGGGTCGCTGTAATATCCAGAAAGACAAGTTCGTCTGCACCCTGATTGGAATACTGATAAGCAAGCTCCACAGGATCTCCGGCATCGCGTAAAGCAACAAAATTAACACCTTTAACAGTCCGGCCATCTTTTACATCCAGGCAGGGGATGATTCTTTTGGCCAGTTCATTAATCGGAGCTGAGACTGCAGAATAGTTATTATTTAAAATGGAAGTATCCAATTCCTCTGATTTATTAAAGCTTTACAATCAGCTTAGAAGCTGATTAGTGCCTTTAGATTCCAGTCTTTAATTTCTTCAATTGAAATTTTTCCTTCATAAATTGCTTTACCAACTACGCAGGATTCGACCTTAATTTTTTGTAATTCTTCTACATCTTTCATAGAGCTTACGCCTCCTGAGGCAATCAGCTTAATGAAAGGTGAATGATCGAGCAATTTTTTATAGAGATTGACCCCTGCGCCACCAAGTTTCCCGTCTTTATCAATATCTGTACAAAGGAAACGGAAGAATCCAAGGTTCAGGCATTTATCTACATAATCCATTAATTTTATCGGCGAGCTTTCCATCCATCCTGAATATTTGATCACCTCATCCAAAACATCAATAGCAACCACAATCTGATCCTGGATTTTTTCTTTGCTACAGATTTCACGGCTCAGTTCCGGAAGGAAATCAGCATTGGTAATTGCCTGAGTACCTACTATGATGCGGTGAATCCCGGCATCGATCAGTTCTTTGACTTTGTCAATACTTCTGACCCCGCCACCGTATTGAATTTTAATGCTGGTTTTATGGATAATGTCGAACAGGAATTTCTGATTGCTGAAATCTCCTTTGGCTCCGTTCAAATCAATGATATGAATGAATTCGGTGCCATTCGATTTATATTTATCGATCATTTCCTCAAGAGTAACATCATAAGAAGTTACCTGTTTGTAATCACCTTCACGTAAACGGACAACCTTCCCGTCTAGGATATCAATTGCTGGAATTATATACATGAGTTTATGCTAAGTGTGCAAAATTTTTCAAAAGTTGTTCTCCGGCAAGTCCGGATTTTTCTGGATGAAACTGAACTCCATAAAAATTATCTTTTTGTATAACGGCAGAGAATTTAATTCCGTATTCTGCTAAAGCAATCGTAAAAGTAGAATTAAATTCTATAAAATAAGAGTGAACAAAATAAAAATGCGAGCCCTGAGGAATTTCAGTGAATAGCGGACTTTCAACCGTGCAAAATACTTTATTCCATCCGGTATGCGGAACTTTAACCTGCAGTTCATCGCTGAAGAGCCTGGTTTGAAGAGGAATAATACCTGTCAGTTCAGAATTTCCTTCTTCAGAATGCTTGGTTAACAGCTGCATCCCCACACATATACCCAGTACCGGCTTCTTCAGGTTAAGAATTGATGAAACCAATCCGGTATCATTCAGCTTTTGCATGGCAGAACCTGCATGACCAACTCCGGGAATGATATAGCGGTCGTATTGCTCAAAATCTTCAGCAGTTTTGATCATGCCGTAATCAAGATCTAACCGATCCAGTGCGGCTGTGAGTGAAAAAATATTGCCTGCACCGTAATATACTATTCCGATCATAATACTCCTTTCGTACTTGGAAGTTCTGTTCCGGTAATTTTTATGGCTTGTTTAATGCTTTTTGCCAATGCCTTGAAACTGGCTTCAATCATATGGTGGGTGTTCTCACCATCAATAATTTTCAGGTTCAGATTCATTCCGGCATGTTCAGAGAATGATTTCATCCAGTGTTCAAACATTTCTGTTGGGAAATCACCTACATACTCACGGTTAAATTTACCTTCATAAATAAAATAGGCACGGTCTGAAAAGTCGATAGCACATTGTACCAGAGCTTCGTCCATTGGCAGAAGAAAGCCATAGCGTTCAATGCCTCTTTTATCACCTAAAGCCTGTTTGAAAGCTTTACCCAGCGCAATCGCACTGTCTTCAATCGTGTGATGCTCATCGATTTCAAGATCACCCTCAACTTTTAACGTCAGATCTACACCCGAGTGCTTGGCCAGCTGATCAAGCATATGGTCATAGAACTTTAAACCCGTATCAATTTGATGCTCTCCGTTTCCATCCAGATTCAGACTCAGTTTGATTCTGGTTTCCTTGGTATTTCTTTCCAGTTCAACCAGACGATCTTTTTTAGCAGTCAGAAATTTGCAGATTTCAGGCCATTTATTACTACTTAAAACAGCTCTGTCATTACTCTTTTCGGAGTAAAATATGGCTTTACATCCAAGGTTTGCTGCTAACTGTACATCAGTCTCACGATCTCCAATGGTATATGAGTTATGAAGGTCAATCAGGTTTGAAATCAGATAGTTGGTCAGAAGGCCGGTGTTTGGCTTACGATTCGGGCTGTTATCTTCAGGGAAGGAATCATCGATGAATATTTCAGCAAAGCGCACCCCTTCATTTCTGAGTGTATCCAGCATTTTCTGATGCGGTTTCTGAAAATCATCTTCCGGAAAACTTTGAGTACCTCTTCCATCCTGATTAGTGACCATAACCAGCTCATATCCAAAGTCCTGAAGTTTTTTCAGGGATGAAATGGCATATGGCAGGAATTCCAGTTTTTCGAGACTGTCAACCTGAAAGTCAACAGGCGGCTCAATGATTAAGGTTCCGTCGCGGTCTATAAATAATACCTTTTTCATATTTTATCAAATTCCTGAAAATTCTTTAATGCGTTTAACAATATTTTATTCTCTTCCGGCGTGCCGATGGTAATCCGTAAAGAGCCCTCACAAAGTTCGACTTTTGAGCGATCCCTTACGATAATCCCCTGATCAACCAAATGCTTGTATATGCCTCTTGGATTTGTTGTCTTTACCAGAATGAAATTCGCATCAGAGGGATATATTTTTATTACACATTGAAGCTGACTAAGTTCAGCGATTAATTTTTCGCGTTCTGCAACGGTTTCTTTAATCCAGCTATTGATCTGATCTACGTTCTGAAGTGCTTCGAGTGCCAGTTCCTGAGAAGCTTCATTAATATTATAGGGAGGCTTTACTTTATTGAATACCTCTATAATTTCCTCACTCGCAAATGCCATACCAATTCTAAGCCCTGCAAGTCCCCATGCTTTTGATAAAGTCTGAAGGATAACCAGATTTGAATATTCAGTTAATTCCTGAATGAAGGTTTTTTGCCTGCTGTAATTAATATATGCTTCATCAATAACCACCAGGCCATTGAAGTTGGCAAGAATTGTTTCAATATCCTGCCTGTCAATCGAATTTCCTGTTGGATTATTGGGTGAGCAGATAAAGATGATTTTGGTGTGATCATCAATAGCTTCGGCAATGCCCTCCATATTGAGCTGGTAATCAGGTCTGAGCATGACCTTGCGCACTTCTACATCATTAATATTTGCAGAGACTTCATACATGCCATAAGTGGGAGGTAGAGTGATTACATTATCTGTCCCGGGATTACAAAATGCTCTGAAAAGTATATCTATCGCTTCATCACTTCCATTTCCCAGAAAAATATTCTGAGCAGGTACACCTTTTATTTCGGAAAGGCGTTTTTTGACTTTCCACTGCAGCGGATCAGGATAACGATTATAGCTCTGGCTCAGCGGTGAACCATAGCTGTTCTCATTTGCATCCAGAAATACAGAAGCTTCCCCTTTAAATTCATCTCTTGCTGAGGAGTAGGGTACAAGCTCTTTTATGTTTTTACGAAGTATAGTATCTATGTTGAACATCGGGTCTTTTCATTAATGGCCGGCTATTCTTACCGGCTGTCTTTCAAGCGTACGCTGATTGCGTTTTTATGTGCATCCAGTCCCTCAATGGAGGCGAGTATCTCTACAGCCGGACCAATATTTCTGATTCCTTCTCTGCTGATATGCTGGAACGTGATCTTTTTTACAAAAGAATCTACTGAAACTCCTGAATATGCCTTAGCGTAAGAGCTGGTTGGTAAAGTATGATTGGTGCCTGATGCATAGTCACCTGCACTTTCCGGGGTCAGATGCCCCAGGAAAACTGAACCTGCATTGATGATGTCGTTGCTGATACTTTCCCAGCTGTCTGTTGCCAGAATCAGGTGTTCTGGAGCATATTGATTACTAAATATCATAGCTTCTTTCAGGTCTGAACATAATACTGCGTAGGAATTGGCAATAGCTTTGGCTGCGATCTCAGCTCTGGGAAGTAATGCAATTTGTCTTTCAAGCTCCCTGATCGTTTCTTCAATGATGGATGCAGAGTTTGAAACAAGTACTGCCTGACTGTCTGCACCGTGCTCAGCCTGAGCCAGAAGGTCGGCAGCGACATATTCTGCATTCGCTGTTTCATCGGCTATGACCAGAACTTCAGATGGACCGGCAGGCATATCTATTGCAGTCTGACTTTCTGATTGTATGATCGTTTTTGCTTTGGTAACGTATTGATTACCCGGTCCGAAGATCTTATCAACCTTTGGGATACTTTCCGTACCATAGGCCATAGCAGCAACTGCCTGAGCTCCTCCGGCCAGATAAATACGATCGATTTCAAGCAGTTCGGCGCAATAAGCCAGGTAAGCATTTATTTTTCCGTCTTTCTGAGGCGGAGAACAAACGATGATTTCCCTGCAGCCTGCGATTTTTGCAGGTACGCCCAGCATCAGGAAGGTACTTGGCAGAACAGCTGTTCCTCCTGGAATATAGAGACCTACTTTTTCAATGGCTCTCAATTCACGCCAGCAGTTCACGCCAGCAGATGTTTCAGTTTTTTCTTCTGTACGAAGCTGACTTGCATGAAACTTGCGGATATTGTCAAAGGCAAGTTTAAGGGCCTGCTTAGATTTTTCAGAAGCACCGGAAGCAATAGCCCTGATTTCATCTTTACCGATAAAGAGTTTATCCAGTGTAATACCATCAAACTTTTGGGCAAATGCTTTCAAAGCAATATCGCCTTTGAGTTTCACTTCATCGATGATTTCAGTTACTGCCGCCCTGATATGATTATTGGAATCTATATTGCGTTTGCAAAGATCTTCAATAGCTTCAGGGCTCAGATCTTTAAAATTATAGACTTTCAACATGGCAATGCTTTTATAAGATGATCTTTTCGATAGGCATCACCACGATCCCCTGTGCTCCGGCATTTTTCAGAAGACTGATCTTTTCCCAGAAATCACGTTCCGGAATAACAGTATGAACTGCAACCCATCCGCTTTCGGCCAATGGCACAACGGTAGGACTTTTTACTCCCGGAAGCAGCTCAAGAATACGGTCAAGATTTTTTGACTCGGCGTTCAGAACTACGTACTTGGTTTCTTTAGCCCTCAGAACCGACTGAATTCTTTGAATCAGTTCAATTATCAATGGATTGTTTTCGTCGCCTTTTCTGCCAATCAGAACTGCTTCCGACTTCATCACCTCAGCAAATGGTTTTAAACCATTACTTTTTAATGTTCCTCCTGTTGAAACGATATCAAAAATGGCATCACTTAATCCTAAACCCGGAGCGATTTCAACTGAACCGGATATCGTTCTGATATCTGCCTGAATATTATTCTTATTAAGAAAATTTTTCAGGATTACCGGATAAGAGGTTGCAATTGATTTGCCATTAAGATCAGCAATGCTTTCAATCGAGCTGTTATTCTGAACAGCCAGCTTCAGGGTACATTTACCAAAGCCAAGCATCTGAAGGAAGCTTACATCAACGCCGGTTTCACTGATCACGTTTTCACCTACTATTCCCAGATCGGCAATGCCATCCTGAACATACTCAGGGATGTCGTCATCTCTCAGAAACAGTATTTCCAGCGGGAAATTGGAAACATTTGAAATTAATGAACTTTTATAATTTTCGAAACTTAAACCACAATTTTTGAGGAGTTCGACCGATTTTTCGTTTAATCTACCAGATTTCTGGATAGCTATTTTAAGAGTTTTCAAAGTATATATTTTAATCAGACCAAAAAATTATTAAGAAGGAGTTTCACGTAGAAACACATATATAAATCACATCGCCGCAAAGCGATGATGGAAATGTACGTGATGTGTGAAAACTTTATTCATAATATTTTGGCCCAAATAGCTTGGGAGGCATGCAAATATAATGATAGGATATGGGAATTAAAAATTTTATGTTAGTTGACAGTTGACAAAAAGGATTAAGTTAAGATATTTTATCTGTCTATTCACTATTTATGATTCTTACCTACTAGTTGTAATTTGTAGTGGATCATTAATTGTCACTTGTCAATTATAAACTAAATCCTAATTTCCTTTCACCGCAGATTAATTATAGTTAATTTTGATACTTAATGAGATTCCTGTCACCCGGATTTTTGTTTGCCCTCCTGACAATTGCTATACCTGTCATTATTCATCTGTTCAATTTCCGGAAGTTTAAGAAAGTTTATTTCAGTAACGTTCGTTTTCTGAAAGATGTCAGTCTGCAGACCTCTTCAAGGCAGCATCTCAAGGAAAGGCTGATTCTTGTGAGTCGTATTCTGGCTATCAGTTTTCTGGTTTTTGCATTTGCCCGGCCCTATATACCTGATCCTGAATCTGAAAATTCTGCTGAGCAGCAGGTTGCAAGTGTTTATATCGATAATTCCATGAGTATGGAGTTGCGCAACAGGGAAGGTAATCTGTTGGAAGAGGCGAAAAGAAGGGCTAAGGAAATTGCTTCGGCATATAGTCTGAATGACCGCTTCCAGTTGTTAACTAACGATTTTGAGGGTAAATATCATCGTTTACTGAGTCCCGGGGAGTTTCAGGACGCAGTGGATGAGGTAAAATTAAGTCCGGTACATAAAAACCTTAACCAGATTCTGAACAGACAAAAAGATATCTTTAACAAAGAGCCTAATTCAGTAAAAACAGTTTATCTGATTTCCGATTTTCAGAATAATATACTTCCTGACGAAGTGGTCAGGACAAACAGTACTTACAAAATCAGACTGATACGTCTGACGACTGCAGAGCAGACGAATGTTTCGGTGGATTCGGTCTGGTTTTTATCTTCCATACACAGGCCTGATGATGCGGAGAAGCTGATTGTCAGACTCAGAAATCATTCAGATCAACAGGCCGAAGCAATACCACTGAAGCTGAGTATAAACGGAAAGCAGAAAGCTCTGGCAACTATCAGTATTGCCCCGCGACAGCTGGCTGTGGATACACTTTCTTTCAGCGGACTGCAAGCAGGCTGGCAGGAAGCTGAAATAGAAATTAAAGATTTTCCGGTTGTTTTTGACGATAAGTTTTACTTCAGTTTTCGGGTTCAGGAATCTATGCCTGTTCTGATTATTAATGGTGATTCAGAAAGTCAGTACCTTAATTCGGTTTATCGCTCCGATCCCTTTTTCAGAATTGAAAATTCAGCTGCCGGAAATATCAACTATACAGCGTTGAGCAGTTATTCTCTGATTGTTCTCAATGAGTTGAGAGAATTCGGGGACGGGCTTACCCAGCAGCTCAAAACAGCAATCAACAAAGGGACTAACATTATCGTATTTCCATATCTGACTAATGATCAGGCTGAACTCAAAAAGTTCCTTCAGGCACTTGGTACTGATGTGCCAGTGCAGGTAATCAGTACAGAGAGTAAAGTAAGCAGTCTTAATTTACAGCATCCTGTTTTTAAGGGTGTTTTTGACAGGATTCCTGAGAAAATGGATTTACCCGTAGCAAAAAAGTACGTGCAATATAGTACTCAGAGCAGATTGGGAAGACAAAATTTAATGGAATTACAGGGCAGGGTATCTTTTTTTAGTGAATATCGTCTGGGGACCGGAAAAATTTATCTTTCGGCAGTTCCATTAAATGAAGAAACCAGTAATTTTGCAAGACATTCGGTATTTGTTCCCTTGATGTATCAAACGGCTCTTTTATCACTGAGGAATCAGGCTCTTTATCATCAACTGAATTCTGATCAAATGATAGAATTGCCCAAGATTACGTTAAACTCAAATCAAACACTTAAATTGAAAGCTGCTGATTTTGAGACGATTCCTGATCTCAGGCAAAATGAAAATTTTTCACAGATATATATCGCTGATCAGATCAGACAAAGTGGAAATTACCGGCTGAATAAACAGGACAGCCTGATGGCGGTACTTTCATTTAATGATGAGGGAACAGAATCTGAAATGAGTTTTGCATCAGATCAGCAGATTAGAGATAAAATGCCGGGGCAGAAGATAGACATGATAGAGCCTGATTCCGGCTCAATTCAAAATGAAATAAAAACTATCAATAAGGGCCTGTCTTTATGGAAAGTTTGTCTGATATTGGCTCTTTTATTTTTTGCTCTTGAGATCCTGTTGATCCGCTTTTATAATAGAACTCAAATTAAACCATTATACAATTGAAGAATTTATTAATTCAGTCTGCAACAATTCTTTATCCGGGCAGTGTGTTCAGTGGCAAGACCGCTGATGTCCTGATCGTAAAAGGCAAAATTTCTGAGATAGCTGCGAAAATTGCAGTTCCTGATTCCGATACAAAGGTAATTCCTGCAAAAGGCAAATATCTGATGCCCGGTTTTTTTGACCTTAATGTAACAATCGGTGAGCCCGGACTCGAAACTCGTGAGGATATCGCAACCGGATGCAGTGCTGCGGCTGCGGGTGGTTTTACAGGTATCGCTGTTATGCCGGATACTCAGCCGCCTGTTCATTCCAAAGCTGAAGTCTCTTATCTTGTTAATAAAGCTGCGACCAATCTGGTGAATGTTTTTCCAATCGGCTGTGTTAGTCAGAAGCGGGAAGGGAAAGAACTGGCTGAAATGTATGATATGCAACAGTCGGGAGCAATTGCGTTTTCTGATGGTAACAAACCTCTCAGTAATGCCGGACTGATGAGCCGTGCCTTGTTATATACCAGAACTTTTAATGGCCTGATCATGTCTTATCCCGAAGATCAGGATATTGCCGGAAAGGGGAAAATGAATGAAGGGGTGATGAGTACTTATCTGGGTATGAAAGGAAATCCTTCACTGGCAGAGGAGCTGATGATCTCCCGCGATCTTTATCTTGCTGAGTACAATGATGCAAGAATACATTTCAGTACGATCAGTACTGCCGGAGGTGTTGATCTGATCAGAAAGGCAAAAAAAGCAGGAGTGAAAGTTACCTGTGACGTAGCTGCCCACCAGCTGGTTCTTACAGAAGATGATCTGAAGGGATTTGACAGTAATTATAAAGTAAGTCCGCCATTACGAACCAAAGCCGATCAGAAGGAGTTGATTAAAGGTTTGAAAGACGGAACCATTGATGCTATTGTTTCACAGCATAACCCTCATGAAATTGAGTTTAAGAATGTGGAGTTCGAGATTGCAGCTTTTGGTATGATTGGTTTGCAGACGGTATTGCCTCTGGCACTCAAAGCAGGCTTGAGTCCCGAAATGATTCTTGAAAAATTAGCTGTCGGACCCAGAAAAGTACTCGGACTGAAATTGTCTGAACTTCAAACCGGAAATTCTGCTAACTTTATTCTTATTGATCCTTCAGAGGAATGGCTGTTTGATGAGAAATCGAATAAGTCAAAATCTTCGAATTCGCCTTTTATGGGTCAGAAATTAAAGGGTAAGGTTAATCTGATATGCAACAATAATCAGTATATCATTTATTAATAAAGGAGATATGAACACAAATATAAAGCGTTCGATGCTTGCTGCTCTGGGGCAGTTTGCTTCAGTAAACAACCAGGACCATCAGCCTTTTTATCAATTGCTGACAAAGGTGTTCAGTGCTGATCAGGAATATCTCAAAAAAGTTGCCCTCCTTGATGAAGCCTTTGATAATCATTCTCTTTATGAACCTTTAAGGGAGCCTTTTTTTGATTTACTGCTGATTAATTTCTTAAACGAAGATGTCCGCAAATTAGAGGAAGATTATCTGGATTCACCTGAATGGGAAAAAATTGAGGAGGAAACCATCGATCGCGGAACGGAATTACTTAATCTGATACTTTATCTACAGGAATGTCAGGATGAGGCCATTGAACCTGAGTTGACTGATTTCCTTCGTGAATTCCTGCTGGTTGATGAAGATGAGTTTCAGGATGAGCATCGTATTTATGAAGAAGTGATTGCCAATCAGATACTGGTCGACAGCACTTTGAAAGAACTTGCCAGGGTAAGTGCATCCATTCCGGAAAATTCAGAACTGAAGGAGTTGTTTTATCCGATGATCGGGTTTTTCAGAGAACCTGATCCTGAGGACGGAGAATTTGCAGAATTCTTAAAATACAGTACTAACCCTGATTTCGATTCAGCAATTTATGCTCTACTGATCTCATATAACAATCAAGATTAAAACAATGGAATCATCATTAGAAAATCTAAATAAGTCTGCAGCCGGTAATGGTTTGGTTGTAGGTATTTTATCAATTGTAATCGGTGTGGTAACCTATTATGTTTTCCCATCGATGTTGGGCTCTATGGTTTTTGGTATCGTGTCTTTATTGATTTCGATGTTCATCTATATATTTTTTACCATAGATCTGAGAAAGAAGATTGGTGGTTTTTGGTCTTTCAGAGAAGCTTTAAGAGGGATATTCCTGATGGCTTTTGTAGCCGGTCTGTTGTATTCAGTGGTTAATTACGTGTTTTATAAATTTATTGAACCTGATGCTTTCGATAAAATTGCTTCTTACATGGAAGAAGGAATGACTCAGACCCTCGAAAAGATGGGTATGGATCAGGAAAAGATTGATGAAGCTGTCAGTAAGCAGATCGAGGGGGTACAGGCACAATATCAGCCAACTGTAGGTCAGTTCTTTAAAAATATTGGTATTTCTGTTATTGTTCAGTTTGTTATGTCGCTCATATTTGCTGCAATCTTTAAGAAAGAGCAACCAATCTTTGCCAGTATTGAGGAAGACAAACAATAATCATTTAAATTTTCAGCGTGCAGGTTTTGTCATTTTTATTGATGAAATTTGCACGTTTTCGTTTTAGAGCAGAATTTTTTAGATCTGTATCTAAGGCACATATCTCAAATCTAAAATGGATATATCTGTAGTTGTACCATTATATAACGAAGCTGAATCGCTGCCTGAACTGACAGAGTGGATCAGAAGGGTGATGATTGAAAATGGATTCAGTTATGAGATTATTCTGGTAGATGACGGGAGTGATGATGGCTCATGGCAGGTAATTGAACAGTTGAAATCAGTGCTGCCGGAGATCGTAGGGATTAAATTTCGCAGGAATTATGGCAAATCTGCTGCTCTGAATGTAGGTTTCGAAGCAGCTCAGGGTAATGTCGTCATTACCATGGATGCTGATTTGCAGGATAGCCCTGACGAAATTCCTGAATTGTACCGGAAAATTATCGTGGAAAAATTCGATCTCGTATCCGGTTGGAAACAAAAGCGCCATGATCCTTTAAGCAAAACCATCCCAACAAAACTTTTCAATATGGTTACCCGCCGGATGTCGGGGATTCATAATCTTCATGATTTTAACTGTGGTCTGAAAGCATATCGTAAAGAAGTAATTAAAAGCATTGAGGTTTATGGCGAAATGCACCGTTATATTCCGGTTATTGCAAAATGGGCAGGATTTAAAAAGATCGGAGAGCAGGTTGTAGAACACAGAGCACGTAAATACGGTACGACAAAATTTGGTTTAAGCCGTTTTATTAATGGATTTCTGGATTTGCTGTCTATTTTCTTCGTAGGTAAATTTGCCAAAAGACCAATGCATTTTTTTGGTACGATGGGAGCCCTGAGCTTCCTGACCGGTACGATAATGGCCCTGTGGATCATCGGCGAGAAGTTATATCATATAACAATGCATATTCCGTATAGTCGCGAGGTGACAGATCAGCCATTGTTTTATATTGCACTTGTGGCAATTGTTGTAGGTTTTCAGCTCTTTCTTACCGGATTTATTGCCGAACTTGTTTCGAGGAATTCCCCTGAGCGCAATACTTATCAGATCGAAAAAACTGTTTGATATTTGTAGCATTGAACGCTTGTTTAATAATGTATAAATTCGATATCAGATCTTAATATGTTTTTTTCCATCATCATACCCTTATATAATCGCCCTCAGGAAATCGATGAGCTTTTGCATACCCTAACACAGCAAACTTATACTCAGTTTGAAGTTTTGGTTATTGAAGATGGATCAAAACTGGATGCCAGGGAAATTGTTTATTCTTATATGAATAAACTGGATATCAGGTATTATTTCAAGGAAAATGCCGGTCAGGGTTTTGCCCGAAACTATGGATTCGAAAGAGCCAAAGGAGATTATTTCGTTGTTTTTGACTCAGATTGTCTGATACCGGTTAATTATCTGGAAATTGTGAAGAACTATCTTCTGGAGCATCAGCTTGATGCATACGGCGGACCGGATGGTGCTCATCCGTCTTTTACTCCGGTACAAAAGGCAATCAGTTATTCTATGACTTCTCCATTTACAACCGGTGGAATCAGGGGGAATAAGAAACATATCGGAACTTTTCATCCCCGGAGTTTTAACATGGGAATCTCAAGAGAGGTATGGGAACGTACCGGTGGCTTTATTCTGACCCGTCTTGGTGAAGATATTGAATTCAGTATCCGTATTCAGTCTATGGGATTCAGTATCGGATTGATTCCTGATGCAATTGTTTATCATAAACGGAGAACCGATCTGAAGCAGTTTTACAAGCAGCTACACTTCTTTGGCAGAGCAAGGATCAATATTTATAAACACTTTCCTTCAGAACTGAAGGTGGTGCATTTCTTCCCGGCATTATTTACCTTATTTTTAGCATTGAGTCTGATATTAAACCTTATTTCGAGTCCTCTCAAAGAATGGTCTAATACGCTGCTCGCTATATATATATTGTTGATATTTTTTCACTCATGGAGCCGAAACAAATCAGCAAAAGTTGCATTTTTGAGCATTGCCGCTACATTTGTACAGTTAACAGCATATGGGCTTGGTTTTATGCAGGATTTTTGGAAAAGAATAATTTTAAGGAAACAATAATATGGACAAGACTTTGTCGGTTAGTGAGATTTTGAAGGATGCCTGGGAACTTGCCAAGAAGAATATCTGGATTCTGCTTGGATTTACTGTGATACAGTTTATCTTCATTTTTGCCGTTACTATTCTGACAGGTCTCATCGGAGGTATCAGTGGCGGGGGCGTACTCATACAGAATGTTGTACTAAGTCTTTTCGATGCTTTTTTTACCGTTGCTTTTTATCAGGTATTCTTTAAACTTATTGATGAGGATGCCGATCCGCAATTCCCGGATTTTATCCCAAATCTGGTAAAAGCGATTAATTTTCTGGTCGTAAAGCTGATCATTGGTCTGATCATGGTGTTTTTTATAGCGATGATCAGCTCAGTCTATTTTTATAATAAACCCGATATCGATACCAGCAACCCATTAAGCTGGGATATGCTTCCGGTCTTTGGACTGATTGCAATTCCTTTAATATTTCTGACCATCAGATTATGCTTTGTGGTTTGTTTTATTGTAGATCAGGAATCAGGTTCCTCAGAATCTATTACTCAAAGCTGGGCAATTACTAAAGGCCATTTCTGGCTGATAGCTCTTTTGTTCCTGGTGATGCTTGGGTTGAATATACTGGGGGCAATGGCGTTTTTGTTAGGTCTCTTATTTACCGTACCTTTTTCAAGTTTAATCCTGATCATTGCTTATCGCCATCTGGTGAACAGCTATACTGATGAAGAGGAAATTCTTCTTGAAGATCCGGAGGAAAATAATGGGAATTAAATCTTTCTTTGCACGGCCGCTGGCCGCACTGGCTGTTGCTCAGATCAGTAAATGGAAGAAAAATCCATTTGCAGCACAGCAAAAAACGTTCAGTCAGATTATCGGAAAGGCGAAAGAGACCGCTTTTGGTAGAGATCATGGTTTCGCTGAGATTCGAAATTATGAAGACTTCAAGAAGCGTGTTCCAGTGGCAGATTACGAGGAATTACGGCCCTACATCGATAGAGTGGTGGAAGGCGAACCGAATGTGCTATGGCCCGGTAAGCCCCTTTATCTTGCAAAAACTTCCGGTACTACCTCCGGGGTAAAGTACATTCCGATCTCTAAAGAATCTATGCCTGAGCATATTAAGGCTGCCCGTAATGCCTTATTCTGTTATATTCATGAAACAGGCAAATCTGAATTTGTAGATGGTAGAATTATTTTCCTGCAGGGAAGCCCGCTGCTGGAAAGGAAGAAAGGAATAAATACCGGACGTTTATCAGGCATTGTTGCCAATCATGTACCGGCTTATCTGCAAAAAAATCGTTTACCTTCTTTTCAGACCAATTGTATTGAAGATTGGGAAGAGAAAGTTGATGCCATAGTGGAAGAAACCATTTTCGAGGATATGCGTCTGATTTCAGGAATACCACCCTGGGTACAGATGTATTTCGACAGGCTGAAGATTCGTTCTGAGGGTAAAAAAATAGGGGATATTTTCCCCAATTTCTCCTTGTTCGTTTACGGCGGAGTGAATTTTGAGCCTTATCGTGCCCGTTTAGAGGAAAGTATTGGCCGAAGAGTAGATTCCATTGAAACTTACCCGGCATCTGAAGGTTTTATTGCTTTTCAGGATTCGCAAAAGGAGCGCGGTTTGCTACTTCTGCTGGATTCCGGAATATTTTATGAATTTATTCCTACTGAAGAATATTTTAATGAGAATCCTACCAGAATCAGCCTGGAGGATGTAGAATTGGATAGAAATTATGCAATAATTCTCAATACCAATGCCGGTTTATGGGGCTATAGTATTGGCGATACGGTAAAATTTGTCTCTAAAGATCCCTATCGCCTCATTGTCACCGGCAGAATAAAGCACTATATTTCCGCTTTTGGAGAGCACGTTATTGGTGAGGAAGTAGAGCATGCCCTTTTATCGGTGGCTGCTGAAGAAAAGGTAGAAATCACTGAATTTACTGTGGCTCCTCAGGTTAGTCCTGAAGATGGAAGTCTCCCTTATCACGAATGGTTCGTAGAGTTTGCAAAAGCTCCGGCAGATATAGACTCTTTCAGGTTAAAGGTAGATCAGGCATTACAGAAGAAAAATACCTATTATTTTGATCTGATTGAAGGGAAAATCCTGCAGCCATTGATTATGCATCAGTTGGAGAATGATGCATTCAGAAATTATATGAAGTCTCAGGGTAAGCTGGGAGGACAAAACAAGGTTCCGCGTTTGTCAAACGACAGAAAAATTGCGGTGGAACTGAATAAGTGGATTAGAAAATAAGTTCTGGTCATTGAAAGAGTTGATATTTAAACTAAACATTGAGCAGACACGCATCGGTTTGGAGATGGGAAATAATTACAGCAGAGAATTGAACTTGAAGAATATAGCCATATTGGGATCAACCGGTAGTGTGGGTACACAGGCTCTGGAAGTAATCAGGCAGAACCCTGACCGTTTCAGGGCCTATATTCTTTTTGCAAATAATAATGCTGATTTACTGATACAGCAGGCATTGGAATTTAAGCCGGCATTTGCTGTGATTGGTAATTATGCAAAGCTAAGTGAGGTCAGAAATGCTCTTCAGGGTACAGAAACCCGGGTGTTGTACGGTACAGATGAGCTTTGTGAAGTTCTTGACCATCCTGACTTATCATTAGTACTTACGGCAATGGTTGGGTTTGCAGGTTTAATTCCTACCATAGCTGCTATTAAGGCAGGGAAGGATATTGCACTGGCCAATAAAGAGACTCTTGTTGTAGCCGGTGATCTGGTAACTACCCTGGCAAAACAATATGGAGTTAAAATTCTTCCGGTTGATTCAGAGCATTCAGCGATATTCCAATGTCTGGAAGGAGAAGAGCTTTCGTCTATAGAAAAGATATATCTGACTGCTTCCGGAGGGCCATTCAGGGGACGTAGCCGCGCTGAGCTTTCAGCAATCGGGCGCAATGAAGCTTTGAAGCATCCTAACTGGGTAATGGGGGCAAAGATTACCATCGACTCGGCCAGCCTGATGAACAAGGGACTGGAAGTGATTGAAGCCAAATGGCTTTTTGATCTGGATGTTTCACAGATTGATGTGATTGTACATCCGCAATCTATTATTCATTCAATTGTTCAGTTCAAAGACGGCTCCATGAAAGCACAGATGGGCTTGCCTGATATGAAATTACCGATACAGTATGCTTTGGCATACCCGCAGCGTATTTACAATAACTTTCAAAGGTTTAATTTTCTCGATTTCCCTAACCTGAGTTTTGAGCAGGCTGACAAAAAGACCTTTCGGAATCTCGCACTGGCTTATGAGGCATTAAATATGGGTGGAAATATGCCATGTGTGATCAATGCCGCCAATGAGGTAGTTGTGGCAGAATTTTTGAACGAACGTATTGGGTTTTTGGAAATGAGTGATGTGATTGAAGCCTGTATGGATAAAATATCGTTTATTGCAAGTCCGGATCTGAATGATTATTTAGAATCAGATAAATTAACCCGGATATTTGCGCAGGAATTAGTAACAAACAGTAAATTATAGAGTTTAATATAAAATAGAGAAAAGAAGGCATGGATGGATTAGTAATGACAGGTCAGCTGTTATTGGGATTATCGATTTTAATCATTTTACACGAGGCAGGCCATTTTTTGGCAGCGCGCGCTTTTGGAATCAGAGTAGAGAAATTCTATTTATTCTTCGATGCATGGGGCTTTAAATTGTTTAGTTTCAATTATAAAGGTTGTGAGTATGGAATAGGCTGGCTGCCTTTAGGCGGTTATGTTAAAATTTCAGGTATGATCGATGAGTCGATGGATACCGAGCAGATGGCCGGCCCTCCGCAACCATGGGAATTTCGTTCAAAACCGGCCTGGCAGCGACTTATTGTCATGCTTGGTGGAGTAACCGTAAATATTATACTGGGTATTTTTATTTTCTGGATGCTGACCTTGAAGAATGGTGAAACATTTATTCCGAATGATAAACTTACTGATGGTATTGCGCCCGGATTGATTGGTAAGGAAATCGGTTTGCAAACCGGTGATAAAATAACTGCGGTTAATGGTCATCCGGTAGTACGTTTTGACGAATTAACCAGTTCAAAGGTATTAATGGGTAATACTGAGTTAAGCATTGTCCGTGGTTCTGAAACCAAAACCCTTCACGTTCCGGGAGATATACTTGAAAAAGTAGCTGATCTTGGAATAGGGCAGTTTGTTGAACCGAGAGTTAGAATGTCGGGTATTAAACAGATCGCTCCGGGAGGAAATGCGGAGAAAGCAGGGCTTAAATCCGGGGATAGTATTCTGACGGTTAATGCAAAACCGGTTGCTTTTTATGACGAATTTAAGGCAGAGATTCAGGCCAATAAGAATAAGCAGGTAGCTATTTCTCTGGTGCGTAATAATCAGACAGTAAATGTGCCTACTCAGGTTTCTGAGGATGGTACTATCGGGATCTATGTTTCTCCGTATTTTAATATTCCTGTCGAGACTGTGAAATATAGCCTGTTGGCTTCCCTGCCTGTTGGCGCCTCAAAAGCCTGGGGTTCATTTATGGATAATGCCAAAGGGTTAGGTAAAGTAGCTTCAGGTGAGGTTAAAGCGAACAAAGCATTTACAGGTCCGATAGGTATTGCCACGATGTTTGGCGGTACGGTCGACTGGGTAAAGTTCTGGAGCCTGGTAGGCTTACTTTCTATGGCACTTGCGTTGATGAACCTGTTACCTATTCCGGCGCTGGACGGTGGTCATGCTATTTTCCTGCTTATTGAAATGGTTAAAGGCAAACCACTTGGAGATAAGTTTATGGAACGTGCTCAAATGGTAGGTTTCGTTATTTTAGTCAGTCTGATGGTGTTTGTG
>Ga0208492_1000744_pt1 | contig 25038 bp, 21 predicted proteins | sample Subbioar_CSW14AB_FD_184820 | JGI IMG/M metagenome (GOLD analysis project Ga0208492, IMG submission 184820) | Serpentinite rock and fluid subsurface biosphere microbial communities from McLaughlin Reserve, California, USA - CR12Mar_CSW14AB (SPAdes) | ecosystem: Environmental > Terrestrial > Deep... | reverse complement strand
GGCCAGGCGCTGCCCGCCGATGCACCGGCGGATGCGGTTGCAGAAGCGGTCTATCGAGTGAGTCTCAAGCACGATATCCGCTACCAGCCCCATCCGGCTTTCGCGCAAGCGGACGACGGACGCTACCACTACCATGATCTGCGGCGCGAGGATGTCGCCCGCTATGGGACGCTCGCCGATTTCACCCACAGCGGCACGCGCGAACTGACCGCCGAAGATTACGTCTATGAGATCAAGCGCCTCGTGCATCCCCATCTGCACTCCCCGGTGGCGGGTCTCATGGGCAAGTACATCAAAGGACTGACGGCGCTGGGCGAGGAGTTGCGCAAGCGCGAAGCGGACAATCACGGTTTCGTCGATCTGCGCAAATACGATTTCGACGGCGCGCGGGCCATCGATCGCTACACCTTCGAGATACGCATCACCGAGAAGTACCCGCAGTTTCGCTACTGGCTGGCGATGTCGTTCTTCGCGCCGGTGCCGTGGGAGGCCGATCGCTTCTACGCCCAGCCCGGCATGAAGGAGCGCAATTTCACCCTTGACTGGTATCCGGTGGGGACCGGCCCTTACATGCTGACCGAGAACAATCCCAATCGGCGCATGGTGCTCGAGCGCAATCCGAATTTCCGCGGCGAAGCCTATCCCGCGCGCGGTGCGCCGGGTGATGCGGTGGCCGGCATGCTGCGCATGGCAGGCAAGACCATGCCCTTCATCGACGTCGCTTATTACAGTCTGGAAAAGGAAGAGATCCCACAGTGGACCAAATTCCTGCAGGGCTATTACGACGTCGCCGCGGTGTTACCCGACAGCTTCGATCAGGCGATTCAGTTCGGCATGAAGGGTGAAGCCGAACTCACGCCCAGCATGCGCGAAAAGGGTGTCAAGCTCGTGACTGCGGTCGAGCAGGCAACATCCTATATGGGCTTCAACATGGCGGACCCGGTGGTGGGCGGCGATTCCGAGCGTGCGCGGGTGCTGCGTCGTGCCATCTCCATCGCGGTCGACTTCGAGGAAATGATTTCAATCTTCGCCAATGGTCGCGGTGTGCCGGCTCACGGGCCGATCCCCCCTGAGATCTTCGGCTATCGGACGGGGCAGGCCGGCATCAATCCCTATGTGTATGAGTGGCGCGCCGGGCATGCCGCACGGCGCACGCTGGACGATGCGCGCGCCCTGCTGCGTGAGGCCGGTTATGCCGATGGGCGGGATCCGGCCACAGGTCAGGCGCTCACGCTCTACTACGAGGCCATCAGTGGCGGGCCTAGCGGTAAGGCGCAGTTCAACTGGTATCGCAAGCAATTCGAGAAGCTCGGCATCCAGCTCGTAATCCGCGTCACTGATTACAATCGCTTCCAGGAGAAGGTCCGCGAGGGCACGGCCCAGATCTTCAGCTGGGGCTGGAACGCCGATTATCCAGACCCCGAGAATTTCCTGTTCCTGCTCTATGGACCGAATGGCAAGACCCGCTTCGGCGGCGAGAATGCCTCGAACTATCACAACGAGGAATTCGATGCGTTGTATGTGCGCATGCGCGCGCTGCCGAACGGTGCTGAGCGCCAGTTGCTGATCGACCGCATGATCGAGATCGTGCGGCGCGATGCGCCCTGGTTGTGGGGCTTTCATCCCATGGTCTACGCGCTCAATCACGCCTGGTACGGCAACTCCAAACCGAATCTCATGGCGCGCAACACCCTCAAGTACAAGACGGTGGATGCCGACCTGCGGACGCGACTGCAGCGCGAATGGAACACCCCGTTGCTGCGGCCGGTGCTGACAGTGGCGGGATTGTTGTTGCTGAGCGCCATCCCGGCCTGGCGCAGCTATCGTGCGCGAGAACGGGCACAGGCGCGATGATCGTCTACGTCGCGCGCCGTGTGCTCTATGCCTTGCCCATCCTGCTCGGCGTCAACGTCATCACCTTTGTGCTGTTCTTCGTGGTCAACTCGCCCGACGACATGGCGCGTCTGCATCTCGGCAGCAAACATGTGACGCCCCAGGCGGTGGAGAATTGGAAGTCGGAGCGGGGTTACGACAAGCCTTTGCTGTGGAACGATACGCAGGCCGGTTCGGCGCGGTTCACCGACACCATCTTCTATCGCAATACCGTCAAACTTTTCCTGTTCAAGTTCGGCCAGTCGGACAGCGGTAGGGACATCGCCTACGACATCTCGCAGCGCATGATGCCGAGCCTGATGGTGACCTTGCCGGTCTTCATCCTCGAGCTGTTGCTGACCATAAGTTTTGCGCTCTCCATCGCGGTGCTGCGCGGCACCTATTTCGACACCTGGGCGGTGGTGTTATGCGTCGCCATGATGTCGGTCTCGAGTCTGTTCTACATCATCGGCGGCCAGTTCCTGTTCGGAAAAGTGCTGCGCCTGGTGCCCATTTCAGGCTTCGACGGCGGCAGCGCGGCGTTGAAGTTCATCGTGCTGCCGGTGCTGGTCAGCGTCATCGCCGGACTCGGCTATGGCACGCGCTGGTACCGCACGCTGTTTCTCGAGGAAATCAACCGCGACTACGTGCGCACCGCGCGGGCCAAGGGCTTGTCCGAGCGCGCGGTGTTGTTCAAGCACGTGCTGCGCAATGCTCTGATTCCGATCCTGACAGGCGTGGTGGTGATTCTGCCGACGCTTTTCATCGGCAATCTCATCATCGAAGCGTTTTTCGGTATTCCGGGCCTGGGCAGCTATACCATCGAGGCGATCCAGAGCCAGGACTTCGCCATCGTGCGTGCCATGGTGTTCCTCGGTTCGCTGCTCTACATCGTGGGTCTCATCCTGACCGACATCTCCTACACCCTGGCCGATCCGCGCGTGCGTCTGGAATGAGCGCGATGCAGCCCATACTGCTCAAGACCGACGTATTGTTCTTCGTCTTGCTGGCGGCGGCAGCGGTGTATGCCTGGCATGCGCGTCGCCACGAGCACCTGCGCGCGCCCTGGCGTCAGGTGGCACGTCAGCCGCTCGGCATGGCAGCCGCGGTCGTGCTGGCGGCCTATGTGCTGATCGCCTTGCTCGATTCCCTGCATTTTCGCGCCGCCCCAGCGGCCGCCGGGCAGGGGGGCGGTGCCTATAGTCGGGATATCAACAGCGTGTTCGATGTGCTGGTGGCGCCCTTGCGCGATGGCGTCGAGCGCACCTACTCGGCGCCGTTCGCGGCCGAGGCCTATGCCAAGGAGATCGTCGAACTGGCCGATGGTTCGAATTCGCGCGCCTATCCACGTCTTGAACATGGCGGCGCTCATCTGCGCGATCCGGCCAGCGAACGCGGTCCCGATATCGCTGCGCGTCTGATCGGCGGGATCCTGATCGGGGTGGCGCTGGCGCTGGCGGTGGGGGCGGCGGTGGTGACGGCTTGTGCGCGCAAGGCACATGCACCCTGGACCGCCACCGCACTGGCGATGCTGCGGGGCGATGGCCAGGTGCCGTGGCGCGCGATCCTCGGCACGGTGCTGGTGCTCGCGTTGCTGCTCGGCTGTGGTATCGAACTCGCACCCTACTATCACGTATTCGGCACCGACCAGGTCGGCAACGATGTGCTCTATCAGGCCTTGAAGAGCATACGCACGGGCTTGCTGATCGGCACGCTCACCACGCTGGTGATGCTGCCATTCGCGATCGTGCTTGGTCTGGTCGCAGGTTATTTCGGTGGTTGGGTCGATGACGCCATCCAATATCTCTACACCACCCTGTCGTCGATTCCGGGTGTCCTGCTGGTCGCGGCCTCGGCGCTGATGCTCGAAATCTACATGTCGCGTCATGCCGACAGCTATGCGAGTCTCGCTGCTCGCGCCGACCTGCGCCTCCTGGCCCTGTGCCTCATCCTCGGTGTAACGACCTGGACCGGCCTGTGCCGTTATCTGCGCGGCGAGGCCTTGAAGCTGCGCGCGGTGGATTTCATCGAGGCCGCGCGCGCCTTCGGTGTATCCCATGGCAAGATTCTGACGCGGCATATCCTGCCCAACATCATGCACATCGTGATGATCTCCATCGTGCTCGACTTCAGCGGCCTGGTGCTGGCGGAAGCGGTGCTGACCTACATCGATATCGGTGTCGACCCGAGCATGGATTCCTGGGGCAACATGATCAACGGCGCGCGCCTGGAGCTGGCGCGCGAGCCGGTGGTCTGGTGGTCGCTGTGCGCGGCCTTCGTGCTGATGTTCGCGCTGGTATTGGCGGCGAATATTTTTGCCGACGCGGTGCGCGACGCCTTCGACCCGCGTCTGCGCGACATGGAATGAAAGCGAGCCTGATCATGACCACGCTTCATGCCGCCTGTTACGGGAGTCTCGGCAACGATGAGTGAAACGCTGCTCGAAGTGGACGACCTGGCGGTGCAGTTCGGTCGTGACGACGCACCTGTACGCGCCGTCGACGGCCTGAGCTTCACGGTGGCGGCGGGCGAGACGGTGGTGCTGGTGGGGGAGTCGGGTAGCGGCAAATCCATGGCGGCGATGGCCATCACGCGTTTGTTGCCTTCCACCGCGCGCATCACCCGCGGTGCGGTGCGCCTCGATGGCGAGGATCTGTTCAAACTGCCCGAATACCGCATGCGCGATGTGCGCGGCGCGGCGGTCGGCATGATTTTTCAGGAGCCGCAGTCCTCGCTGAACCCGGTGATGACCATAGGCGCGCAGATTGGCGAGACGCTGGCGCGACATCGTGGACTGCGCGGCGCGGCGCTGCGCGCGCGCATCGTCGAATTGCTGGACGCCGTAGGCATAGGCGAGGCGGCCTCGCGACTCGATCAATTTCCCCATCAGTTCTCCGGCGGCATGAAACAGCGCGTGATGATCGCCATTGCGCTGGCCGCCGATCCGCGCCTGTTGATCGCCGACGAGCCGACCACCGCGCTCGACGTCACGATCCAGGCCCAGGTGCTTGACCTCATCAAGGCTGAGCAGAAACGCCGTGGCATGGGCATCCTGTTCATCACCCACGATCTGGCGGTCGCCTATCAGATTGCCGATCGGGTGCTGGTGATGCGCCACGGCAAGCTGGTCGAGAGTGGCACACGCGATGCTTTCTACGGCAATCCTCAGCACGCCTATTCACGCCAGCTGTTCGATGCGCTGCCGAGTTGGGAAAAGCGCCTGCGGGAGGGCCATGCGCCCGCCAGCGCAGCGGCGGAGCCTTTGTTGACGGTGCGCGACCTGGCCATCGAGTTTCCGATTCGGCGCGGCTTGTTCAAGCGCAAGGTCGGCGCGGTGCGAGCGGTGGACGGTGTTTCACTGGCCATCGAGCAGGGACGTACGCTGGCGGTGGTCGGGGAGTCGGGGTGCGGCAAGACCACGATGGGCAAGGGCATCCTGCGTCTGACGCCGCTGGCGGGCGGGGCGGTGGAATTCGGTGGTATCGACCTCGCCACGCTCGATGCGGCGGCCATGCGTCGCCAGCGCGCGCAGCTGCAGATTGTGTTTCAGGACCCGGTCGCGTCCATGAATCCGCGCATGATCGTCGGTGACATCATCAAGGAAGGCATGCTTGCGCAAGGCGTCGGCGGCAACGCCGCGGAGCGCGAGCGCCGCGTCGCTGAGCTGCTGACGCAGGTCGGACTGGAAGCGGAGCACGCGCGTCGCTACCCCCACGAATTTTCCGGCGGCCAGCGCCAACGCATCTGCATTGCGCGCGCGCTGGCGGTGGAGCCGCGGCTCATCGTCTGCGACGAGCCGACCTCGGCGCTCGATGTATCCGTGCAGGCGCAGATTCTTGCCTTGCTGCGCGATCTGCAGGAGCGCCTCGGGCTGAGTTATCTGTTCGTCACCCACAATATCGGCGTGGTGGCCTATATCGCCCACCACGTCGCGGTGATGAAGGCCGGGCGGATAGTCGAGCAGGGGCCGGTCGACGAGGTGTTGCACCGCCCCCAACACGAATACACGCGGCAATTGCTGGCGGCGGTGCCGACCATCGGGAACGCGGCCTGAAACCTTGCCCGCATTCCTGCGACCGGCGCGGCCGGCGCAGCGCCGGGTGGCCAGGACCGTGAGCCGGTTCTGGCGCCAGTTCATCATCGATGTGCGCTCCATCGTCGTGATCGGCGCGCCGCTTATCATCAACAACCTTTCCAGCATCGGTGTGGGGGTGGCCGACACCGTGATGGCCGCCCGCGCGGGTTCTCGACAACTCGCCGGCGTCGCCATCGGCAACGGCATGTGGATAGCCCTGTTCCTGCTCGGCCTCGGCACCGTGATGGCGCTCGGCCCGACGGTGGCCCAGCACTTCGGCGCCGGACGCGACCACGAGATTGGTCATGACACACGCCAGGGCCTGTGGCTGGCGCTGTTGATTTCGGCGCTGGTGATGATTGCGATGCGCAGCACGATGCCGCTGTTCGTGGCGGTCGGCATCGAACATGAAGTGGCGCTGCTGGCCCAGGGCTATCTCGATTGGCTCTCGTGGGGCGTGCCCGGTGCCTACGGCTATCACACCCTGAAGCAGATGAACGAAGGTGTGGGCCGCACCGTCCCCGTCATGACGGTGGTGACGCTCGTACTGCCGCTCAACGTGCTGCTCAATTACAGTTTCCTGTTCGGCCGTTTCGGCATGCCGGCCTTGGGCGCACCGGGGTGCGGCCTCGGCAGTGCATTGAGTTTCTGGATCATGCTGGCCCTGCTCGCCGCGCATACCATGGTTTCGCCCTACTATCGACGCTTTGCCATCTGGCGCGCGATAGAGCGCCCCGATGCGGTTGCGCTCAAGCGTCTGGTCGCACTGGGGTTGCCGATAGGCGTGTCCTTGTTTCTGCAATCGGGTCTGTTCACTGCGGTCGCGATGCTGATGGGCGCACTCGGCAGCGCCGCGGTGGCGGCACATCAGATCGCGCTCAACTATTGCGGCATCGTGTTCATGGTGCCACTCGGCTTCGCGATGGCCTTGACCACGCGCGTCGGACAAGCCGTCGGCCAGCAGGATCTCGTTGCCGTGCGTCGTATCGGCTACACAGGATTTGTCTTGTGCGGGATATGCACGGTCACGGCGGCGGCCACCACGTTGTTGTTCGGGCCGCACATCATCGCCCTCTATACTCGCGATCCGCAGGTGGTCGCCATAGCCCTGGTGTTGTTCAAGATCGGCGCCGGTTTGCAGATAGCGGATGGACTGCAAGTCGCGGCGGCCTTCGCCTTGCGCGGTCTCAAGGACACGCGCATCCCTCTGTTATTGAACGCGCTCAATTACTGGGGCATTGGTTTTACCCTGGCCTATGGCCTGAGTCATTACGCCGACGCCGGCGCGGCCGGCATCTGGACCGGGCTCACGACGGCCCTGTGGGTGGCCTCGGTGTTGTTGATCGGGCGCTTCGAGATACTGGCGCGACGCTTGGCGGCAAAGGCGGTGTAGAGCGTGACAAGCCGGCAGGCGGCTCACGGTGCGTTGGCGGCCAGAGCGTGCGATGGTTTCTGTATCGCGACGAGATCTGCGGCGGGCGCCTTGAACTGTTTCACTTCGTCGCGGCGCGCCCGGCGCTCGTTCTCACGCGCACGCGATGGCCGAAGCGGGTCGGCCACCGCAAGGCGGGCGTCGGTGCCGGTTACGCATGGCGATGTTCTTACGACGCATGCCTTGTAAGGCCGCGCCCATGCCGCAGTGTCTTACTCTGCAGCGCTGTGCTCGATGATCTGGACCCGTTGCGGATAGAAAGCGATATGGCCTTTTATCGCATCGGCAATGGCCAACGTGCGGTCATAGGACCAAGCGATTTCGGCGCTATGCCGGCCGGCGATACGGGCATCGAAATATTCCGTATCGCCCTTGAGCGGACAGTGGGTGGATTTGTCGATGCGCTCGAGTTTGCTCGTATCGACGTCACCGCGCGGAAAATAGATGACCGGGTCGTAGATATCACGACCGACTTCCTTGAGCTTGATGGCGCGCTTGCTGCGCGCGATCTCGACGCCGTCGAGGCTGGCGGTGACGAGGTGGCTGGGGTACGCGAGCCGCATGAAGTGACGCGGCTCGGCGGGGTTGTGGATGGCGTCGCGGACGAGAGTGATGTCGCTGACGGATGGAGTCATGACAGCTTCCTGTAGGTGCGAATTCATTCGCACATTGACATAGAGTGGCTCGCCCGGCCAGCCAGGGTGCGAATGAATTCGCACCGATGTCGAACCGACATTCGTCGCTCGGTGGTCAGCGCTTCGCAACCCCCAAGGCCGCGAGGCGCGCGGCGGTATCGGCGCCGGCCTTGACCACACTGACATCCTTGTCGATGTAGGCAATCCTGCCTTCGGCATCGATATAGAAAGTCCAGCGCGAGGCGAAGCCCATCATGCCCAATACACCGTAGGCCGTGGCGACCTTTTTGTCCGGGTCGGCGAGGATGGGAAAGTCCGCGCCGTTGTCGGCTGCAAATCTGGTATTGGTCGCGAGGTCGTCGGTGCTCGCCATGAAGTAGGCGACCTTGTAGTCCTTCAACAATGCGCCACTCTCACGGAGTGACTTGCATTGCGCGGTTCAGCCGCCGGTGAAGGCTTTGGGAAACCACGCCACCACCACGGCGGTGCCGCGATAGTCGGCGAGGTGATGCTGCTTGCCATCGGAGCCGGCCAGGGTGAAGTCCGGCGCGGTGTCGCCGACTGCCAGGTCCACCGCGTGGGCGGCGCCACCGAGGCCCGTCATGGCACCCAGCAGCAGCGCTGCCAGCGTGCGAAGCTTTGATATACCCATGCTGCGCTCCGTTCAGAGGTTGATATCGAGGTTTTCATTGACGACGCGGACCAGGCAGCGGCTCTCAGGCCACCGGCTCGCGCATCGTCACCCATTCCTCGGCCGAGGTCGGGTGTATGCCTATGGTGCGATCGAACACGGCCTTGGTTGCGCCGGCCTTGATGGCGACCGCGAGACCCTGAATCGATTCGCCCGCATCCGGCCCTATCATGTGCGCGCCGACCACGCGATCGCTCGCGGTCTCGACAATCAGCTTCATGAGGGTCTTTTCCTTGCTGCCCGACAACGTGTGCTTGAGCGGCGTGAAGGTCGATTTGAAAATCGTGACAGCGCCGAACTTCTCGCGCGCTTCGGCTTCGGTGTAGCCGACGGTGGAGAGGTTGGGGTGGCTGAACACCGCGCTCGGAATGTATTCGTAATCGACCGGACGTTCATGGTCACGATACAGATGCCAGGCCAGCGCCATGCCTTCGGCAAGGGCCACGGGCGTGAGGTTCACACGATCGGTGACGTCGCCGATGGCGTAGATGGACGGCACCGAGGTCTGGTAGTTGCCGTTCACCTTGACCGCGCCGGAATCGTCGAGCGCGACATCGCAGGCTTCGAGACCGAGATTGGCGCTGTTGGGTTTGCGTCCGGTCGCGTACATCACGAGGTCGCAATCGAGCGTGCTGCCATCGTTCAGATGCAGGCGCAGGCCGTCGGTTTCGCGGGTGATGCGAGCGACATCGGTATCGAAGCGCAGCTGGACGCCTTTCTTGCGCATTTCCTCGGCGAGGAAATGACGCGCATCGTCGTCAAAGCCGCGCAGGAACAGGTTGCCACGATAGAGCTGGGTGGTATCGCAGCCGAGACCGTTGAAGATGCCGGCGAATTCAACCGCGATATACCCGCCGCCGACCACCACCGCGCGCCGGGGCAACCGCTCGAGAAAGAACGCTTCATTGGACGTGATGGCGAGTTCGCTGCCGGGAAACTGCGGCACGAAGGGCCAGCCGCCGGTCGCGATCAGAATGCGCTCGGCGCTGATGTCGCGCCCGCCGACGGTGACGGTATGGGCATCCTTCACCACCGCGCGTTCATGCAGCACCGTCACGCCGGCATTGTCCATCAGGCGCTGATAGATGCCGTTCAGGCGTTCGATTTCCTTGTTCTTGTTGGCGACCAGGGTCGGCCAGTCGAAACTGCCATCGGCGATTTTCCAACCGAAGCCGGCGGCATCATGCACTTCTTCGTGCACATGGGCGGCATAGGCGAACAGCTTCTTCGGCACACAGCCCACGTTCACGCAGGTGCCGCCCATGTAGCGTTCTTCGGCCATCGCCACGCGCGCACCGAAGCTCGCCGACATGCGTCCGGCGCGCACGCCGCCCGAACCACCGCCGATGATGAAGAGATCGAAATCGTAAGACGCCATGTTCGCTCCTGGCTGTTACCGTCGGACTAGTATAGAGGCTCACGCCGGCGGTGATTCCCCTCTGTTTCGTGGGTATGCAAAGCGCAGCCCGGATGCACGCGATTGGCTACAATCATCCCCACGAACAATTCATACCGAGGGCGCGACGCGCGTCATCGAGCAGGAGAGCGGCACATGGGTGAACGGGTGGAAATCGTCGACGTCGGGCCGCGTGATGGTTTGCAGGCGCAACCGACCTTGCTCGACACCGATACCAAGCTTGCCCTGATCGAGCGGCTGGTCGAGGCCGGCGTGCGACGCCTCGAGGTGGCGAGTTTCGTCAATCCCAAGCGCGTGCCGCAGATGGCCGATGCCGACGCCATCATCGCGCGGCTGCCGCGCCGGGCGGGTGTGAGCTACATCGGGCTGGTGCTGAACGACCAGGGCTTTGAGCGCGCACTGGCTTCGGGCGTCGAGCAGATCAATTGCGCGGCGGTCACCACCGACAGCTTCTGTCTGCGCAACCAGGGCAAGACCTCGGCCGAGATGCTGGAGGTGATCGCCGTGCTCGCGCGGCGCGCCCAGGAGGAAAGGAAATTCTTCGGCGTGACCATCGCCGCCGCCTTTGGCTGCCCCTTTGAAGGGGAGGTGGCGCCCGCCACCGTGGTCGCCATTGCGGAAAAGCTGTACGCCATGGGCGTCAATGAAATCGCGCTGGCCGACACCATTGGCGTGGCCGTGCCTTCGGACGTCAAGCGTCTGGTCGAGGCGGTGCGCCCGCGCATCGGCGCGACACCGCTGCGCATGCATTTTCACAATACCCGCGGCACCGGTATCGGCAACGTCTACGCGGCCGTCGAGAGCGGTGTGCGCATCATCGATGCGAGCTGCGGCGGGGTGGGCGGCTGCCCCTTCGCACCCGGCGCGACCGGTAATGTCGGCACCGAGGATGTGCTCTATCTTCTGCATCGCATGGGCTATGAGACCGGTATCGACATCGCCAAGGTGGTCGCGACCTCGAAATGGCTGGAAGGGCCATTGGCCGCGCCCATGCAGGCCAGCATGACACGCGCCAGTCTGTTCCCGCCGCCGCGTGCGGCCTGAGTCCCGCGCTCTCCTCGGTCGCCCGGCGCCGGCCAGACCGACGCTCCGCGCCTGATCATGCCCTCGCCATTTGCACGCTGGTGGCAGCGCCACGGCGATGTCGCGCTGGTGGTGGTCGGTGCCTTGCTGGTGTCCGGCAAGGGCATCTTCGCCAAGCTGCTGTTCCGCGACGGCGTCGCGGTCGAATCCATTCTGCTGCTGCGGTCCTGGTTCACGCTGCCTCTGGTGTGGGGCTGGGCCTTGTATCGGCTGGCACCGCGTCAGCTCTGGCAGGGGGATCCGCGTTTGCTAGTCGGCGCGATGCTGGCGGGACTGGCCAGCCACTATGCCGCGGCATGGTTGAACTTCGTTGCGCTGACCATGATAGACGCAAGCCTGGAACGGGTGCTGCTGTTCACCTATCCGGCCATGGTGGTGCTCGCCCGCGCGCTCGTCGTGCGGCGCTGGCCGTCGGCCAAGCTGCTCGCGGCGGTGGCGCTGACCTATCTCGGCGTGGCCTGCGCGGTGGGCGGTGTCGACCTTGATCTGTGGCGAGCCAATGGCCTCGGCGCAGCACTCGTACTCGCTTCGGCGGCGGGCTTCGCCTACTACCTCATCGCCAATGAGCGGGTCGCGACCGTCATCGGCAGCGTCCCTTTCATCGTCTACGCGAGTTCCGCCGGTGCGCTGGCGTTGACCGTGCATGCGGCCTTGATGGGCGGAGCGAGTTTCGGCACCTTCGTGACGCTGGCACCTCGCGACTGGTACCTGGTGCTGGGCATGACGGTGACGACCAGCGTGCTGCCGCTGTTCCTGTTCTCGGCCAGCATCCGCCGCATCGGCGCCCAGCGCGCCTCCATCGTCAGCACCATCGGCCCGCCCGCGACCTTCGTCATGGCCGCCTGGATCCTGGGCGAGGCCATGCATCCCATCCAGATCCTGGGCACGGGCCTCATCATCGCCGGTATCGTGGTGCTGGAAACCCGCCGTCAGCCTGTCGTGGCTCAGGAAAGTCCGGCGTAAAGCCTGGCCATGGCTTTGCGCCACAGGCGCGCGGGTTTGAGCGGCATGCCGGCGTAGACCCCCGCTTCGCGGATGTCCTTGGTGATGCCACCCTTGCCGAGCACGGTGACGTCGTCCGCTACGGTCACGTGCCCGACCGTGCCCACCTGGCCTGCCAGGGTCACGCGGTTGCCGAGTCGCGTGCTGCCGGACACGCCGACCTGGGACACGATCACGCAGTTCTCGCCAGTCACCACGTTGTGGGCCAGCATCACCAGATTGTCGACCTTGGTACCGCGACCGATGCGGGTTTCGCTGAAGCGCGCACGGTCGATGGTGGAATTGGCGCCGATCTCGACATCGTCCTCCAGCACCACGCGGCCGAGCTGCGGGATCTTGAAGTGCGAGCCTTCGTGGTTGACGAAGCCGAAGCCGTCGCCGCCGATCGATACCCCGGGTTGCAGGATCACTCGATTGCCGAGCACGGTGTCCTCGCGCAGCGTGCAGTTGGGATAGATGATGCAGTCGGCGCCGAGTTCGACGCGATCCATGATCACCACATTGGGAAAGATTTTGCAGCGCGGCCCGATTTTGACCAGGCTACCGATCACGACATTGGGGCCGATATAAGAGTCATCACCGAGCGCCGCGCTGATGGCGACGATAGCGCTGGGATGGACGCCGCGGGCATCGCCCAACTGGCTGCGCGCGAACAGGCTGGCGATACGCGCCATCATGTATTCGGGTTCCGGGTGGAAGAGATTGGCCTTGCCGGACACCGGATGATCCGGGTGGGCGACAAAGGCCGGAATGCTCGAACCGGCGGCCTCTACGACATGCCGGGCGCCGCTGGCGAAGGACAGGCAACGCGGCAGGTCGTCCGACAGACCGCACACGCCCTCGATCTCGAGCGCACCGTCGCCGCTGAGTTCGAGCTGGAAGCGCTGCGCGATCTCGGCCAGGGAATAAGACATGTTCAATCCTCGAATCATCATCCGGCGTAACGGTGCCGGTTGGCCGGCAAGTCTACAAGGAAGCGCGCGACCCGCGACGGGCCGCAGGGACTACTCGCCGGCGACAGTCACGGGTCGCCACGCAAAACTTGTGTTAAATGCGGCGGCAGACCGTCGTTCGGCCATAGGGGATCCCGACACCCTCGACTATGCTCGTGCCTGGCGGGGTGCGGGAGGCGCGCGCTCCAAGCTCATGCAATTTATTAGGTCCATGGGCTATTCCAATAATTTTCATTGAGTTATAGAATAAATCAATAATTCACTTTAGCTTCGAGTTCAAGTGTCAATTTCGCAAGTCATGTCAAAACGTGTTTTCTTCTTCGCGCTGGGCGCGATGTTGGTGCTGGTGCCTTTCCTGGCGGGCGCTGACATCTACAAATACGTCGACAGTCACGGCCATGTTCACCTCACCGACCGACCGGACCATGGCGGCTACCGCCGTATGGTCAAGACCTGGAAGGGTTGGTCGGAAGCCAAGGCCGACTTCAAGAGCCTGTTCAAGAATCGCCAGAAATACAGCCCGACCATTGCCGAAGCGGCGAAGGTGCATCGTCTGCCGCCGGCGTTGCTGCATGCGGTGATCACGGCCGAGTCGGCCTACAACGCGGACGCGGTCTCGACCGCCGGTGCGGTCGGTCTCATGCAACTCATGCCGGGGACAGCCGAGCGCTACGGCGTGCGCAATCGACGCGACCCGATTGCCAATGTGTCGGGCGGGACGCAGTACCTGCGCGATCTGCTGAACATGTTTGACGACAACCTGGTGCTGGCCCTGGCCGCCTATAACGCGGGCGAGAACGCGGTCATCAATAATGGCCGCCGGATCCCGCCCTACAAGGAAACCGAGGTCTACGTGCAGCGGGTGCTCAAGTACTACAACGACTACAAGCGCGACATGTAATCGCGCCGGCCGGCGACCCGTGCGATCGCCGGCCCGCTACCGCCTTCTGCCTACTCGTCCGTCACACAGCCTTCCGAGGCGTTCGTCACCCGCTGGATGTACTTGAACAGGGTGCCGCGCTCGGCCTTGTAGGGCGGCGCGGTCCAGCCACTGCGACGGCGCGCGAGTTCCGCCTCGTCGACGGCCATGCTGATGCTCTTGGTCTCGGCATCCAAGGTTACCCGGTCACCGCTCTGCACGAATGCAATCGGGCCGCCTTCCTGCGCTTCTGGCACCACATGGCCGACGATGAAGCCATGGGAGCCGCCGGAAAAGCGGCCATCGGTGATCAGCGCCACCGAGTCGCCGAGGCCGGCGCCCATAAGCGCGGAGGTCGGGGTCAGCATTTCCGGCATGCCCGGCCCTCCCTTCGGGCCCTCGTAGCGGATGATGATGACGTCACCCTTTTCGATCTTCTTCTGTTCGAGGCCGGCCAGCATGTCTTCTTCGGAGTCATAGACCTTGGCCGGACCTTCGAAACGTAGACCTTCCTTGCCGGTGATCTTGGCCACCGAGCCGCCGGGTGCGAGGTTGCCCTTCAAAATCTGGATATGACCGCTGGGCTTGATCGGATTGGACAGCGGACGCAACACCTGCTGGCCGGGCGTGAGGCCCGGCAGCTCGGCGAGATTCTCGGCCAGGGTCTTACCGGTCACGGTCAGGCAACTGCCGTCGATGAGGCCCGCTTCGAGCAGGAACTTCAGTACCGCAGGAATGCCGCCGACCTTGTGCAGGTCTTCCATCACATACTGGCCACTGGGCTTGAGATCGGCCAGGAAGGGCACGCGATCGCTGACCGTCTGGAAGTCGTCGATGGTGAGTTTCACGCCGACCGCCTTGGCCATGGCAATCAGATGCAGCACTGCATTGGTCGAACCGCCGAGCACGGTAATCACCACCATCGCGTTTTCAAAGGCGGCGCGGGTCATGATGTCGCTGGGCTTGATGTCGCGTTCCATCAGCACACGGATGGCGGCGCCCGCGCGGCGGCATTCCTCCATCTTGAGCGGGTCGACCGCCGGCACCGAGGAGGAGTAAGGCAGGGTCATGCCCATCGCTTCGATGGCCGAGGCCATGGTGTTGGCCGTGTACATGCCGCCGCAGGCGCCCGCCCCCGGGCAGGCATGACGCACGACATCCTGACGCTCTTCTTCGCTGATCGTGCCGGCGATATAGGAGCCATAGCTCTGGAAGGCGGACACGATGTCCAGCACCTTGCCATGGGAGTGGCCGGGCTTGATGGTGCCGCCGTAGACCATCAGCGCCGGGCGGTTCAGGCGGCCCATGGCGATGAGACAACCGGGCATGTTCTTGTCGCAGCCGGGGATGGAGATGTTGGCGTCGTACCACTGGCCGCCCATGATGGTCTCGATGGAATCGGCGATCAGATCGCGCGACTGCAGCGAATAGCTCATGCCGCGGGTGCCCATGGAAATGCCGTCGGAAACGCCGACGGTATTGAAGCGCATGCCGACCATGCCGGCCGCCTGCACGCCCTTCTTCACTTCCTCGGCCAGCGACAGCAGATGCATGTTGCAGGGATTGCCCTCGAACCACACGCTGGCAATGCCGACCTGAGCCTTGTTCAAATCCTCTTCGGTCAAACCGGTGCCCAGGAGCATGGCCTGCGAGGCGCCCTGGGAGCGCGGTTGAGTGATACGTTCACTGATCTTGTTGATCTTGGTCGCCATGGTGTTCTCCGGCGTGCTGTCGGCTGATGGGGGTGGCTGGCCGTTGGCCAGCGCGCATGATAGCGCCACCGTCCCGGGCACCCAAGGCGCAAGGCAGATGGCTTGAATGGGGCGGCGGCAAAATCGCTAGAATGCCGCCATTGGATTTCGCGCGTCGCGCGAGGATGAGCTTGCGATGATCGAACCGAGTTCGCCGCTGGAAGGAGAGGCCGTGGTTGCCTGGTTGCGCCAGGTATCGCCTTATTTCCATAAGCACCGCGCCCAGACCTTCGTGGTCTATTTTGGCGGCGAGGCGGTGGCGGACCCCGGTTTCACCAATCTCATCCGCGATCTGCTGCTGCTGGCGGCGGTCGGCATCCGTCTGGTGGTGGTATTCGGCGCGCGTCCGCAGATCGAGCAGCGCCTCGCCGAGCGCGGTATCACCCCACGGGTGGTCGGTGCGTTGCGTGTCAGTGACGCGCAGACCATGCACGAAGTGCGGGAAGTGGTGGGCGCCATGCGCCTCGACATCGAAGCGGCATTTTCCTTTGGCAGCCGCGGCGGCCCGCTGTCGGCCACCAGTTGCCGGATTGCGGGCGGCAATTTCGTGCTGGCGCGCCCGGCCGGCATCATCGACGGCGTGGACCTGCTGTTCACCGGCCTCGTGCGCAATGTCGATCACAAGACCATCGGCGCACGCCTCGACCAGGGGGAGATTGTGCTGCTGGCCCCGCTTGGTTATTCACCGACCGGCGAGTTGTTCAATCTCAAGGCCAAGGATCTGGCCGCGACCGTGGCCGCCGAAATCGGCGCAGCCAAACTCATTCTGTTGACCGAGCGCGACGGCATCATTGGCGCGAGTGGCGAACTGGCCCGTCAACTGACGCTGCACGAGGCCCGGCAACTGCGCGAAACCAAGCGCGCCGACCTTGTCGACTTCGAGCCGCTCGATACCGGCATCGCCGCCTGCGATCTCGGCGTCGAGCGCGTACACATCGTCAGCCGGCTGGTCGATGGCGCGCTGCTGCGAGAGCTCTTCACGCGCGATGGCATCGGCACCATGCTGAGCGGAGCGCCCTTCGATCAATTGCGCGAGGGGCGGGTCGAGGACGTGGGCGGGATTCTCGAACTGGTGCAGCCGCTGGAAGCCCAGGGTCTGCTGGTCAAACGCTCGCGCGAGAAGCTCGAGAACGAAATCGATCACTTCCTGGTGATGGTGCGCGAGAACACGGTGGTCGCCTGCGGCGCGCTCTATCCCTATGCGGAGCAGGGCATGGCGGAGATCGCCTGCATCGCGGTGCACGCTGATTATCGCGGCGGCCAGTTCGGCGACGTATTGCTCGATGCCCTGGAGCGCCGCGCGCGCAATGCGGGACTGCGCTCGGTGTTCGTGCTGACGACCCAGGCCACCCAGTGGTTCAACGAGCGCGGCTTTCGCGCCGCCGCCATCGACGGCCTGCCCATGGCCAAGCGCGAGTTGTACAACTACCAGCGTAATTCAGCGGTGTTGATCAAGGCCGTCGTGTAATTGCGGTTGGCCTCGCGGGTGCGAATTCGCTCGCACATTGGCATGGCTGACCGAACCATGCGCGTTGTCTGCAACGCGCGCCTGGATTCGCGGCAGCGACATGCCAGGCATCCGCGCTCAATATTCGACCTTGTCTTCGACGCCATGCCCGCGTTTCGGGATCAGCATGTTGCGATCGAACTCGCAGACCACCGTGCCGTCGCTCTTCTTGCCCCAGGTGCGCACCGTGACGATGCCGGCGGTCGGGCGGGACTTCGATTCCCGCTTCTCCAGCACTTCGGATTCGGCGTAGAGCGTGTCGCCCACGAAGACCGGTGCCGGCAGCTTGATTTCCTTCCAGCCGAGATTGGCGATCGCCTTCTGACTGACGTCGCTGACGCTCATGCCCACCACCAGCGAGACCGTGAAGGCGCTGTTGACCAGCGGCTTGCCGAATTCCGATGCTTTGGCATATTCGGCATCGAAGTGCAGCGGGTGGGTATTCATGGTCAGCAGCGTGAACCAGGTGTTGTCCACTTCACTGATGGTGCGGCCGGGACGATGCTGATAGATTTGCCCGACCTCGAAATCCTCGAAATAGCGGCCGAAGGTTTCGCGAAAAGTGTTGGGGCCGACCTGCTTGACGTTCTGCACCATGATTGTCTCCGTGAGCCGCTGTGCGCGTGCCAGGGTTAAAAAGAAACGGCGGCCCCGGGCCGCCGTGTCGTCGAGAATGACCTGAGTGCGTCAAGTCGCCTGTTCGGTCTCCTGCTCGAACTCGACCGCGATGTCGTCGTTCCTGATGGTGATGACGACATGGCCGCCGTTGGCGAGGCGTCCGAACAGTATGTCCTCGGCCAGTGACTTCTTGATCTTGTCCTGAATCAGCCGCGCCATGGGGCGCGCGCCCATGATCGGATCGTACCCATGCTCCGCCAGCCACAGACGCGCCGCGCTGTCGACTTCCATGGTGACCTTCTTGGCGTCGAGCTGGGTTTCGAGTTCGACCAGGAATTTGTCCACCACGTGGCTGACGGTATCGGGTGCCAGTGCGCTGAACTCGATGATGGCATCGAGACGGTTGCGAAACTCCGGGCTGAACATGCGCTTGATTTCGCCCATGGCATCGGCGCTGTGATCCTGGCGGGTAAAACCGACGGAAGCACGGCTCATGCGCTCGGCGCCGGCGTTGGTGGTCATGACGATGATGACGTTACGGAAATCCGCCTTGCGCCCGTTGGTGTCGGTCAGCGTGCCATGGTCCATGACCTGCAGCATGATGTTGAACACGTCGGGATGGGCCTTTTCCATTTCGTCCAGCAACAGCACCGCATGGGGCTGCTTGTTGACCGCCTCGGTGAGCAGGCCGCCGGTATCGAAACCGATATAGCCGGGCGGCGCGCCAATCAGACGCGACACCGTGTGACGTTCCATGTATTCGGACATGTCAAAGCGAATCAGCTCGATGCCCATGATGCGCGCCAGCTGACGCGTGACCTCGGTCTTGCCCACGCCGGTAGGACCGGCAAACAGGAAGGAGCCGATCGGCTTCTCGGTATGGCCGAGGCCCGAGCGCGACATCTTGATGGCGGCGGCCAGGCTTTCGATCGCGGCATTCTGGCCGAACACCACCATCTTGAGATCCCTTTCCAGATTCTTCAGCACATCGCGATCGGAAGTCGACACGGCCTTGGGCGGGATGCGCGCAATCTTGGCGACGATTTCCTCGATGTCGCTGACCCCGATGGTCTTGCGGCGCTTGGAGGCCGGCAGCAGCCGCTGGCGTGCCCCGGCTTCGTCGATGATGTCGATGGCCTTGTCGGGCAGGTGACGGTCATTGATATAACGATGAGTGAGTTCCACCGCCGAGCGCAGCGCCTGATTGGTGTAGCGCACGTCGTGATGGTCTTCGAAGCGCGACTTCAAACCCTGCAGAATCTTGACTGCCTCGTCTTCGCTCGGCTCACCGACATCGATCTTCTGGAAGCGGCGTGCGAGCGCGCGGTCCTTTTCGAAGATGCCGCGATATTCCTGATAAGTGGTCGAGCCTATGCATTTCAGATCGCCCGAAGCGAGCATGGGCTTGATGAGATTGGAGGCGTCCATCACGCCACCCGACGCCGCACCGGCGCCAATGATGGTGTGAATCTCGTCTATGAACAGCACCGCGCCTTCTTCGCGTTTCAATTGCGCGAGCACGTTCTTCAAACGTTTCTCGAAATCACCGCGATATTTGGTGCCGGCCAGCAGGGCGCCGAGATCCAGTGAGTAGATGGTCGAGTTCGCGATCACTTCCGGCACTTCGCCGTCGACGATCATCTTGGCCAAGCCTTCGGCAATCGCGGTCTTGCCGACACCGGCTTCGCCGACGAACAATGGGTTGTTCTTGCGGCGGCGGCACAGGATCTGGATGGTGCGTTCAACTTCTTCCTGGCGACCGATCAGCGGATCGATCTTGCCGGCCACCGCCTGCTCATTGAGATTGGTGCAGTAGGCCGTGAGCGCATTGTTGGTGGTCTCGCCCTGCTCGGCTTCTTCCTCCGGCTGCTGATTGACCTCTTCGCTGTTCTCTTCCTCGTTGACCTTCGAAATGCCGTGGGAGATGCAGTTCACGACGTCGAGGCGGGCGATGTTCTGCTGGTTGAGCAGATAAACGGCATGGGATTCGCGCTCGCCGAAAATGGCGACCAGCACATTGGCGCCGTTCACTTCCTTCTTGCCCGACGATTGCACGTGGAACACCGCGCGTTGCAGCACGCGCTGGAAGCCGAGCGTCGGCTGGGTATCACGGTCTTCGTCTTCGGGCAGCAGTGGCGAGGATTCACGGATGAATTCGATCAGTTGACGGCGCAGCGCATTCAGATCGGCGCCGCAGGCGCGCAGCACCTTGGCCGCGGTCGGGTTGTCCAGCAGTGCCAGCAGCAGATGCTCGACGGTCATGAATTCGTGGCGCTGCTCGCGGGCCTCTTTGAAGGCCATGTTGAGCGTGACTTCGAGTTCTTTGCTAAGCACGGCGGCGTCCTCTAATGGCGGGTCACGAGTCGAGTTCGAGAGTACACAATAACGGATGCTCGTTATCGCGTGCGTAGGTATTGACTTGCGCCACCTTGGTTTCGGCTATTTCGTGAGTGAATATACCGCACACACCTTTCCCTTGTGTATGTACTTCCAACATGACCCGGGTCGCGGTCGGCCGGTTCATCTGGAAGAATTTTTCAAGTACATGCACGACAAACTCCATGGGGGTGTAGTCATCGTTCAACATTACCACCCGGTACAGCGGTGGCTTCTTGAGTTTAGGCTGCGCTTCTTGAAGCGCGATGCCGGATTCACGGTGGTGTGCGGGCTGATTGGACATGGCTCATCGTCAAACACTGTCAGGCCCGCCACTGGCGTTTCGGACCTCTGGTGAATTTATACGTTCCGGGTTGCCCGCGTAAATGGTCGCGGGACAGCGAGACGCGCTGAATAACCGCAGATTCGTGCGGCTTTAAGCACTCGGCGCGGGGTGAGCTCCGCGCGGCATTGAACGCAGTCGCGGCCTCGCCACCTTGGCCGAGAGGGCGGCCGATTGTCAATTTTGATCGGGGCACATTGACACTTGGTGCAGTGCAACGTACCTTGCGTGCCGCTCTGCGCGACGGCTTGCGCCGCGCCGGCATCACGCCGGTCGCGGACCCTGATTCGAGATTGCCCTGACCACCCCAGGTCAAGGCGCGCAGAGGTCGACGTTTTCCCGCGTATTTCCTTGCCGGTACCGGCGGGGGGGATTACCATCCGCGCCCTCGGGCGCAGTCCCCTTGCGACTATCGCTGCGCGGCGCGCCGACCGGACATCGAGCTTCGTCCCAGCGTGACGTGTGAGGCTCAGGATTCTTATATCTGTATAGAGACATTCGCAGGAGAACACGAGCATGTCGTCATTCGAGGAACAAGCGAAGCACCTCAAGCAGGATTGGGCCACCAATCCGCGTTGGAAGGGCATTACCCGTCCTTATTCCGCGGAAGACGTGGTGCGCCTGCGTGGCAGCGTCCAGATCGAGCACACCCTGGCCCGCCGCGGCGCCGAGAAACTGTGGGATCTGGTCAACACCGAAGACTTCGTGCCCTGCCTCGGCGCCCTCACCGGCGGCCAGGCCGTCCAGCAGGTCAAGGCCGGCATCAAGGCCATCTACCTGTCCGGCTGGCAGGTTGCCGCTGACGGCAACACCTCCGAAACCATGTACCCCGACCAGTCGCTGTACGCCGTCGACTCCGTGCCGACCATGGTTCGCCGCATCAACAATGCCTTCAAGCGCGCTGACGAGATTCAGTGGCACAAGGGCGGCGGCAAGACTGATTACTTCATTCCGATTGTGGCCGACGCCGAAGCCGGCTTCGGTGGCGTTCTGAACGCCTTTGAGCTCATGAAGAACATGATCGAAGCGGGCGCCGCCGGCGTGCACTTCGAGGACCAGCTCGCTTCCGTGAAGAAGTGCGGCCACATGGGTGGCAAGGTGCTGGTGCCGACCCAGGAAGCGGTGCAGAAGCTCGTCGCCGCGCGCCTCGCCGCCGACGTGCAGGGCATTCCGACCGTGGTGCTGGCCCGGACCGACGCCAATGCCGCCAACCTGCTGACCACCGACATCGACGAGCGCGACCACCCGTTCATCACCGGTGAGCGCACCGCAGAAGGCTTCTACGTCACCCGCGCCGGTATCGACCAGGCCATCGCCCGCGGCCTCGCCTATGCGCCCTATGCCGATTTGCTGTGGTGTGAAACCGCGGTGCCGGACATGGAAGAAGCCAAGCGTTTCGCCGAAGCGATCAAGAAGCAGTTCCCCGATCAGCTCCTGGCCTACAACTGCTCGCCCTCGTTCAACTGGAAGAAGAACCTCGGCGATGCCGACATCGCCAAGTTCCAGCGCGAGCTGGGCGCGATGGGCTACAAGTATCAGTTCATCACTTTGGCCGGTATTCACAACATGTGGTACAACATGTTCGACTTGGCCGAGAACTACGTGAAGCAGGGCATGACCGCTTACGTGGAAATGGTGCAGGAGAAGGAATTTGCCGCGTCCAAGCGCGGTTACACCTTCGCCAGCCACCAGCAGGAAGTGGGTGCGGGCTACTTCGACGACGTAACCACCGTGATCCAGGGTGGCAAGTCCTCGGTCACCGCGCTGACCGGTTCGACCGAAGAAGAGCAGTTCGACAAATCCGCACACGGCTGAGTCGACACGCGCTTCGAATGAGACAACGCCGGCCTCGAGCCGGCGTTGTCGTTTGTGGCACCCACCTCGGATGCAGCGGACTCAGGGCGTGAGCAAGCCCGCGAGTATGCCTTCGTAGACTCGCGCCAGATCGGCGAGCTCAGCCACGTCCACGCACTCGTCAATCTTGTGGATGCTGGCGTTGATGGGGCCGAGTTCCACCACCTCCACGCCGAGCGGCGCGATGAAGCGTCCGTCGGAGGTGCCGCCGCCGGTCGAGAGCTCCGGCTCGACGGCGAGTTCCGCCTTCAAGACCTGCTGCACCACTTCGACGAGGCGGCCACCAGCGGTCAGAAAGGGCGCGCCGGACAGATGCCAGGCGAGGTCATAGCGCAGACCGTGCCTGTCGAGAATGCCGTGCACCGCCTCACGCAGGCCCGCGTCGGTCTGTTCAGTGCAATAGCGGAAGTTGAACCATAGCTCGAGACTGCCGGGGATGACGTTTTCGGCGCCGGTGCCGGCATTGATATTGGAGATCTGGAACGAGGTCGGCGGATAGAAGGCATTGCCCTCGTCCCACTGCCGGGCGGCGAGTTCCTGCAGCGCGCCGAGCGCGCGATGCACGGGGTTGTCCGAGCGTTCCGGATAGGCGACATGGCCCTGCACGCCGTGCACGGTCAGCCGGCCGTTCAAGGAACCACGCCGTCCCACCCGCACCGTATCCCCCAGGCGCCGATGGCTGCTGGGTTCGCCGACGATGCACCAGTCGAGCTTGATGTCGTTTTCGCGCAGATGCCGCACGATGCGCACCGTGCCATCGGTGGCCGGGCCCTCTTCGTCGGAGGTCAACATGAAGGCGATGCGTCCCGCATGGGCGGGCATGCCGGCGACAAAGCGCTCCACCGCCACCACCATCGCCGCCAGGCTGCCCTTCATATCGGCCGCGCCGCGCCCCCACAGCTTGCCGTCGACGACCTCGGGTTCAAAGGGTGGCCGCGTCCAGGCGGTGAGCGGTCCCGGCGGCACCACGTCGGTATGCCCGGCAAAGGCCAGGCAGGGGCCGTGGGTGCCGCGCACCGCCCACAGATTGTCGACGCCGCCCGACGGCAGACGCAGGCATTCAAAGCCGAGCGGCCGCAAACGCGCTTCCAGGATGTCCAGGCAGCCGGCATCGGCCGGCGTCACCGACGGGCAGGCGATGAGTGAACGGGTCAGATCGAGGGTCGCATTCATGACTTCAGCCTTCGGGCAGGGCGTGGGCGGCCTCGGCTGCCTGCAGGCGCTTGCCCGCCAGCTTGCAATAAGCGGCGTCGATTTCGGCACCGATGAATTGGCGCCCGTGTGTGAGGGCGGCGACACCGGTCGAGGCTGAGCCGGCAAAGGGATCGAGCACCAGATCGCCGGCATGGGTGCTGGCGAGGAGGCAGCGTTCGATCAGGGCCAAGGGTTTCTGGGTCGGATGCTTGCCGTGGCTCTTCTCGTCGTTGCCGGGGGCGGTGAATCGCCACACGTTCTTCATCTGGCGGCCGTCGTTCTCGGCCTTCATCGCGGCGTAATTGAAGGTGTAGCGCGCGGCGGCACCCTTGGCCGATTTGCTCGCCCACAGGATCATTTCCGTGGCATGGGTGAAGCAGCGACAGCCGAGATTGGGCGGCGGATTCGGTTTCTCCCACACGATGTCGTTCAACAGGCGATAGCCGAGTTCCATCAAGGCCATGCCAACCGAAAGATACACGTGGTGGGTGCCACTGACCCAGATGGTGCCACTGGGCTTGAGCACGCGACGGCATTCGGCCAGCCAGGCGCGGTTGAATGCATGGTCTGCGGCCACGCCCTGGCTCTGATCCCAGGCGCCCTTGTGGACCGCGACGCGTTTGCCGGCCTGGCAGGTGGTGCCGCCGTTGGAGAGGAAGTAGGGCGGATCGGTCCAGATGCAATCGACCGAATCGGCCGTCAGGCTGGTCAGGAGATCGAGATGATCCTCACGCACCAGACGCGAGACGCCATCGCGTCCGCGCCAAGCCTCGCGCAGCGCGCGGCCGTCAGGACTGTTCGGGCGCGCGGGCGTCGATGCTGAGGGCATGTATATCGGTGTTCATCAGCGCATCGACGGCGGCATAGACCATGCGGTGACGCTTCAAGGGCGCGACGCCGGCGAAGCAGGGCGCCACCACCATCACGCGGAAATGCCCCTTGCCGGTCAGTGCGCCGGCGTGGCCGGCATGGGCTTCGCTGTCGTCGATGACCTCGAGCGCGGTGGGTGCAAGGGCCGCTTCAAGGGCGGTGCGAATGCGTTCGACGCGGTTGCTGGCAGCGCTCGTCATGGCGCGTCCCCGCTGGAATTTCGCGCAGGAAACATGGTGGCTTCGGGTTCGATGGCTGTTAGACTCGCACTGGCTCGTCGTGCCGGCCCAGTGTGCCTTAACGACGTGCACAAGACCAGAAGGCCTGGCGCAAAGGGCTCAAGACCCGCGCCACGAGCGCACGCTCTGACGACGCCGCGCTCACAATTCATTCGACACCCATGAAATCGCTGCACATCCGCGTCCATCCCACGCATCCCCAAGCCC
>Ga0208492_1000743_pt1 | contig 25106 bp, 22 predicted proteins | sample Subbioar_CSW14AB_FD_184820 | JGI IMG/M metagenome (GOLD analysis project Ga0208492, IMG submission 184820) | Serpentinite rock and fluid subsurface biosphere microbial communities from McLaughlin Reserve, California, USA - CR12Mar_CSW14AB (SPAdes) | ecosystem: Environmental > Terrestrial > Deep... | reverse complement strand
CCCGCCGACTTACCTACCTCGTGGAAACCCTACCGGGGTTATGCCGCCATGCATCTTTGGCGACATGCGTCGGCACAACCGCCCAGGACCTCGGAGAAATCATGATTCCCTCACCACCGGAAGTGGACGAGCGATCGATGCCTGGGCGCATGGCCGCGCTCGACTGGGAGCGAGTGGCCCTCGAACTTGATTCCCATGGGTGCGCCGTGATCGGTCCCTTGCTCAGCGCACAGGAGTGCCGCGAAATCTCGGGGCTCTACGACCGCGACGAGTTCTTTCGCAAGCGGATCGTCATGGGCCAACATGGCTATGGAATGGGGGAATATAAGTACTTCTCCTATCCGCTGCCGGGAATCGTCGAAGCGTTGCGTGGCGGCCTGTATCCGCCGCTTGCGAACATTGCCAATCGCTGGAACGAAGCGATGAAAGTCGATGTTCGCTATCCGCCAGAGCATGGCCAGTTTCTCAAGCGCTGCCATGATGCCGGCCAAACGCGGCCCACCCCGCTTGTCTTGCGTTATGGCGAAGACGATTTCAATTGCCTGCATCAGGATCTCTATGGCGAGCACGTCTTCGCGCTCCAGGTCGCCATTCTCTTGTCGCAACCAGGCGCCGAGTTTTCCGGGGGCGAATTCGTCCTGACCGAGCAGCGCATGCGCAGGCAGTCCCGCGCCGAAGTCGTGCCGCTGGGTTGGGGACAGGGGGTCGTTTTTCCGGTTTACCACCGCCCGGTGGTGGGAACACGCGGATTTCAAAAAGCGGTCATGCGACACGGCGTCAGCCGCATTCGTTCCGGCCACCGCTTCACTCTGGGAATCATTTTTCATGACAGCAAATAAGGTCGTCCTGTATTTCAGAAATCGCATCACGATAGGGGATACCATCGCTTGAATCCGTGTAAGATGGAATTGCGACCTCTTCCATTTTCATCCCGTTTGCAATCGTCCTGACACACATCTGGATGAGCACGCTTGAAGGGGTCGATTTGCCGCGAGGTTTTTCCCCATGCCCCAGTTCATATCGATTGGCTGTGTCGTACTTGTCTTATTCGGCGCAACGGAATCCTATTTGGCAGGCCAAGGCCCGTCGCCCAAAAAGATGAGCGCCGAAAAGGCAAATCTCCAACCTCCCAGTCTTGCCGAGTTGGGAAAGCTCTACCAGGCACTAGAGTTACCCCTTCCCCCCAAGGAAGCGTTTTTCGTCATCGCCAGCTCCTTCGAACATCCGTTGACGTCCGCGTCGTTCGATCGAGACATTGCCTACCAAATACACTTTGCCACCGGCGGACCCTATCCGAAGGCGAAGTTTCAGGTGTGGTGGGGTTTCAAGGAGTATCCTGGAAAGCACTTTGAGGTTGTCTTTGCAAGGCCTCCAAGGCCCGAAACGGTGTTCCGCTACTTGAAAATGAACGCCTTGCCGGGGCCGGATCATCGCGAAGGGGAAGGATACCGGGATCTTGTATTTGCCATCCAATGTCATCTGCTTCAACATTTCGAGTTGTCGAAGTTCTTTTATCGGCGCGGTCAAAAACGAGTGAATGAACCGCTCAACCATGGTCTAATCAAGCTTGCATGGAACTACTGGGCAGGAGAACTGACCAATCCAAAGCGAGATCGAGCGGAAGTGGCTCCAAAACTCCATTCTCTTGTGGACAAACACGGTTTTCTTGAGATTTTGGGCATTGGGGTTGCACTTAACGACGAGACGAATCGTAACCTGATCGAGAAGCATCAAGACCTCTTGAATCGGCTTGACTTAACCGTGAAGGCTAGCCATGCCAAAGCGGGATCGGTCGAAGCAATGATTGACGAACTTACCGACGATCCCAACGCGCAGGAATTCGGGCGTTCGTGGCTTGGCGCCAAGGTGCCCGAAGAGGATCAAACGCCGACGGGAAAGGGTCAAGAAGAGCCCGGATGGAAATCAACGCCCGATGCGGAAACCAGGCTCAGAAATATGGGGTTTGCCGCGATCCCTTCCTTGATCGAACATGTCGATGATAAGCGGTTGGTGCGTCGGCCACTTCGGCCGTTCTATTATTCAAGCGGGGGCGCCAGCAGCATTGTGACCCTCCATTCGGACGATTTCCCTTCGGTCGGTTTGAGAGTTCGCCTACTACTATGGGCTTTTTTTGATCTAGATTACGGCAAAGCTACTAAGCAAGATTTTCAAAATAGGTGGAAACACCTGCAACTTCTAACAGAGTCCGATTTCATCCGCAAAAAACTTACCAATCTTCAAGATTTAAATTATAGTCTAATTGACTTTGCCTCACAGAAATACACAAATGAGACCATAAAGGCTTATGAAACTCTCTCGCTTAAAGAAACGGATATTAGATTCACCTGGATTTTTGAAGTGATTTCCCATTCGGACCTGCCAAAGGCAGTAAAAATCGACCTTTTGACGCGAGGTGCTTTGATGCGCCATGGTCATGTAAAGTGGGAAGCTCTTAACGAACTCCTGGAAGTGGACAATGCAGGCTTTTCAAAGGCCTGTGTCGCCAACCTGGAGAAAATGACCTGGAACGGCGATGGTGAGTCCGACGATCGGCAGCGTGCGCGCCTCGTCGCATTGGCTTTTCGCACCGAGGATCAGAAGGCCAGGGAAACGATTGAAAAGTATGTCAAAGGCTTGACTGTCAACCAGAGCCTGGCGGTCCTGAGGGAGTTGGGTTCGGCTGGAACACGAAGATCTGCTGACCTCGGTACGCTGTCATTTCTTCGCACTTATCTCGACGACGAGACAGTTTATCAAGATCCCCAGAAAGGGGAGGTTGGTTTCAAAAATCTGGAGAGGCGTTTCGAAATTCGGGAGAAGCGATTTGCAAATCTGGATAAGCGGCTCGGCGAAGTAGAAGTACGCAATTTTGCCGCCGCGCAAATCCTTAGGCATATGGGCATCGACATACCTACCGACGGCAATATCTTCGACCAAAATTGGAAGAAAATCAGAGAATTCGCCAAGGATGAAGTCGATCGGCGCCTGGAAGACAAGAAACAGCAGTGACCGTACCGCTGGCGTTATTTTGCAATCATTTAGGTAAAACCAAATTTCTGGGATCGATCGCTAGGGAAAAGACTCCAGTTCAAGCAAAGTCGGCCCGGAATGAACCAGTACTCAAGGAGTTTCTCGCCATGACTCGATCGGCTCTCATCGCCTGGATATTCTTCTTGACCATGGCGAGTTTCGATCCGCCTCGGCTCGCGGCACAGCCGCCTGCGCCGGCCGAAATGCCGCTCATCAAGCAGCCAAGCTTGATGGAACTAGGAGAACTGTACCAGGCGCTCGATTTGCCTCTTCCTCCCAAAGAGGCCTTTTTTGCCTTCATTGGCAATTTCGACCAGCCGTTAACCTTTGCACCGGCGAACCTCGAATTCTCCTATCAAATGCACTTTGCCACGGGGGGTCCCTATCCGTCGGCAAAATACCAGGTTTGGGCGGGTTTGCGAAGATTCCCCGGCAAGAAACTGGATGCGATCTGCACAAACCCTCCCCGACCGGAACTCGTCTTGCGATACTTGAAAGCCGGTACCCTGGGTGCGGCAGATCAACGCGTAGGGGAAGGTTACGGAGAACTCATATTTGCGATTCAGTGTCATCTCTTGCAGCACTTTGACCTGGCAAGGTTTTTTTTCGACCGGTGCAAAAGTCGGATTGAAGAGCCCCTCAATCATGGACTGATTCAATTGGCATGGAATTACTGGGCTGAACAATTGGGCCACCCCAAACGCGACTGTGCGGAAATTGCCAAGAAACTCCATTTGCTGGTGGACAAATACAAGTTCTTTGAGATAACCGCGCCGATGGGTTCGTTCGATGATGACGCGAAGGCGAAACACCTGAGCCAGCATCAAGAGCTGCTATATCGCATCGATTTGACGGTAAGATCAACCCGCGCCAGACCCGGCTCGGTAGAAGCGCTCATGGACGATCTCCTTGAGGAAGCTGAAGTCAGAGAAAGCCACGCCTCGTACCTCGGCGCAAATGTTCTCGATGAGGTAGAGCCTTCAGAAAAGGAAGTTTTCAATCCCTTTGCGCGAAAATCCGCACCGAGTGCCGAAGCCAAACTCAGAAATCTTGGCTTTGCAGCGATCCCCCTGCTGTTGGATCATGTCGATGACGCACGCCTGCCAAGAACGCCTGTCGATCCATTGATTTTTTGGGCAACGGGCGAGCCCCAGGGAGTCTTAACTCTTACATCGCGCGATTTTCCATCCGCCGGTTCCAGAGTACGCAACCTTTTATCGACTTTTTTCAAACTTGACCCTTCCAAAGCAACAAAGTCGGATTATTTAGACGCATGGAAAGAACTAAAGAAAATGACAGAACATGATTTTGTCATAAGAAGCCTCAAGCACATCCATGATTTGAACGACGGTCTTGTCCTGTTCATTTCCGAAAAATACAAGACCGAAGCCATCAAGGCTCATGAAACCATGCTCCTTCAACAGCCGGCATTGAAGTATTCCGGCGTCTTTGTCGACTTGATTGTCCGTTCAGACATGCCCAAAGCGGCAAAAGTCAATCTGCTGATGCGGGACGCCCAGTGCGGGGCCGCGAATGAAAAACATGAAGCCTTCGCGGGGCTTTTGCAACTGGACAATGTTGCGTTTTCTCGCGCCTGTGCCGCCTGTCTTGAGAAATTGACCTGGAACGGCGAGGTGACACTGCCGATTGCAGGAATGTCCGCCTCCTAGAATTGTTCTTGCGCACGAACGATCGCAAGACCCGTGACGCCGTCGAAAAGTATGTGCAGAACCTTCCGATCAATCCAAGGCTCGCCGTTCTGAAGGAGTTGGAAGCAGACTGGCGGCTGGGGCCCGTCGATCCCGAGACCCTGTCGTTTCTGACAAAATTCCTCGACAACGATACCGTTTATCAAGATCCCAAAGGGGAGAAAACCGGCTTCAAGAATCTGGATTTCGGCATTGGCGAAATGGAAGTTCGAGATTTCGCTACCTTGCAGATCCTCAAAAATCTCGGCATTGATGTCCCCCCGCGGCATAAAGGAGGAGGACAAGATTGGGTGCGACTCAGGGATTTTGCCAAGAACGAAATCACTCGGCGGCTGGAGAATAAGAAAAGGCAATGACGAGGAAACAAACCAACGATCATGCCGCAATCTGGTTAGCTTCTGTGGAGGCCGTTGGTTCGGGGTGGGATTTCGGTCCGCCAGTCCCCTTGGATTTGTGCCTTGCAAGATCATGCCCAACGAATGATTGCGAACAAAGCTCGCCGCGAAAACAAGATCTGAGTGAGATGAATTTCGGTAATCTTAGGCGCTTTGTTGCATCAGTCAGTCGTCCTGGTTTGGCGACCTTAGCCATTGCATGCATTGTCACCGAAACCAATCCAGGCGACACGGTTTCGACTTTCCATGGGGCGTGAAGCCCCATGCAACCCTGGTCCTCGAATCGGCGAGCCTTCAGATTCCGATCCGTCAACCGAATCTTTGTTCAGGAGTTTTGCCATGCCTCGAATCACCCACTTCGGCTGGTCTCTCTTCCTCATCATGGCAGGATGGGGATCGTCTCCACTTCCCGCGCAGCCTCAGGTGCCCGCTGCAGTCGAAAAACCGGCATTCAAACAGCCGCCGGCGCCGGCCAAAATGCCGCTCATCAAGCAGCCAAGCCTCATGGAGCTTGCCAAGCTCTACAAGGATCTCGATTTACCCCTGCCTCCCAAGGAGTCATTTTTCGCAATGGTGGATGAAGGCGCTTCGCTCACCAGCGCACCGACCTCCAAACCTGAAATCACCTACAGTTTTTATTTTGCAATCGGCGGCCCGTACCCGAAAGCGCCTTACGGGATTTGGCAGGGCTTTCATTTCGCCCCGAAAGAATCGCTTGCCAAGATCTTTCCCAAGGCTCCCAATCCGGCAGCCATACTCTCGTTCCTCAGAATGGGACGGACGCGAGGTTCGCTGCAATCTGACCAAGAGGATTACGGAGAACTGGTCTTCGCGGTCCAGTGCCAGCTTTTGGAACATTTCGAACTGGCCAATTTTTTCTACCGGCGCTGTCAAAAGTCGGCGACGGAACCATTTAACGACACTCTGATCTGGGTCGCCTGGAACTTTTGGGGAGGGGAACTCGCCGATCCCAAACGAGATTTGGCGTTGGTGGCCAAAAAGTTGCATCACATCGTCGACAAACACCGTTTCTTTGAGATACTCCGGCAGGGACCTGCCAGCGAGAAAGAAGATATCGAACGCAATATCCAAGATCATCGCGCCTTGCTTGAACGCCTCGAACTGACTTTGCGACCAAGCGGAGCCAAACCAGGTACGATCGAGGCGCTAATCGACGAACTACTCATCGATCCCCACGCCAATGAAGGCTGGGACCTTGTACCACCAGAAGACAAAGGCCCAGAGGAAAAACGAACTCGACCGGAGCCTGGAATTCAAAAACGCGATGAGCCCAAAAACCAGCGAGATGCAAAATCTGAACTCAGAGGCATGGGGTTTGCCTCGGTTCCCACACTCATTGAGCACGTTGACGACATGCGCTTGATCCGTCATGCGACGTCTCAAAGAGGATTGGCTACTTTCTATCGCGACCTAGGAAGGCGAATGGAAACAGTCAGCGCCAAGTCCTACCACACAGTCGGCTCGGTAGTGCGAGATGTATTAAGTGTTTTTTTTCGATTGGATCAAAACCAGGCCACCAAAGCAGATTATTTGAAATCCTGGAATGAAATCAAAAACATGAAGGAATCGGAATTTGTCGCCAAGCAATTCGAGAGCACAGAAGATCAATCGACAGCGTTTTTGATTTTCGCCTCTGGAAAATACCGTGGCGCATGCATCGAAGCCTATAAAAAATTCTTGCAGATCAAACCCGATATCCAGTACATGGCTTACTTGATCATTTTGGTTACTACGTCGGATCTGCCCAAGGAAACCAAAGTAGACTTGCTGGCACAGGCCGCCGTTCGATGTCCCCCGTACGCGAGATTTTTCGCTTTGCGCGACCTCCTAACTCTGGACAACGGTGTCTTTTCGAAAGTCTGCGTGGAACTCCTGCAAAAAATTCCCAAGGACGGATTGAACGAAGTCGAGGAAAATGCGCGTATCCATGTGATCAGGATGGGCTTTCGCAGCGAAGTCCCATCGGCGCGGCAGATTTTTGAAAAGTACACAAACGAACTACCCTTCCATCTCAAATTACAAGTTCTTAATGATTTATGCGGCGATGTTTTTCAAGAACCTACAGGCTCAAAAACTCTCGCGTTTTTGTCTCCGTTTTTTAAAGACACGACCTTATACCATCCTGGTAAGAAAGATCACCAAGCGTCGATGATTTTGGGCCATGATCTTAGCCGAGCTGAGGTCAGAAATCTCATGGCCATGTGCATTTTGCGGACCCTTGAAATTGATATTCTCGTCAACGACAACACTTCCGAAGAAACTTGGACCCAGATTCGAGAGCTTGCCAAAAGCGAAATCGCCAGACACCGAGAAAACCAGAAACGGCAATGACCTTCCCGCCGGAGTTGTTTTGCAATCTTTCATGTAGGCAGAATCTCGATTCTGGAATCGGTCGCAACCGAAATGAACTGAGCTCAAGCGAGCGCTTTCCCAAATGAATCGATATTCGAGGAGTTTCTCGCCATGAGTCGATTGGCACCCTTTAGTTGGATCCTCTTTGTGACCATGGCGGGCATTAACCCGCCGCCGCTGACGGCTCAGCCCCCGGCGCCACCCGAAAAGCCGCTCATCAAGCAACCCAGCCTCATGGAACTGACCAAGCTCTACCAGGATCTCGATTTACCCGTGCCGCCCAAGGATGCTTTTTTCGCGATGGTTGACGAGGGAACCTCGCTCGGATACGCGCCCGCCTCCAAACTTGACATCACATATCAATTGCATCTCGCGACCGGAGGCCCCTATCCGAATGCGCACTATCGTGTATGGTCGGGGCTCAAAACGGATTTCGAGGAAACCCTGGCCGTGATTTTCACCAAGCCTCCCACCCCGGCGCAGGTACTCTCGTTTTTGCGGCTGCACCGGTTGCGAGGAGAGTTCGACCCGGGCAACGAGAATTACGGGGAGCTGGTTTTTGCGATTCACTGCCAACTGCTGGGGCATTTTGAACTGGCCCGGTTTTTCTACGGGCGCTGTCAAAAATCCGAAACTCGCCCCCTTAACGAGAACCTGGTTCTTGTCGCCTGGAACTACTGGGGAACCGAATTGGGGAATCCCAAACGGGACTTGGCGCTGGTGTCCAAGAAACTACGACACCTGGTCGACAAACACCACTTTTTCGAACTGCTCAGCCGCGGAACTCCGACCGAAAAAGAAAAAATCGAACGTGATATTGAAGAACATCAGACTTTGCTGGACCGTCTCGAATGGACCCTGAAAACAAAACAGGTTCAACCAGGATCGCTTGAGGCCTTGATCGAAGGATTGCTTGTCGATCCGACGGCCGGGGATGGCTGGGAAATGCTGCCATCCGGAGGTGAAAACCCAAACGAGAAAGATCAAACTTCAGAACCGGGCAATCAACAACTCGCCGCTACCAAAAAACTGCCGGATTCCAAATCTGAACTCACGCGGCTGGGGTTCGCTGCCATTCCGTCATTGATTGAACATGTCGACGACCAACGCTTGGTGCGGCATCGACCGATGTTTCTGGGCGGATTGGTCGGACTCGGCCAAGAAAATAGTCACAGGCTGACGACCATTAATGCCAGAAGCTATCGCACGATTGGCTCCGTTGTGCGCGATCTGCTAAGCACATTTTTCATTTTGGATGAGCAAAAAGCAGAGAAAGCGGACTACGTGAGCGCGTGGAGAGACATGAAATCGATGACCGAAGCCGAGTTTGTATCGAAAGCGCTTGCGGATCCGGACAAACGATCTTGGAATTTCATCCAATTCGCCCGAGCAAAATACAAGGAAAAATGCATTGAGTCCTATAAAATTGCTTTGCGCAAAAACTTGGAGATTAAATGGTTTGGTTTTTTAACCCGGGCGATCGTCGAATCGAATTTGACTCCTGCGGAAAAAATTGAATTGCTTTCGGAAGGGGCGAGCAAGGGATCACTGCAGCAGAAATACGACGCCCTCTATGTGCTGGCAGATCTCGACAACGCCGTATTTTCCAAGCTGTGCGTTTTGACACTAAAGGGTCTACCCCAGCCGCTATCCTCCGATGACGAAGAGAAATACCATTTTTTGATCATACTTTTATCATTCCGCACCAAAGACCTTGTTGCACGAGAGTTCTTTGAAACTTATATAACAAACCTCCCAGTTAATAAGAAGTTAAAAATACTAGACACCATCACAGGATCAATTCTTGACGATACTGAAGAATCCAAACACCCAGCTTTTTTATTAAGATTTTTCGATGACAAAACGATTTATTCCCATTACAGGGGCGATCATAATGCATGGTACATCTTGTGTTTTGATCTTACCCAGATTGAAGTAAGGAATTTTATCGCAAATAAAATTCTAATACACATGAAAATCGATCTTCAAATTGACGACAAGACCACGGACGAAACCTGGGCCAAGATCCGAGAACTAGCAAAGGACGAAGTGGACCGACGGCTTGAAATCAAGAGCAATCGATGATTGCGGGAGTGTCGTGAATGAGTGTAAGCATCCATGGAACCAGGCAGCCTTTCCCATGACGAGGGGGAGCTGACATCAAAAAACCCTCCTGGCGACAAGCCAGGAGGGTTTTGCGCGAGAGCATCCTGGATGGTTCTTCACTTCTTGAGAGCATCCCGGATGCTTCTTTATTTCTTGAGAGCATCCCGGATGCTCTCAACTGCCGCCTTGATCGCCTTGATTTCGGCTTCCAACCGGTCGATGCGGGCCGTCAGGCTCTGGGCGGGATCGAGTGGGACGTTGACTTTGAGGCCATGGCCATAGGCCGCGGCCAGGCTCGGATCGTAGATCGTTTCCACGATGGGGAGGAAGTGGATTCCCTTGGCGGGATCCAATTGCTTCTGGGCCTGGCCCGTTGCCCCATTGAGAGTGGTCAAACCGGATGCGACTTCAGCCCAAACCCCGTGCGTGTTGTTTTGAAAAGCCCTCTCCTGCCCCAGCAACATGAAGGTGGCTGTCGCCGCGTCCGTGTCGCGTACGCGCGCTTCGGGCGTGACCTGAACGTTCAGCGGCTTGCCCGCCCGGATGACCCGGAATTTCACCGGCTGGCCCTGCGATTCCTGCACCGTCTTTTGCAAGGTATCGGCCTGATCGAGAGTCACGCCGTTCACCTCGATCAAAATGTCGTTGGTCTTGATGCCGCATTTTTCCGCGGGGCTTTCCGCGACAATTTCCTTGGCAAGCAAACCCTGGTTCTTCGGCAGCCCCAGATGCACTTGTAAGGTCTCCTCAATCGGGGCGGCGCTCACGCCAATGAAAAACCCCACAGGCTTCTCGCTTGCGGGCGCCCAGGTGACGCGCGGCACCGAGCGGACATTGAGTACCTGCTCCTTGCCTGCACGCAGAAGCTTCAGATTCACCACCTTTTCCGGCGCTGCCTTCAACGCTTCGGCGATATCGCCCGTGTTCGCAACCGGTTTCTCCGCCACCATCAGGATGATGTCATTGGCGATCAAACCCACCTTGGCTGCGGGCCCTTCATTGACGATCGAGGTGACCACCAACCCCCGATCGACTGGAATCCCCAGTTGCGCACGCACCGCTCCATCCGGAGGCGTCATGTTGGCACCGAGTAGGTTCTCCACGGGCGTACGGACGTAGAGAACCGTACCGGTGTTCGCCTGCTTGACAGCCTGCAAGTCAATCGTTCCATCAAAGTCCAAATCGGCAATCGCTGTGAAGCGAGCCGCCGCCTCACCTGCCTTTTTCTGTTGGTTATTCTGTTGATTATTCTTCGAATCTTTTTGCTGCGGATTTTGCGAAGCATTCGGCTGCGCACCGGGTGGCTGACCCTGCTGCGCAGTGAATACCACGATTTCCGCCTCTGGCGCCGCGACCGGCTGCGGTTTGGGCTCTTGACCCTGCGCCCCAACTCCCCAGAGGGGCAAAAAGATCGAACCCAAGAGCAACCGACGAAACGAACCACGCGCACTGCTTTTCATCTTCATGACTCCTCATCGAAAAAGAGAACCAAAAAAGATCTGAAAATTCCCTTAAAGAGATCCCAAAACCAGGGAAACCAAAGAACCAAAAAAAAACCAAGGTGAGACACAAGGAGATCGGTCGCACTCGCCGCGACCGCAAGCAAAAGCTTGGGCGCTACCGTGTGCTGAAAGAGACGATTGAGGCTAACTGCGATTCGGCCAGGACTTGCAGCAGAAACCCGGCCAGATTTAGTAGATCCGGTCGCCAATGAAGCGCAGGCGAACCGCATCGACCGGCACGGCCACCTTGCGGCCATCCTTGGTCGTCATTGACACGAATTGCGGTTCCTTTTCGATCTGATAACCGCGCCGCTCCCAGGCACGAACCACCGGCAACGCAAGGCCCGACTTGGCGACCTCCTTGCCGCTCTTGGCACCCGTGCCTTCCGTGGCCGGCCCCGCTTGAGTCGGTGAGCCATCTGCCGAAGTGGCCCCCTTTGCCAGGACCAGGTCCTTCTCTGAAGCCGTTTTCTCTGCAAAGCCTGGTCCTTCCGATTCGTTAGGCCGGATTCCCGAGGCCTGGTTCCCAGACGGAGAATCCGACACCAGAGCGTTCGTAGCCGGACCTGTGTTGGACGCCATGTCGTTCGAAATGGCCGATGCTCCCTGCCGGCCGCCCAGCGACCACCCCAAGGTAAACGCAGTCAAAAGCGAGGCAGCCACTGCCGCATACAACACCGGCGGAACGAACTTACGCGGTGCATGAGCCCGGCCTGGCATGAGCGATCGCCCGTTGCCCTTGTTTGAAGCGAAGCGAAAAGACGATTGCCACATTTGCGCTTCCAGGAAGGTGACCGCGCAGCGCTTCCAGGCCCCCGGTTCCAGGTCGAGCCTTGAGAGCAGCTCAAGCCGCTCCGATTCATTCAGCTCGCCATCCACCAGACGGTCCATCCACTGTTGCTCGATCCTGTTAGGGCTCATGGTCTCGTCTCCCCATCTCCTGAAAGTTCCACGATCGCCTCGCGCAGCCGCTGCCGGGCCCGGTGCAACCGTGCCTCGACGGCCGTCTCGCCAATGCCTAGCCGATCTGCCAGTTCTCGGTAACTCAATCCGTCGCTATATTTGCCCGCGAGAATCTCCCGATCAGGCCCCGGCAGTGAAGACAGCGCCTTTTGCACGATCGACTCCCGCTCGGTGCGCATCAGGCATTCCAGAGGGCCAGCGGGTACTTCTTGGCCCCGGCCCCCGCCCCCTTTCGCGTCCATGTACCGCTCGTGCAACCGCGCCTGCCTTCCACGCGAGCGCCGGTATAGCAGCACGCATCGCACCGCTACCCCATAGAGCCAGCCACCCAGGTTGGCCGGAGCCTCCGAGCGCTCCGAATGCCTGACCGCGGCAAGCGCCACCTCCTGCATCACCTCGTCCACCGCCTGATTTTCACCCAGGCGCGACTGAACCGCGGAGCGCAGCAAGCGATCGTGCGATTGCAGAGCGGCAACCAGCTCCGCGCCCCGAACCTCCGGTTCGGTCATCGGCGCGTCGTCCCCTTGTGTCGTTGGTTGCGCGTCCATGTCTGGGAGATTAGTTACCGCACCGGCTGGTTTCTTGTTTTTTCTTTTTCTTTTTCGTTTCAGATCGCAGAGAAAGCACCGTATCTGGCGCAGCGCCCGGGTCTTGGATCATTCTAACCATGGGGATGATGCCTAATGGAGCCAAGCGGAGCGTTCCTTTACCTGGGCTCGTGTTTTGCAATGGCCCAGAGGCGCAGCTCCGCGAAGAGCTTGGCCAAGGCAGCCGGCTGGTAATGGGCATTGAGGCCGCTGGGGTTCGGTAGTACCCAGGCGTGACTGCCCCCAAATTGGCTTTTTTGGAGTCCGACGCCGGCGTCCTTCACACCGGTGACGACCCGGTAAGGGCCAATGCCGACGAAGGCAATGACGGTCGGGCGCCAACGCTCGACCTTGGCTTTCAGTCGCTGGCCTCCGCTATGAAGTTCGTCGTCCGTCAGTTCATCGGCACGGGCGGTGGCGCGTTCGACCACATTCGTGATGCCCAGTTTGAGATCAAGAAGGAGCGTCTCTTCAAACGGCGAGAAAAGACGGGGCGTGAAACCGCCGCAGTAGAGGGCCGGCCAAAAACGGTTACCGGGACGACCAAAGTGATGGCCAATGGCAGCGGTGTAAAGGCCGGGGTTGATGCCTGCAAAAAGGACGATCAGCTTTTCGGCGATGATGTCGGGAACAAGCTTGTCGTGCGCGGCAAGAAGTTGGGCTTTGGTGGGTTTCCAGGGAGTGAATTTTCGTTCCCCGTCACTCCTCACGCCGATACTCTCATCTATCATAAGAAGTGAATTGCACCCTCGCATTTCAAACCATTTTACGGCCCTGTGTCTGCCGTTGCCAATTAGAATTTCAGGCTATCCATTCGCGTCCAAAGGCATCTGGCTAGGCGAACCAACAAGTCTAGCATTTAATATAGTCAACTCCGCAATTCACTGAAACCAACTAAAATCAACGAAATTATTTGCGCTAATATCTTTTCATTTTTTATAAGCGACAGTGTGTTTCGACTGTAAAACCTCGTAATTGAAAGGAGTTTACACGATATTCCACGGCAACTGACGATTCACCTGCATTTTTTTTGAAATATTCCTCAAGTGCCAGAATAGGGTCAGTTGTCACTCCAATTGTATCCATCGCCCTGACAAATTGGGCCCAATTACACCAGACAGCCCGGTCGTCCACCTCCGACTTCGAGAACCTGCAATGGTGACGACCCAAAACGAAATAGACAACTCGGCGAACTTCAGTACCTTCTCCGGCGAATTTAGCAAGGGTAACAAGCGCTTGCGGACCATTCTCAGATAACCAATTGTGAACTAATTGAATCCATCTATTTGCACTTGGGACTAGATTCGAAATGAGATTCCTACGCTCGTTCAAATCACCCCCATATGATTTTTGCCATTTCAATTGAAAAACCGCAAGAGTACCAGTGGCCTTTACCAACACAAGCGCATCAATATCAGTAACGATTTTTCCGTCTTTCTTAATAACTATTTCATTGTCGGCAAAATGAATACGCTTCATTGGCAACATCCATCGAAGGTCTTCTCGAAACCATGATTCTCTCTCATTTAAATTTCGAGAATAATCATATGGATATTTTTCGAACAGACGACGTCTCAAAAGATCATAGGGCAGAACCTGAGCTCCGACCACAGAGAAATGGACATGGTGTCGCGCAGCCGGAACAAAAATCGGAAACGGAGAGTCGTAAATTTTAGAATATCTATTAAAAACATCTCTGTCACCTACAAACAATTCGCATATCTGACGTGCAACGCTGTCATCAAGGTCAAATTGTTTTGAAAGCGAATCTACTTTCCATTGCAGTGGCGACCAAGGCACCAAAAGGTTTCGAATGTCAAGTTGCGGATTCATCAAATATAATTCTGTCGCAAATGCCGTGTGCTTAAGCGCCCATCCAACGAATGCTGTAACCGAACAGCCATATGCGCCTGATGGAACACCACCGAATTCCGCACTTGGGCTAAACCCCATAAGGGGGTTCGACGACCTTGCGTGCAGAATAGCCTTCCTATGGTAATATTCATCTAATTCAGGAGTAGTTTCATACCCTATGTAATGATCGTTAAATATTCTCACATTTTTTTCGAATTGCTAATTGAATTTCAGGCCATTCCTGCCTTAGAGCGTGGTACTCTTCCCTGTCTCCTTCAACAACTAAAGCATCCATCCAATGATTTGCATCAAAATCATCATCTTCGGCAACCCCGAAGTCTCCCACGGTCCGAAATCGAATTCGATCGTCAGATGCGTCAATGAACTCAAGCAGCTGGGCCCGAAACATCTGGACTTGTCGGGCAGCAATCCTCAGCGAACCAAGCCTATATAAAACAGAGTCGGCCCATTGTTTCGACTCAATCGTTGATGGCGCATTCGGGACACCGTCTTTGCCGATATCATCATTCATAAACATTGCCATCGCGCTGTTAAAACCGCGCGCAATCATCAAAAACAAAGAAAGATCTTTATTATCTCTAGAAACAGATGACCACCACCAGTGGTAATTAAGCGACCTTGTAAATTCTAGAGAAAGCAATCGCGAATCAATATTTAATTCTTTTTTTGGCGAAAAAGATGACGCAATTTTCGCCTCCTCATTTTTTATTGAGCTTTCTATTCGCTTAACCGCCTGATCAGCATTCATTAATAAACTCTCATCTAATCAACGGAAACACCCCTCTTTTTCCTTTTCCAACACAAGACAAGAGACGCGAGCGTCATTTGCCCGGGCCCCTCACAATTGCCGAGAGAAGCAAACAATCCGACGTTCGATTCCCTTTTTTTATAGACCTTCAATTCACATTCTTCAGCGCTGCCTTGATGTAGTCATGCCGTGTCTTGAGCGTTTGTTTGTAGCCTTCGATTCCCTTGAGCCATTCATCTCCCTGGCCGGGAGCAATCGCATTGACGGCATCCTTGATGCGCACGGCATGCGCGTCCACCCGCTTGTTGATTTCCGCCAGGTTGAACTGTTTTTCAAAAATCGTTTTAAGAGTGGAAATGTATCGTTTCTTTCCTTCGTCGGTCTGGAACAGACGGCGACAGATCAATCCCCCCCACTCGTGGATCAGACCGTCTTCGGGATTTTGAAACATCTGATCCTTGCCATGCGCGAAGAAAACCGCCTTCTTTGAAAGCGGATCGAAATAGACCTTGTAGTTGTTGCGGTTGCGGGAATAGCCGTCCCAATCGCCGCACAAGACCTCCACCGCCCAAAGACTATAGAGCCTGTCGAGATCGACCTTCTTATCAAGCAGAGCCAGCCTCTCCTGATTGTTTTCGGTTCGGGCCGCCGCCGCGAGCGCGGCGAGGTCCTTGCGCTGCACATCCTTACCCTGCTTCAGCTCAAGCTCCTGGTCAACATCGGTCAGGAAGCCGCCATCGTATAAGTTGCCGCTCGTGTCCTTGAAATAGAGCTTGAGGAACTCACGATCGTACCCTTCCTTGAGCAGATACATCCCGACTTTTCTGCCGTTGAGCTCCACCGTCGCGTGATTGCCGGGGGCCGCGGGCACACCCACCGCGCGGCACATTTCCGCGGTGATGATTTCATTCATGAACGAGTTGTCCTGCACCGAATTGTTGAGGTGAAACTTGTCCATTCCCTCAAAGAGCTGCTTCTTCTTGAACTTGTCCATGTTGAGCGTCAAGGCCGGCTTGTCGTTCCAGTCGCGGTAGCTTCCCGCCTGGCCCTTCAGATGAATGCCGACCTGGGTGTAGGTGCGGCCGTTCACCTTGATCGTGCACTTGACCGCCTTGCGCGGTTCCTTGGCCAACAACGCAAGATTCTCTGGATCTACCGTGATTTGAAAGGTGGGAATGGTGCCTTTTGGCTTGAAGAATTCCGCCGCGGGATCCAGAGGGCCCTCGGCGCCGAATGCGGCCGCAATCAAAAAGAGAAGCATGGAAATGTCATCCTTGAACAAGCAGTCGATCCAGAAGGCCGGTCGAAAAAACGAAAAAAACGCCTTCTGATGATTGTAGGGCCGACGGCTGCCTTCGGAGGACCCGGAGATCCAAGAGCGATCTCTTTGGCAGAGTCCGATCCGCCGGAACTCGGGCGCCCGCCTAGGGTTCCCGGTGGCATTCGAGGACGATCGCCTGGGGAACGGCCTTGGGCCCTTGGGGCGCGGCAATGGTCAACCCGACCGACATGAGCTCCGCCCCCGTATGTTTGCGTTCGGCTTGAGGTTGGTCCCAATCGACAATCCGATAGGTTCGCTTGGCGTCGAGGTTGCGCCATTTCAACTGGTAGGCCGGTGCATTCGGTACGGAGGGTGAGAAAATCTGAACGATCCCCCTGCCCGATGCCGGGTCGGAAAACTGGTAGGCAAGCCAGGCCGTGTTCTTGTCGGTCCAGTCGGTCAAGGGAGAAAAATCGGCCGCGAATAGGTCGCGGATTTTCAAATACTTGTCAAGATGGCCGCGCAAGGCCTCCACCTGCTTGGCATCGTTGTAATTGATCGGAAACGACGAGCAGGCACCCATACCGCTTCGTAGCGATACCGGGTCGGTCTTGAGCGAACCGAGCCCATGCAAGGGCAGCCAGTGCGACAGGCCGTGGCTCATGGCCTGCACATTGCGCGGATAGGCGGCATCGTCCCAGCAACTGTCGCTACGCCACAGGAGCACGGAGCGGCGCATCATTTCAAAATCCACCCGTCGACCGCCGCTGGCACATTGATCCATGATCAGTTTGGGAAATCGTCGGGTCAGACGGTCGAGAAACTCGTAGAGGCCATTGATGTAAAGCACCTCGCGCAGGCCCACAGTTTCCGGCGTTTCGCCGGTGTGCCAGAAGTAAGAGGGGTATTCGTTGAAATCCTGGCGGTAGATGGAAATGGACCCTGCCTCGATTTCCCTTGAGACCGTTTCCAGCGCCCATTCCCGCGCTTCCTTGATGCCCAGATCGACCAGGCGGAAACCATCGGTTTCCTGATAACGCAGGGGGCCAGGCGTCTTGGTCGGCCTGAGAATCCATTCGGGATGTTCGCGATCGACTTGAGTGCCCGCCATGGCCCGCTCCGGTTCAAACCAGGCCAGAAATCGCATTCCCGTTTTTCTGACCGCATCGCCCACCGGGGCCAATCCCCGGGGAAACCGCTTCGTATCCGGTGTTGGATTCCCTTGTGCCCCCGGAAAGCCACCCTGATTCCAGCCGGCATCGATCCAAAAGGTGTCGAGCGGCAATTTGTGCGCGGCGATCGTGCTCGCCAACTTGGTCAGATTGGCCTCGGTGGTGTCGTTGAACCCGACCATCCCATGCACGCTCGCGGCCACGGGCATCAATTTCCATGGCTCATGATTTTGCGGGGTGAAATGTTTGAGCATCAAACGCCGGAAGCGATTTTGCCCATCGATCCAGCTTCCCTGGTAGTTCATCACCAAGATCGAGGGAATGCGCAGTTCTTGACCCGGCTTGAGTCGAAAATGCGATCTCTTGAGGCCCGCGCGAATTTTCACGCGCTGATCGGACACGCGTTCGAAACTTGCCTTCCAGTCTCCCGGCCAACCGATGGCGAGGATCATGCCGCCGCCATCGCCGATTAAATTGAAATAAGGCAAGACGCCATCGCTTGAGCGTCCGCCAAATGATTCAAGCGTGAGCGGCTTGCCGAGGTTGAGCGTTTGCCTGTGCGGCTGAAAGTCCGAGGCCTCGGCATGACTTCCCTTGGTCCAGAAGATTTCGATCGATTTCGTGGCGGGGAGTTGCACGGTGAAATTGGCCGACTGTAAATCGCTATATAATTGCGCGGCATTTTCCGCGGTCGGTTTCAGCAGGATCTGCCATTCCATCGCGCCAAAAGCTGGAAAATCGGTCACCTTGACGTCCATGCCGGGGTGAGGGAACGAACAGGGCATCTGTCTTTGCTCGGCAAGCTGGTAAGCGGCATTCAATTTCCATTCGGAACCGACGCCATACCCGTCCGCAAAAAGAAGCGGAGCGGCGATCAAATTGAAGAGAATGGCAATCGAGTACGCGCAAGATCGTGGCATGATTGGCTCCGAAAAGACGACTCGTGTCGAGCCGTTGCAATTTTCACGGTATGGGGTTGCGCCTAAGCCGAGGATATTACTGGCGCGACCCGCTGCTTGCCCGCGTGTGGGCGTGGGGCGTGTGGGCTGTCAACCTAGGATAGAAACAGCGCCCTGTCCGGTTCGGGCAAAAATTCCCTCGATCGATCAACCGTTCCAGGCCTGGACAAAGGGGTGGTTTGCGCCCGCGAGGCGAGTGATTTCTTCCTTGAAGCCCCGCTTATCACTCAAGTACAAGGGAACCCAGAGCGTCACGCTCGTGGCGTGGTTGCCCACGAGAAGGTAGCGCAGGCCGAGCAAGTTGAACGGCTCGACCCGGTCGATCTCCTCCCAGGCGAAGGTGTAATAGGCTCCGCCAATGTTGTAAGAGCGCAGGCCGGCTTCACTGACTTGCACGGTGAAGAAAATGACACCGAAGACGATCCAAAAAGTTAGGAAGCAGATGAACTCGATCATGTGATAACCGAGGCGCACCCAATTTACCGCATAAGGGGACCTGGACTCGTTGTTGGCCATGTAAACCACGGCTACCAAGATGCCGATGCCCAGGGTGACGAGAAAGGGGGGCAGGAAAGCGGATCGGAAGGTTTTGGGTTTGGCTGGCGCGGTCATGACTCCACCAAAGATCCGGGAGCGAGTTGGTTCTCCCCACGATTCAGCTTAGAGATGGCCCCATCGGGGAACCATCCGGCCATCCCTCGCCGAAACCTGACCGTCGAATTTCGTTTCTTCGCGCCTTACAATCCAGCCGACACATCAGTGGTGTTTTTCTGAATCAGCGACACATTCCAAACGCTGAGGCCAAGGCCGCAAGCAGCGAGGGTACCCAAGAGAATTAGAATCGGTTCCAAATAGGACAGAACATGGCCGGTTCCCTTGGTCGTGATCAGCACATACTGTTCCCCGTTGGGGGTCGGCTTGTAGCCAGGCAGCACCAGGTCGTACCACGCGGGCGCCTTTTCCACCGTCGTGCCGTCGGCCAGCGTTACCTTCGGTGCGGCGGGATCGGCAAGGCGCCGGTAATCGGCTGCGGAAACCACCTGCAAATCATAGTACTCTGGACTCAGGGTACGGTTCTGCGCCGTCGCGAGGCCAAATCGGGCGAATCCCCAGCTCAACCCAATATGCAAAAGGAGGAGGAAAAAAGTCACGAGCAAAAGCATGGCGCGAGTCGCGGGATTGGCGAACTTCATGGATCAACTCCTCAAAAAAAGTGCCGAACGAGATTGGAGCAAATCAACTGACTGGATGGCTGACGACTCGTCCATCGGTGTAATGCACCCAGACCGTGCCATCTCGAAGGACACGCTGGCCCGCCACCGTGCTGAAGAGCGCGCCGTGCAAGGCCGCGACCCAGCTTCCGACGACGATGACCATCATGCAGGCCGCAAGCGGCGCCCACGCGACTTGCTCACGGAGCGCCAGGCGGACATTGCGATGGACCGGGCGTTCGACTTCGAAGCCTTCCAAAGCATGACGCACCCGATCCATCACCTCAGCGGGAACTTCTTGAGGCCCGGGAGCGGATAGCAAACGGGCCAGGGCACGATCTACGATATCGGGCGGTTCTTCGTTCATTGCGATTTCTCCTGTTGTTGGCTCAATTGGTCGCGTAGTGTCGAGCGGGCACGATGAATCAGCACGGTCGCATGATTCGTTGTGATCTCCAACGTGTCGGCAACTTCCTGGTTGGAGAGACCGTGGACAAAGCGCAAGGTAAATGCCTCGGCCTGATCGTGAGGTAGAGAGGCAATCTTCAGCCGAAGCTGATCGGCAAGGTCTCGATCGTCGATGAGGTCGACCGCTCGCTTCGATGCGGGATCTTCCAGGCCTGTTTCCGGCAGGGGAACGGCGGCATGGCGATAGCGGGCCCTGAGAAGGTCAAGCGACCGAACGGTCGCCAATCGCTTCAGTAGCGCAGGCCAGTTCCTGATTTCTTTGCGGCGTGAAATCGCAACCGCTTCCAGCATGACGCTTTGAAAACAGTCCGCGGCGTCGCTCTCCTTGCCCAGTATCCTTAGTGCATGGCGCCAGACGACCGGCCCGAACTCTTCAAGGATCTGAGGCCAGTCATGCACGGCGCGATGTCCCTTTTTCGATGTCTTGAATCTTTCGCCCTCTCCTAGTCGCATCGACCGGAAAAGAAATTACAGGGAACCGCCAAAAAAAGCCCCCCCATCGCCGACGGCGACCGCCAACGGCCTGAACCGGGGAGCGTTCTTCTTGTTGAACCCCTTGCAAGGAATCACCCATGCGGAACGCACTCATCGGCTGGATTCTAACCGCAATCGCGGCACCGGCCATGGCTCAGGAACTCGATGAGAGTTCCCCCCGTCGCCTGGCGGTCTCCCGAAATGGCGAGCGTATCGCCCTTGCCAGCTACGACAAACTGGTGCGAGTTTGGGATGCCGAAGGTAAATTGCTGCACACGCTCGAAGTAGAATTGCCCGCATGTGCCGTCGCGTTTTCGCCCGATGGCACCTCCTTGATTGCCGGGACGATCGGCACCCGGCCCAACACCTCCCAGCCGACGCGCGGCAAACTCTATGGCTGGACGCTGGGCTCCGGTGAAGCGAAACTGCGCTGGAAGGCGCCCATTGTTGGCTCAACCACGGCCATTGCGGTGGAACCCAAGGGTCAATGGATCGCGGCCAACACCGTTTATGCGACCTTGGGTATCTACAATCTGACCGACGGCGCCTTGATACGCAACTGGCAAGAACGGGGTAACTCTCCCAGCGACCTCGCCATTAGCCCCGATTCTCGAACCATCGCCACGGCCGGACAGGCCTGGATTCTATGGGACGCTGCCCGGGAAAAGCTTCCTGACGAAATGCCCGCCCAAGCGGAAAAGCCGCTTTCGGCGGAACTGAGTGAATCGTTCATGAAGGCACGCAAGGCGGGATCGATCGCGACCGTGATTGACGGAGAGGGCAAATGGGCGATCGCCGTGGGGGCATTCGACAATCGTCAGGGGCGTGCAATCGACATCGCTCAGCTCGATATGGTTAGTGCGAAGATCAACAAACTCATCGCGAAGGGGGTCGATGGGGCCGAATGCGTTGCGCTAACGCCCGATAGTCGGTCGCTGGCCGTTGGCCTCGATTCGGGGATGGTCAAGCTATTCGATGTGGAAGGGGAGAAACCGACCTCGGAATGGGAAATCGAAGGCCGCCCAAGGATACGAAGCGTCGCCTACCTCAAAAATGGCAGTCAGCTGGCAGTGGCAACCTTCGGCGGCCAGTCGGTTTACCTCATCGACGCCCAGAACGGCAAACTCATCAAAAAGCTCTTATCGACGAACTAGGAAGGCCTTGCGCAAAGCGCGGCTACCATCCCATCCCATCTGATTAGGACCAACCGGCCCCGGAAAGCCCCAAGGTTAAGCAGGAATTCCTCTTGCGCTTCCTGCCGTCATCGCGTCTTCTAACACTAAAATCGCTGTCGTTCTCCCTAAGATGACCCTGGCCCGGGGCAGGGAGATCATTTGAAGGGTAAACATGGAAACCTTGTCTGTTTCGTTGCAGTCCAGCCTGCAGAAAGTCTGGAGTCATTCTCAGAAGCGCACCGACCTCCCCTCGCTCGACCGCAAAAGGGCCGAAAAATCGGCGCAAAGCCGGGATAAAACCGACCAACTCGATCTGGCGCGTCAACAGGTGAAACGAATCGTTGCGGCCGCAAGCAAGGGCCGAGGTGAGCCTTTCCACCTTTCTCGGTTGAGCCTGGCCGAATTGGGAATGCTCGAGGAAGTCGTCTACTTCGAGTACCTCACGCTCAAGAAGGAATATGACAGCCGGTTCCCTTCCGAAAAAGCCGGCCACATCTTCCAATACTACCGCAACCTCCATCAAGCCCTGCAGGAGCTCCGTCAGGATTTCCTCCACTTCCTCAACAACGCCTGGCATGATCAGGCGGTCAGGAACTACGTCCGCAGGGTCATCGTGGAAATCAAGCATCAGGAATGCGCGTCGGAGGTTTTCTTCAATTGCGAATTCGAAATGCTCGGAGACAGGCTCACCGTGGATTGCCCCCAACTTCTGAGCGCCATGGGCGAAGAGCTCGACCTGATCAAGGCCATTTCGAGGTTTCACAAAATCAGCATTCTCAATCGCATCTATTTCTTCAAAAGTCTGGACCGGGTTTTGAAGAATATTTTTTATGTTTGATTTTTAGTCCGGCATAAATTGCTCTGTTATCCATATACATTACAAACAACTACAGACAACTGATAAAAAAATCTCGAAAACAAATCAATTCCCTCTACTCGTCAAGTCGTGAATCAGTGGAAATGGACACAGGCGACGCGCGACGGAATGAAACGGAGCTGGGGAAGCCAATCGGCTGGTGGCCGCGATTTCTATTATCGGCCAATCCCATCTCTGGCATTGCGCTGACTGCTTTGCGCATGGGATTTGTCCTTTGGATTTTCCGCCTTCCCAATCTCAGTATGTTCGCCCTTGCTTATCCGTGTTGGTTTTTTCTCAATTCCATGCTCTTCTTGCCCATCCTTCTCTTAAGAGAGGCCCAAATCTCTCTCAGCCGGTTCCTCAGTCGACGGTGGGGCCTTCCAAGGGACGAGCAGGGCTCGCGAAAGCTGTTTCGTTATTGGTCGCTGGGGATTTTTGTGATCTCCTGGTTGCTCATTTACTTCCAGGCACCGCTAAGCTGTGCCTTCGCATTGAGTCGGGCCGAATTGGATCGGATCGCCGACGAAGTACTTGCGCAGCCGGACAACCTCGATCGTTTTCGAGGACGCTGGGCGGGCATCTACAAGATCCATGAGGTCAGGATCATCGGCAGAACGGTTGCATTTCGGACCGGATCCTCCGAAATGTGGGGGTTTGCTCGCGCTCCCGGCGCACCTCACGAGCACATCCGCAGTTCAACGATGCCGGATGAAGCGTTGTCCAGCTTCGCTCATTTCCATTTCCGCGATTTTCCGATCGAGGCCAATGCCCGGGAAAACTGGATCAGCGATATTGAAGGAGAACGGCTACATGGCGATTGGTTCGTGTTTTATTCGGGCTACTGGCGACAGAAAATAGGCTGGTCCTAATCGCGGATGAATTCGGTCGCACCCTGCGGCTTCTGCAAACCAATAAAACCAGCGCCAGGCAACCGGCCGAGCCCTGGCCTCGCATCTTCGCATTCACAGTCCACTTCCCCCAAAATGAACAGAGCGTCCTGCAGATCGTTGAAGGTTCAAATTTCGCAGGAATAGGCACAAGGAGTCCCAGGGCAGCCGGCCTCGCTGCGAGCCACGAGACGAACTCGACTTTTGAGGTCCATCTGTACGGCTTAGAATCGACGAGCGAGGGAACGAAAGAACCTTAGGTGCGAACCGGATCCCATGAAAAAGCAGGACGATGCAGAATTGCCTTGCGAGGCACCGAGCACGCCGATCAACCGTTGGACCAAGTTTTGGTTGCGGGCCAACTCCCAGCCATTCATCTGGTTGACGATCGCCGTCGTGCTGTTTTTTATCTGGGCTTTTCGCAATCCCAACCCGAGTATGGTCGGGATTTCCTACGCGGCCTTCTTCCTTTTTGGTTGTTTGCCGATCATCTGTTTGCGTAAGGCCCAACTCGACATCAAAGCTCGGCTCGAAAAGACGCTGCGATTGCAACCGGACCAATTTCGCCGCGGATATCCATTGCGCTACTCGTTCCTACCCCTTGTCGCCATGGGCTGGCTCATTCTCTATTCTCAGGCGCCGATGGCTTGCGGCTTTCGATTGAGCCGCACCTCGCTGGATCATTGGGCGGATGAAGCCTTAGCGAATCCCGAGGATCTGGAACGTTTTCAGGGGCGGTGGGCGGGAATCTACCGCATTTCGAGCGTAGAGGTGTACGGACAAACCGTCGTTTTTTGCACCGGGGAATCGGCAAAAGGCTGTTGGGGTTTTGCCCGAGTTCCCAGCGCCTCCGGCCAAGAAGTCTATCATATCCCTGAGTTATTAAATCATCCAAATTTATCAAAGGATAATCTACGAGATTTTCCACCACGCGATCTTCTCTCTCGAGACATCGTGGGCCAAAGAATTTCCGGCGACTGGTTTGTTGTTTATTCCAACTACTGGTACTACAAATTCGTTCACGAAGACTAGTTCACCCGAGCTATTTCTTTTCTTGCTTTGGAGAGGTCGGCCCCGCGGCCTTCGCCTTCGGCGGAGTGAATACGGCATTCAGCATTTCAATAAAGGCACCTTCGTCGAGTTTTCCTGACTTGTCATGGTCGAACTCAAGAAACATCCGCGTTGCGGCGCCCATCAATTCCGCGGAGGTCAATTTCCCATTCTTGTTCTCGTCCGCGCGGGTCAGGATCGGGCCGACCACATAATTGCCGACGTCGAAGGCGGGACCATTGTTGGGCGCGGGAGCGAATAGCTTATTCAAACCCTCGGTCAGGGCCTTGCGGTCCACCTGG
>Ga0208492_1000742_pt1 | contig 25152 bp, 21 predicted proteins | sample Subbioar_CSW14AB_FD_184820 | JGI IMG/M metagenome (GOLD analysis project Ga0208492, IMG submission 184820) | Serpentinite rock and fluid subsurface biosphere microbial communities from McLaughlin Reserve, California, USA - CR12Mar_CSW14AB (SPAdes) | ecosystem: Environmental > Terrestrial > Deep... | reverse complement strand
CCCCCCCGCGAAAACGGTGAGTGGCGATCCCTTTGTTAATCCCGTGATTGCATATCGCCACCTCCAATGAACTTCATCACATATCCCACACACTAACTCAGTAGCTTATCTACGCAAGGTCAGCTCGCTTGTCGTGGCTTATGACCGACCGCATTTCATCGTGCTCAACGAGGTCAAGCTGACGACGAAAAAGTTGAGCCACTTGCGGCTGCCGGACGGCTATCGGTGCTTCGGCGCGACGCTGACAGAGAGGTGCCTGCATGGCAGCGCGATAATCGTGCGCGACGACGTACTCGACCCGACGAAGGCGCCGGAGGTGCTGTACCGGCACCGGCGGGTGGCGGGCGGCGCGTACAGCGCGTCGGAAACGCAGGCGCGGCACGCGGCGGGGGTGATGGTGCGGGCGTGGGGGGAGCTGCCCGGGGTTGGCGATCGGGGCGAGATGGTTGAGGACATCGCGCGGGCGATGGGGGTTGCGGGTGGGCGGGGTGAGGCGTTGAGTGCGATTGAGCGCGGGTTGGCGGCGCGGCCGACGCGCGAGGGATTCATGGCCTATCTGTGGGTGAGGGGTGTGATGGGCACTGAGCGGGGGGTGGTGGAGGTGTGTCGCGGGGCGCGCGTGCGGGAGGTGGCGGGGCGGATGGTCGCGGCGGGGGCGAGGGAGGTTTATCTGTGGGGGGCTGGGGCGCACTGCCCGGTGGTGGTGGAGTTACTGGAGCCGGCGGGGTTGCGGGTGGTGGGGCTCGTGGATGATGGGTTGGCGGGGCAGGAGCGGTTTGGATTTGTGGTTGGGGCGCCGACCTCGCTGAATGCGTGGGACCATGTATTGCTGGCGAGCGATGCGCACGAGGAGGCGCTGTGGGAGGCGTCGGCGCGTGCGCGGGCGCGGGGCGTGCGGGTGTGGCGGTTGTACGCGGAGTGAGCGCGACCGGTGATTTCTAAACGAGCGGTGCTTACGCGGCGTGCGAGTGCTGAACGGACGCGGCCGCGAGGCTCGGTTCGTAGAGCGGAATGATGTTGCTTGCGAACGTGGTGGCGCGGGCAAAGAGTTCTCGCTCGTGCTCGTCGCTGGAGATGATCAGGGCGTGGACATCCAGCAGGGGGAACTGGGATGGGGCGAGGACGGGCTTGCCGCCGATGCGGGGCGGCGGGCCGTGGGCTTGGCCCGCGGCGTCGTCGATTATGGCGACGACTTCATGAGCGGTTTCGAGGGTTTGGGTGAGGGCGCGCGTGTGGCGGCCGGCGCCGTAGAGGGCGACACGCGTGTGGCCCTGTGTGCGGAGGGTTCGGAGCACGGCTTGGAGGCGGCGCTCGGCGGGGGAGGGGCGGTGGAGGATGGTGGGTGGGAGCGAGAGGTTCTGTGTGGAGAGTCCGGAGGCGCGGAGCTCGGAGGTCCAGACTTCGGCGAGCCAGGCGAGGCGCTGCGGCGGGACGGGGCCGATAGCGTTCAGGGCGTGGAGGATGTGGGTCCAGCGGGCTTGCACGGCGTTCTGCGATCGATCGCTTGGGGCGGCGGCCGCTTCGGTGACCAGGGCTTGGAGTGCGGGGGCACGCGCGGTCGGGGCGAAGAGCGCGGTCGCGCGGGACCACGCCGCGTGGGACATGGCCGCGAGCGCGCGAGGGTCGGACGCGAGCGATGCGAGACGGGCGGCGAGGGCGGGCATGTCTCCGGTTGGGGCGAGGATTCCGTCGATGCCGTCGCGGACCCAGTGGACGGCTTCTCCGCAGGAGGTCGTGATGGCCGCGGGTCGGGCCGCGGCCATGGCTTCCATCACGCACATCGGCGCGGCCTCGGAGCCGCTGACCAGCACGAGGACGTGGTGGGTGCTCAGCAGTTGCTGCATTTGTGCGGGGTTTACTGGGCCTGTGAGAGAGACTTTGCCGGTCGCGAGGTGCGGGGAGAGGGCGGTGCGGAGCTCGGCCGCCGCGGTGCCGTCGCCGGCGATGGTCAGGTGGAAGGGGGTGTTGAAGGCGGCGAGGGCGTCGCAGAGGCGGGCGAGGTCGAGGATGCGCTTGTGGTACTTTTCGAGTCGGCCGGCGTAGAGGAGGCGGAGGGTGTCGCCGGGGGGGAGAGGCGCGGGTGAAGCAGGGACATCGAGGAAGGCGGGCGCGGTCGCTCGGGGCGGGGGAATGGTGAGGTTGAGCTCGGCTGCGGTGGCGATGGTGCGGCGGCGGCCTTCGTGCGACACGGCACGCCACGCGTCCGCGAGCTCGAAGCAGCTGGTGACGAGGCCTTCGCCGTCGTGGCTGGCGGAGTGCAGCCATGCGGCGCAGCGGAGGCCGCGGTGGTGGTCAAGGCCCGCGGCGACGAAGGCGTGGGGGAGGTCATTGGAGACGACCACGTCGGCCCGTATGGATCGCAGCATGGCGCGGGCGGAGAGCACCTGGTCGATCGCGTCGGCCCCGGCAGCCCAGGTGCAGAAGTCGGCCCCGGGGGCATCGGCCAGGGGGGACTGCTGGAGGTCGGCACGCGTCAGGTTCTCGCCGATGATGAGGGGGCGCCAGCCGGTGAAGGGCGGCTTGAGTTGGGCGGCCGACCGACCAGCGGTGGAGACGCCGGAGACCTTCGCGGGGCGATGGAGGGCAACGACGTTCATGGGTGCGCCTCGGCGACGGGCTCGAAGCTGGTGCGGACCATTTCGATCATGCGGCGGGCGAGGGCGTCGGTGGTGAGGTGTTCGAGGGCGATCTTCGAGACCATCTCGCACACGCGGTCGCGCCACTGCGGTTCATTGAGGGCGCGGAGGACCATCGCCTCGAGCTGCTCGCGAGTCTGGAAAGTGGTCTCTGCGAGGTCGCGGAGAAGGAACGCGGGGTCATGGTCGGGGGCGATCGCGTTGCGCAGTCTGGCCTGGTTGGCACGGCGGGAGTTGGGGAACCACATGATCGGCCCGTCGTGCGGGTGGCCCAGGCGCGCGAGGTGGTTGGCGAGGGACATGAACTCGGGGTGGTCGGCGATGGTGTAGCCGACGCGGTCGCCGGATGTGTCGATGTGGTCGGGGGTGCGTGAGAGGGTCGCGAGTTCGGCGGCGGTGCGGAGGCCGGCGTGGGCGTCGCGGAAGAGGCGGGCGGTGCAGAAGCCGCCTGCGAGGTAGCACTCCATGACGCGCTGGTGGACGAGCGCCGTGCCGGAGAGGTGCAGGTGTACGGCCGCGCAGCGGTATGACGCACGTAGTTCTTCGTTGTGGGGAAGTTCACCCTTGGCGAACTCGGCGAGGGTCGGGTGCTTGTCCCAGCCCTTCCCATAGATGTGGAAGCGGAACCGGTGCTGGCGAGCGATTGTCGCGGCCCACTCGAGGGTTTCGTGGCGGATGAGGCGGTCGACGAGGGCGATGGCCGCGTGCTGGTAGACCTTGGTGTGGGTGTCGGCGTCGGGCTCATGGCCGAGGGCGGCGCGGAGTTCGGTGGCCACGGCGTTGCGGAGGCGGAGGTGGTGGCAGGTGGTGGCTGCTTCGGCCGCGGCTTGTTGGATCTGAGGCCAGAGGCGGTCCATGGCGCGCTGCACGGCGGGGTTGCCGCGCATGTCGCCCCGCAGGCGCTCGAACATGGCCTGCGGTGTTTCTGAATGGTGTGACACGAAGGCGATGTCGCAGGCGTGCCTGGCGGCGAGGTCGGGGGGGACGGGGCCGCGGTGGAACTTGCAGGGGTCTGCTACGAGGGAGATCGGTAGAAGCCGCTCTGTCGGGTACTCATGCTTCAGGAAGAGGTCGGCGAAGGTGTGGCCGGCGATGAAGTCGAGGTTGGTGTGCGAGCGGCCGAGCTTACTGCCGAACAGGTGCGGCATCGCGTCCTGGATCCATGTGATGTAGGGGACGCCCGCGGGGATTGACTTGCCGCGGGTAGCGCGCGGGTAGTTGATGAGGACGATGAGGTCGGGGTCGAGCTCATCGATGACTCGGAGGTACGCGTTAGCGGAAAGTTGTGTGTGGCTGTCGGGTTCGATCAGGGTCTGGGCGGTGTGCCCGGCGCGCTGTAGCGCGGAGACCAGGTCCGCGGCGGCGTGCTGCACGTAGGTGGAATATCGGGTGGTGGGCACCAGGACCCGCAGGCGGGTACCGGGTGCGGCGAACCGTGACTGCCAATATGCGGTATCTCGGGCCGCGTACCGGGCCTCGACTCGCGGGTGGATCTCCTCAAACTCTGCCCGCTGACGATCGAGCGCCCGGGACACGACGTCGCCGACGCTCGGCGTGCAGTGCGCGCGGGTGATCGGGCTGCTCAGGACGATGGTGGGCAGGGCGTAGGGCGTGCGAGACCGGAGCATTTCTGAGAGCCGGGTCGAGGCGTCCTCGCCGACGAATAGCTCAACTCTCGGGTCGGCGAGTTCCTTCGAGAGGTCGGTGGCCGCGAGGCCTTCCAGCAGCTCGGCGGGATCACGCTGGACCACGATGATGCGTGGGGAGTGGCCGATGTTGTTTGTTGGCGTCGCGTCGTAGAGTTGCTTGAAGAGGTGAGGGGAGAAGCCGTCAAGCACGATACGGCCCAACTCGGCCGGGCTCCGCTGACGGACTGAACCTACGAGACGCTTCGCAAAGGAGGCCTCGTCCACCAGGCGGGCGGCCCGGAGCGACTTCGAGTTCAGAGGCCTCGTAACAAGGTTCTGGTCCAGCGTGCGGAAGCACTCCGAGACAGGCTCTGTTGGCCCGATGGCGAGAGATTTTCTTACGGCCCCGGCTCGATTCAGAGTTCTCCCCAAAGTAACACGGTCATCAGGCAGCCTCGCCACTGCCACCCGCAGGGCGTGGACATCCGGATGCGCGGGAAGCGTCTCAAGCTGTTCCTGCGCGAGCGTGCGCAAACCCAGCCGCGCAAGATTGGCCGCCGTCAAAAACCGGAGTGCCTGATCGTCCCCAAGCTGCTCGAGCGCCTGGGCCGCCAGCGGCAGGAAGTCCCACGGCCGTCCCGCCTGACCCGCGCGGATCAGGTCCTCGCGGGTGAGCGTGCGCGCAGATGGGCCGAGCGTGGTGGACACACGGGATCTATCGACCAAGCCCCCACGCGGCCGATAAAGGCCCCATGCACCCGAAGATTCCAGGGCCGGGGGATGGCACGCGCTCCGCCAACAGCGGGAGTGGCGGCCCTTCGTTGCCCGCGGCCGTCCGCGCGAAGATCGTCAACCGGGACCAGCTTCTGGCCGCGCGGGCGCAGGCCCGCCGGGAGGGTCGAGCCCTCGTCCAGTGCCACGGCTGCTTCGACATCGTCCACCCCGGCCATATCCGCCATCTTCGTCAGGCTCGCAGTCTGGGCGACTTGCTGCTTGTCAGCATCACCGGCGACCCGGGGATCAGCAAGGGCGTTGGACGGCCGTTGATCCCGGAAGAGCTCCGCGCCGAGAACCTCGCCGCGCTGGACTGCGTGGACCTCGTGTACGTCGATGACCAGCCGACGGCGTTGTCCCTGCTCCAGGGCGTGCAGCCCGATGTGTATGTCAAGGGCAAGGAGTACGAGTCCAACAACGACCCGCGCTTCGCGGCGGAGCGGTCGGCGGTGGAGGCGGCGGGCGGGCGTGTGGTGTTCAGCAGCGGGGACGTGGTGTTCAGTTCCACGGCCCTGATCGCCGCGTTGGAGCAGTCGGCCGACCCCTACCACCAGCGGCTCCAGCAACTGTGCCAAAACGAGGAGCTCTCGGGGCCTCAGTTGTACTCCCACATCTCGGCGTTCAAGGGCAAGCGGGTGGTGGTGGTCGGCGAAGTGATTGTCGATACGTACATCCTGTGTGACCGGCCCGAGGTCGCCAGCGAGAGCCCGGTGATGACGCTGCGTCCGCTGGAGGCGCGGCATTACGACGGCGGCGCGGCCGTGGTCGCGCGGCACCTTGCTTCGCTGGGCGCCAGGCCGGTACTGGTGACGGTGCTTCCCGCCACGCGCGATGGCGCGGCCCTGCGCGAGCGGTTGGAGGCCGAGGGCATCGAGGTTCGGCCGATGGCCATCAAGAGCCCGGTGCCCGAGAAGCAGCGGTACTTGGTGGGCGCACAGAAGGTGATGAAGGTGGACCTGGTTGAGCCGCTGGTGCTGGATGCGGGAGCCCAGGATCGGTTTGTTGAGATGGCCATCGGGGCCGCCGTTCCGGGGACCGACGCGGCCATCGTGACCGACTTTGGCCTGGGCCTCTTCGCCCCCAAGATGCTGGCCCGGCTGTGCAAGGGCCTGCGCCCACGCGTGAAGACCCTGACGGGTGACGTCAGCGGCAAGCGGAGCAACCTGCGGTTCATGCGCGAGATGGACCTGCTCTGCCCCAGCGAGCAGGAGCTTCGAGAGGTCATGCGGCTGTATGGGGAGGGTCTGCCGCTTGTCGCATACCGGCTCCTTGAGGCGACGCAGAGCCGGGCGACTCTGGTCACCCTGGGCGCGGATGGCTTGATCGCGTTCTCGCCGATCGCGGCCGCGAACAACGACGACCCGACCGCGTGGACGACCCGCCTGCACAGCGAGCACGTCCCGGCGCTTTGTCCGATCGCTTTGGATCCGCTGGGTTGCGGCGATTCCCTGTTGTCGATTGCCACGCTGACACTGGCTACCGGCGGCTCGCTACTACAAGCCAGCTTCCTGGGGGCGTGTGCCGCGGCCGTGCAGGTTCAGCGATTGGGCAACATCCCGATCACGCCGGCGGACCTGCGGTCGATCATCGCTCGGGTGCAGAGTTCGCGCCTTGTGTTCGCAGGCGAACGCGCGGCATCCGGATTGCAGAAGGCTGCGGTCGGAGCCGCCTGAACCTTGATCTCCTACGTGCTTCCAACCCGTGACCGGCCTGAGAGACTCAAGCAGACGCTGCGCGCCATTGAGTCCCTGGGTGACCACCGCGCTTGCGGGGGTGCCGAGGTGATCGTGGTTGATAACGCCAGCCGCGATCGGCTCATCATGCCGCCCGCGCTGGTGAGTGGCGTTCCCATCCGGTCCATTCTGTTGGAAGAGAACAAGGGCGCCGCGGCCCGGAACATCGGCGTGACGGAGAGTGACCCCGCCTCGCAGTGGATCGTCATGCTCGATGACGACTCCTACCCCGACGACACAGTTTTCCTTGAGCGCCTTGCGAACCAGCCCCCGGACGTCGCCGCGGTTTCGGCAGACATCTGGCTCTCCACGAAGGCGGACAAGACGCCCCAGCGGGAGTCCGGCGGCCTACCTGAGGTGTTTATTGGCTGCGGCGTTGCGATCCGCCGGCGGGTGTTCAAGGAACTCGGCGGCTACGACGAGTCGTTCGGGTACTACGCGGAGGAGTACGACCTCGCCGCACGCATGCTGCTTGCGGGTCACCGCGTCGCGTTCGATCCGGACTTCACCGTCACGCACGCCAAGGTGAGCGGCGGGCGCGACATGAATCTCATTCTGGGGCGGCTCGTCCGCAACAACGGCTGGGTCGCGCAGCGGTACGCGCCCGAGGCCTGCCGCCTCGCCGAACTCCGGGAAACGCGTCGTCGCTACCGTCGCATCGCCGCGAAGGAGCGGGCGACTCTCGGCTTCGCACGCGGCCTCTCCGAACTTCGCAGGACGCTGTGGCAGCAGAAGCGCACACCGATGTCGACGCGGCTGTGGGACCGTTTCACCGGCCTCGCCGCGGCCCGGACCGCATTGCAGCGGCAGTTTGCCATCCATCCCTTCAGGAGCGCCGCGATCGTGGACCCCGGCAAGAACGCGTGGGTGGTTGCCCGCGCTCTCGAAGAACTCGGGGTTCGCCTCTCCGGCGAGGGTGAGGACGCCGAAGTCAGCGTCATCGGCACCATGTCGCCCGGGCCGATGATGGACGCGATGCGGAAGCGATCCGGCGGGCGGAACCGCGTGGTCATGCCGTGGGATATCGAGCCCGCCGCGGCCCGGCTGGCCCGCGAGGCAGCCTGAAGCACGCTCCTGTGCGCGAAACCACGCCGCGGCGTTCCCGTACCATCCCTCATGCGGTACGTCATGCGGCAGAAGCTCCTCTCCTTCGGCGACGACTTCACCATCAAGAATGATCGCGGCGACGAAGTCTTCTTCGTCGATGGCCGCCTCATCTCGATCGGCGACAAGCTCTCGTTCGAGGACATGGAGGGCAACGAGCTCGCACGCATCCGCCAACGGCTCCTCACCATCGGCAAGACCTACGAGATCGAGCGGGGCGGCCACACCACGGTGGTCCACAAGCACCTGTTCACGCCCTTCACCTGCAAGTTCAGCATCGATGTGCCCGGCCGCAATGACCTCGAGGCCAAGGGCAACCTGCTGGACCACGAGTACCAGATCCGCGACGCACGTGGCCGGGTGGTGGCCGAGGTCTCCAAGCGGTGGTTCCGTTTCACCGACACGTACGGCGTGGACATCGCGCCGGGGCATGATGACGTGACCGTTCTCGCGACGGCCGTGGTGATTGATCTGTGCTGCCACGAGGACAAGGACTGAGTTGTCGAGGCGTCAGCCGAGCCGCATCACCCCCCGCACAGTTCCGCGAAGCGCACCGCCGTGCCAAACGCGTGGTCCAGGTCCGCGGGCCTGATGCCCTGACGCAGCGTGAGCGAGACCCATCCATCCCCGACCGCCCATTGATGCTGGTGCTTGTGCGGCAGGGTGAGGATCTCCGCCAGCCGGGGGTCAGATACGAACTCGGTAGCGGCGAGGGGATCACCGGCGGTCACGCGCCACTCCATGTTGATGTCTTCGGTCGCGGTTTCCAGATTCATCGCGCCGCCGAACCAGCCGCGTCGGCGCGAGAGCGTGAACCGCGGCGCGGGCCGGCTGAAGTCCACCGCGAACTCGGTCATGCGGTAGTTCTGGGCGTTCTTGCCGTGGCCGATGACGTAGCGGTACTCGGCGATGTGCGCTGGGCGATCGCCCAGCGCCCCCAGGCCGGAGTAGAGCACCTTGTAGGAGTGGTGCCGTTTCTCAGGGGTGTAGTGCAGCGACCGCGCGGGCTGGCCGTCGTCGGAGTTGAGCACGAAGCCCCGGGCACGCAGGGCCTGGGCGAGCTCCTTGCGGCGCTTGCGGTCAAAGTACGTGACGAGGCCGACCTGGAGCAGGATGCCGACGAAGACGATGCCGAACGCGAGGTACTTGCCCGGATTGCCGAGCGAAGCGCGGAACTGCTGTGTCACGCCGACGACAACGAAGACCAAGAACCAGAGGATGATGTAGTACACGACCGGCATGCGGGGAGTCTAGAGAGTTCCTCTGTTGATGCGGAGGAACTCCGCGGCGGGCCTTCCCGCGATGATGGTGTCGAGAACCTCGGCGCACGCCGCCCGCTGCCCGGGCCAGAGGAACGACTCGTTCACTGCGGCAGCCGCGACCCACCGGTGGTCGGTGTGCTCCTCGTTGAGCACGGGGAGCAAGTCGGCAGTGACCTCAACGCAGAACCGGGGTGAGAGCATCACGGTGTCGCTGGCCGCGAGGAAAAACGGATGGACCCCCTGAAGCGCCCACGCGCCCAGCACCGCTGTCAACCCAAGCTCCTCCCGCAGCTCCCGCCAGGCGCACTGCACGGCTGTCTCTCCGGCTTCCACGTGTCCCATCACCGGCTGCCACGTCCCCGCCAGCGGCGACTCCGCCCGCAGCAGTTGCAGGAACTGCACCTCCGGCTCCCGACGGAACACGTAGACATCAATAAGATCGGTGCGGAGGTGCGGCATGGTCGTGCTCACGGCGCGGGCGAGGTCTCCCCGTTATGACTCGCGACGCGCGACAGAATCCCCGCTTTGTCGAGGGTTTCCTGCCACTCCGCCGCGGGATCGCTATCCACAACGATCCCCGCCCCCGCGTGGTACGTCAGCTGGTCCCCTTCGATCACGGCCGTGCGGATCGCGATGTTGAACGCCGCGTGCCCGCTGCGTGAGATGTAGCCGATCGCTCCGCAGTACATCCCGCGCCCGCACGCCTCAAGCTCATCGATGATCTGCATCGCCCGCACCTTCGGGCACCCCGTCACCGACCCACCCGGAAACGCCGACAGCAGCGCATCCACGAAGCTCAGCCCCGCACGGAGCGTCCCCGTCACCGTTGAGGTCGTCTGCACGAGCTGATTGTGCCTTTCGAAGCTCCGCGTCTGTTCCACCGCCACCGACCCCAGCTCGCTCACGCGCCCGATGTCGTTGCGCATGAGGTCCGTGATCATGTTGAGTTCGGCCGCGTCCTTCTCGCTGGCCGCGAGTTCACCTTCCCGCCCGGCGGGACGCGTGCCCTTCATGGGCCTCGTGAGCAGCCGACGCCTCGCGGGGTCGTACGTGAGGAACAGCTCCGGCGACGCCGAGCACACGGTCCCCGTCTCCGTCTCGAGGTACGCCCCGTACCAGGGCCTCGCCGCACCCATCAGCGCCGCGAAAAACCCCCGCGTCGAACCCTCAATCCTCGCTGACAACCGGTGCGCGAGATTGACCTGGTACACATCCCCCGCGCGGATGTATTCCAGCACTCGCTCGACCCCCGCCTCGAACCCGGCCGCCTCGCCCTCTGCCCGCAGCCCGGCGACCCTGAAACCCCGGGCGAAACCCCCAACCGCAAGAGTGGGGGGGCTTCCCACGGCAAACCACCGAGACCGGTGGTGATCGTAAATCAGCGCATCCTCGACCCGCCAAGCCTGGATCAACGGCCCCGTCGAAGCGTGCCGCGAAGTCCCCACTGCTGGTTCCAGCATCCCCCCTAGCGGATATGCCAGGGCGAAGATCACCCCACCCAAAAACTCCGGTCCCGGGTGCCATGGAGACGTCTTCGTCGCTATGTCCCCTTCTCCTGTCGCCACGCCCGCCGCGCGCAACTCCGCCTCGATAAACGCCTTAGCCTCCCCCGCCGAGCCCGGCACCGCCCCGCTCACCCCCGACGGCCTCGCCAGCACCGTGCACCGCGATTCCGCCCCCCCGCCCCCCGACCACAGCACCGCCAGCGGCTCCCCGGCGGGCCACGCCGCCAACGCCTCCTCAGGCGTCAGACCCAGCCCGACCGCTCGGATTTCCCGTGAAGAATCAGCCACAGCCCGCACTCTAGTGGCTCCTGACGCCCCTCGGGCGGTCGAAAGCGGGAGGGCGTGAACCTAGACTTTGGGCCTGTCATTTGCCGCGTCGGACACGGCCTTCCCGACCCTGAACGGGAGGGGCCGCCGCGCGTTTGAGAGTACCAGCCGGGCGGAGTCCCCGCCCATAGGGAAAGGTCGCCGATGCCCAAGTCGTCCCCGAAGGTCCGGACCCCCGCGATGGCCCCGGTTCAGCATGGTCCCAGCTCCAAGGACTCCAAGAAGGTCCTTAAGAAGGTCGCCCGCAAGCCCGAGCCCAGCTCCGGCTCAGGGTCGGGCCCCAACATGCGGAACAAGCCCGGCAAGATGGTCTACTACTTCGGCAAGTCCCGCACCGAGGGCGATGCGGAAATGAAGCTGCTCCTGGGCGGCAAGGGCGCCAACCTCGCCGACATGACCTCTATCGGCCTGCCCGTTCCCCCCGGCTTCACCATCACCACCGACACCTGTGCCGCGTACTACCGCAACGGCCAGCGCCTGCCCCACGGCCTCATGAACGAGGTCCACCGCAACATCTCCATGCTGGAGAAGGAAACCGGCAAGCGCTTCAACGACAACGCCAACCCGCTGCTCGTCTCGGTTCGCTCCGGCGCCGCCGTGTCGATGCCCGGCATGATGGACACGATCCTCAACCTGGGCCTGACCGACGCCTCCGTCGTGGGCCTGGCGAATGCCACCGGCAACGCCCGCTTTGCCTACGACGCCTATCGCCGCCTCATCAACATGTTCGGCGACGTCGTGATGGGCGTTGACCACCACAAGTTCGAGGACGCGTTCAACAAGATCAAGACCAAGTACGGTGCCAAGCTCGATACCGACGTGCCCGAGCAGGGCATGATCGAGCTGTGCGAGGCGTACAAGACCGTGTACCAGCGGTCTGTGGGCGAGGTCTTCCCGCAGAACACCAGCAAGCAGCTGGAGCTCGCCATCGAGGCCGTGTTCAAGAGCTGGAACGGCGATCGGGCGATCTCCTACCGCCGCATCGCCGGCGTCGGCAACCTCAACGGCACGGCCGTGAACGTGCAGTCGATGGTGTACGGCAACATGGGCGATGACTCGGGCACCGGCGTCGCCTTCACCCGCAACAACGCCACCGGCGAGAACGTCTTCTACGGCGAGTACCTCGTCAACGCCCAGGGCGAGGACGTGGTCGCCGGCATCCGCACGCCCCTGCCCGTCGAGCAGATGGCCAAGTGGAACAAAAAGGTCTACCAGCAGCTCCTCGACATCAAGACCAAGCTCGAGAAGCACTACAAGGACATGCAGGACATCGAGTTCACGATCGAGCGTGGCGTCCTCTACATGCTCCAGACCCGCAACGGCAAGCGCAACGGCTTCTCCGCCGTGCGCATCGCGTGCGACATGGTCAAGGAGCGGCTGATCGACGAGAAGACCGCCCTGCTCCGCATCCCGGCGCAGGACCTGACCCAGCTCCTGCTCCCCAGCTTCGACCCTGCCGCCAAGAAGCGGGTCGAGGTGCTGACCCGCGGCATCCCCGCTTCCCCCGGCGCGACGTTCGGCAAGCTCGCGTTCACCGCGGGCGAAGCGGTCGAGCGGGCGGGCAAGGGCGAGAAGGTGCTGCTGGTCCGCAAGGAGACGAGCCCCGAGGACGTCGAGGGCATGCACTCGGCCGCGGGCATCCTGACCTCCACCGGCGGGCGCACCAGCCACGCGGCGGTCGTCGCCTGCGGCTGGGGCAAGTGCTGCGTCGTAGGCGCGGGCGAGCTTGAGATCGACAGCGAGAAGGGCACCCTCACCGTGAAGGGCAAGAAGTTCGGGCGTGACGACATCCTCTCCATCGACGGTTCCACCGGCGAGGTGATGGTCGGCATGGTCAACAGCGTCGAGCCCAAGATGTCCGGCGACTTCGCCCAGGTCATGAAGTGGTCCGACAAGTACCGCAAGCTGGGCGTCCGCACCAACGCCGACACCCCCGCCGATGCGCAGCGGGCTCGCGACTTCGGGGCCGAGGGCATTGGCCTCACTCGCACCGAGCATATGTTCTTCGAGGGTGATCGCATCAAGGCGATGCGCGAGATGATCCTCGCCGAGACGCCCGAGGCCCGCGTGAAGGCTCTCGACAAGCTCCTGCCCTACCAGCGCGACGACTTCATGGGCATCTTCAAGGCCATGAAGGGCCTGCCGGTGACCATCCGCCTCATCGATCCGCCGCTGCACGAGTTCGTGCCCCACGAGGAGAAGCAGCAGAAGGAGCTCGCCCAGTCGCTGGGACTCACGCTGGAGAAGGTCAAGCAGCGGATCTCCTCGCTCCACGAGGCCAATCCCATGCTCGGCCACCGCGGCTGCCGCCTCTGCGTCACGTACCCCGAGATCCTCGTGATGCAGGTCACGGCCATCACCGAGGCCATGATCGACTGCCTCCGCAGCAACATCAAGGCGATGCCCGAGATCATGATCCCCCTCGCGGGCACCCGCAAGGAACTCGCCGTGATGCGGGCCGAGGTCGAGGCCACCATCGCGAAGGTGAAGGAAGAGCAGGACTTCAAGCCCCGGCTCGACATCAAGATCGGCACCATGATCGAGGTCCCCCGGGCCGCGGTTACCGCCGACGAAATTGCCGAGAAGGCCGACTTCTTCTCCTTCGGCACCAACGACCTCACCCAGATGACCTTCGGCTACTCGCGTGACGACATCGGCAGCTTCCTGCCCGACTACCTCAGCCGCGAGATTCTCCCCGCCGACCCCTTCCAGACGCTGGACGTCGGCGGCGTGGGCCAGCTCATCGAGATGGGCGTCAAGAAGGGCCGCGCCAAGAAGCCCGACCTCAAGGTCGGCATCTGCGGCGAGCACGGCGGCGACCCCAAGTCCATCTACTTCTGCCACAAGGTCGGCATGGACTACGTGTCCTGCTCGCCCTTCCGCGTGCCGATCGCCCGCCTCGCGGCGGCCCAGGCGGCGCTGATGGACGAAAAGTAGTAGTCAAAACGTAAGAACCCAGGGACTGCAGTCCCTGGGTTTTTTCTTGCGCATGCCGGATCAGCGGAACGGTGGCTCACGCTCCCGCGTCACTGCACCAACGGCGCTCCCCACCCGTCGTACACACCCTCGAGCGCCTCGGCGACATCCGTCAGCTGTGCCCGAACCTCGCTCACCGTCTCGATGTCCACGCTGTGGCTCTTCGTAAGCTGGAGCGTGATGGGCAGCTCGTCGTCCTCTTCCGTCTGGCGATCGGTCTCGGTGTAGCCCAGCGGCGCGGCGATCTTCGCGGCGTGGTTGGCCGCCTCGGCATTGGGCAGCATCAGCGTGTGGTCGACAGGCCGGGGAGTGGCAAGCTGGTCGCCGCTGCTCTCGAGCTCGGCGATCACCTGAAGGTCGAAGTACTCGGCGATCGCCTCCGGCGGCGGGTAGAGGTCCTCGAACTGCTCCCACTCGGCGTCATCGAAAGACCCGGCTTCGACCTCGTACCCGCGGATCACGTCCTTGAGGATGGTGCGCAGACCAGCCTCCGAGGCCGCGGGGGAGTAGTACAGGATGTTGAGTGATCCCTCGCCCCGCACCGACGCCGCGTGGACCACCTTGAGCTTGGCGGACCGCTCCTCGATGGCGTCCTCGAAGTCGCCGAGGGCATTGCGTTCCTCGTTCGAGCCCAGGCCGTCCTCGCCCGGGTCCTTAAAGGGGATACGGACGAGCGTGCAGTGTGGCCGCGTCTCGTCGGGGCAGTTCTCCGCGAGCGCGATGTTGATGAGGCAGCTCATGACGCCGTCCTCGGTCTCGAGCATGTGACCGACCCATTGATCTTCCATTGCCATCCCTCTCAGGAAAGTGTGCGCTTGCCGAAGTCCAGCTTCATGGCCTGCTTGGCCATGAACAACGTCTCTTCCGCGACCTTGTTCGCCCGCCGCGTGCCGTCGCGGATGATGTCAACGACGAGGTCATCCCCGCCCGGCTTCTCGTACTCGGCGCGCCGGGCCCGCATGGGCTCCAGCAGCGTGTTGATCGCCTCGGCGAGTTCCTGCTTGACGTGCCCGTCGCCCAGGTTGTCGCCCGCGGCGTACCGCCGCTTGAGTTCGGCGACCCGCCCTTCGTCCAGGATGAACGCATCGACGAACTTGAACAGGATGTTGTTCACATCGCCCGGCTCGGTGGGGGACTGGCGGCCGGTCGTGATCTTGTTGACCTTCTTCTGCACGTCCTTGGGCGAGTCGGAGAGGAAGATCGCGTTGTTGAGGCTCTTGGACATCTTGGCCGTGCCATCACCGACGCCCGGCAGCCGCCCGATCCGCCCGATGAGCGCCTTGGGGACGGGGAACACGCCCCCCGCCTTGTCGTGCTCCTCGTCCGGCACCCGGTCGCCAACGCCGCAGTACGCCTGGTTGAACTTGCGAGCCGCTTTGCGGGCGAGCTCGATGTGCGGCTCCTGGTCCTCACCCACGGGGATCAGCGTCGGCCGGAAGGCAAGGATGTCCGCGCACTGCCCAACGGTGTAGAGCGGGAACCCGAACGAGTAAGAGTCCGCGAGCCCCTTGGTCTCAAGCTCATGCTTGAGCGTCGGGTTGCCCATCACGTCGTTGAACTTCAGGAGCATCGCGAAGAACCACGACAGCTCCGCGATCGCCGGCACCTCGGTCTGGAGAACGATCGTGGACCGCTGGGGGTCGATCCCCGCCGCGAGCCAATCCTTCACGATCTCGATGGTGTCCTGCCGGATGTCGGCGGGCTTGTCCCAACGCGTCGTGAACGCGTGCATGTTCGCGAGCAGGAAGTAGCAGTCGTACGAGTCCTGGAGCGCGACGCGCCGCTCCAGCGACCCAACCCAGTGCCCCAGGTGCAGCCGCCCGGTGGGCGTGTCGCCGGTGAGGATGCGGGGGCGAGTGGGGGTGTTCTGGGACGGGGGGGTGGCCATAGGGGGGGAGTTTAGGAGCCGCGTGACGCCGATGCTCCCGCTCCTCATTGACATGCCACGCCGATGCCCGATACTGGCGTGGAGGAGTGCCGAATGCAGATTGGACGCTGGCTGATGTTGATGGCCGTGTTCGCCGCGCCCCTCGCGTCGGGCTGCACCGCCCAGACTCTTGCAATCACCGCCCGCGGCGGCGTTGACCTCGCTACCTCCGCCACCGACCAGCACGGCCAGACCTTCACCGTCACCGGCCTCTCCGGCATCGCGTGGGCCGGCGGCACCTCGTACGTCGCGGTGATGGACAACTCCAACAAGCTCGCGTTCCTCACGATTGAACTCTCCCCCAACGGCTCAATCACCCACGCGGCCATCACCGGCGGCCTCTCCCTCTCCGAGTCACGCGACTTCGAAGACATCGCACTGGAGTCGGACGGCGTCGTGCTGCTCGCCGAGGAGGGCACGCCGCAGCTGCGTCGCTACTCACTGTCGGACGGGGCCGCGCTCGGTCCGCTCCCCGTGCCCGCAATCTTCCTGAACCGGCGCGACAACTTCGGCTTCGAGTCACTCTCACGCCACGCCCCGACAGGCGAGCTTTGGACCGCCAATGAAGAGGCGCTCAACACCGATGGCCCGATCTCCACGGCGTCGGCCGGGACCGTGGTTCGGCTGCTGAAGTACGTGCCCCGGCCTTCGGGCCTTATGCCCGCCGCGCAGTTCGCCTATCAGACGCAGCCATTCCACGGCTTCGCAATCTCAGGCTCCCGCAGCGGCGTGTCGCAGGTGCTGGTGCTCCCCAGCGGGCGGGTGCTGGTGCTGGAGCGTTCGCTCGCCTTAGGCGCGACGGCGTTTCAGTCCCGGCTGTACGAGGTGAACTTCACAGGCGCAACGGACATCTCCGCTCTCCCTTCCGCGAACGCGCCCTCAGTCACCCGCGTTACCAAGACACTCCTCTACTCCGGTAATCAAAACAATCTCGAAGGCCTGACCCTCGGCCCGCGCCTCTCAGAAGACTCCTGGGCGCTCATCGGCATCATTGACGACGGTGATCCCATCAGCGTCAACCGCGTCGTCTCCTTCGAGCTCCGCGGCCCCGTCGTCGCCTGCACCGCCGACTTCAACGGCGACACCGACATCGGGACCGATCAGGACATCGAGGCGTTCTTCGCATGCCTGGGCGGCAACTGCTGCGGCGTGTGCGCCTCCGCCGACTTCAACGCCGACGGGGACGCGGGCACCGATCAGGACATTGAGGCCTTCTTCCGCGTCCTGGCGGGTGGTTCCTGCTGATTCCTCTTGCACATCCCCTCCACTCCCGGGAGACTGGGGTACCCCGGAGGTCCACCTTGAAGCAACTGCTCCCCACCTGCATCCTCGCCGCCGCGTTCGCAACCGCCGCGGGCGCCCAGATCATCACGATCACCGAGATCCCGGTGCTTCCGGGCTACGGCCAGAGCACCGCCTTCGGGGTCAGCACCGACGGGCAGACCATCGCGGGCATCTCCGCTCCCGGCACCAACATGGACCTGGTGAGCAACCCCGTCCCCATGATCTGGACATCTAGCGGCGGTTCACAGCTCCTGCCCGGCAGCGCCGCGCAGCCCAACCCCAGCGGCTACTGCTACGCGATCAACGGCGCGGGGGACACGATCGCGGGTCGCCTGGGACCGGCCAACATCTACCGATGGACCGCCGCTGGGGGCATCCAGTCATTGCCCACGGTCGAGGCTACCACGCAGTCCATCGCACTGGGCATCAGCCGCGACGGCACGGCCATCGTCGGCCACTCGCTCAACTCGCCGACGAAGCCGTACATCTGGACCAGCGCGGCCGGCACGCAGGTCCTCAGCGGCGGCGACACCGGCGGCACGGCCCGGGCCGTGAACTCCGACGGGTCCGTGGTCGCGGGCGGCCTCCTCGTCAACTTCAGCACCACGTGGGCTACCCGCTGGGTGAACAACGAGGCCCACCTCTTCTCGCAGTACGGCGCGTCCTACGGAACCAACAGCGCGGGCGACGTTATTGTCGGCCACTTCACGCCCCCGGCGGTGACGGGCCGCGCGACGCGCTGGACCTTCAACGGCCTCACCAACGACCCGCCGCAGGTCACCGATCTCGGCACCACCCCCGGCCCCTCCCCAGAGACCCGTCGCTCGCTCGCCCAGGGCGTCACCGACACTGGCCAGATCGTCGTCGGCTACGCGCTGCGCTACATCGAAGGCGGCATCTCGAGCACCTACCCCAAGGTGGCCTTCATCTGGACCGAGAATGAAGGCATGCAGGAACTCGGCGCCTACCTCGCCGCCCGCGGTGCGAATCTCGGCACCTGGGACCTCCGCGAGGCCAAGGCGATCAGCCCCGACGGGCAGTACATCGTCGGAACCGGCCTGCTCGACGGCGTCCCCCGCGGCTACCTGGTCCGAATCCAGGCGAGCAACCCGTGCGGCACTTCGGACTTCAATGGTGACGATGACTTCGGCACCGACCAGGACATCGAGGCGTTCTTCAGGTGCCTCGCCGGGGTCTGCTGCCCGACGTGCTACGCCGGCGGATCGGACTTCAACGGCGACGGCGACTTCGGGACCGAGCAGGACATCGAGGCGTTCTTCAGGGTGCTGACCGGCGGTTCCTGCTGAGCGATCTCCGGCCTCGGTCGGCGATCAAAGAACTTGTCGGGCCGCACATACATCAGCCCGATCGACCCGAACACGATGTAGACCAGCATTTCGGACATCGTGACGGTGAGCGCCATGACCGTCATGGTCTGGTTGCTGATCCCAAACAGCGCGATCTGGGCCGTCACCCACTCCCGGATCCCCAGGCTTCCCGCCGGGCTGAACACCGTCACGAGGAAGTACGCCCCCGACACGATGAGCGCTCCTTCGAACCCAAGCTCGAGCCCCAGCAGTCGCGCGGCCACCATGAACCGCACCGCCTGCACCAGCAGGTCCGCCACCCGCAGCACGATCCCGCCCGCGAGCGACACCGGGTGTGCGAGCATTGCCAGCCCCGCGTGCAGGTTGTGGAACGCCGCGGAGTGCATGAACCGGTCCAGCAGCTTGAACCGCAGCGGCCGCGTCATCGCGTGGAGCCGGGTCAGCCCCTTCGCATGCGCGAACGTCCGGGCTAGCAGCAGTGTTGTCGAGTAGGTGAACAGCAACCCCGCCAGCAGTGCGCCCACAAACTGCCAGTCAAACGCCTTCCGCCACATCCCCGCCGCGATCAGCGGGAAAAGGGCCGCCGTCATGGTGATCGACACCGCGCCGATCCACGCCGTGATCGTCATGAGCGGCACGTGGTTGCGGCGGTTGTGAACAATGAACCGCAGCACTGCGCCCAGCTTCGCGGGGGCATAGTTCCCCAGCGCCGCGGCCGCGTTCGTCGCCTGAATATCCCAGAACGGCACCGGCCGGATCGGCCGGATCGCCGTCCAGAACGTACACGCGTTCAGGAACAGAGTGGTGATCGAGAGCCCCACCAGCGCGAGCACCAGGTCGAGTGGAGCGTTACGGAGGCGGTCGATGTGCTCCTGGTTCTCCGGCCGAAGGGCCGTGCGGATGCACCATGCGAGCAGCGCAAGCCCCACCAGGAACAGCAATACCTGGATCACCAGCCGGCGGGACCGGCGCGTGGATGGGTCGGCGTGCGTCATGGCCTAGCGCGGCGCCTCCGGCTGCGGCGCGAGCGGCGCGACGAGGTACTGACCGGTCGCTTCCCACCGCGTGGGCGCAACCACCGGCGCCGCGTACGTCTGCATCCACCGCGCCACCCGCTCCACCGTGATCCCCGGCGGGTTCCAGCCCGACCGCTCCAGTCGCCGCACCTCCGAGAGGTTGACGAGCACGAGGTCCACCTTGAGCTGCTTGAAAATCCGGTTCCACTCCTCGGGTTCGAGGCTTCCCAGTGGCGACGTGTCGTAAGTGGTCTGGTAGATCAGCGGGCGTGTGAAGTACAGCGGAGTCGAATCGCCCAACAGAAAAACCCGTGTGTCCGGCGGTGTCCCGAGATTGATGAAAAGTTCCGGCGACGCGCGGCCGAGGACATCAGCAATCTCGTTCGGCGGCAATCCGTCGAAAAACTCGCCCGTGCGGGCGGAAGCGCCGTTCACCAGCCCGATGTTGGGGTTCCCTCCGCGTTCATTCAGGAAAGTCGAGAGCGAGAACCCACACTGCACCGCCAGCGGCACGGCCGCGAGCGCGACCCGCAGCACCGCCGGAAGCCGCTGGCCCACCCCAGCAATCGCCGCCCCCACGAGCACCGCCGCGGGCACCAGCAACGGGAGCAGGAACCGTGACTGCACGTGCGTGGTAAACAGCCACAGCGCGACCTGCGCCATCAATCCAACGACCAAGAGCAGCAACGGCAGCGGCAGCGCGTCCTTCGCACGGCGCACCAGCAGGACCCCACCGCTCAGCAGCGCAAACGGAAATAGCAGCCCCCACTGCGGGTGCATCATCCCCCGATGGGCCGACGGCGCGCCCGGCGCGGCCCCGCTGTCGGGCAGCACCAGCAGCCGCAGCGCGTCCCCCAGTGAGCCATCGAACCGGTGTGCATTCATATATCGACTCACCTGCTCCGCCGTCCACGCGCCCGTGCCGCCCATGCTGTTCGGGAACATCGACGCTGCGAAGGGGAACACCGGGTTCCCGCACTCAACGTAGTTCCGCACAAGCCACGGCGCCAGCACGGCCAACCCCGCCGCACAGCCCGCTCCGAGAATCGCCGGCAGATCACGCACCCGCGCCAGCACCAGCAGCATCAACCCCACCGGTACTCCGACAAACAGCAGCCCCGTCGGCTTGATCGACGCCGCGGCCCCCACCATCAGCCCGCACACGAGCCCCCGCTGCCACGCCCCGGTGCCCGTCTCGGTTGCCACCAGCAGCGCCGCCGCGAGCATCGCGACCAGCCCCATCTCGTTGTACGCCAGCGATCCCGTCACAATCGCCCACGGCGTCAGCAGGACAAGCCCAAACGCCACCGGCGCGGCCGCGTCCCCGGCAACCCGCCGCGCCAACCGCGCCGTCAACCACGCGGCCACCACCGCAAACCCCGCATGCAGCAGCTGGCACGCGATCAGCCGGTACCCCTCGCCGGTGACCATCACTCGTCCCGCCGAGGTCGAAACCTGCCCGCCGGAAGTCGCCGCCCCCAGGTGCAGGTACGCCGCCTCCATGTACCCCGGCAGGAACGAGTACACATTGTGAGACACCGGCCGAAGCTGCCCCAGCGTGAGCCACTGGCTCGGCAGCTGAAGGTGATACTCCAGCACGTCATACCCGCCGAACTCACTCGCCCAGTGCACACCCGGCGCAGCGCACGCGGCCACGATGAGCAGCCCCAACCCCGCCGCGCTCAGCAGCCCCGGGCCGGAGACCCGCGGCTCCCAACCCCGCCCGCGCAGCCACGCCTGAAACTGATGCGCGACCAGAGCCACGCCGATCAGCATGACCCCGAGGCCAACCCACCGCCCCACTTGGCCGGACAGCAGCCCGGCCCAACCCAGCAGATGCGACACCGTCAGCATCACCGCAAGCCCCGCGCCGACCTGAAGCGCGAGCGGGTCAGACGCGCCGCGGAACATCGGGCGGAACAGTCGGCCGAACCCGATCCCCGCAAACAGGTACCCCGCCGCGACCGGCGCCGCCACCAGCAACCACTCGAGCACCACCAGCGGCGCGTAACCCCCAATCCCACTCCCCGGGATCGACAGCACGCACACGGCCACGACAAACGTGACGACAGCCCCAACCAGCAGCGCGCGACGCGACCCATTCGGCCGCGAGCCCGAGCCTCCCCCAGTTGTCGCCGCGGTTGCCAAGTGTGACGCCTCACCGGTGCCTGTGGCACGGGTGCGTAGGATACGGCGATGGCGGTCCCTTCACAGCCCGGCCCCCCGCAGCACGGCACGCCGGAAGCCCCCCTCGAGATCCTGGAGCCGCTGTGCGCGGTCTTCCGCCGCAAGCTCAAGGCCGAGGGCCTCAAGTACACCCCCGAGCGGGCCCAGGTCCTCGACACCGTCCTCTCCTTCGACGGCCTCTTCGAAGCCGACCGCGTGCTCGAAACCGTCCGCAAGTCCGGCTTCCGCGTCAGCAAGGCGACGGTCTACCGCACCATCAAGCTCCTCCAGGACGCCGGAATCATCCAGCGAGCCCTCTTCGACGAGGAGCAGACCCACTACCAGGTGGTGTACGGAAGGTCCTCGCGCGACATGCTGATCCGCATGGATAGCGGCGAGACGATTGAGATCGACGTGCCGGAGCTGAGGGCTCTGCGCGAGGCGATCTGCCGGGCACACGGCCTGGAGGCCAAAGGGCACCGGCTGACGATCTTCGCGGTCGGGAAGTAGCGCGTCAGAGCGCTAGTTCAAACCGACCTTCCGAATCCCCAGCCGATCACATGTCTCGTGGACGCGCACCACATCCTCGTACGGCACGTTTGGTGCGACCTCGATCGGCACCACCACGTTCTCCGCCCCGGCGCTGGCCACCTCCGGCCGCAGCCGCGACTCCAGCTCCGGCACGCTCACGCCGACCTGCTCGTTCATCGAAATGCGCGTCACGCCATCAACATGAGTCATCACCAGCCGCAGACGGGTGGGCTGCACCGCGGGTGTGTTCGCGCTCGCGGTTCGAGTGGGCAGGTAGCTCTTGAGGAACCACTCCGGACCCAGGAACGCCGTGCTCGCCATGAAGAAGATCAGGATCACCATCACGACATCCACCATCGGCGTCATGTTCGGACCGACGTGCGTCTCGTACAGGGCCTGAGCGTTGCGACGGCGGAAAGAGTGGCTCATGATCCACCCCCGGTCTTCTCCGTCACCAGCCACACCGCCGACAACCCGGCACCACGGCACGCCTTTACCACCGGTTCCACGGCCGCGTACGTCAGCCGCTTGTCCGCCCGCACCTGCACCACCGTCGACGCGGCGTTGCCGCCCACCCGCGCGCGAAGCGCTCCCTCCAGCCCGCCGCTCGGCACATCTACACCATCCAGCTGGATGCGGGAGCTGAGGTCCAGACTGCCCGACGGCCCATCGGCGAGCACCGTAATCACGACCGGCTTCTGCGTCTCGTTATTCGCTCCGACCTGCGTGGCCGGAAGGTCCACCTGAGCACGCTTGTCGGAGGCCAGCTTGCCGACGATCAGGTAGAAAATGATCAGGACCATGACCACGTCGATCAACGGTGTGACGTTGATCTTGGCCGCGGGCTGGTGGGGATGGAACTGGCGGATACGCATGGGTGAGTCGAGAACGTCAACAGACGACTAGACGCTTAAGGATGCGAAGGAGCCTTGATCGTGCCCGCAAGCACGCCGCGGTGACCATCGCCTACCGGCGACTCCGCGTGCAGACCCACCGGCAGCAGCTCCACAATCTCGCTCGCGGCCACAATCCCCCGCGTACACAGCCGATCCACGATTCCTCGGTACAGCCCGTACACCAGCAGGCACGGTATTGCGAGGCACAGCCCCAGCAGCGTGTGGAACAGCGCCTTGCTGATGCCCAGCGAGAGATCCCCCGGCCCCGCCTGCCCGCCCGCTTCTCCCAGCGACGTGAACGCGAGAATCATCCCGTACACCGTCCCCGCGAGCCCGACCAGCGGCCCCAGGTTCCCGATCACGTTGAGCATGTCGATCCGCCGGAACCACCGCGCCGACTCCTCCGACGCCGCCAGCTCCGCCGCCTCCCGCATCGCGGCCTTGTCCCCTGCGGTCGAATCCATTGTCGCCTTCACGACGCGAGCAATAAAACTGTCATCCTCGCGCACCGCGAGAGAAAGGTCCTCCCACCGCTTCGCCCGCGCCAGGTCCTTGAGCCTCGTGATAGTCTTGGCCGGGATGATGTTCTGCTCGCGGACATCCATCATGCACATGAAGATTGCCGCGACGCCCGCGATCGAGCCCAGCAGCAGCACGACCGTGAAGAAGTCAAAGGACTTGACGAACAGCGACCACAGCCCGCCCGTGGCGACCGGTGTCCCACCGCCCGCGCTCGGGGGCGTGGTCTGGGCGAGGGCAGGGATGCAGAGGATGGCCGCCGCAAGGGCCGTGAACAGAGCGATCCGCGCGAGGTGCTTCATTGCGGGCATGGTAGGGCGAAGCACGCAAAGCTCACAAACCCACCCGCGCTCTACCGGGCTACACGCTCTCCTCGTCCGTCGGCTTCACTTCCCGCGAGGTCTTGTACCCGCCCGTGAACCACTGGTACATGTCCGCATCGCGGGCCCGGTCATCGATGAACGGGTAGGTCGGCGACGTCGGCGAGACCCACCGCCCCGTCACACGGCACTTCGTGGGCTCCCGATCCCGCAGCCACTCCATGAACTTGCGGTTTTCCCAGCTCGCCGGCAGTCGCAGCGTGAACTGGCGACGACTGGGCCCCGAGGCCGCGATCTCGATCCACGCGCATTCTTCCGGCAGCGCCGCCTCGATGCGCCGCGGCCACTCAATCAACGCCACCGAATCATCCGCCGCCTGCCGCGTGGTCACATCAAACAGCCGGTCCCACCCCAAGGCATCCAGGTCCTCCACTGAGGTCAGCCGGTACGCATCCACATGCGTCACCCGCCCGCCCGCCAGCGCGTTCTTGGCCGCGTTGGGCACCGGGTACTGATTGACGAACACGAACGTCGGGCTCGACACGAGCGCCGTGTTGACCGACAACGCTGCGCACAAGCCCCGCGTGAACGTCGTCTTGCCCGCCCCGAGGTCACCCTCCAGCGCGATCACATCGCCGGGCTGAAGCACCGACGCCACCCCCGCCGCGAGCGCCGCCGTGGCGTCCTCGTTCTCCGTCGTGCGCTCGATGACGATCATCGCCTTTGACACTACGAATGCTCCCACCCACGCTGCCCCACATCAATCCGCTCACCCTCATGCAGAAGGTAGCACCCAGCCCCCCCGACGCACGTCCCGATCCGTGTGAGCGGCGTGTCCGAGCCGGGCACGACCGCCGGTAGAACCACCGACGGATCAACCGTGAACAGCAGTTCGTAATCCTCACCGTCGGCGAGAGCACGGAGGACTTCCTCCCGGGAACGCCGGCGCGATGGCTCGCACCGAGCCCGTCCACCGCCCTCACTCAAACACCCCTCAACCCCGGTTAACTCAATCCCCACCCCCGACGCCTTCGCCAACCGCCCCGCATCGATGCCCAACCCATCCGACACATCCATCATCGCGTGCAGACGCCCCAGCGTGTCCGCCAGCCACCGCGCCTCCGCCACCCGCGGCTCAAACGTCAGGTGCCGCCCCATCCCCGTCTCTTTTTCGAAGGATCCGCCAATCCGCCCCGTCACATACACCTGATCCCCCGCCC
>Ga0208492_1000741_pt1 | contig 25176 bp, 23 predicted proteins | sample Subbioar_CSW14AB_FD_184820 | JGI IMG/M metagenome (GOLD analysis project Ga0208492, IMG submission 184820) | Serpentinite rock and fluid subsurface biosphere microbial communities from McLaughlin Reserve, California, USA - CR12Mar_CSW14AB (SPAdes) | ecosystem: Environmental > Terrestrial > Deep... | reverse complement strand
CGCGCCAAGGTCACCGGCATGAACCTGCTGAAGGATCTTGCCAACCGTCCGGCCAACCATTGCACCCCGACCTACCTCGCCGAACAGGCCGAGGTCCTCGCCGCCAGGCACGAGAGCCTGACCTGCAATGTGCTGGAAGAGGCGGACATGGAGGCCCTCGGCATGGGCGCCTTGCTGTCGGTGTCGCGCGGGTCACGCCAGCCGGCCAAGCTCATTACCCTGGAATACAAGGGTCGCGACGATGGCGCCAAGCCCATCGTGCTGGTCGGCAAGGGCGTGACTTTCGATTCCGGCGGCATCTCGCTCAAGCCTGGCTCGGCCATGGACGAAATGAAGTTCGACATGACCGGCGCCGCCAGCGTGCTGGGCGTGATGGCGGCGGTGGCCGAAATGGCGCCGGCCATCAACGTGGTGGCCGTGGTGCCGGCCACCGAGAATCTGCCCGACGGCAATGCCAGCAAGCCGAGTGACGTGGTCACCAGCATGTCCGGCCAGACCATCGAGATCCTGAATACCGACGCCGAAGGCCGCCTCATCCTGTGTGACGCGCTGACCTATAGCGCGCGCTTCGAGCCCGATGTCGTCATCGACATCGCGACCCTGACCGGTGCCTGCGTGGTGGCGCTCGGCGACCACGCCAGCGGACTGCTCAGTAATAATGACGAACTGGCCGAGGCGCTGCTCAATGCCGGCCAGAAGACCGGCGACCGCGCCTGGCGCCTGCCGCTGTGGGACGATTACCAGAAGCAGCTCGACAGTCCGGTGGCCGACATGGCCAACGTCGGCGGTCGCAATGCCGGCACCATCACCGCGGCCTGCTTCCTGGCGCGCTTCACCAAGGACTACCGCTGGGCGCATCTCGACATCGCCGGCACGGCCTGGGGCAGCGGCAAGAACAAATACGCGACCGGCCGCCCCTTACCGCTGCTCCTGGAATACATCCTGGCGCGAGCCGAACGCGCGTGATCGATGACGCGCGTCGATTTCTACGTCATCGAGCCGCCCTCCGCGGCGGGTCACGACCGCATGATGTGCCGCATCGTCGAAAAAGCCTGGCAGCAGGGCCACGGCGTCTATGTCCAGTGCGAGGATGAGGACAAGGCGCGGGCCTTTGACGACCTGCTGTGGCAGTTCCAGGATACGAGCTTCGTGCCCCATGTACTGGCGGCAGAGGCCACGCTCGACACCAAGGTGATCGTCGGCTGCGCGGCGGTCGATAACCTGCAACCCGATGTGCTGGTCAATCTGGCGGCGGCGGTGCCCGAACTCGCGAGTCGCTACGCGCGCGTCATCGAGTCGGCCGGCTACGACGACGGCACCCGCGGCGCGGCCCGTAGCCGCTACCGTTTCTATCAGGATCGCGGCTTTCCTCTGAATACCCACAAGGTCAGCCGCTGACATGACCGAGCGGGACCCGCCCCCCGCGCCGGCCCCGCCGCGCCTTGACGACGCGCTGGAGCAACGCACGCCGCCGCGCCTGAGCGAACAGGTCGATATTGCCGCACTGCGGCAGAGCCCGCCGGCGGTGCCCGCCCTCGACCGCCAGCTCGCACAACTGTCCCAGGAAATCAAACAGATGGTCAGCGTCGGCGTGGCGGCGGCGGTGGCTGAAATCAAAGCCGAACTGCAACGCGACCTCAGGCCCGCGGCCGTCGCCACCACCGTACAGCAAGAAGTGAACAAGCCCATGGCAATGGACAAAACCTACGACCCGCGCAGTCTCGAACAGAACCGCTACGAGCTATGGGAGAAAGCCGGCAATTTCACGCCGAGCGGGCAAGGCGCGCCCTACTGCATCGCCCTGCCGCCGCCCAACGTGACCGGCAGCCTGCACATGGGCCATGCTTTTCAGGACACCTTGATGGATGCCCTGGTGCGCTATCACCGCATGTGCGGCGACAACACGCTGTGGCAGTGCGGCACCGATCATGCCGGCATCGCCACCCAAATCGTGGTCGAGCGCCAGCTTGCGCAGGCAGGTCAGTCGCGCCACGACCTCGGCCGCGAGCGGTTTGTTGAGGCCGTATGGGAATGGAAGGAGAAGTCGGGCGGCACCATCACCCGTCAGTTGCGCCGCATGGGCGCGGCCATGGACTGGAGCCGCGAGCGCTTCACCCTCGACGACGAACTGTCGCGCGCGGTGCGCGAGGTATTCGTCTCTTTATATAGCGAGGGGCTGATCTACCGCGGCAAGCGTCTCGTCAACTGGGACCCGGTGCTGCACACCGCCATTTCCGATCTTGAAGTGGTGGCGGAGGAGGAAGACGGCTTCCTGTGGCATCTGCGCTACCCGCTGGCCGACGGCAGCGGCCATCTGGTGGTTGCCACCACCCGCCCGGAAACCATGTTGGGCGACGCCGCGGTGGCGGTCCATCCCAGCGACGACCGCTATCGTCGCTTCATCGGCAAGGACATTTTGCTGCCCCTCACGGACCGCAGCATTCCGATCATCGCCGATGAGTACGTCGACCCGGAGTTTGGCTCGGGCTGCGTCAAGATCACCCCTGCCCACGATTTCAACGACTATTCCGTCGGGCACCGCCACAATCTTCCGCTCATCAATATCTTCACCGACGACGCCGCCATCAACGAGAATGCGCCGGAACGCTTCCGTGGCCTCGATCGTTATGCTGCGCGCAGGCAGGTTCTCGCCGAACTCGAGGCACAGGGTCTCCTGGTGCGCACCGATCCCCACAAACTCATGGTGCCGCGCGGCGATCGCACCCAGGCCGTTATCGAGCCTTACCTCACCGACCAGTGGTTCGTGAAAATACAGCCGCTCGCGGACCCCGCAATTGCTGCGGTCGAAGAGGGGCGCATCCGCTTCATCCCGGAGAACTGGGCGAAGACCTACTTCGAGTGGATGCGCAATATCGAGGACTGGTGCATCAGCCGCCAGCTATGGTGGGGCCACCGCATTCCGGCCTGGTACGATGAAGCGGGCAATATATATGTCGGCCACGATGAGGCCGACGCCCGCGCCCGCAACGGCCTCGGCCCCGACATTTTGCTGCGCCAGGATGCCGACGTGCTCGACACCTGGTTCTCGTCCGCCCTGTGGCCGTTTTCGACCCTGGGCTGGCCGGACAAGACGCCGGAGCTGGCGACGTTCTACCCGACCAGCGTGCTGGTCACCGGCTTCGACATCATCTTCTTCTGGGTCGCCCGCATGATCATGATGGGCATCAAGTTCATGGGCGACGTGCCGTTCCGCGAGGTCTACATCCACGGCCTGGTGCGCGACGCCGATGGCAACAAGATGTCCAAATCCAAGGGCAATATCCTCGACCCCATCGACCTCATCGACGGTGTCGACATCGAAACCCTGGTCGGCAAGCGCACCACCGGACTCATGCGGCCGGAAGACGCGCCGCGCATCGAAGCCGACACCCGTCGCCAGTATCCACAGGGTATCGCCCCCCACGGTACCGACGCGCTGCGCTTCACCTTCGCGGTGATGGCGACCCAGGGTCGCGACATCCGCTTCGACCTCGGGCGCATCGGTGGCTACCGCAACTTCTGCAACAAAATCTGGAATGCAGCGCGCTTCGTGTTCATGGTCTGCGAGCAGCACCGCGGCGACACGCCGCCGGCGGCGCGCGTCAGCGGCATGGCGGAGCGCTGGATCAAGAGCCAGTTCCGCGTCACCGTCGGCCGCGTGCGGGAGGGGTTCAGCGATTATCGCTTCGATCTGGGCGCCCAGGCGCTGTACGACTTCATCTGGGACGAGTACTGCGACTGGTACATCGAGATGGCCAAGGTCACGCTCTATGACGAAAACGCCAGCCAGGCCGACAAAGACGGCGTGTGCGCAACCCTCGTCGAAGTGCTGGACGGCCTGCTACGCGCCCTGCATCCCTTCATGCCCTTCATCACCGAGGAAATCTGGCTCAAGCTCGCGCCGCTGACCGGTAACCACGCCCCGAGCATAATGGACGAGCCCTACCCGGCGCTGGACGATTACCTCGCCGCGCCGGCCGATGAGACCACCTGCAGCTGGCTGAAGGAATTCGTGCTGGGCGTGCGCCGCATCCGCGCCGAATATGACATCGAGCCCTCGGCGCGTTTGGCGGTCCTCACCCGCGAAGGCAGCGCCGCCGAGCAGGCCTGGCTGAATACCCATCACCGTATCGTCGAGCAGCTGGCCCGCACCCAGGCCGTGGCGCCCGCGCCGGAAGCCCCGGGCGACGTGGCAACCGCGTTGGCCGGCGGCATGACGGTGCTGGTGCCCTTGAGCGATCTCATCGACAAGGACGCCGAGCTTGCCCGCGTCACCAAGGAACTCGAACGCCTGGAGGGCGAGATCACGCGCGCCGAGGCCAAGCTCGGCAATGCGTCCTTCGTGGAACGCGCGCCGGCGGCGGTGGTGAACAAGGAGAGGGAGCGCCTGACGGAAGCGACCAGTGCGGCCGAAAAGCTGCGCGCGCAGGTCGCGAAATTGCAATGAGGGCGGCGTCGGGCCGCCGGCGCTCAGCCGACGGCGAGGTGCAGGATGAGCTTGACCGCGAAATAGACCATCGTCACGAACAGAAGCGTTGCAATCAAGCCGACCACGATATACTGCCTGGCCGTGCCGCGCGCGAAGTCGCGCGCATGGTTGCGCGAACTTTGCACCCCCAGCAGCGCGGCCATGATGCTGCTCACCACTTCGCGCAAGGACAAGGGTTTGTTCTGGTCGGGGTCGATATCGGGTTCGGTCATGGGGGCTCAAACGGTCGCGTCGGTCAGCGGCTGTGATCAGCAGCTTGTTCATCCAGGTCGGGCTATGCTTGTGGGCAGAAAGGCGGAGCAATCACCATGCTTGAGCGTATCAGAGAAGACGTAAGCAGTGTATTCGAGCGAGATCCGGCCGCGCGCCACTCGCTGGAGGTCCTGACCTGCTATCCCGGCGTGCACGCGGTGCTGATCCATCGGGTCAGCCATAAGCTATGGCGTGCTGGACTGAAGTGGGCCGCCCGCTTCCTGTCCCACATCGCCCGTTTTCTGACCGGTATCGAAATCCACCCGGGCGCGACCATCGGTCGCCGCTTCTTCATCGACCACGGCATGGGCGTGGTGATCGGTGAGACCGCCGAAATCGGTGACGATTGCACGCTCTACCACGGTGTGACCCTGGGCGGCACGACCTGGGAGAAGGGTAAACGCCATCCCACCCTCGAGAACGGCGTCGTGATCGGGGCGGGTGCCAAGGTGCTGGGCCCACTGACCGTGGGCGCCAATGCCCGCATCGGCTCCAATGCCGTGGTGGTGCGCGACGTGCCCGCCAATGCCACCGTGGTCGGCATCCCCGGCCGCGTCGTGCAGGCGGTCGACGAGAAATTCCGTCAACGGGCCGAGACCGCGCGCAAGCTCGGCTTCGACGCCTATGGCCAGGTGCCCAACATGCCCGACCCGGTATCCCAGGCCCTGGACTCCCTGCTCGACCATGCGCGCGAGGTCGAAAATGAAATCGCCGAGCTGCGCAGCCGTGTCGAAACGGCCGAGGCCACGGCCCGCGCTGCCTGCGAAACGACCATCGAGCCCTAAGTCCCGCACTCTCTGCCAGGATTACTTGACCGATTTAGTCGGGTACGTAACAATTGCCTAGTGTTTTACTCGGATAAGGTTCCGAGGATACCCCAGGAGGTATGGCGCGATGAGACTTACGACACGCGGAAGATATGCTGTGACGGCAATGCTGGACTTGGCTCTGCACTATGATCGCGGGCCGGTTTCCCTCGCTGAGATTGCGGAACGGCAGGGCATTTCCCAGTCCTACCTCGAACAGCTTTTTGCCCGCCTGCGGCGCAATGGCTTGGTGGACGGCATGCGCGGCCCGGGCGGCGGCTACAAACTCGGCCGGCCAGGCTCGGCCATCTCGGTGGCGGATGTCATCGATGCCGTCAACGAAACCGTCGATGCCACGCGCTGCGCCGGCCGCCGCAATTGCCAGGGCGAGCAGCGCTGTCTGACCCACGATCTGTGGGAGAACCTCTCCAACCAGATTCGCGATTTCCTCTCCAGCGTGAGCCTTGACCAGCTGGTGCGTCAGAAAGGCGTGCAGACCCTGCACCGCCTGAAAGACAACCCGCTCGGCGAGCTGCGCTCGGAAGCGGCGGTCTGAGCGCCGGGAGCGGGAGTTTGCCATGGCTATCACCCTGACCGAACGCGCCGCCCAGCGCGTGCGCGACTTCATGAGCCGCGAACCGTCCGCCGGTCTGCGCCTGGCGGTCAAACCGACCGGTTGCTCGGGTTACATGTACGTGGTCGAAATGACCAAGGACGTACTTGATCAGGACCAGGTCTTTGAATCCCACGGCGTGCCCGTGGTGGTCGATGCCCAGAGCCTGAAGTATCTCGATGGCACCGAAGTCGATTTCGCCCGCGAAGGCTTGAACGAGGGCTTTCGCTTCGCCAACCCCAACGTCGCCGCCACTTGCGGCTGCGGCGAGAGTTTCAGCCTTTAAGGCCAAGAGCCAAGGATTACCCAGCGATGGCGAGCAACGCCCAGGATGTCGCCGATTTCGTCGACCGTCATTATGCAGCCGGCTTTGTTACCGATATCGAGTCCGATACCGTCGCGCCCGGGCTGAATGAAGACGTCATCCGGCTGATCTCGGCCAAGAAAGAAGAGCCCGAGTGGATGCTGGAATGGCGCTTGAAGGCGTTCGCACGCTGGCAGACCATGCGCGAGCCGGCCTGGGCGCATGTGCATTACCCGCCTATCGACTTCCAGGCGATCTCCTACTACGCCGCGCCCAAGTCGGCCAAAGACCGGCCCCAGAGCCTGGACGAAGTCGATCCCAAGCTGCTCGAAACCTACGAGAAGCTCGGCATTCCGCTTGAAGAGCAGAAAATGCTGGCGGGCGTGGCGGTCGATGCGGTGTTCGACAGCGTCTCGGTGCATACCAGCTTTCGCGGCAAGCTCGCCGAAGTCGGCGTGATCTTCTGCTCGTTCTCGGAGGCCGTGCGCGAGCATCCCGAACTCGTGCGCAAGTATCTCGGTTCGGTGGTGCCGGTCGCGGACAACTACTACGCGGCCTTGAATTCCGCGGTGTTCTCCGACGGTTCCTTCGTCTACATCCCCAAGGGCACGCGCTGCCCGATGGAGCTGTCGACCTATTTCCGCATCAACGCCATGAACACCGGCCAGTTCGAGCGCACGCTCGTGATCGCCGATGAAGGTTCCTACGTCAGCTATCTCGAAGGCTGTACCGCGCCGATGCGCGACGAGAATCAATTGCACGCGGCGGTGGTCGAGCTGGTCGCGCTCGACGATGCTTCCATCAAATATTCGACGGTACAGAACTGGTACCCCGGCGACGCCGAAGGGCGCGGCGGCATCTACAACTTCGTCACCAAGCGCGGCGACTGTCGTGGCGCGCGCTCCAAGATCTCCTGGACCCAGGTCGAAACCGGTTCGGCCATCACCTGGAAGTATCCGAGCTGCATCTTGAAGGGTGAGAACTCGGTCGGTGAGTTCTACTCGGTGGCCTTGACCAACAACATGCAGCAGGCCGATACCGGCACCAAGATGATTCATCTTGGCCGCGGCACGCGCAGTACCATCGTTGCCAAGGGCATTTCCGCCGGCCGCAGCCAGAACGCCTATCGCGGACTGGTGCGCATCGCCGCCGGTGCCGAAGGTGCGCGCAACTACACCCAGTGCGATTCCCTGCTGCTCGGCTCGAAGTGTGGCGCACATACGTTCCCTTACATCGAATGCAAGAACCCGTCGGCGGTGGTCGAGCACGAGGCCTCGACCTCCAAGATCAGCGACGACCAGTTGTTCTATCTGCGCAGTCGCGGCATCAAGCAGGAAGATGCCGTGAACATGATAGTGAACGGCTTCTGCAAGGAAGTGTTCAAGGAATTACCGATGGAGTTCGCGGTGGAAGCGCAGAAGCTGCTCGGTATCAGTCTCGAAGGAGCGGTCGGCTGAGGGCCGGGCACGCAGCACGGCGGAATTTGAAATGCTCGAAATCAAGAATCTACATGTGGATGTGGGCGGCACGGAGATCCTGCGCGGCCTCAATCTCACCATCCGACCCGGCGAAACCCACGCCATCATGGGACCGAACGGCTCGGGCAAGAGCACGCTGTCCCATGTGCTGGCCGGCCGCGACGGTTATACCGTGACCGCCGGTTCCGTGACCTTCAACGGCAAGTCGCTGCTCGATCTCGCGCCCGAAGAGCGCGCCGGCGAAGGCGTGTTCCTCGCCTTTCAATATCCCATCGAGATCCCGGGCGTGAACAACGTCTACATGCTGAAGGCCGCCTTGAACGGCATCCGCAGCTATCGCGGCGAAAAGGAATTGAGTGCGGTCGAATTCCTGAAACTGGTCAAGGCGCGGGTCAAGGCCATCGGCCTCGACGACAGTCTGTTGAACCGTCCGGTCAACTCCGGCTTCTCCGGCGGCGAAAAGAAGCGTAACGAAATCTTTCAGATGAGCGTGCTCGAACCGCGTCTGGCGATCCTCGACGAAACCGATTCGGGCCTCGATATCGACGCCTTGAAGACCGTCTCCGAAGGTGTGAATGCGCTGCGCGACGGCACCCGCTCCTTCATGGTCATTACCCATTACCAGCGCCTGCTGGACTATATCGTGCCGGACTTCGTGCACGTATTGGCCAAGGGCCGCATCATCAAATCCGGGCCGAAGGACCTTGCGCTCGAACTCGAGGCGCGTGGTTACGACTGGTTGCTGGAAGAGGCCGCGGCCTGATGACGGCACTTGCCTTGGTGGCCGGCGCCGCGCTCGAGGCGCTGGAAGCCTCGCCCCATAGCGAGCGAGGCACGAGCCTGCGTTCATTGCGTCGCGCGGCGGCCGCGCGCGTCAAGGAACATGGCCTGCCGACAGTCGCCGAGGAGCATTGGAAGTACACCAGCTTGAGCCGCCTCAGTCAGGCCGCGCTGCGCAGCGCGACCGCGACCGATGGCAGCGCGGTGTCCGCGACCGATCTCGCCGCGCTTGCGCTCGCGACCGCGAGCCGACTGCGCGTAGTGCTGGTCAACGGCTATCTGCGCGCCGATCTGAGCACGCTCGAAAATCTGCCGACGGGCGTCCGCGTGCAGAGCATCGCGACCCTGGCGGAACAGGATCCTGAAAGACTGACGTCCCTGCTCGAAGCGGATGTGGCGGCGGGCACCACGTTTCAGGCCTTGAACACCGCGCTGCTGGGCGACGGCGCGCTGATCGAAATCGACAACGATGTCGTGCTGCGCGAACCGCTGCATCTCGTCATGCTGGGGGCGGGCACGGAACTGCTGCGCGGGCCGCGTGTGCTGGTGCGTGCCGGGCGCAATAGCGAGCTACGTCTGATTGAGGAATATCTCAGTCTCGATGCGGCCGGCGGTCTGACCAACAGCGTGTGCGAAGTCAAACTCGATGCGGGCGCGACCGTGTTCCATCACCGGCTCGCCAATGAATCCGCGCACAGCAGCCACATCGGACGCGTGGCCGTCACCGTCGCCGACCAGGGAAATTACGTATCGGACTCGCTGGCCTTTGGGGGTGAGCTGACGCGTGTCGACATCGACATCATCCTCTCCGGGCGTGGCGCGCGTTGCCGCTTGAACGGTCTGTTCGTTGCCGATGGCACGCAGCATATCGATCATCACACCCGCGTCGAGCACCGTGTCGGCGATACCCACAGCGCCGAGCTCTATCGCGGCATACTCGACGGCCGCAGCCGTGGTGTGTTCAACGGCAAGGTGCTGGTGGCGCGCGACGCGCAGCAGATCACCGCCCAACAGACCAGCAACAATCTGCTGTTGTCGCGTCTGGCCGAGATCGACACCAAACCGGAACTTGAAATCTACGCCGACGACGTCAGTTGCTCCCACGGCGCGACGGTTGGTGAACTCGACGCTGCGGCCTTGTTCTATCTGCGCTCGCGTGGCGTGTCCCCGCAGAACGCGCGCGCGCTGCTGACCTATGCCTTCGCCCAGAAAATCGTCGACGAGATTCCGCTGCCCGGCGTGCGCCGCTGGATAGAGACGCGCTTCCTGGGGCACACCGACTACAGCCAATTACTGACCGCGCTGGATACGCCGTGAACGCCACCACCGCCTTGAACGAACGCCCCGTCGCGCCGAGCTTCGACATCGAACGCATCCGCGCGGACTTTCCCATCCTCGGCCGTCAGGTGCATGGCAGACCGCTGGTCTACGCCGACAACGCCGCCACCACCCAGAAGCCGACGGTGGTCATCGAGCGGCTGCGGCACTACTACGAATTCGAGAACGCCAATATCCATCGCGGCGTGCATACCTTGAGCGCCGAGGCCACCGCCGCCCATGAGGAGGCGCGTGACACCATTCAGCGTTTCATCAATGCGCGTGAATCCCGCGAGATCATCTTTACTCGCGGCGCGACGGAATCCATCAACCTGGTCGCTCAGACCTGGGGGCTGCGTAACCTGCGGGCGGGCGACGAGATCCTGATTTCGGAACTCGAACACCACGCCAATATCGTGCCCTGGCAGATGCTGTGCGAGCAGACCGGTGCAAAACTGTGCGTGGCGCCGATCAATGAACTCGGCGAGATCGAGATGGACAAGCTCGAAGCGCTGCTTTCGCCGCGCACCAGGCTGGTGGCGGTGGCGCATATCTCCAATGCGCTCGGCACCATCAATCCCGTCGAGAAAATCATCCAGCTCGCCCACGCTGCCGGCGCGGTGGTGTTGATAGACGGTGCGCAGTCGGTCATCCATGGCGCCGTCGACGTGCAGGCGCTGGGTTGCGATTTCTTCGTCTTTTCCGGCCACAAGGCCCTCGGCCCGACCGGCATCGGCGCGTTGTATGGCCGAGCCGAGTTGCTGGAAGCCATGCCGCCCTACCAGGGCGGTGGTGACATGATCAAGGTGGTGCGTTTCGAGCGCACCGAATACAACGACATTCCGTTCCGCTTCGAGGCCGGCACACCGCACATCGCGGGCGCGCTCGGTCTGGCAAGTGCCCTGGAGTATTTTGCGGCGCTCGATCTGGCCGCGGTGCTGGCCCATGAGGACACGCTGCTCGCCACCGCGACCGCGCGCGCCGCGGCGATCCCGGGGCTGCGTATCATCGGTCAGGCAGCGCGCAAGGCGGCGGTGCTGTCGTTCGACATACAAGGCGTGCATCCGCAGGACCTCGGCACCCTGCTCGATCACCATGGCATCGCCATCCGCACCGGCCATCATTGCGCGATGCCGGTCATGGAACATTACGGCGTGGTCGGCACCGCCCGCGCATCCTTTGCGCTCTACAACACCGTCGCCGAGGTCCACGCGGTGTTCGACGCCATCGATAAAGTCCTGCCCATGTTGAGGGCTTGAGCGAAGTGAGCATGAACCAACCCAATTTCTACGGCACGCCCATCACTCTCACCCGCGACTGCCCGGCGGTCATGATTCCGGAGGGTTCGACCGTGACCCTGCCCGTCGGCGCCGTGGTCTATGTGACCCAGGCCCTCGGCGGCGCAGTGACCGTCAATGCCAATGGCAATCTCGCGCGCATTGCCGCCGCGGACGTCGATGCGCTCGGCATGGAAGCGGCCGCGCTGCCGGCGGACCAGGCCCAGGGCAATGCCGACGGCAGTGTCGATACCGACCTCATCTGGGAGCAGTTGTCGACCTGCTACGACCCTGAAATCCCGATCAACATCGTCGAACTGGGGCTTATCTACCGGTGTGAGGTGAAGCCCGCGGACAATGGCGGCAGCCGCGTCGAGATCGACATGACCCTGACTGCGCCGGGCTGCGGCATGGGCCCCTTCCTGGTCGATGACGTGCGCTCCAAAGTCGCCCAGGTGCCCAACGTCAGCGATGTGGACGTGGAACTGGTGTTCGATCCGCCGTGGAATCAGGAGATGATGTCCGAGGCGGCCCGCCTGGAGACCGGTCTGTACTGAGTTGCCCGCGCCTGGCGTCGCGCGAGCGGTCTGCGGCGTGTCCGTCGCCGATTTCGCTGCGGCGCCGCAAAAAACTGTGTCCGAGAGTGGTTTTATCCCTTTTAATCAGTATAATGGCGCCCGTTTTTAAGCGCTTTATCAAGAAGTTAGGGAGCATTCCAGCATGGCCATAGAACGCACGCTGTCCATCATCAAGCCCGGTGCGGTGCGTGACAATCACATTGGCGGGATCGTCGCCAAATTCGAGGCTGCCGGCCTGCGTGTGATTGCCCAGAAAATGATCCGTCTGAGCGAAGCCCAGGCGGGCGAATTCTACGGCGTCCATCGCGAACGGCCGTTCTTCGGCGAACTGGTCGAATTCATGACCTACGGCCCGGTGGTGGTGCAGGTGCTGGAGGGTGAGAACGCAATCCAGGTCAACCGCGATGTGATGGGTGCGACCAATCCCGCCAATGCCGCGCCCGGTACTGTCCGCGCCGAGTTCGCCACCAGCATCACCGAGAACGCGGTGCACGGTTCCGATGGTCCGGACACCGCCAAGACTGAAATCAGCTTCTTCTTCAAGGACAGCGAGATCTTCTCGCGCAGCTGATTCCATGTCGCCCACCGCGCCTACCAATCTGCTCGACTTCGATGCCGCCGCTCTGGCCGGTTATTTCGAGAGCGTTGGTGAGCGCGGCTTTCGCGCCACGCAGATCATCAAGTGGGTGCATCAGCTCGGCATCGTCGATTTCGACGCGATGACGAACCTCTCCCGCGTACTGCGCGAGCACCTGCGTGAGCACAGTGAGATTCGGCCGCCCGAGATCATCGCCGAACAGCTTTCCGCCGATGGCACGCGCAAGTGGCTCATGCGTGTCGACAATGGCAATTCGATCGAGACGGTATTCATCCCCGAAGGTGAGCGCGGCACGTTGTGCGTCTCGTCGCAGGTCGGTTGCCCGCTCGATTGCGCGTTCTGTGCCACCGCGCGCCAGGGTTTCAGCCGCAACCTCACCACCGGCGAAATCATCGGACAGGTGTGGCAGGCGGCCCGCGCGCTCGGTCAGACACCCAAGCTCGGCCGTCACATCACCAATGTGGTGATGATGGGCATGGGTGAGCCGCTGCTGAATTTCGATAATGTCGTGCCGGCCATGCGTCTCATGCTCGACGACAATGCCTACAATCTCTCACGCAAGCGCGTGACCTTGAGCACCGCCGGCGTGGTGCCGGGCATCGACAAGCTCGCCGCTCACTGCCCGGTGAGCCTCGCCATCTCGCTACATGCCACCAATGACGAACTGCGCGACAAGCTGGTGCCCATCAACCGCAGCTATCCGCTCGCCGAACTGCTGGCCGCCTGCAAGCGCTATGTCGCCAATAATCCCCATGCGGAAATCACTTTTGAATACGTGATGCTGAAGGACGTCAACGACAGCGTCGCCGAAGCGCGCGCGCTGATTCGCCTGCTGCAGGGACTGCCCGCCAAGGTCAATCTGATCCCGTTCAATCCCTTCGCCGGTGCCGGCTTCGAGCGTTCCAGCATTGATGCCATCAATGCCTTTCGCGATCGCCTGTCGCGTTCCGGTATCGTCACGGTGACACGCAAGACGCGTGGCGACGACATCGCGGCGGCGTGTGGGCAATTGGTCGGTGAAGTCCAGGCCCGCGCGCGTCGTCATCAACGCCCCGCGCCCGCCATGGTCGGCGCTACTGAGGAGATTGGCTGATGCGTAAGCGCGCCCGCGCCTTGACCGTCCTGCTCCTGAGCTTGACGCTCGCTGCGTGCCAATCGACATCGACCGTCACCAAGCCGCAGAGCGACCGCGTCAAACTCGCCGAGATCAACACCGAGCTCGGTGCCCAGTACATGCAGAATCGCGAGTATCAGGTCGCGATGGACAAGCTCACCAAGGCCGTCGAACTCGATCCGCGCAACATCAATGCGCGCAGCACGCTGGCCCTGCTGCATGCGGTCATCGGCCAGTACGATCAGGCGGAGGCGAACTTCAAGGAAGCCTTGCGCATCGATGGCGCCAACTCCTCGGTGCTGAACAACTACGGTCAGTTCCTCTGTCAACGCGGTCGACACGACGAAGGCGAGAAAATGATTCTCAAGGCGGTCGCCAACCCGCTGTATGCCAATGCCGAGAGTGGCTATTACAACGCCGGCGCCTGCGCCATGAGCGGCGGCAAACTGGAACAGGCCGATGGCTATTTCCGCAAAGCGCTCGAAATCGATGGTCGAATGGCGCCGGCCCTGCTGCAGATGGCCGATGTCAGCCTGCAACTCGATCGCGCGCTGCAGGCGCGCGCCTATCTGCAGCGTTACAGCGCGATCGCCCAATTCAATGCGCGCGCGTTATGGTTGGGGGTGCAGATTGAGCGCCGGCTCGGCGATCGCGATGCCGAGTCGAGCTACGCGCTGCAGCTTGAAAAGAACTTCCCTGATTCCACCCAGACCAAACTGCTGCTCGAATCGAAGCCACAGTGAGCGAGCAGCCAGCGGGTGAACCCGAGCGTTCCACGAAAGACGGGCACGGCGCCGGCATAGGCGTCACCCTGCAGCGCGCGCGCGAACAACGCAACCTCAGCCAGATAGATCTGGCGCGTAATCTGCGGCTTGAACCGCGCATCATCCGTCAGCTCGAGGAAGAGCGTTTCGACGAGCTGCCGGCGCCGGCTTTCGTGCGCGGCTATCTGCGTTCAGTGGGCAAGGAACTGGGGCTCGATACCACGCGCCTGCTGGAGCTGTTCGACGCACAGAGTACGCGCGAAGCTCCGGCGCTGGCCGATTTCGAATCGCGCCCGCCGCTCGAGATCACCAGCGACAGCCGCATCGTCCGCTATACCACCGTCGCGGTGCTGGTCTGCCTGTTGGTGCTGGTGGCGATGTGGTGGCGCAGCCACGGTGATTCCTTCTCGATGCTGAAGTATCTGCACGAGAGCAATCCTTCGGCCATCGAACCCATTCCGCCCACGCTGCCGTTGTCCTACAAGTTCGAGCAGGTAGCGCATTCGGAAAATCCGTTCTTCCGCGCGCCCGATCCCGAACCACCCGCACCGACCGACGGCGACGCCGTGGCAGCCGCCGACGGCACGGCCGTCGCGAACGAAGCGGGCACCGCCAATGGCGCGTCCGACATCATCATCAATTCCAGTGCCGATGCATGGATAGAGATCCTCGATGCGGGCGGCGCGCGGCTGTATTACAACCTGGTCAGGCCGGGCAATGAGGTCCGCATCACCGGCAGGCGTCCCTATTCCCTGGTGATCGGCAATGCCCCCGCGGTGCGTCTGGCCTTCGCCGGCAGGAAAATCGACCTCGCGCCGCTGGCGCGCGACGGCGTGGTGAAGACCACCCTCGGCGGTCCGGTCCAGAGCGCACAGGAGTCGAGCCGAGAATGAGTAGCCATCTGCAGGCCGTGCGCGGCATGAACGACATCGTGCCGCCGGTCAGCGCCGTATGGCGTGAATTCGAAGACACCGTGGCACACCTGCTGAGCAGCTATGGCTATGGCGAGATTCGCATGCCACTGGTCGAGCAATCGGCGGTGTTCAAACGCTCCATCGGCGATGCCACGGATATCGTGCAGAAGGAGATGTATACCTTCGACGATCGCAACGGCGACAGCCTGACCTTGCGTCCGGAAGGCACCGCGAGCTGCGTGCGCGCGGTGTTGCAGAGCGGCCTTTTGCAGCACACGCCACTGCGCCTGTGGTATTCCGGCCCGATGTTCCGCCATGAGCGTCCGCAGCGCGGCCGCCATCGCCAGTTCCATCAGATCGGCGTCGAGGCCTTTGGCGCCGCCGGGCCCGACATCGACGCCGAGGTCATCCTCATGACCGCGCGCCTGTGGCAGGTCCTGGGCCTCGGCAATCTGCGACTGGAGATGAACTCGCTCGGCTCGAGCGCCGCCCGCAGCCGTTATCGCGAAATCCTCACCGAATATTTCCGCGGCCATTTCGATGCCCTCGACGAGGATTCGCGCGATCGCCTGGAGCGCAATCCGTTGCGCATCCTGGACAGCAAGAATCCGGCGATGCGCGAACTGATAGACGGCGCCCCCTCCCTCGCCGACCATCTCGACGAGGAATCCAGCCTCCATTTCGAGAGCCTGTGCGCGATGCTCGCGGCCAACGGCGTCGAGGTGCATCGCAACCCGCGCCTGGTGCGCGGCCTCGATTACTACTCCAAGACGGTCTTTGAGTGGATCACCACTGAACTCGGTGCGCAGGGCACAGTCTGTGCCGGAGGCCGTTACGACGGCCTGGTGGAATTGATGGGCGGCAAGCCAACGCCGGCCATTGGCTTCGCGATGGGCGTCGAACGCCTGCTCGAGCTATGTGCCGCGCGCAGCCGCCCGCCCGCGCCGCCGGCGGTGTATGTCAGCGCCACCGGTGAGGCGCTGGATGCCCACGCCGTCACTCTGGCCGAACAGTTGCGCAGCCGCCTGCCCGGCTGGCGCATTCTGCTGCACGTGGGTGGTGGCAGTCTGAAGTCGCGCATGAAGAAGGCCGACAAGTCGGGCGCGGCGGTCGCGCTGCTGCTCGGCGAAGACGAAATCGCCAATGGCACGGTGACGGTCAAGCCGCTGCGCGGCGAAGGCACGCAGGCAGTCCATCGGCAGCACGCGGTGGCGGACGCGTTGCAGGTTCTCTGCCGCTAGGCGGCGGGCCAGCCCGGGACCGCGCCCGGGCACGACGGGATTCCGGCTATAATCGCGACCCGATTTACACAGCAGACCGACGCCTGCACGGCGGAGAAGGCCTAATGGACGCTTACGTTTCAGAACAGGAACAGGTTGAACAAATCCGCCGCTGGTGGAAGAACAACGGCACCGCGCTGTTGCTCGGCCTGGCCCTTGGCATCGGTGGCCTGGCCGCCTATCGCTACTGGGACGGAACCCAGGGTGCGCGCGCCGAAAGCGCCTCGCAGAACTACGAACAACTCATCGAGATGGCCGCCGCGCAGAAGCTCGATGATGCGATGAAGGCCGGTCACGTCATCATCGAGTCCTATCCCGATTCGGTCTACGCCAAGCTCGCGGGGCTGTTGGTGGCCAAGATGGCGGTTGAAAAGAACGATTATGCGCAGGCCAAGGCCGAGCTCATGCGTCTGCTCGAGGGCGGCGGTCATGGCGAGCTCGCCAACGTCGCGCGCGAACGTCTGGCGCGCCTGCTGCTCGCCGAAGGCAAGGCCGACGAGGCCCACAAATTCCTCGAAGCGATTCCAGTGGTGAACGGCGAAGACACGGCGGCGGAGTTGCGCGCCGACGTGCTGGCCGCACGCGGTGACACCCAGGCTGCCCGTACCAAATACCTCGAGGCCCTCGCCGGTGCCGACAAGCTCGGTCTCGACAAGGATTCCATCCAACTCAAGCTCGACAATCTGACGAGCGCCGCCGCCGCCAAGAGCACTGGTTCCTGAGCATGGCTTTCCTGCTGCGCGCCTTGATGCTGGCGACTTTGGTCGCCGTGCTTTCTTCCTGCCAGACCACCAAGGATCTCATCTTCCGCGAGTCGAGCAACGCCATCAAACCGAACGAACTCGAAGAGTTCGAGGCGCGCCTGAAAGTCGAGACGCTGTGGTCCGACCGCATCGGCAAAGGCGCCGACGAGCAATATCTGAAACTCACGCCGGCGGTGCTCGGTGAACGCCTGTTCGTCGCCGATCGTTATGGTCACCTGGTCGCCTCCGCACTCAGCACCGGCAAGGAAGAGTGGGACATCCACGACAAGAACGTGCAGTACACCGGCGGCCCGGGCGGCGGTGACGGCCTGGTGCTGATGGGCACCGGCGATGGCCGCGTCATTGCGCGCGAAGTGGAGACCGGCAAGGTGCGCTGGGTGGCCAAGGTTTCTAGCGAGGTGCTGGCCGCGCCGACCGCCGGCAACGGCGTGACCGTGGTCCGCACCGGCGACGGCCGCCTGTACGGCCTCAATTCCACCACCGGCGCCGAGATGTGGGTCTACGAACGCACGGTCCCAACCCTCACGCTGCGCGGCGTCGCGCCGCCTATCATTGAAGAAGACATCGCCATGGCCGGCTTCGACAACGGCCGCTTCGCGGCAGTGAGTCTGCGCACCGGCAAGATGGTGTGGGAAAGTCCCCTGGCGGTACCGACCGGTCGCTCCGATCTGGAACGCATGGTCGATGTCGACTCGGCGCCTGTGATCGTCGGCACCATGGCCTATGTGGCGAGCTTTCAGGGCGCGGTCGCGGCGCTCTCGATTTCCGATGGCAAGATTCTGTGGACCCGTGAAGTGTCGTCCTACGAAGAACTCTCGGTGGGCGACGATCGCGTCTACGTGACTGACGACAAGGGTTCGATCTGGGCGCTGGACGCCAAGACCGGTTCCTCGCTGTGGAAGCAGGAAGCGCTCGCCAACCGCTATGTCACCGCCCCGATCTTCTTTCAAGGGCATGTGGTGGTCGCCGACTTCGAAGGCTATGTGCACTGGCTGGATGCGGCGAGCGGTGAATTCGAATACCGCGAGCGCGTGACCAAGGAACGCATCATTGCGCCCGCCATCAATGCCGGCGGCATCCTGCTGGTCTATTCGACCACGGGCCAGCTCGTCGCGATGCGACCCAACTGAGATTCATGACCGTGGTGCCTCGGGCCATGGTCGTGAATGACGAGCGCCGCGCCGGAGTTCCGCATGTCTGAGATGAAGCCTTTCGCGGCCGAAGGTGGCAAGCCTACCCTCGCCATCGTCGGCCGACCCAATGTCGGCAAGTCGACACTCTTCAACCGCCTGACCCGCTCGCGCGACGCCCTCGTCGCCGACGTGCCCGGCCTCACCCGCGATCCCAAGGTCGGCGTCGGCCGCGTCGGTGAAGCCGGCTATATCGTGGTCGACACCGGCGGCATCGATGGCCAGCAGGAAGACGAACTCGCACACCTCGTCAGCGAACAGGCTCTGACCGCCGCGCGTCTGTGCGACGCGGTGATTGTGATGGTCGATGGGCGCGCCGGCATCAATGCCGTTGACGAGGAAATCGTCAAAACCCTGCGCGAAGGCGGCACCCGCGCGGTGCTGTGCGTGAACAAGGCCGAAGGACGCGAGACCAATCTGGCGCTGGCGGAATTCGCCTCCCTGGGTTTGAAGCAGGGTTACGCCATCTCCGCCGCCCATGGCGATGGCGTCACGGCGATGATCGAGGATCTGACCGCCGACTGGCCGTCACGCGAATCCTACGAACAGGAGAATCGTGGCGACCGCGTGCGCATCACCGTCATCGGTCGCCCCAACGTCGGCAAATCGACCCTGGTCAATCGCATCCTCGGCGAAGACCGCATGATCACCTCGAACGTGCCGGGCACCACCCGTGACGCGGTCGACACCGACTTCGAACGACGCGGGCGGGGCTACACCATCATCGACACCGCAGGCCTGCGCAAACGTGGCCGCACCCACGGCCTCGAAGAGAAATTCAGCGCCATTCAGACTTTGAATGCGCTCGAGCGCACGCAAATCGCCTTGCTCCTGATCGATGCCCATGACGGCGTCATCGAGCAAGACCTGCATCTGCTCGGCATGGTGCTCGACAGCGGTCGCGCGCTGGTGGTGGTGATCAACAAATGGGATGGGCTGTCGGTCGATCAGCGCGAGCACATACAGCGCGAGATTGACCGCCGTCTGTGTTTCGCCAATTTCGCCGAGGTGCGTTGCATCTCGGCCCTGCATGGCAGCGGCGTGGGCGATCTGTTCTCGGCCATCGACGCGGCATGGGAATCGGCATTTGCCGCGCCGCGCACGCACGATCTGACGGAATTGCTGCAACAGGCGACCACCGCCCATCCGCCGCCCATGGTCCATGGTCGCCGCATCAAGATGCGCTACGCCCATCTCGGCGGCCGCAACCCGCCGACCATTGTCATCCACGGCAATCAGGTCGATGGGGTGCCGAACAGCTACAAGCGTTATCTCGAGAACTTCTTCCGCGAAAAACTCGATCTGGTCGGCACCCCGGTCCAACTCGAATTCCGGCAGGGCGCCAATCCGTTTGCCGGACGGCGCAACACCCTCAATCAGCGCCAGCAGGACAAACGCCGGCGCCTCATGAGTCACGTCAAGAAGAAAAAGTAAGCGCGCGCATCCTGCGCGACGCTCGCTTCTCGCGGGATCGCCCCGCCCGGCAAGCCCGGACGCGCGTATCGCAGCCCTCAGCCGTGCAGGCGTCGCCGTTGCGCACCACCGAGCACCATCGCGGTGGCAAACAGCGCCACGCTGTAAGGCTCCGGCACCGGCGTGGCAACCGTCGATATCGCGCCGACCGCGTCGATGTCGGCACCGACCGTCGCGCCGGATTGACCGCCCTCGAGGGTGTCGTCGGTCAAACGCACATAACCGAACTGCGAGGCGATACCAAATCCGAACGCGTCGATATCGATGCCGGCGGTACTGCCGAACACCTTGCCAACCGCGTTCCAGGCCAGGCCATTGGTGCTGATCTCGACGAAAGTATCCTCAATGTCCGGCCCGACTTCGAACACCCACAGGTCGAAGGCATTGGTGCCCGAGCCGGTCAGCTTGTTGTCGACGAACCGCACGATCAGCGATCCGCCGTCGCCCAGCGAAACGAACGAGCAACCCGCCTGGCTTGGGCAACTGTTGGTTCCTGTGTAGTCGGGCACGCCGAGCGCATTGAAGGCGCCCTGGTGGGGCGCCGTCGCGCCACCACCGCCGACGAGATAGGACTCGACTGCGTCAGCGAACGAGATTGCGCCTTGGGGGAAATCGGTACCCCCCTGGGAGTTACCGATGAATACCGCATGTGCCGGCGCGGTCAACGCGCCGAGCAATAGCACCGCCAGAATCCTTGAAATCGTCATGATGTTTCTCCTTGAGATCTATCGCCCCTCGCGGCCTACCCCGCTTGATCCCAGCATAGCCAGCCGGTCACCGTTTGAGGCGCTGATTGCTCGCAAAACTGAGCAGCATCACGAAACGGAGGACAATCCCGAGGCACGGCCGGGGCCGCTAGCTCCACCGGAAGTTCTGGTAGCCGCCCGCCGCCTCTTCGTCGCAGCGTTTGCGATACAAGGGCAGGCCGCCGGCGTAGAGCAGGAAGTGGCGCTTCTGGCGACCCGGGATATTGGGATTGACGCCCATGAACCAGGAGTTGACCTTGCTGAACAAGAGCTTCTCCACGCCATCCAGCACATGCGTCGTCCATTCCTCGACCGCCTCGGGGCGCGGTTCGACGCGCGACCAGCCCTGTTCCTGCATATGACTCACCAAGTCGCGCACCCATTCGACGTTCTGTTCGATGCAGCGCGGAATATTGCAGAAGCTGGCGGCGTTGTGCGGGCCGACCAGGGTGAAGAGATTGGGAAAGCCTTCCGGCTGCAGACCAAGATAGGTGCGCGGCCCTTCCGCCCAACTGTCCTTGAGCGTTCGTCCGCCAGGGCCGCGTACGTCGATGCGGTTGAGCGAACCCAGCACCGCGTCGAATCCGGTCGCGTAGCAAATCATGTCGACTTCGAATTCGCCGTCGCGGGTGACGATGCTGTGCGCGGTGATGCGCTCGATGGGCGTCGCGCCGATATCGACCAGGCTTACGTTGTCCTGGTTGTAGACCTCGTAGTAGCGGGTCTCCATCGGCACACGACGGGTGCCGAAGCCATGATTGGTCGGAATCAACTTCTCGGCGAGCGCCGGGTCTTTGACACGAGCGCGAATCTTGTCGGCGACGAAGCGGCTGATCTCGGCATTGGCCTTCTCGTCCAGCAACGTATCGCGGAAATTTCCCAGCCAGATACCAAAGCCCGGCGCCGCATAGAGCTGCTCGAAACAGGCTTCGCGCTCCTCGGGAGTGACATCGAACACGCTGCGTCGGTCGGCCTCATGGATGAAGCCGGCGAAGCTCGCGTTGCAGCGGGCGATGATGTCGGGCAGCTCGCGTTTCAGGCGCTGCTGCTGCTCGGCGTCGATGGGCGTGTTGTTGAGCGGCGCGCACCAGTTCGGCGTGCGCTGGAAGACGGTGAGCTCGGCGGCGGTCTTGGCCACCTCCTGTATCAGTTGCACGCCCGTCGCACCGGTGCCGATCACCGCCACACGCTTGCCGCTGAAATCGACCGGGGTGTGGGGCCACAGACCGGTGTGATAGGACTCGCCTTCGAAACGGTCCATACCCTCGTATTGCGGCATCACCGGCGCCGACAACGGCCCCACCGCCGAGATCAGAATGCGTGCGCTGGCGCGCCGCCCATCTTCCGTCTCGAGGTGCCACAGATTCGCCGCTTCATCGTATTGCGCGGCTTTGACACGGCTCTTGAAGCTTATGTCACGGCGCAGGTCGAAACGATCCGCGACATGATTGAGATAACGCAGGGTCTCGGGCTGGGCGGCGAAGTTCTCGCTCCACTCCCATTCCGCCAGCAGGTCCTTGTCGAACGCATAGCCATAGCTCCACGACTCCGAATCGAAACGCGCACCCGGATAGCGATTCCAGTACCAGGTGCCGCCGACGCCCGTGCCGGCTTCGAAGACATGCACCGACAAGCCGAGGCGCCGCAGCGTCAGCAGTTGATACATGCCGGAAATACCGGCGCCGATGATGAGGGCGTCGTACTGGACGACCGCGTTCGTGGATGCGGAAGCCTGGCTGGCCATGGGTCTTTCCTCGTGGAGAACAGCGCGATGGGCGCGATGAAAACAAACTCGCGCCGCACCGCGGACGATGGCGGGATTATCCCCCAGCGCGTCGCGCGATGGGAAAGCTGTTTGTCCCGCCGACCTCGCACCAGGGCAGCGGTTCACGTTGCTGCGCGATGGTCGAGCGTGCGCCCTCCGGCAGATGCTGGCGCAGACAGTCGGCGACCAGGGCCTGCGTATTGGTCTTCTCGCTCAAGTGCGCGGCCACCAGGGTGCGCAGCCGTGAAACATCCAGGTGCGCCAGCATCGCGCATGCCTGGCGGTTGCTGAGATGACCGTAAGGCCCGGCGATGCGCTCGCGCAGAAAAGGCGGATAGACACTGCCGGCCAGCATCTCGGGATCGTGATTGAATTCCAGCACCAGCGCATCGAGGCCACCGAAGGCGGGCACCAGATGCGGCGTGATCTGGCCGAGGTCGGTCAGCATGCCAAAGCGCCACTCGCCATCGCTGATCACGAACTGACAAGGCTCGCGGGCATCGTGGGGCACCAGCACGGCCTGGATATTGAATACGCCGAAATCGATGTCGCGATCGGGAATCAGATAGTCGACGCCGTAGGCCTGGTCGAGTCGCTCGACGGCGGCGGCCTGGGTGCCGTGGGTGGTGAGCACGGGAATGCGATATTTGCGCGACAGCGCCGCCGCAGCGGCAATGTGATCGTCGTGCTCATGGGTGATGAGAATTGCCGAGAGGATCTCAGGAGAGACATCGAGCAGCGCCATGCGGCGCTCGAGTTGGCGCACTGACAACCCACAGTCGATGAGCAGCGCCGCAGCGCCACACTGGACCAGGGTGGCGTTGCCGGCGCTGCCGCTGCCGAGTACCGAGAAGCGCATCGGCAGCGGGGTGCGAGGTGGGTGCCTAGCTGCGCCCGCCGTTCAGGGCCGTGTGCAGTTTCTGCAGCAGCGAGGCGGCGGCTTCGCCGGTTTCCCAACGGCCGTCGCGGTCCAGCACCACCACTTCGGTCTTGGGACCGACGCCGGTCAGACTGACCTGCAATTCCTTGGCGCCGTCGCGATTCCAGAACTTGAGTTTGGACATGCCACTGGCTTCGCCGCCCGCGCCCGCGACCTTGACGATGTACACACCACGGCCCTTGTCGGAATCCTTGATCTGCACCCCGGCCTGTTCGAGCGCGGCACCCGTGCTCTTCCAGGCGGAGGGGAATTCCTCGGCGAGACTCAGGTAGGTCTTGCCACCGCCGACGGTGACGATGTCAGCATGATGTTCGCCAACCAGCGCGGTCGCTGCCGCGGGCGCGACATCGCCAGCCATTTCGGCCGGCGGTGCAGCACTGCTGGCGACCGGCGCGCTGCCACCGGTGGGAGACTGCGCGACCACCGCCGTGCCCTGGCCGGCGAGGTAGGCCTGCAGGTTGTCGACCATCCTGCCTTCGGCTTCGACGTTACGCGGCTTGCGCTGCCACTCCAGGGACTCGCCCTTGGGGGTCAGTTCCTGGCCTTCGTGGGACAGATAGAGCACGGTGGTGCCGGCCTCGGCGCCGGCCTCGGCGAACAGCTTGAACTTGTCGCGCGAGAGCTTGGCCTTGTCTTCCGACCAGGCGGTTTCGATCACGCCCAGCTCGACATCGTCGAGTTCCAGTTTGTAACCCTCGGTTGCCCAGAAATCACGCAGCTTGGGCCATACCTGCACCGGCGCGCCGGCGATCGACAACACATGCTCGTTTTCAAGCACGCGCACCGCGGCGGTCTGGCTCTTCTCGACCTCGGCCACCTTCTGGGTCGCGGCGCGCCGCTCCTGATAGGTGGAGTATTTGGCGGTCTTGCCGCCCTCGGGAATGGCCATGCGGTCCTTGATCGCTTCGGTACTCAAGTCCGGCGGCACTTCAAGATCGGGCAGCGTCTGGGCCTTCTGATAATCCTTGCGATTATCGGGGAGGACTTCGTCGAGCTTCGGCATCAGTTTGCTGCAGCCGCTGAGCGCAGCCGCCAACAATACGCACGCGAGTGCGGTTCTAGACATAAACAAAAATCCTCGTTTCAGGGCTGACGGCGAAACGTCGTTCACGCGCGACAGGCTATTCCCGCGTGACGCATCGCCTCGCGCACCACCGGCTGACGTTCCGCCGACAACCAGGTCAGCGGCAGGCGGATGCCGGCGTCCATGAGGCCCATGCGTTCGACCGCCCATTTCACAGGAATGGGATTGGCCTCGACGAACAGATCACGATGGAGGGGTTGGAGCTTTTCATCGATCGCCTGTGCTCCGGCTGCGTCACCTCCTGCAGCCAAGACACATAAATCGTGCATGAGTTTCGGCGCGACGTTCGCCGTGACGGAAATGACGCCATTGCCACCCTGGAGCATGAACTCGCAGGCGGTGGCGTCGTCGCCGCTGAACAACAGGAAATCCTTGCCACATTGTTCGCGGATGGCGGTCAGACGGGACAGATCGCCGGTGGCTTCCTTGATACCGACAATATTCGGCACACGTGCGAGACGTGCGACGGTGGCCGGCTGCATGTCGCAGGCGGTGCGGCTCGGCACGTTATAAAGAATCTGCGGGATATCGACTGCCTCGGCGACGGCCTTATGGTGCAGATACAAGCCTTCCTGGGTCGGCTTGTTGTAATAGGGAGTGACCAGCAGACAGGCATCCACCCCGGCGGACTTGGCATGGCGGGTGAGACG
>Ga0208492_1000740_pt1 | contig 25209 bp, 22 predicted proteins | sample Subbioar_CSW14AB_FD_184820 | JGI IMG/M metagenome (GOLD analysis project Ga0208492, IMG submission 184820) | Serpentinite rock and fluid subsurface biosphere microbial communities from McLaughlin Reserve, California, USA - CR12Mar_CSW14AB (SPAdes) | ecosystem: Environmental > Terrestrial > Deep... | reverse complement strand
CTCGGCCTCGATGAGGCCGTCGCGGAAGTGGATGGTGCGCGCCGCGTACCCGGCCATGTCGGGCTCGTGGGTGACCATGACGATGGTGAGACCTTGTTCCTGATTGAGCCTGGCCAGGAGCTGCATGAGTTCATGGCTGCGCGCGGTATCGAGATTGCCGGTCGGTTCATCGGCGAACAACACGCTCGGCTCGGCGGCGATGGCACGTGCGATGGCGACGCGCTGTTGCTGGCCGCCGGATAGTTCATTCGGTGCATGGTGGGCGCGATCGGCGAGTCCCACCGCCGCCAGCGCGGCCAGTGCCCGCGCACGCCGCGCCTGGGCGCGCACGCCGCGATAGATGAGCGGCAGTTCGACATTCTCCAACGCCGAGGTGCGTGGCAGGAGATTGAAACCCTGAAAGACGAAACCGATGCTCATGCGCCGCACCAGCGCGCGCTCGTCCTGCGAGAGCGTGCCGACATTGATGCCTTGAAAGAGGTGCAGGCCGGCGCTCGGTTTGTCGAGACAACCGAGGATATTCATGCAGGTCGATTTGCCCGAGCCGCTCGGCCCCATCATGGCGAGGAAGTCGCCGGCGTCTATCGCCAGGTCGATGCCGCGCAAGGCCTCGACCCGTGCCTCGCCCTGCCCGTAGATACGGGTCACGCGGCGCAGTTCGACGAGCGGCACGGGCGCCGCCGCGACCTCGCTCATCGTTTCGCCTGACGATAGTCGACCGCGACCTTCATGCCGGCCTTGAGGCCCGTGCCCGTCACCGCGGTGCGCTGCTCGTCGGTCTCGCCGATGGTGACGGTGATGGCGCGCGGCGTGTTGCCGTCCAGCACCCACAGGCGGCGTTCGTTGCCCTTGGGTTCGTCGGGCCGGCTCGAGGTCTGGCGCGAGGGCCAGCGCATCATGAGCTTGCCGAGGATGCCGCCGTCGTCGCCCTTGGCTGTCGGTGCGGGCGGCACGAAGCGCAGCGCGGCGTTCGGCACCAGCAGCGCATCCTTCACTTCGCGCACGACGATTTCGGCGGTGGCGGTCATGCCCGGACGCAGCGCGAGATCGCCGTTGTCGACGCGCAGCACCGTGGTGTAGGTCACTACACCGTCCTTGGTCTCGGGTGCGTAGCGCACCTGCGTGACGACCGCCGGAAAGGCGCGCGTCGCATAGGCATCGACACCGAAGCTCGCATGCTGACCGGCGGCCACCACGCCGACGTCGGCTTCGTCGACCGCGACCTGCAATTCCATCTGCGTGAGGTTTTCCGCGAGCGTGAACAACAAGGGCGTCTGCATCACCGCCGCGACGGTCTGGCCGGGTTCGATCAAACGCTTCAGCACGATGCCATCGATGGGTGAAAGGATGACGGCCTTGGACAACTCGGTCTCGCGTTCCTCGAGGATGGCCTTGGCCACCGACACTTCGGCCCTGGCGCTGCCGACCGCCGCTTCGGCGCGCGACAAGGCCGCGCGCGAAGCGTCGAGATCGTCGGCCGAACACATTTGCTTCTGCGCGAGCTTGGCGCAGCGGCCGTTCTTGAGGCCGGTTTCGATCACCGTCGCCTGAGCTTCGCGCAGGCGCGCTTCGGCCGATGCGAGGGAGCCGCGCGCCTGCACGGCGGTGGCCTGCAAACGCTGGGTATCGAGTCGCGCCAATACCTGGCCGCGCTTGACGGTGTCGTTGAAGTCGACCAGCACTTCTTCGACCATGCCCGACAACTCACTGCCGACATCGATCTGGGTCAACGGTTGCAAGGTACCGGTGGCCGTGACTTTGACGGTCAGTGCGCCTTGCGTCACATCGGCGCCCACGTATTCAATCGCCGGCCCCGCGCTTTGCTCGCCCTGTTTCAGATAGAAGCGCGTCGCGCCCGCCAGCACCAGCACGGCGAGCAACAGCCACCACAGGCGTGCGCGGCGGCGGCCACGGCGTGCGCTGCCGAGTACGGCGTCGAGATCGGTTTTTTCCGCGCTGGGAGGTCGAGTCATAGGGAAGTGTTACGCAGGCCGGTGGGGAATGGATGAGTGGTGTGCATCAGCGGAACAGCACCAGCGCCTTGACCACGGTGTTCCAGATGCCCCAGGCCAGTGGCACGCCGACCACCAGCCAGAAGCCCGCCACCAGCAGCGGTGAACTCGGTGTGTCGCCCTGCGGCGCGTCGATGATCTGCGCGGCGGGGATGTCGTGGGCGAGCTGACGCTCGGCGGCGAGTTCGGCCTCGCTCATGAACCAGCGCGCGGCGACCGGGCGCACCAGCAGATTACACACGAAACCGCCGGCCAACAGTGCGGCGAGCACGTACATGGTGGTGTCGTAGGCCGCGCTCTTGGCGACGCCGGACTTGATCTGCGCATCGTTGATGTAATTGACCAGCACCGGTCCCAGAATGCCGGCCACCGACCAGGCGGTCAGCAGGCGACCATGAATGGCACCGACCATCTGCGTGCCGAACATGTCGGCGAGGTAGGCGGGGATGGTGGCGAAGCCGCCGCCGTACATGGTGAGGATGACGCAGAACAAGGCCACGAACAGCGCCACGCTGCCCGCCGCGCCGGCGCTGGGTGCGGCGGCATACAAGGCCATGCCGAGCACGAAGAAAATGAAATAAGTGGGTTTGCGTCCGATGACATCGGAGCACGAGGCCCAGGCGATGCGCCCGGCGATGTTGAACAGCGACAACAGGCCGGTGAAGCCCGCCGCGATCGCCGCTATCTGGCCGAGCTGCGCGGCGTTCAGCTGATCGAACTTGAGCGGCAGCCCCAGCAGGCGCCCGCCGAAGATCTCCTGCAGCATGGGCGAAGCCATGCCGATCACACCGATGCCGGCCGACACGTTGAGGCACAGCACACCCCACAGCAGCCAGAATTGCGGCGTGCGCCAGGCGCGGCTGACATGCACGTGCCGCTCGGTGATCATGCCGTCGCCTTGGGTCTTGACGCCGCCCTGCCAGCCGGCCGGCTTCCAGCCGGTCGGCGGCACGCGATAGGCGAATGCGCCCGTCAGCATGAACACCAGGTATAGGGCGGCGAGGGTCAGGAAGGTCTGCCACACGCCGACCGCCGTCGGCGTCGCGTAGTGCTTCATCAGGATGTCGGCGAGCGGCGAACCGATCATGGCGCCGCCGCCGAAGCCCATGATGGCCATGCCGGTCGCCATGCCGCGCCGATCGGGAAACCATTTGATCAAGGTCGAGACCGGTGAGATGTAACCGAGGCCGAGTCCGATGCCGCCGATGAAACCCGAGCCCAGCCACATCATCCACAACTGATGCAGATAGACACCGGCCGCCGAGATCACGAGGCCCCCGCACCAGCACAGTGCGGCGACGAAGCCGGCCTTGCGCGGCCCGACGTGCTCCAGCCAGCCGCCCCACAGCGCGGCGCTCGACCCCAGGAACACGAAGAACAAGGTGTACATCCAACCGAGCAGGGGTTTGTCCCAGTCGCAGGCGGTGGTGGTGAGCTTGGCCACCCAGCCCATGTCCGGCGGGCAGGCGATGGGGGTGTCGACGCCCAGCGCGTGCATGAGCGGCAGCCAGAACACCGAGAAACCGTAGGCCATGCCTATGCACAGATGTATGCATAGCGCGGCGGGCGGCACCAGCCAGCGATTGAAGCCGGGCCGGGCGATGGTGCGTTCCTTGGCCAGCAGTGACGTCACGACAACCTCCGCGAGGACGACGCGCGAAGCGCTTCGCGCGATGGACATTGAGGCGGCGATTCTACGCGCAAAAGCACTGCGCCCGCCGCAGGTCGGCGGCCGCCGCGACCATGCGCCGGCGCATCGTCATGGCATGGTGCATCAGCCGCCGTCCATGCCAAGGCTGGCGGTGGCGCGCAATTCTGCGACAATCCCGAGCATCATGAAAAAGCCCTTCCCGTTCGATTTCTTCTACGCGCTGACCACCCTGCTGCTGAGTTTCACGATGGTGCACATCGCGTACACGCTGGTGGTACGTCCCAATGCCGACGCAGTGCTCGCCTATCAGCGCGAGGTATGGGCCAAGGACCCGATGGTGCATATCCCGCGGTCGATCTGGGTGATCATGCACGACCCCGAGCCCGAGACCTGCTGGGTGCTGGCGATATGGGCGGGCTTCATACTCGGCTATCGCGAATACCTGGTGGTGCGCGAGCGCAGACTTCTGCAACAGGACTTGATGGGCTTGAAGGAAGGCGAGGTGATCTTTCCCGATTCGGTGCGCGAGTTCTCGCGTCAGATCGAGAACCTGCCGCTGCCCGTGCAAGCCCGCCTGTTGCCACGCACGCTGCGCATGTGCATGTCGCGCTTCGGCGCGACCGGCAGTGTGCAGCACGCCGCCGACGCCGCGCGTGATGAATGCGAGCTCGAGGCGTCGCGCCTGGACGCCGAGCTGTCCATGATCCGATTCTCGGTGTGGGCGATACCGGCGGTCGGTTTCGTCGGCACGGTGCGCGGTATCGGCGCCGCGCTGCAGGAGGCGCAACGCGCCGCCGCCGGTGACGTGACAGGCGTCACCCAGGGGCTCGGCATCACGTTCAATGCCACGCTGGTGGCCTTGACGCTCGCCATCACCGTCATGTTCTTCCTGCACCAGATCCAATTGTCGCAGGACCGTCTGGTGCTCGATGCCAAGGCCTATGTCGATCACTATCTGATTCGCCATCTGCGCGAACGCTGAACGCGCCGTCATGGCGCGATCGTCGGAATGTTGTAGGCTGTCGGCTCCATTCAGCCAGGAGCCCCCATGGTGGCCAGTTTTGCCTTGATTCGTCGTTGCGCGCCGCGTGCGCTGCTTGCTTTCGTTCTGTGCCTGACGCTGGGTGGCGCCGTCCACGCCGACGAAGCCGCGGACAAAGCCCTGGAAGAGAAAATCCTCAAGGTCATACGCGAACATCCCAAGGAAATCATGGAAGCGGTGGTCGGCTATCAGCGTGCCCAGGCCGAGCAGCGCATGCGCAGCGCCGAGACCCGCATGCGCGAGCAGGTCGCGCAACTGAAGCCCGAAGAACTGCTGGCCGATTCGCCGGTGCGCGGCAAGGCCGGCAGCAAACTGATGCTGATCGAGTTCTCCGACTTCCAGTGCCCTTACTGCGCCAAGGCCTACCAGACAGTGCAGCAGTTCATGGCTGCCCACGGCCAGGAAGTGGCCCTGGTCTACAAGCATCTGCCGCTCGGCGAAATGCATCCCGAAGCGACCCCGGCCGCGCTCGCCTCATGGGCCGCGCAACAGCAGGGCAAGTTCTGGGAATTCCACGACGCCATGTTCAGCGCCCAGGACAGACTCAGCGAGGCTTTCTACAGCGGCACCGCCAAGAGCCTCGGTCTCGACGTCGCGCGCTTCGACCAGGACCGCGCGAGCGAAGCGGCCAAGGCCGCCGTGCAGCGTGACCTTGATCTGGCCAGGAAGCTCGGCATCCAGGCCACGCCGCAGTTTCTATTGAACGCCCGCCCGATCACCGGTGCGGCGCCGCTCGAGGAATTCGAAAAGGTATTGGGCGAGGCGCGAGCGACGTTGAAGTAAGCGCGAGTGAGCGAATGAATTCGCACCTGCGGGCCGACAGTTCCAGGTACGAATTCAAACGCCACCATCTGTCGTCGGTGCGAAGTCATTCGCACCTTGGTTTCTCTCTCCTCCGTCAATACGCCTCATCGTCATCCAGCCGGAACGGCTTCCACCACAGCACCAGTTGCGGCATCAGGGTCAGGGCCGCGAGCAAGGCCACGCTCATCGCCACCGCGGTCAACAGACCAAACAATATGGTTGGAATGAAGTTCGACAGCATGAGAATGGAAAAGCCCACCACCACCGTCACGGTGGTATAGAAACCGGCCTTGGCGACGTTGTTGTGGCAGTAGTGCATGGTCGCCAGCGGATCACGCAGACGCTGATACTCGACCTTGTAGCTGTACAGATAGTGGATGCAATCCTCGACCGCGATACCGATGGTGATCGAGGCGATGGTGATGGTCATGATGTCGAGCGGGATCTTCATCCAGCCCATGAAACCCAGAATCGTGATCGCGCCGAGCAGGTTGGGCAGGATGCCGATCACCGCGACCTTCAGTGAACGGAACATGAGAACCAGCGGCACCATGATGAAGGCCATGGCCGAGCCGAAGGTCAGAATCTGCGACTTGTACAGACTCTGGAGCACATTGTTGTAGAGCACCATGAGGCCCGAGATCTGGTATTCGTCGGGTTTGAGTTTCAGGCGGTTGCGCAGATCCGAGTCGATGCGTTCCAGCAATTGCTTGCGCTTCAAGCCGGGCTGGGTGTCGATGACGCGCGCGCTCAAGCGCATCTCGTTGTCGTAGACCGAGACGAAGGGCGTGAACAGATTGACCTTGGCGGCGTCCGGCATCTGGCGATAGATGGTCTCGATGCCTGCGGCGCCCAGTGGCTTGCCGTCGTTCATGGACTCGGCCACGCGCAAGGTCGAGTCCAGTGACAAGACCTTGCCGATTTCCGGTTGCTTTTCGAGATAGGCATGCACCGCCTTGAGGCGCGCAATCCTGGCATCGCTGAACCATGAGGACGGCGCCTGTTCGGCGCTCGCGACCTGGTCGAACATCGCCGCGAGATCGCCCGAACCGTCCTGGCCGCCGGCCAGCGCCGCCGCCTCCGGCGGGAATTTGAGAATGATGTCGAGCGGCGTGGTGCCGCCGAGTTTCTGATCGATGAGTTCCAGGCCCTGATGAATCTCGGTGTCCTTGTGGAAATAGGACACGAAGCTGTTCTCGACTTCGAGCCTGCGCGTGCCGAGCACCGCCAGCACCGCAATCACCAGCGACACCACGATGATGGCCTTGCCGTGTCGTTCGGTCAGTCGCGCCAGGGATTCGGTAAAGGCATAGCCCTGCGCTTCGGGGCGGCTCAGGGCTTTGCGGCGGGTCATCACCAGCAGCGCCGGGAAGAGGGTGAAGGTGCTGGCGAAAGCGACCAGCAGACCGATGGACATCATCCAGCCGAAATCGATGACCGGCTTGATGTCGCACAGCACGAAGGAGCCGAAGCCGATGATGTTGGTCAGCACGGTATAGAGCGAGGGGCGCGCCATGGCCGCCACCGTGCGTTTGACCAGTTCGAATTGATCGAGCGCGGGATGGTCGCGCAGCAATTCGCGATAGCGCACCACCAGATGGATGTTCATCGACATGGTGAGGATCAGCATCAGCGACACGAAGTTGGTCGAAATGATGGTGACCTTCCAGCCGACCAGCCCCAGCAGGCCGAACATCGCGGTGCTGGCATAGAGGCAACTCGCGAATGGCAGCGCCACCCAGCGCACTTCGCGAAAGATGATGCCCATCATCGCGACGAGGAACAGCAGCACCGCGCCGCCAAAGGTCGCCATGTCGCTCTGGATGAAGCTCATCATGTCGTCGATGATCATCGGCATGCCGCCGAGATGGAGCGTGGCCTCGCCGCGATGCTTGTCGAGGATGGCGCGAATCTGGGCGATGGCGGCGCGTGTGCTGGCCTCGTACTCCTCCTTGGCCTGCTCGTAGTCGGGCCGCAGGCGCGCGAGTTCCTGCTCCTGGGCCTCGCTGAGGCCGCCGTGGATGCGCTTGTAGAGCAGTTCATCGCGCAAATCGGACAAGCGCGGCAGACTGGGATGGTCTTTGAGGAAGATTTGCATCGCACCGACCTTGCCGTCGGCGCTCGCGACCAGATTGCGATACAGGGGACTGGTGGTCAGCTCTTCACGGGCGACGGCGAGTTTCACTTCGCGCGAACGCAGGGTTTCGAAGTTCATGCCGAGATCGGCCATGCGCCCGCTCACGCTCGCCAGCAGCGGCACGTCGAGCACGGTGATGATGTCCTTCACCGCCGGCACCTGACTCAACTCGTCGCGCAGATCGCTGATCATGCCGAGCGCCTCGGGCGTGAACAGTTCACCACCCTTGGGCACCACCGCGATGAAGAGGAAATCGCGGGTCTTGTAGCGCATTGCAATCTGGCGAAAAGCACGCAGATCCCGGTCGCTTTCCAGCAGCAGGGCGTCGGTCGAGGCATCGAGCTTGAAGTTCTTGAGGCCCGGCAGCAGGCCGGCCATCACGAAACCGAGCAGGGCGAGCGCCAGCCACGGATGGCGCAGCACGACGCGTTCATAAAGAGCGGCGATGCGATTCGACATGGGTCTGCCTGTTGCGGACGGTCGTCCGGTGACGAGCTAGTGTAATGCCGCGCTGCGGGAGCGGATATGCGCGACGGCGCGCGGCTTTTCGGGTGCCGTGCAGCATTGTAAAAGGCGGTTTCGAGCAATTCCCCTTTCTGGGATGCTCGTCCTATAATCGGCCACCATGTCGGCCGTCCGGTCGACTTATAAGAACAGGCGCCGACACAACACTTGCAGTCCGAGCGCTCACCAAAGGGACAGCTATGCGATGGGGAACTGAGGGGTTGATGCCCCGGGTATCGGGGGCAGCCCGCGGTGCGGCTGTGTTGTTGTTCTTCATTGCGCTCGTGACGAGCGGCGAAGTCTGGGCACAGGCTGCACCGGAAGCGGTCAAGGAAGCCGCCACCGAAGCCACGGACGCCGCCGCCGATGTGGCGGCGAGTGTCGCCGAGAAGGCCGCCAGCGCTGCCGATGCAGTGGTCGAGAAAGCCGCCGAAGTGAACGCCGCCGCCGATGCGGCCGCGGCCGACGAGCGGCACGGCAAGAACCTCGAAACCGGCATCAGCATGGACCCGCTTTCGTGGTGGACCGGTCTCAAGCGCCTGGTCGAACTCGGTGGCGCCACGGTCATCGTGCAGCTCACCGTCTCGGTGCTGGGTCTGGCCATCGTGATGTTCAAGATTGCGCAGTTCCTCGGTGTGCGCGACGGTCAGTTGCGTGCCCTGCACCGGGCCATCGACACCTGGGAGGGCGGCGACGCCAGAAAGGGTCAGGAGATGATTCAGCGCAACGGCCTGGGCTTCGCCAAGGATATCGAGTACGCCTTGAAGCGCCTGCGGCCGGATAACGTCGAACTGGTGCGCGAAGAACTCTACCGCCGCGCGCGGGTCTTCCTGCAGCCGCTGCACGATTACATGCCGACCATCGAAATGATCTATTACATCGCGCCGCTGCTCGGTCTGCTCGGCACCGTGACCGGCATCATCGCGTCCTTCCAGGCATTGGAAGCGAGCGGCGCGGCCAACGATGCCGCCAAGCTTGCCGCCGGTATCTGGGAGGCGCTGCTGTGTACCGGCGTCGGCCTGTCGATGGCGATCCCGTTCGCGGTGCTGCATTCGCTGCTCGAGACGCGCCTGAACCACATCGTCTCAGGCGTCGAGGACGTCATCGCGCGCGTCTTCACCACGGAGCTCGACATCGGCCAGCCTGACATCAGCCCGCGTGCGTGAACTGCGCCTCAAGCGTCCCCGGCGGGCCCGCCGTATCACGCTGGTGGCGCTGGTCGATCTGGTCATCATTCTGCTGATCTTCTTCATGCTGCGGACCAATTTCCTGCAGCCGCGCGCGATGGGTGTCGGCACCTCCAGCCAGAACCCGTCGGACAAGCCGCCGCCGATTCCGCCCATGCAGGTGGAACTGCACCGTGACGGCAGCACCTGGCTGGCGGGACGCCAGCTGTCCGACAAGCAACTGCTGGAAAGCGCCGCGCAACGTCAGCGCGGTGACAAGGACATGGCCATCGTCGCCGTCGATAACGGCGTCAAGCTGCAGCGCGCGGTGAACGTCATCGACATCCTGAAGAGCACCGGCATCGTCGCGGTCGATCTGCGGCGTGCGCGTTCCTTTGAATCGCCCGAGACGAATTGAGCCGCGATGATCATCGAGCCGCCCAATCCCAAGGCCGACCGCCGCTATCTCGGCCCCCATGGCAAGCACGGCAATCTGGCCGAGCGCGACGCCAACGTCATTCCGCTGATCGACGTGGTGTTCATTCTGATCCTGTATTTCATGCTGGCCGGCAGCCTCGACCAGGAACTGGTGGAGGCACTGCTGCCGCCGCAGTCCAAGAGCCTGCAGCAACCGCCCCATCAAGTGCCCTTCGTGGTGCTGGACAAGGACGGCAAGGTCACTTTCGAGAAGCTCGTACGCGACGACGCGGCGCTGCAGAAGGCGCTCAATGCCGATGGCCATCCGCCGCCGAAGGTCGCGCTGCACGCCGATGGCGAGGCCGACGCCGGCCGCGTGGCGGACGTGATCGCCATCGTCGGCCGTGCCGGCATTGGTGATTTGTCGCTGATTACGCGGCCCGCGGCCATCCATCACTGATAGACTGCCAACCCTCCCGCTGGCCGCGACGCGGCCCTGACCGGCTCTTAAAACATGCAATGGAAGACTTTGCCGCGAGACGCGGCTTGTGCCGTCGTGATCACAAGTGCGCGCCACGCAGTCCTGGTGCTGCTGGTGAGCCTGGCCCTGACCGCGCTGGCCGCCTGGTACACCGTCGGCCATGTGGCCATCGACACCGATACCGGCAATATGCTCGATCCCGAGCTGCCCCATGTGAAGGCCAGCGACGCGCTGGACGCGGCGTTTCCGCGTCTGCCCGGCGACGTCGTGGTCTACACCGAATCCGCCCATGCCGGTGAGGCCGAGGACGCCGCCGATGCCTTGAGCGCGCGCTTGCGCGAACGCAGCGACATTGCCCACGCCCTGTCGCAACCGGGCGGCGGCGAGTTCTTCGCGCGCAACGGCCTTTTGTACCTCGACACCAATGCGCTGTGGGATCTCTCCGACCGCCTGGCCATCGCCGAGCCGCTGCTCGGTGCGCTGGCGAATGACCCCAGCCTCGGCGGTCTGCTCGATGCCCTGGGCCTCGGGCTCGAAGGTGATCTCGACGACAGTCAGCGCGGCCAGATGGCGGGCATGTTCGACAAACTGAGCGCGGCGCTCGAAGCGCATGCCGAAGGCCGCACGGAGTCCGTGCACTGGCGCGACGAATTGTTCGCCGGCATGGCCGAGGCCGGGCCCCACCGCTCCTTCGTGCTCATCGACCCGGCCCGCAATGGCGACAGCTTCCGCCCCACCGAGAACGCCATCGAAGCCTTGCATGGCCTGCTGATCGAACTGCGCTCGCGCTTTCCCGGCGTGCGTTTTGAAGTGACGGGCAGCGAGGCCATGGATGGCGAAGAACTGGTGACGGTGGCGGATGATGCCTCGCTCACCACCAGCCTGTCGTTCGTCGCCGTGGCACTGGTGCTGGTGTGGGGCCTGCACGCCGCCGGCCTGGTGGTGGCGGTGCTGATCACGCTGGCCTGTGGGCTGGCCTGGACGGCGGCCTTCGCGGTCGCTTTCGTCGGCAGTCTGAACCTCATCTCGGTGTGCTTCGCGGTCCTGTTCATCGGCATGGGCGTCGACTTCGGCATTCAATTCGCGATGCGCTATCGCGAGGAACTCGCACAAGGCCCGGATCGGCTGCTGGCCCTTGGCGCGGCGGCGCGCGGCGCCGGTGGCGCCTTGATCCTCGCGGCGGTCGGCGCCGCGATCTGCTTCTTTGCGTTCGTGCCGACCAGTTACCGTGGCCTCGCGCAGCTCGGCGTGATCGCCGGCTTCAGCATGGGCGTGGCCTTGATTGCCAATTTGACCGTGCTGCCGGCGCTGCTCAGCCTGCTGCGCGCGCCGCGCGCGCTGGCGCCGCGTATCCAGTGCGCCGAAAGCAGCGAGAGCGGCGCGCTGGCGCGATTCGTCGCGCGCGGCCAGAAACCCATCATGGGGTTCGCCTTGCTGGCGGTGGTGAGCGGTGTGGTGCTGCTGCCGCGGGTCGAATTCGATCTCAATCCGCTCAATCTCAAGGATCCCCGCAGCCCGGCGGTGGAAGCCTGGCGACGACTCGCGACCACGGCCAACAGTTCGCCCTATACCGCCGACGTGCTGGCCGCCTCCTTGAGCGACGCGGTCGAGCGTGCCACACGTCTGCGCGCGGTCAAGGAAGTCGACAAGGCGGTAACGCTGGCCGACTACGTGCCGAGCGAGCAACGCGAGAAGCTCGAGATCATCGACGGCATGCGTGCTTCGTCCGGTGCCTTGCTGGCACCCTCGTCGAGCGCCGCCGCGCCCTCGCCCGAGAGCGAGGCGGCGGCGGTCGAGCGCTTGCTGGCACGCATCGCCGCCGCCGGCCCGCGACTCGGTGCTGGCGAATTGCAGGCCAGTGCCGCGCGACTGACCGCGGCCTTCAAGCAACTGCGCGAGTCCGGCGGCTGGCCCGCGCAGAGCCTGCCGGCCGTGCGCGCCGCGCTGCTGGGCGATCTGCCCCAGGCCATCGAGCGGCTCAAGCACCTGCTCGAAGCGGGGCCGGTCGACCTCAACGACATTCCTGCCGACATCACGCAGCGCTACGTCGCCGCCGATGGTCGCGCGCGGATCGAAATCTATCCGCGCGAAGATTTGAACGACAACGCCGCGATGCGCCGCTTCGCCGCTGCCGTCACCGCCCTCGAGCCTCAGGCCACCGGTGCGCCGGTGGAACTGGTGGCCGGCAGTCACGCGGTGATCGCCGCCTGCATGCAAGCCTCGGTGCTGGCCCTGGTACTGACCATCATCATGCATGTGTTCGTGCTGCGCGGTGTGCTCGACGCCTTGCTGGTGGCCGCGCCGCTGGTGCTCGCCATGCTGCTCACCGTCACCACGTCGGTGTTGTGCGATATTCCGCTCAATTTCGCCAACATCATCGCCCTGCCGCTACTGATCGGCCTGAATAATGCCTATGGAGCCTATCTCGTGATCCGCCGCAACCATGCCAGCAATATTCGCCATCTGCTCGACACCAGCACGCCACGCGCCGTGCTGTTCAGCGGGATGACCGCGGTGGCCTCGTTCGGCACGCTCGCGGCGTCCAAGCATCCGGGCATGGCTGGCATGGGCGTGCTGATTGCATTGTCACTGAGCTATGCGTTGTTGTGCGCACTGGTGGTGCTGCCGGCCTTGATGGCTGCGCTCGAACGCCGCCCAGCGTCGGCGGCCTGAGGTCGATATGGATACCTTGTACTGGAAGGCCGTGATTCTCGGCATTGTCGAAGGCCTGACCGAGTTCCTGCCGATCTCCTCCACCGGTCACCTGATCCTCACCGCCGATCTGCTGGACTTCAACGACGACAAGGCCAAGGTCTTTCAGATGGTGATCCAGACCGGCGCCATCCTCGCGGTGATCTGGGAATACCGCGCGCGTTTCATGGGCGCGGTGGCGGGCCTCGGACGCGATCCCGCCGCCAACCGTTTCGCGCTCAACATCCTGGTGGCGTTCTTTCCGGCGGTGCTCCTCGGCCTGCTGTTCGGCGATTACATCAAGGCGGTGCTGTTCTCGCCGCTGCCGGTCGCGATCGCCTTCATCGTCGGCGGCTTTGTCATCCTGTGGGCGGAACGTCGCGATCATCGCATCCATTGCGAGAACGTCGACGACATGAGTCTCATGGACGCACTCAAGATCGGTCTCGCCCAATGCGTGGCCCTGATCCCCGGCACCTCGCGATCCGGCGCGACCATCATCGGTGGTCTCCTGTTCGGTCTGTCGCGACGCGCGGCCACCGAGTTCTCGTTCTTTCTCGCCGTGCCGACGCTCATGGGCGTCGCGGTCTATGATTTGTACAAACACCGCGCCCTGCTGGCATGGTCCGATGCCGGCTTGTTCATTGTCGGACTGGTGACCTCTTTCGTGGTCGCATTCCTGTGCATCCGCTGGCTGCTGCGTTACATCATGCGCCACGACTTCACGGTGTTCGCCTGGTATCGCATCGTGTTCGGTGTGGTGGTGTTGCTCACCGCACAGACCGGTCTCGTCGACTGGACGGTGCACTGAGCACGGCGGGCGCGCCCTTCGGTAATTTGCAAAACTGTCGACTGCTAGTCATTTCGACGTCACAAGCTTGGGTCACGATACGTCCCAGGTCACCCCGGAAGGCGAATGCGCCGAAGCCGGTTCAACCCGTAAACCTGGAGCGGACAAGCATGGATGACGTAGTGGATGATCTGTGCGCGGCGGCACGCCGGCACGAGAGCGCCTTGAACGCCTTGCGTGCACCGGGCCATCGCGCCAGCGCCGATGAATTGCAGCGCCTCGAGCACAAGCTCGAATGCTGTGAACAATGGCTGCGCCTGCTGCATGCCGACGATGCCCTGGAACGCAGTCGCTCAGGCTCGCCCCGGCCCTCGATACGATTCACCGCGCGCATGGCGCCGCCGCCCGAGCTGCCCGCCGACAGCACGCCCAGGCAAGGCGTGCGACGCGCTTCCTGAATCTGGGCGCTTGACATCGAGGTCACGCCAGTCGCGGCGACCTCGAGCGCTCTCAATCCAGTCCATGCAAGGCATCGACCTTGGCGCGGATTACGCGCTCGGTGAGTTCGGGCGAACATGATTCCATGAAGCGGTAGGCGAAGCCGCGCAGATAGTGACCGCGCAACACCGCGATGCGCGTGACGTTCTCGCCGAACAGGTGGCTGGCGTCGAGCAGTCGCAGTTCCCTGTCGCGGTCGGCATTGAAGGCCATCGAGGCCAGAATGCCGACGCCCATGCCGAGTTCCACATAGGTCTTGATCACATCGGAGTCGAGCGCCGACAACACCACGTCCGGCGTCAATCCGGCGCGCGCGAAGGCCGCGTCTATGCGTCGCGTGCGGCCGCTGAAGCCTTCCTGATAAGTGATGACGGGATGCTCGGCAATTGCTTCGAGCGTCAAGGGCCGGCTCTGTTCAAGCGGGTGACCGGCCGGCACGATCACGGCGTGGTGCCAGCCATAGAAAGGGAAGCTCGCGAACTCCGCCACTTCACCGAGGGCCTCGGTGGCGACCGCGATATCGGCCTCGCCCTTCAAGAGCATGTCCGCGATTTCCTCGGGGCTGCCCTGATGCAGGCGCAGATGCACTTTGGCAAATTCCAGCTTGAAGGCCTGCACTACCCGCGGCAGGGCATAACGGGCCTGGGTGTGGGTGGTGGCGACGGTCAACTGACCGGCGCTGCGATTGCTGTATTCCTCGGCGAGGTTCTTCACATTCTTGGCGTCGAGCAACATGCGCTCGACCAGCACCAGCAATTCCTTGCCGGGATCGGTCAGGCCCAGCAGGCGTTTGCCCTTGCGCACGAAGATGTCGACGCCGAGTTCCACTTCCAGATCGCGAATGTGTTTCGACACACCGGACTGCGAGGTGTAGAGCGCATTGGCCGCTTCGGTCAGGTTGAAATTGCGCCTGACGGTTTCTCGAATGATGCGTAGTTGCTGAAAGTTCATGAAGGGATCTGGTGCTGCCGAGGGGATGCTAAATGATGGCGGTCACTTCCCATAGGTCGAATATGCGATAACGAAAGCAGAAAAAATCATTTATCCGGACAGCGTCATGCTGCGATCCTCGCTGGCCGACGGGGGTTCCATCCCGTTCGATGCATTTTGAGGAATTCGGCATGTCTATTTCCGCCATCAACGCCCGCAACCAGTTCAAGGGCACGGTCCAGGAGATCATCCGCGGCCCGGTGTTGTCCGAGGTCGACGTGCAGACCGTCGCCGGCATCATCACTTCGGTGATCACGACGCGTTCCATCGATGCGCTGGATCTCAAGGTCGGTTCTGAAGTGTTGGCGGTGTTCAAGTCCACCGAGGTCATGCTGGCCAAGCTGTGAGGCCGCGCCATGTGTCTCATCATTCATAAGCCGGCAGGTGCCGAGCTGCCCGAGGAACTGCTGGCCTCGGCCGTCGAGTTCAATCCCCACGGCTTTGGTGTCATGGCCTACGGGCCGCGCCACCGCCCCACGGTGCGCCGCCGCGCCAGCGGCGGCCTGACGGCGCTGACGCGCCTGGTGGCGTGCTTTGCCGAAGAGGAATGCGTGTTGCATCTGCGCTATCGCACCCGCGGCGACATCGATCTCCACAATACCCAGCCGCTGCGCGTGACATCGCGCATTGCGATGGTTCACAACGGCACCGTCGCGCTCGAGCATCACACTCCGGTGCGCTCCGACACCTGGCATCTGATTGCCGACTATCTGCGCCCCATCCTCAGTCGACGACCGCAGATGCTGCATGAAAAGTCGTTTCAGGATCTGGTCAGGACCTGGGCCGGGCCCCATAACCGCTTCGTCTTCCTGGACGGCGACACGCGTCGCACCGTGATCATCAATCGCGAAGCCGGCCTGGATGTCGGCGATTTGTGGCTCAGCAATTCACGCTGGTTCGACGGCTCGCAATTCGAGTGGTATCGGCGTGCGATGCCCAGCGAGACCGCGCCGCGCCCGTTGGCCTTTTCGCTTTGACTCGAGGGACGACATCCTCCATGGCGAACCACGTCTTGTGCGCGCCGGATACGACGCAGGATTCACCCCTGCTCGAACTGGTGGATTACATCAACGAACACATGGGCTGCCTGGCCGAGGGCACGGCGGAACCCAGCTTCTCGGCCCAGAGCGGCGCGCTGCGCCTGCGTGGCCATCAGCTCGAAGCCCAGGTCGGGCCTTTCGTATTGCGCTCGGTGGAGCGCCGGCTGATTGCGCCGCGCGAGGCCGGCGCCTTGCGCGCCTACGGCGCTCGCGTGCAGGTGAAACTGCCGAGTGGTCGCGAGGTCGCGCCCGACATCCTGTTCCGATTGCAGTCCTCGGCGCCGGCGGTGGTGGCGATGGATCGCCTGTGCCGGGTGTTGCACATGCTGCAGCACCTCGAGCGTGGACGTGACGAGGAAGATCTGTGGCTGCATGTGGGTTTGCCGCATGTGCTGGCGGTCGAGAGCGGTCACGGTGAGTTCTTCGAGAATCTGTTGCGACGCTGCGGTCTCGGCCCCGAGCGCATCGTGCTGCTGCTGCCGGTGGTGGCGCCGGACGATGATGCCTATCCGCGTCTCGCCGCGGCTTGTGCCAGCTATCGCGAGCGCGGTTACCGTCTGGCGCTGGATCTGCGCGAACCACTGCTGGACGGATATCGCGAAGCGGCGCTCGGCTTGAGCGCCGATTGGTGGCGCATCCACGCGCGGGACGCCCTGGCATTGAACGGGCTGCTGCCGGTGCCGGGCGTGTTGTTGCGCGGTGCCGGCGCGAGCGGTGAGGTCGCGCTGCAGTTGCAGGCGCCGCGCGTGCTGCGCGAGATCCTGAGCGTGGCGGTGCCGAGCTTTCTCTTCTGATCGCCTGCGCATGGCGCTGCGACATTCGGTCGCACCAGCGCATGCGGACTCATGACGTACACTCGCACACTGCCGCGCGCGCTCTCGGCCGCCACGTCGTCGATGGGGTGTCCATCGCGATTGTTGCCCGATGCGGGTGTGCGCATCGCTGCGCAGCTGCTGGCGGGCGGCGGGCCGTGACCGAAAGCAGCGTCGTGATGGTGCGTGAGCAGCAGTCCTGCACCAGCGCACGTTGCCGAATCAGCAGCTTGCTGGTGCAACGGCGGTGAAATGCCGCGCTGAAGGCGCCTTTTCGTCGCTGGCACGATAGTTGTTAGAACAATAGTGACGAGTGGGCGGATAGATGGAGGGCAGATCGGGCCATCCCTGCCGTCAAACGTCAGAATTTCATATTCGAAGAGGGTTCAGCATGCACGACATCATTCAGGATCTCTGCACCAATCTGCGCGACTACGAATCGGCACTGCGCAACCTGCAAGCCGGCGGCAAGCACAACCGTCCTGACGAAGTGGAGCGCATGACGCGCAATGTCGAACTGTGCAAGCGCTGGCTGCGGGTCGCGGGTGGCGAAGAAGCCCTGGCCCGTATGCGCGCCGGTGGCACGGTCGGCGCGCCGCTGCGTTTCCGCGCCTGAGCGCGCGCCACCCCTCAGCCCAACACGCCGCGCGCGCGCAATTGCGCCACCACCTCGGCGGCTGCCTGTTCCGGCGTGCAGGCCGTGGTGTCGATGTGGATCTCGGGCGCTTCAGGCGGCTCATAGGGTGAATCGATGCCGGTGAAATTGCGTATCTCACCGGCCCGCGCCTTGGCATACAGTCCTTTCACATCGCGCTGCTCGGCGACCGCCAGCGGCGTATCGACAAAGACCTCGATGAATTCGCCGTCCTCCAGCAGAGCGCGCGCCGATTGGCGTTCGCTGCGGAAGGGCGAGATGAAGGCCGTCAGCACGATGAGGCCGGCATCGACCATGAGTTTCACCACTTCCGCCACGCGACGGATGTTCTCCACCCGGTCGGCATCGCCGAAGCCGAGGTCCTTGCACAGGCCATGGCGCACGTTGTCGCCGTCCAGCACATAGGTGCGATGACCGAGGGCATGGAGCTGCTTCTCGACCAGGTTGGCGATGCTGGATTTGCCCGCGCCCGACAAGCCCGTGAACCACAGACAACTCGGTTTCTGACTGTTGAGCGTGGCGCGCGCCTGCTTGTCGATGTCCAGTTCCTGCCACTTCACGTTATGGGAGCGATGCAGGGCGAAGTGCAGCATGCCGGCGCCAATGGTGTTATTGGTCAGCCTGTCGATAAGAATGAAGCCACCACTGTCGCGGTTCTCGCGATAGGGGTCGAAGGCGATGGGGCGGTCGAGTTCCAGTTCCACCACCCCGATTTCATTGAGCGCCAATGACTCGGCGGCGACATGCTCCATGGTCTCGATATTGAGCTTGTGCTTGATCGGCGCCACCGTCGCGGTGACGGTCTTGCTGCCGATCTTGAGCAGATAATTGCGACCACGCAGCAGCGGTTGGTCGCTCATCCACACCACCGTCGCCTCGAACTGATCGGCGGCCTGGGCCGGCAGCTCGGCGCTTGCGATCACATCGCCGCGCGAGGCATCCACTTCGTCGGCCAAGGTCAGCGTCACGGACTGATTGGCGACCGCCATCGGCAGATCGCCGTCGGCCGTGACGATGCGTGAGACGGTGGTATCGCGTCCCGATGGCATCACCACCACGCGGTCGCCCGGGTGAACCACCCCTCCGGTGATCGTGCCGGCAAAGCCGCGAAAGTCGAGATGCGGGCGGTTGACCCATTGCACCGGCATGCGAAACGGCTGCTTCTGCAGTCGGGTTTCGTCGATCTCGATGGTTTCGAGCAGCGTCATCAGCGGCGCGCCCGTGTACCACGGCGTATTGGCGCTGGATTCGGTGATGTTGTCGCCGCGCACACCCGAGATTGGAATGGCATGCGCATCGGGCAGACCGATATGCTCGGCGAGTTCGCGGTATTCGCGCTCGATGCGATTGAACACCGCTTCGTCGTAATCGACCAGATCCATCTTGTTGACCGCCGCTATCACATGCCGGATGCCGAGCAGGCCGACCAGGTAACTGTGGCGGCGGGTCTGCGGCAGCAGGCCCTTGCGCGCATCGATGAGGATGATGGCGAGATCGGCGGTCGAGGCGCCGGTCACCATGTTGCGCGTGTACTGCTCGTGACCGGGCGTGTCGGCGACGATGAACTTGCGCTTGTCGGTCGAGAAGAAGCGGTAGGCGACGTCGATGGTGATGCCCTGCTCGCGTTCGGCAGTCAGACCGTCGAGCAACAGGGCATAGTCTATTTCGTTGCCACGCGTGCCGACACGCCGCGAATCGGCTTCCAGTGCCGCCAACTGATCCTCGAACAGCATCTTCGATTCATACAGCAGGCGCCCGATGAGCGTGCTCTTGCCGTCGTCGACGCTGCCGCAGGTGATGAAACGCAGCAGGCTCTTGCTCTCGTGCGCCTTGAGATAGGCGTCGATGTCCGTCGCAATCAGATCCGAGACGTGGGCCATTAGAAATACCCCTCCTGCTTCTTCTTCTCCATCGAGCCGGCCTCGTCGTGATCGATGAGGCGTCCCTGGCGTTCGGAGGTGGTGGTCAACAGCATTTCCTGGATGATTTCCGGCAGGGTGCGCGCATTCGATTCCACCGCGCCCGTCAGCGGATAGCAGCCGAGGGTGCGAAAGCGCACGTTTTTCATCATCGGCTGCTCGCCGGGCTGCAAGGGCAGGCGCTCGTCATCGACCATGATCAACATGCCATCGCGCTCCACCACCGGTCGCTCGGCTGAGAAATACAGGGGCACGATGGGAATGTTCTCGAGATGGATGTATTGCCACACGTCGAGTTCGGTCCAGTTCGAGATCGGAAACACGCGCATGCTTTCGCCCTTCGCCTTGCGCGTGTTGTACACCCGCCAGAGTTCGGGACGCTGGTTCTTCGGGTCCCAATGATGCTGGGCGGTGCGGAAGGAGAAGATGCGCTCCTTGGCGCGCGATTTCTCCTCGTCGCGGCGCGCGCCGCCAAACGCGGCGTCAAAGCCATATTGCGTCAAGGCCTGTTTCAAGCCCTGGGTCTTCCACATATCGGTGTGCACCTGCGAGCCGTGCTCGAAGGGATTGATATTGAGCGCGCGGGCCTCGGGGTTCTGATGAACGAGCAGTTCCATGCCCATCTGCGCGGCCATGCGTTCACGCAGGGCATACATGTCGCGGAACTTCCAGGTGGTGTCGACGTGCAGCAGCGGAAACGGCGGCGGCGCCGGAAAGAAAGCCTTGCGCGCCAGATGCAGCATGCAGGCACTGTCCTTGCCTATCGAGTAGAGCATCACCGGCTTGTCGGCCTCGGCCACCACTTCGCGCATGATGTGGATGCTCTCGGCTTCGAGGCGTTGCAGGTGGGTCAGTGTGTTCATGGATGAGCGTCTCTCGAAATGGGCGCGACCGTGCGGCCGCAGCCACGGCGTTGCTAGGCGTCCGGGCTCTGAGTATGAGGGCGACGTGTGACGCCCAGTTTACGCATCCGTGCGCGCAAGGTGTGGGGATTGATATCGAGCACCCGGGCCGCGCCGTGGGGTCCTTCGATGCGCCCCTGGGTCGCGGTCAGAGCGAGCTCGATGTGCGCGCGCATGGCTTGGTCCAGCGTGGCGATGCCGTCATCCTGGGCGACCCCGCCGTGGGCCGCCGGGCGCGGCGAGCCCGCGCGCGAGGGGGTGGCCGGTGTCGCGCCGAGCGCGGTCGCAATCTGCAGGCCCTGACCGTCACCGAGGATCGCTGCGCGGTCCATCACTGCCGCGAGTTCGCGCACATTGCCCGGCCAGTCGTAGGCGCCGAGCAGCGCCAGATCGTTCGCGCTCGGCAACTGCAGGCGCAGGCCGAAGCGGCTCGCTGCCCGTCGCGCGAAATGCGCGGCGAGCGCCGGAATATCCGCCGGTCGCTCGCGCAACGGCGGCAGGACGATGGGAAATGTCGCGAGCCGATACCACAGATCTTCGCGGAACAGACCGTCCTGGATGAGATTGGGTAAATCACGGTGGGTGGCGGCGATGATGCGCACGTCGACCTTGATGTCGTCCTCGCCGCCGACGCGGCGAATGAGGCCGTCCTGCAATACCCGCAGCAGGCGCACCTGGGCGGCGGTGGGCAGATCGCCGATCTCGTCCAGCAGCAAGGTGCCCCTGTCGGCACGCTCGAACCAGCCGCGTCGCTGACTGGTGGCGCCGGTGAAACTGCCGCGCTCGTGACCGAACAATTCCGAGTCGATGAGTTCCGGCGGAATCGCGCCGCAGTTGACGCGGATGAAGGGCGCTTCGCGCCGCCGCGAGCGCTGATGGATTTCGCGCGCCACCATTTCCTTGCCGGCGCCGGTCTCGCCCAGGATCAGCACCGGCACATCGGATTTCGCCACCAGCGCGATGCGTTCGAACACGCCTTTCAAGCCGCCGTCGGTGCCCACCAGTTCGTCGAGCCCCGCACCGCTGCCGAGGCGTGAGCGCAGGCGTTCCGATTCCGCTTCCGCGGCATTACGCAGGGTCGCGAGTTCACGCAATTGCGCATGGGTGGCGAGTGCCGCGGCGAAGGGTTCGAGCAGCGCGGCGAAGCGTTCGCGCTCCGCGGTGCTGAAAGGCGCCTCTTGCGCGGCGACAGCAATCAGTAGTCCCAGACCGCTTTGCTCGTCGGCCAGCCCGCCAACCAGACACTCGGCGCTGGCATCGCCGGTCAGGGCGCGTACGACCAGCGGCTCGGCGGCGCTGAGTTCGGCGCGAGTCTGAACACGTTTGCGATCGGCCCAGCGCTGCAAGCGTTCCAGCATGTCTTCGCTGCAGACCAGCGCATCGGGTGGCGGGTCGCCAGTCGCGCTGTCGGCCAGGGTGGTGACGCCCGGCAGGCCCCGATCGAAGCCGCGCACCAGCAATCGAAGCTGCGGCCACATGCGGCGCACCGGGACGGCCATGGCAGCCATCGCCATGCCCAGGGAGGGATGACGCGCGGCCTCGCGCCACACCGCGAGCAGCACCGATTGGAATTCCGAATCCGTCATATGAAATGGATTGATCGCGATATCAAGTGGTTTTTCCGTTAAATATGCCGGTCTTTCTTGCGCCGGAACCATAAGCACCTGTCTTTAAGAATTATTTCTTAATGGCACTAAAACTGCAATTCCTATTCGGCTATCGCATTAACCAGGCAGGAAATGGCCGTGACCAGCCCCATCAACCAGCGTTCCCGCCAACTCGAAGCGTTGGTCGCCGAGGCCATCGCCAGCATTCGTTACGGGGCTGTCGAAATCACGATTCACGACGGCCGCATCGTGCAGATAGAGCGGCGTGAAAAGCTGCGACCCAGCGAGCCGCTGGACGCCGGGCGAGGCGCGAATTCGCGCTGAGCACGCCGCGACCCTGACGGCCGCCTGACCCCTGTCCATCAACAGACCGGAAAACCGGAAGTGCACCGTCTTCATTCGTCTCGTCATGGAATCCGTTCAATGAAACACCTAAAGCCGCTGGTTGCGGCGCTCGCACTGGCATGCACCCCGCCGACCTACGCTGACGCGACTGTAGCGCCGGCCGATCTGGCTGCCCAGCTCGCCGAACTCAAAGCCCGCGTGCTGCAGCTCGAAGCGGCGCTCACCGCGCAGGCGAACATCCCTGCGCCCACGGTCGCCGCCGCGTCGCCCGTTGCCAAGGCCGCGCCGGCACTGGCACAGAAAGTCGCCGCCATCGAGCGGCGTCTCGAAGTGCAGGCCGAGGAAGCGACCGCCAATCGGGTCAGGACGCCGGTGGTGGCGCTCGGCGACAAGGGCCTCGCCGTCACCACGCCCGATGGCAACTTCGAAATGAAGTTGCGCGGCTATGTGCAGCTCGACGGCCGCTTCTGGCTGGCCGACAACGGCGATGACGACACCGACACCCTGTTGTTCCGTCGCGTGCGTCCGATCATCGAAGGCACCGTCTACAGGAATTTCTACTATCGCCTGATGGCCGACTTCGCGAGCAATGCCGTGAGCTTGCAGGACGGCTATGGCGAATGGCGGCAGTTCCCTTATGCGCGGGTCGGCTTCGGCAAGATGAAGACGCCGCTCGGCCTCGAGCAACTGGCGTCTGCCTCGGAACTCGAATTCGTCGAACGCGGCCTGCCGCGCAATCTCATCCCCAATCGCGATTTCGGTGTGGTATTGACGGGCGATCTGTTTGGCGAGCGGCTGAGCTACACCGTCGGCGGCTTCAACGGTGTGCAGGATCTGGCCAGCATCGGCGCCGCCGACAACAACGATGACAAGGATTTCGTCGGCCGCGTGTTCGCCTTGCCGTTCAAGAACTGGTATGGCCCGCTGCAGGGCTTGGGGATCGGTATCTCGGGCAGCTACGGCAAGGAGGAATTCTCGGTTGCCTCCAACAGCGTGACGCCGGCACTCGGCAGTTATGTGACACCCGGTCAGCAACGTTTCTTCCGCTATCGCAGCACCAGCGCCACCACCGACGTGGTGGCGGCCGATGGCCGCACCGTCAGCGTGCCGCTCACCACGGTGCTGGCCAATACCACCGTCGCCGATGGCACGCGTTACCGCATCATGCCCCAGGCCTATTGGTACTGGCGGCAGTTCGGCGTGTTCGGTGAATACGTGCAGTCGGCGCAGGAGGTCGCATTCGGCAGCCATCGCGACACGCTCGCCAACGACGCCTGGCAGTTGCAGGGCTTCTGGGTGCTCACCGGCGAAGACGCCAGCTATCGCGGCGTGAAACCGTCGCGCAATTTCGACCCGCTGGCCGGGGCCTGGGGCGCCTGGGAACTGGTCGCCCGCTACAGCGACCTGCAAATAGACCGGGACGCCTTTCGTGGCGTGAGCGCGACCGGCGCCGGCACGGCCTTCGCCGATCCACGCCAGTCCGCGCAACGCGCCAGCGCCTGGGCGCTGGGCCTGAACTGGTATCTGAACCGCAACTTCAAAGTCAACCTCGACTACGAGAACACCTGGTTCAACGGCGGGGGCGGCGGCAGTACCCGCGTGCCGCGCGACCGCGAAACCGAACGCGTGCTTTTCACGCGCTTTCAAATTGCCTACTGATTTTCGTCTTTGCCCGTGGAGTATCCCCGCATGAACAGGATTTTTATCAAGGCGCTGTCGGCCGTCGCATTGATGCTGGCGACGCACGCCCAGGCCGACGTCACCTTATTGAATGTGTCCTACGACCCGACCCGCGAGTTGTACCAGGAGTACAACGCGGCTTTCGCCAGGTACTGGGCCGGGCAAGGCGGCGATGCGGTCACCGTCAATCAATCCCATGGCGGCTCGGGCAAGCAGGCACGGGCCGTCATCGACGGTCTCGAAGCCGATGTCGTGACACTGGCGCTCGCCTATGACATCGATGCCATCGCCGAGAAGTCGGGGCTGTTGAGCAAGGATTGGCAAAAGGCCTTTCCCAATAACAGCTCGCCCTATACCTCGACCATCGTCCTGCTGGTACGCAAGGGCAATCCCAAATCCATCAAGGACTGGGACGACCTCGTGCGCAAGGATGTCTCGGTGGTCTCGCCCAACCCCAAGACCTCGGGTGGGGCACGCTGGAACTATCTCGCCGCGTGGGCCTACGCCAAGCACAAGCTCGGTTCGGATGCCGCCGCGCAGGACTTCGTGAAAAAGCTGTTCCGCAATGTCGCGGTGCTCGATACCGGCGCGCGCGGCGCGACCACCACCTTCGTCGAGCGCGGCATCGGCGACGTGCTGGTGGCCTGGGAGAACGAGGCCTATCTGGCGGTCAAGGAACTCGGGCCCGATCAGTTCGAAATCATCGTGCCGAGTTTGAGCATTCTTGCCGAGCCGCCGGTGGCAGTGGTGTCCAAAGTCGCCGATCGCCATGGCGCGCTCGAGGTCGCCCAGGCCTACATCGAATATCTCTACAGCCGCGAAGGCCAGGAGATCGCCGGGCGCAATTTCTATCGGCCGCGCGACCCGGACGTGGCGGCGCAATTCGCCGGCACCTTCAAGGACACGCAGTTCGTCACCATCGATGAGGAATTCGGTGGTTGGAAGAAGGCCCAGGCCGCGCATTTCGCCGACGGCGGGTTCTTCGATCAGATCTTTCTGAACCAGTAGCCACAGCAGGAGCGGGGCACAGGTGAGTTCAGGCAGCACCGATCCGGGCGCCGCGCCG